>Ga0209075_1000406_pt1 | contig 41606 bp, 44 predicted proteins | sample Stecom2011_FD_187523 | JGI IMG/M metagenome (GOLD analysis project Ga0209075, IMG submission 187523) | Agricultural soil microbial communities from Utah to study Nitrogen management - Steer compost 2011 (SPAdes) (version 2) | ecosystem: Environmental > Terrestrial > Soil > Agricultural land...
GAGACATTAAACTCCCAAATACCATCGAACTTCTTCTTGGTCACGTTTTGAGATAGACCACTGGTATTGATAATAGTTGGACGCAGAAACACCATCAAGTTGCTTTTAACCTGCTGGGTAGAGCGTGATTTAAACAACCAACCGATAACAGGAATACGTCCTAAATAAGGCACACGGCTTTCAAGTTCACGGGTATCGTCACGAATCAAACCACCGAGCACTATAGTTTCTTCGTTTTCAGCGAAGATCATGGTTTTAATTGAACGTTTATTGGTAATTAGGTCAGCACTCCCTGCGACGGAAGTCTGGTCGACTGACTCAGCCGATGCTTCTACTTCTAAGCGTACTGCTTCACCATTATGGATATGCGGTTTTACTTTTAAGGTAATACCCACGTCTTCACGAGTAATAGTAGTAAATGGGTTGGTGTTAGTGCTGGAAGCAGTTGAGCCGGTACGGAAAGGTACGTTTTGGCCGACAATAATTTCCGCTTCTTGGTTATCCATGGTCATAATACTGGGAGTAGACAACATATTGGCTAAGCTGTTGGTGGTGATGGCTTGCATAATCAAACCAAAGCTCGGCTTACCACCTCTTTCTGTATAAGCACCTACTGTCAGGCCATTACTAACAGCTGAAGCAGGATTACCTGCAGCAATACTGCCAACTATAGTTCCCAGTGAAGAGCCAGCTTCAGAAAAATTAGTGCCACCCACCGGTCTGTCTAAATCACCTGCAACCCACTGAAAGCCTAAAGCATCGTTAATATCACCTGTCACTTCAACAATGGCGGATTCTATAAGTACTTGGGCACGGCGCACGTCTAAGGCATCTACTAATTCTTCGATTTCGCGCATCAATGAAGGCTCTGCACGTACCACTAAGGCATTTAAGTCTTCATCGGCATGAATACCCGCTTTACCCTTGGCTTGATTGTCTTTATCGCCACCGCTGTTTTCGACCATTAAGTTTTTAATTAACTCTTCGAGTTTTTTGGCGTCGGCATACTGCAAGCGAATAACTTTAGTGCTACCACCAAAGTAAGAAGGCTGGTCAAGTTCTTCAATCAATTTACGAATACGCTCACGCGCAGTTTGTTCACCCTTAATAATCAGACGGTTACTGCGCTCATCAGCAACCACACGAATAGAACCAGCAGTGTTTTCATTGGCATTGCTGCCCGTACCTTGAGAAATTCTGGCAGGGTCTAAACTTTGTAACATAGTGACTACGTTACCCACCCAAGCTTCTTTGAGCTGAATTACTTCTAACTCTTCAGAGCCAGAGCGGTCGAGGCGGTCAATAATTTGTTCTATACGATTTATATTATTAGCGTGGTCAGAAATAATTAATGCGTTAGCCGATTTAACCCCTGCTAAGTGGCCATACTTTGCGACCAGCGGACGTAAAATAGGCACTAGGTCTAAGGCCGGTGTGTTTTTGATCATCACCACTTTAGTTAACAGTTCTTGGCTAGCAACGCCTATTTGTTCGTCTAGGTCTCTGCCCTGCTGTTTCATTTCGTTTTGTTGCACGATCAAAGTAACGTCACCGGCGGGCACCGCAACATAACCTTGTACTTGAAGCACGGACAAAAACAGCTCATAAACAGCGTCTTTGTTCATGGCTTCACTGGTCAGCACGTTCACTTTGCCTTTAACCCGTGGGTCTACCACAAAGCTTTTACCCGTAATATCCGCCACCTGACTAATAAAGGCGCCAATATCTGCTTCTTTTAAATTAATTTGCCAGCTGTCTTGGGCTTGAACCAAACTACTGAACGCAATAATAAATATGAGTGCCCAATGTTTTAACACATGTATTTCCTTGTTAGCGTAAGCTGTGATTGACAACAAAACGGTTATTACCACGTTGCACTTCTATACGTGCGCTGCCTTCTATTTCTACTTGTTGCAGCAACTGCTGATCTGCTTGGGGGTCTCCCAAGGCTTGTCCATTAACCGATAGAATAATATCTCCCGGCTGCAATTGTAACGCCATTAACATAGAACCCGGCATTACCCGATAGCCATCTCCTTGAGGGTTAGCCTCAACTCCTAACTGATTCAAGGTGCCTTCTGGGTCGGCGGCGACCTCTTCGGTAATCACTGTCATAAATTCAGAAGGGTTTTTAACCTGCTGAAAACGTCCTTTCAGGGTGCCTGAGCCGGAACTGGTTTTTTCTTCTGCTGGCGCTTGCACCACTCGAGCACTAATGCCATCGCGCTGTTCTTCGTCAAACTTTAATGTTTCCAACTTACCATTGGTATCTAAAATCACACGATCCTCATACACGGCAGCCAATTTGGTATTGTTTTGAACCACATCGCCAATACGATAAAAATCACCCGCTTTACCTTTAGGCGCAATAATAGCGGTAGAAGCACCTGTACGTGAAGACTTGGTGATACCTAATAACTCCAAGCGCAAGCTGGTGTCTGGCGCATGAATATTTTCTGTAACTTCAGTGACTGGTTCTTCACCAGCAATACCAAACAAGTGATATTGCGCTGTTCCTAAATTTTTTTTACTTATTATTTTACTACCACTTTCTTTGCTAGCCGCAGCTAACAGCAAAGGCTCTGGAGCGATTATGCGCCAGCTTAAAAACGCCAACTGTACGGCCAATAGCAAGGTAAACACCACCTTGCTTAGGCGTAAAAACCGTTGTTGCCAGGGTAATAAAGGCAATGCCTGCTCTGCCAAAGTGGTGCCTCTCTCTATGATAGTCGTCAAGGCTACATAACCTTTTGCGATACTTCAAAAATAACCGTGTCGGCTTCTGCTTTAGCCGGCCATTCTTGACCAATTACATCTAAAAAGCGACGTTTTAATGATAAACCTGCCCAACCGTCTGGCTGTAAATAGCCTTGTAGTAAACTTTCATCATTAATTGTAGACAGGTCAACAATGGCGCGCTCTTCTTGCATAGACAACCAGCCTACTAAGGCGGGCATTTCTGCACGCACTGGTTTGCCATCAACCAATAAAGATATTTCTCCGCCACTGTAAGCCAAGCGCCCGCTGAGTGTTTGGATTTGCTGCTCACGCCAGTTAATAATACTGCTGAGCTGCTGCAGTTCAACATCGCCTTCGGCACTGCTTCTCTGCTGTTGCAATAGTGGGTTAAGGCTGTCTATTTGTAGAAAACCGTCGGCACGTTCAATGCTTAAGGTGTTGGCTGTAATAGTAAGCGGGAGTATCAAACGAACATCCGCACCTTCTAGTTTCACTCTTACTTTAGCCTTGCCGGTTAACAAGGGGAAAAACTCCAACTGCCAGCTACTATTAATACTGCCTAATACGGATAACTGAGGAATTCTAACTTGTGCATGCCCTTGCCAAATTGAACCTCTAACTTGGCTAATTTGTACGGGCATACCCTGCAATTGGGGTTCTAAATAACGCCAAACAAAGTGGAGGGGCGTGGTCAAAGCCATTGTTATTATAAAAGTGATCAGCCCAAGCAAGAAATACCAGCGGGCTTGCCAACAACGTTTGAGCATAGATTTTCCGTGACCTAAAAATTAAGGGGTCATTCTACTCAAGAGTGACCCCAAAACCAAAGACACTTAAATAGTTTTTTAAGTTTTATTCAACAATGGCTACTGTATTGCTCTCTGCCTGCCAAGTAAAGGTAGGTGAGTAGAGTACAGGTTGTTCACCGCGCGGCTCAATTACGAAGCGGTATTCACCACCGGCAATAGGATTATACCAACGGGTTTCATAAGTCGACATACCTTCTTTTTTATCTTTTAGGAAGCGCACTTCAATGTCGTAGCCGTCATCAGTAATAGGTTCGTTGTTGACGCTCAACTCAAGCCATTGATTACCTTGGCGTTGTTGCACTCGTACTAAAGGTTCGTGCAAATCAATTTTACTGGCATTTACGTCAAGCCACTGCAGACGCACGTAATCTTCTTGGTATTCTTTCTTTGCAATCACAGCTTCTGGCGCTTGTATAACGGCACGCTCTCCTGTTGCATTTTGCTGCGGAGGAAGGAACTGATTGGTTTTTAGCTCGTAGACCCATTCAGGCTTAAATTCTAATACTGAACCTTGCTCTAGATAGTCGGCTGCCAGTGTTGCAAGCTGCGCTGCTATGTAAGGAGTGCTGTTTTTACCGTAAAGCGTGTGACCGCCTTCATAGTTCTGGTAAGAATATTCTTCTGGCGTAGTGGTATAACCAAAGTAGCCGTTAGAGACACTGGCCACCCAAGTGTACTTAATGTCTTCACCCGCTTTGGCAAACTCTTGTTCTACGCTGGCAACAATACGACGACCCGATTCAACCGTTACTTCAAATGGTAAAGGTGTAATGACCATATCGTTAATGCGTAATAACTGGAACATAACAGTATTAGGGAAACTGTCTTTGGGCTCTACTAGGGGCTGTAAATAAGCAAAGCCTAAGTGGCGCTTAGCACCCTGACAGCCACCATCAAATATCCAGCGACGTGCCATGATGTTACCACCATGTAAGAAAGGAATAGCGGTTAACCATGGAGTACGACGCTCATAAGCACCAGCAGCAACGGTATTACCAACGGCTGGGTCTTTACAAATTTCTACGTTGCCTACTTTGTTATGTTCGCGAATATTAAGCTCGCGGGCAGCACTGTCTAATGAAAGCTCTGCCGTCAATTGAGGTTCTAGTTCATCAAACAGTTCAATGGCGCCTTCACCTAAGCGTTGGCCTAGCTCTTTAGCGGCTTTCCAGTCTACAGGGAAGTGTCGAATCCAATGATCGCCTTTGTCTTCTGTAGCGGGGGCTAAGTCACCATGGGTCGCCACTGTTAATGCATGCACTACATCCCAAGAGGTGTCATAACGTTTTTTCAAATCCCACTCTAGGTCTTTTGAGGCATAGGCAAAGACATCAGCGTTATACACTTCAACGGGCACAGAAAGCGTGGTGTTGTGCAGAGAGAAACCTGAGTAAGCCGCTAATGGCTTATATTTGCCATCATCATCTTTGACATCAACACGCACCATATAGAGGCTGGGGTTAATGGCTTTAAATTTAGCTTCAGGGTCATCTAAGTCGATGTCGGTAATATTTTGGTTACGCACATAGGCTTTTAACGCGCGGTTACGGGCAATACCTGGAACGTCTTTAATACCGGTAGCGATTTTAGCTGGGCGACGGTTTTCATAAGCGTAAATAATACCGTCGCTAATTTGGCTAACCACTAATTCTAAAAACTGCTCTTCTAACCACTTACCACTAGAGGTGTGCTTGTTATAAAAGTCGTTATCAAAAAAGTTAACCGGCGCTGAATGACTGTGCGACGCTGTCATTGCGATATCGGCAGGGTTTAAGCCTGTTTTCTCAGCCACTCTGGCGGCAATCATATGGTGCGCTAATAAAGAACCGGCGGTTAGGTCTGTTTGCACTAACGCCATTGAGTGGCCTTTACCATCGTTAAGGTAAACAATACGTGCCTTCAGGCGTGTACGAAAACCTTCGCCTTTGTTGGCCATCACCGAATAGCCACCCATGGGCATGCCCGGTGGTGGTGTAATATCAACGGTGATCGCACCAGCTTCAACTAGCCCAGTAACGGCCAGTACGTTTTTAGCAGGTTGTTGAACTTCAATATTTTTGGTGGTGGCACAGGCAGACAGTGACAAGCTTGCCAAGAGAATAAGAACGAGACGCATAGCAGAACCTTAGTGTGTTTTTATAATTATTAATTGCTGTACATTTGTACCACATTGCCCACCCGTTTAGCTATAGTTTTTTGATAAAAGCGGGGCCATGGCAGCTATAGGTTGAGGCTTTATTTTTTCTATTATGGAAAAACTGAGTTTCCATTAAAGCCGTTATTTCTTTATTCCAAACATAAAAAACCCGCAACCAATTCTTCTTTTTGCTTCTTAGAATACTTCTTTAACTTCCATTCTAGCTGCATGGCGTGCTGCTTAGATTGCGCCTTAAAAGTAAACACTAACTCCAGAGGGCCTTTACCCCGTAGGGCTTTGGCTGCTTTTAGAGGATTGTTAGCGTGCTCTTCAAAGCGCCTATTAACATCGGTAGTCACACCGCAATATAGGTTTCCATTAGCCATTCGTATTAAGTACAGCCACCAACTTTTTTCTGTATCAGTCACTTATTCTTTCCTTACGGCTAACATCAGCCTTCTTGCCTAACAATAATTAGCGTATGTTACAGCCTCTTCATTCACAAACGAATCTTATAAAAAATGCATACAATCTTTCGTGACCCTGTCAGTGGCTTAACTCACCTTGCTGGTGCCATTTTTTCTATTGTTGCTTTATGCATACTGGCAGCTCAAGCAGCGCTGTACGGAGGCATACTGCATATGGTGTCTTTTATGATCTTTGGCGCTGCTATGTTGCTGATGTTTTCTAGTAGTACGATTTACCATTTAATCCATGCTTCTGATGACACCATAAAATGGCTAAAACGCATTGATCATATGTCTATTTTCTTGCTTATAGCAGGTACTTACACACCGATTTGTTTAGTGGCTGTGGGTGGTAAAGCTGGCTGGATTATGTTTGCCGTGGTTTGGACGATTGCGTTGGTGGGTGTTTTCTTAAAGCTGGTTTGGATTGGTGCCCCGCGTTGGCTGTCGACTGTGTTTTATATATTAATGGGTTGGCTGGTTGTTGCTTTTTATCCTGTGATCGACCAAATCCCTGCTGATGCTCTACGCTGGATAACCTATGGCGGTTTAAGTTATACCTTTGGTGCGGTGATCTATGCGACCAAGTGGCCAAACCCTTGGCCTAAGTGGTTTGGCTTCCATGAAGTATGGCACTTATTTGTAATGGGCGGCGCTTTCTGTCACTTTTGGGCTATCGCTTTTCACTTAGTTTAAACACTGTGAAAGCTCATAAGGCACTAAATTCTAAGGACGTTAGAAACAAAAAAACCCGCTAGAAGCGGGTTTTTTTACTTTAAAGATTAATATAAATATTAACCTTTAAGAGCGAAAACCTGTTTGTTTAAACGGCTCTTAATACGTGCTGCAGTGTTTTTATGCATAACGCCTTTAGTAACCATTTTATCAACATAAGGTTGAGCTTTAATAAATGCTGCTTGCGCTTGATCGTAATCAGTTGTCGCTACTGCTGCTTTTACTTTTTTGATGTAGGTACGCACCATAGAGCGTAAAGCTACTGTACGGGTACGACGCTGAATTGCTTGACGAGCGCGTTTTTTAGAACCAGCGGAATTTGCCACAGTCGGCTCCTCATAGGTTATTTGGTTAAATTTACAAGGGGCGCATTATGATGAGATACACACGCCCTGTCAACTAAGGGCGCATATAATACAAGCTATGCGCCAAGGCTTCAATCTATTATCACCTTTGTGAACGACTTTATTAGCTCATCCACGGATTTCATTTGCTGTAGATACACTTCCAGCTTATTTAAAGGCAAGGCACAAGGACCGTCGCACTTAGCCTTATCCGGGTCTGGGTGTGCTTCTAAGAACAAACCAGCAATGCCTAAGGCCATACCTGCACGCGCTAACTGAAACGCTTGCTGACGGCGACCACCGGCGGAATCTGTACGACCACCAGGCTGCTGCAAAGCATGAGTGGCATCAAATATGACAGGTGCCATGGTTTTCATTTCATCCATGCCCAGCATATCAACAACTAAGTTGTTGTAGCCAAAGCTAGAGCCACGTTCGCACAACATTACGTTGTTATTACCCGCCTCGGCAAATTTGGTAATGATATGGCGCATTTCGTGGGGCGCTAGAAACTGAGGTTTTTTTACATTAATAGCCGCACCTGTTTTGGCCATGGCAACCACTAAGTCGGTTTGTCTGGCTAAAAACGCAGGCAACTGAATAACATCGGCCACTTCTGCAGCAGGGGCTGCTTGGTAAGGCTCGTGCACATCGGTAATAACAGGCACGTTAAAGGTTTTCTTTATTTCTTCTAATATCTTTAAGCCTTCGTCTAAACCAGGGCCACGATAAGAATTAATAGACGAGCGGTTGGCTTTATCGAAGGAAGCTTTGAACACATAAGGAATGCTTAGTTTTTGTGTTATTTCAACGTAGTGCTCGCAGACAGCCATGGCTAAATCACGGCTTTCTAATACGTTCATGCCACCAAAAAGCACGAAAGGACTGTCATTACTGACATTAATATTGGCAACTTGTACAGAATTAATCATGTTTTATATTTTCACCTGTTGAGGCGCAACAATAATAAAATACCGGCACCAAGTGTTAGTGTATCCACTTCAACGCAAACAACCTGTTCAACTTAAACGATAATTTGCGGCTAAGTAACGACTAGGTTGTCACGATGGATTATTTCTTCTTCGGCTATGAAGCCTAATATATTTTCAATTTTTGCTGTAGGGGTTCGAATAATCCTTACGGCATCTTTAGCGCAATAATTCACCAAGCCTTTGGCAACGACAACGCCTTGCTCGTCTTTACAGACAACCAGCTGGCCGCGCTCGAAATCCCCCTTCACTGCAGTTACGCCTATGGGCAATAAACTACGCCCACCGCTGCGTAACGCCATAACAGCTCCAGCGTCTAATACTAGCTCACCATGCACCTGTAAGTGCCCTGCTATCCACTGCTTACGGGCAGCTTCTGGCTCTTTACCAGCCAGCAACAGAGTACCTAATAGCTCACCGGCATGCACTCGACTAATAACGTCGTCAAAACGCCCACCAACAATAACAGTATCTGTACCAGAACGTGCGGCCAACTTAGCTGCCCGCACTTTAGTAATCATGCCGCCACGACCAAGCGCCCCGCCATCTCCAGCCATAGCTGCATATTGAGGATCTAAGGCTTGTCCTTGATGAATTAACGTAGCATCTGGGTTGCTGCGTGGGTCTGCGGTAAACAAGCCTTGCTGGTCGGTTAAAATCACCAATAAATCGGCTTCAACTAAGTTAGCCACTAAAGCGGCTAAGGTATCGTTATCACCAAACTTAATTTCATCGGTAGCTACTGTGTCATTTTCGTTAATAACAGGGACTACGCCTAGGTCTAATAAGGTGCGCAAAGTACTACGAGCGTTAAGGTAACGCTTTCGATTACTTAGGTCATCGTGGGTTAACAGTATTTGAGCAGTAATACGGCTGTGTTTTTCAAACAGAGTTTCATAGGTTTGAATTAAACCCATTTGGCCGATAGCAGCTGCAGCTTGTAGTTGGTGCACGCTTTCTGGGCGTTTTTTCCAACCCAAACGCACCATGCCTTCAGCTACCGAACCCGAGGAAACTAATACTACTTCGTGCCCTTGCTCTAACAATGCAGCTATTTGGTTAACCCAACTGGTCATGCCAGCAAGGTTTAAGCCGCGCCCGTCATTAGTTAACAGGGCGCTGCCAATTTTGATCACCCAGCGCTTTCTTTGCGCGAGAGTGTTTCTAGTTTCTTGCCATTCCAGCGTTGTCATTTGCGGTCTTTACTCTGCAAAAATTTTGACTGTCTTTATTCGTTTGTATAAACAACTTCAACGTCATAATCATCGTCGTCGTCTTCGCTGGCTTGCTTGGCTAGCTCACGTTCTTCACGACGACGCTCTTGTAACTGTTCGATATGAGCTCTGGATTCAGCATCAACCAACTCACGTTCTGCTTCTATTTCTTCAGCAAAGTCAGGATCTTCTAAAGCACGTTCTCTGCGCGCTTCAATGTGCTCCATAATATCAGCACACAATTTAAAAGTACCCTGCTTGTTAATGGCGGCAATGCTATAAACTGGCCCAGTCCAGTTAAGTTTATCAATCACTTGCTGACAGCGCTCTTCACGCTCTTCTTCTGGTATCAAGTCTAACTTATTTAATACCAACCAGCGCTCGCGCTTAGCCAAGCCGGGCGAAAACGCTTCCAGCTCATTACTAATAGCAAGAACATTGTCGGCTGGGTCTTCTTCTTCATCAAAGGGAGCCATGTCAACAATATGCAACAATAAGTGAGTACGTACTAAGTGTTTTAAGAACCTAGTACCAAGGCCTGCGCCTTCGGCTGCACCTGGAATAAGACCAGGAATGTCAGCAATAACAAAACTACGGTGAGCTTCGACTTTAACCACACCTAGGTTTGGTACCAAGGTAGTAAATGGGTAATCGGCAACCTTGGGAGTAGCTGCTGATACCGCACGAATAAAAGTAGACTTACCGGCGTTAGGCAACCCTAGCAAACCGATATCGGCAAGTACTTTAAGTTCGAGCTTTAAGTTACGTGATTCACCTGGCTGACCAGGCTTAGTTTGTGTAGGTGACTGGTTAACGCTCGACTTATAACGAGTATTGCCTAAGCCATGAAAACCGCCACGAGCCACCATTAAGCGCTCACCAATTTTGGCAAGATCACCTAACACTTCGCCAGTGTCTTCATCAATCACGGTAGTACCAACAGGAACCATTAAAACAACGTCTTTACCTTTGGCACCGGTACAGTTAGCACCGCGGCCACTTTCGCCGTTTTGCGCTTGATAATGACGCACAAACCGATAATCGATTAGAGTGTTTAGTGACTCATCGGCTTCTAAATAAACCGAACCGCCATCACCACCATCGCCACCATCGGGGCCGCCTCTAGGAATAAACTTTTCGCGACGAAAGCTCATACAGCCATTGCCGCCATTGCCCGCTTGGACACTAATTTTTGCTTCGTCGACGAATTTCATATTCTTTCCCAAATAAACTCTTACTAGAACTGCATAGGCTGCTTGGATTCAAAGCAGCAACTCGGCGCATCTATTTTAAGACAGAGCGCCTGTAACTCTCTTTCAAACAAAAACGCCCCAGCACAAAGGTAACTTTGGCCAGGGCGTTTTTAGTAGTAAATACTAATTAAGCAGTTACTACACTAACCGTGCGACGGTTTTTAGGACCGGTTACTGCAAACTTGACGAAACCATCTTCTGTTGCAAATAACGTATGGTCACGACCGATGCCTACGTTCATGCCAGCGTGGAACTTAGTGCCACGTTGACGAACAATAATGTTGCCTGCTTTAACAACTTGGCCGCCGAATAGCTTAACGCCTAAGCGTTTACTTTCCGAATCGCGACCGTTTTTGGTACTACCAGCAGCTTTTTTATGAGCCATGATGAGTCTCCTGTTATGAGGTTACTGCAACTCTGCGGATGCGGTGGTTTACCACACGAACCTCTAAGTTAAATTCAATAGAGTTTAATATTAACCAGCGATGCTAGTAATTTTCAGTTCAGTGAACCACTGACGGTGGCCCATTTGCTTCATGTGGTGCTTACGACGCTTGAACTTAATAATTTTGATTTTCTTGTGACGACCGTGAGCAACAACCTCAGCCATTACTTTAGCACCCTCTACTACAGGAGCGCCAATTTTAACGTCATCACCGTTGCCAATTAGCAACACTCTTTCTAATTCGATTTGATCGCCAGTAGCCACTTCTAGCTTTTCTACTTTAAATGTTTGGCCTTCTTCAACACGGTATTGCTTACCGCCAGTTACCACTACAGCGTACATACTGTAATCTCCAGATTATATTACTAAAGCCTTTAGGCACTTTTACCCTAGCTACTTAACGACCTGCTTCTATTAGCAACACTTCGGTTTCTATATGGCAGGGAGCCTATTTAAGGGGCGCAGAAATATAACCTAAGTGAACGACCAAAGCAAGTATTTCAGTGTTTTTATACACTGTTGCTTAGCAAGTAGATTGTTGTTTGAGCCGATGACCGCTAAACTGCCAACCCTTAACCTTATTGACAGATATTTGGGCAGCGGCCATGCAAATGCAAGACATACTGACTGTGGTTGAAAACGAATTTATCGAATTAAACCAACTGATCCATAAACAACTAGAGTCACGCGTACCTTTGGTTGAAAAAGTAGCTGAATATATTATTAATAGCGGTGGCAAACGCGTGCGCCCTTTACTAGTGATCCTTACGGCTAAAGCCTTTGCTGAAAGCGACGAACGCGCTATTAAACTGGCTACTGTTATTGAGTTTTTACATACTGCCACTCTCTTACACGATGACGTGGTCGACACCTCCGACATGCGCCGTGGCAACCCTACCGCTAACGCTATGTTTGGTAATGCTCCTAGCGTATTAGTCGGCGACTTCTTATATAGCCGCTCTTTTGAAATGCTGGTTGAGCTTTCTTGCATTCCAGTAATGACCATTCTTGCTAAAGCGACCGGCATTATTGCTGAAGGCGAAGTACTACAATTAATTAACGTCAAAAACCCCGATACGACTGAAGAACAGTATATGGAAGTGATTCAGGGTAAAACCGCCATGCTGTTCGAAGCTGCCACCTGGGGCATGACCAGACTAATTGGTCGCTCGCAACAAGAGTGCGAAGCCATGCGAATTTATGGCCGCGAACTTGGCCTCGCTTTCCAAATGGTTGATGACGTCTTAGATTACGAAGGCGATGCAGAGTCTATGGGTAAAAACGTCGGTGATGATTTAGCCGAAGGCAAAGCCACCCTACCTCTTATTCATGCAATGAAAAACGGCAATGATGAACAACGTAAAATCATTCGTAACGCCATCCGCCAAGGTGGTTTGAGCGATATGTCTGAAATACTGTCCATTGTGCAAAATTTAGGCTCAATCGAATACACCCAACAAAAAGCGCAAAAATGCATTGATCGTGCACTGCAACAGCTAGAGATTCTACCTGACTCTCCTGCGCGCACTGCTTTGAGTGCCTTGGCACAGTTGGCTGTTAATCGTAATAACTAACCTTACGGAGTATTATTATGTTAAGGCGCTGGTCGGTTCGTTTAATTATACTATTTCAATTAGCGCTATTCAGTGCGCTTAGCCAAGCCAGCCTCTTAGATAGCTTAATGGGCTCAAAGCCCAAATTCTTACCCGTAGAGCAAGCCTTTCCTTTAACTGCCAGCGTTGAACAACAGCAACTGATAGCGACTTTCAATGCGAACAATGACTACTACCTCTACAAACATCGGCTTTTTATTGAGCAAAATGGCGAAAAACGTGAGCCTTTCCAACTATCTCAAACTGGTATCGAAAAAGAAGACGAGTACTTTGGACAGATTACTGCCTTTTATGGTCAGCTAGAAGCACGCTTTGACTTAAGCGGCTTGGCAGAAGGCACCGTTACTTTACACCACCAAGGCTGCGCTGAAGCTGGGCTTTGCTACCCTCCGCAAACCAAGACGTTTGAGCTCACTGCTGACAACATTAAAAAACTAGATCAAACACTTGCAGCAAGCAGCAGCCCTACTGTCACTACAAACACTGCCAAGCACAGCTGGTTTGATGGTAAATCTTGGTGGGCCATTGCTGGTATTTTCTTTGCATTAGGCTTAGGTCTTACATTCACACCCTGCGTACTACCGATGGTGCCTATTTTAACCAGCGTCGTGCTTGGTCAAGGTACAGAGTCAGGTAAGCGTGGCTTCTTACTTTCGACCACATACGTTATTGGTATGGCACTTACTTATGCCGCAGCAGGCGTATTGATGGGGCTTCTAGGTGCTGGTGCTAACGTACAAATGTGGCTGCAAACGCCCTGGGTGCTAATTATATTTGCCGCTTTGTTTGTGCTGCTGTCTCTGTCAATGTTTGGTTTATTTGAATTACAGCTTCCTTCTGGTATTCGTAACAAACTAAACAACATTAGCAACCGTCAGCAAGGTGGCAAATGGATAGGTGTGTTTATTATGGGTATGCTGTCGGCACTTATTGTTTCGCCTTGCATCTCGGCACCTCTAGCTGCTGCATTAATGTACATAAGCTCTACAGGCGATGCCTTACTAGGTGGCATGGCGCTGTTAGCACTTGGCTTAGGTATGGGTACACCATTAATTGCACTAGGTACCACTGGCGCCTCTGTCTTACCGAAAGCAGGCGCATGGATGGAACAGATCAAAATATTCTTTGGCGTTATTTTATTAGCCGTAGCCATCTGGTTGCTAGCTCGTATTTTACCCGACACTATAAGTCTTGCCCTATGGGCGGTACTGGCCATTGTTTATGCTTTAGTGCTGGGGGCTTTTGAGCCTGCGGCATCTTTACTGCAGCGCCTTATTAAAGGTATCGCCTGGGTCATCTTAGTTTATGGCGTACTGGCCCTAACTGGTGCATTAATGGGTAACTCTGACCCACTACAACCACTGACTTTTAACAGCGTGCAAATAGACAGCAATAACAGCAATGAATCCAGTTCACCGTTCTTCCGTACAGACTCAGTCGCCGAGCTTGAGCGACAGATCAACAACGCTCCGGGCTTAGTAATGATTGATATGTATGCTGACTGGTGCATCAGTTGTAAAATAATGGAAAAAGAGATTTTCGAACAAGCAGATATCCAACAAACGTTATCGAATGTACGCTGGCTGCAACTGGATGTGACTTTCAACAATCCTGACCACTTAGCATTTATGAAAGAGCATAAGATTTTTGGCCCGCCTACTATTTTGTTTTTCCATCAAGGCCAAGAAATTATAAAAAACCGAATAGTCGGCGAAGTAAAAAAAGCTGAGTTTCTTACTTTACTGCCCGATAGCGCTTTATTTCAGTAATTAGTATTTAGGTGATTAAACTTAGATAAAAACTCTAGACTACAAGTGACTTACATGATAGCCACTTGATTATCTCCTTATGCTTTGTTAGTATATTAGACGTTTCCCTAATAACGAATTATCAGATGAAACCAACCGACCAAACAAATATCTCATACGAATAGCCACCAGTTTTTTAATTCTCTGGTGGCGTTTGTTTAACAATGCTTTAACCGGAGAGAACAAATGCAAGCACTTGTTTTTCCTTCCTTTAAAAATATTTTACAGCGTTTGAAGCGCTACTTAATTTTAAATGACGGCTACAACTATACTAATCCAATAAAATTATTAGGTATGTACCAACGCCTAGAAGATAGCAAAACGCAGAAGTTAGATAGATCGACTGCGCAAGTAAACTCTATAGTGGTACTTAGAACAGATAAAGATGAACGTTTTTCGGTTATCTTGAGAAAGCCAGTAGAGGCCAAACCTGAAGATATGGAAATTTCAGTATTTTCACCTCTAGGCTCTGCACTATTAGGAGCTCAAGCTAATGATAAGTGCAAAGTAAAAGTACATGGTATGCAACAAACCTTTACTGTGACTCAAATCATCAACTGATTCTAGCTCCCTTGAAACCTATAAGAACAACCCTATATAGGTTAATAAGTTTCAAGGGAGTTTTCTTATGCACTACACTTGCCCATCATGCGCTACCATCAACCGTCTACCTACAAACAAACCTGCTGCAGAAGCCACCTGTGGTCGCTGTAAATCGCCTCTAGTGAATGGCTTACCGGTTGATCTAACCGATCAAAGTTTTTCCCGCTTTATTAATAAAAATGATTTACCCATAGTGGTCGACTTTTGGGCAAGCTGGTGTGGACCCTGCAAAATGATGGCACCCGTATTTTCTAAACTTTCTGAGCAAATGCAATCGCAACTGCGCTTCGCTAAGGTGAATACAGAAGAAGCTCAGCAAATAAGCAGTCAATTAGGCATTCGCAGCATTCCCACTCTTATTTTATATCATCAGGGCAAAGAGATAGATCGTCTTGCCGGTGCGTTACCTGAGCCACAATTACGCCAGTGGATAGAACAGGGGCTAAGCCATATTAAATAAGCACTGCCTAAGGCAAGCCACTGTATTCGTTTGCTTAGCTTGATATTACAGTGATTTGCGTCAAGTGCTGTAGCTAGCAAAAATGACATAGTAATAGTCAGCATCGCTTTTAATGCACACAATAATTAGGATAACTTGGTTACCCAAGATGCAGAACTTACAGCAGGAATTTCCAGAAAAAGCGGATTTGATTCGCAATCTTAAATTAAAAGATAGGCATTTTGCACGCTTACTGGAAGAGTATCACTCACTGGCCAGTGAAATACATCAGCATGAAAATAGTGATATAGGGCTGACGATTGAACAGCTAGAAGCACTAAAAATACGACGTTTGTATTTAAAAGACAGACTGCACAACCTGCTCGAAGACTAACGCAAAGACTAATTAGCTTGGCTAAAAACCACCATTACTATAATAAGACTACAGCAAGATAAACTCTTGCTCACCACTAGTAAGCTGTTGCAGTAAGTACTGGCACGCCTCAATTTGATCTAAGGGTGCTGCTACGGTAAAGCGACAACCAGTTTCGTCAAACTCTTCCGCCTCTATTAAGACATCTATATCGGCTAAGCGTGATTGCAACTGGCCTATTTCACTATAAGGGCAGTGCCCTTGCATACGCTGGCGCTTAACATAAAGCTGTCTAGGCGCACTCTGCAAACACTGGTTAACTCCATTAGCATAAGCACGTGCTAAACCACCCGTACCCAACTGAATGCCGCCATACCAACGCGTACACAAAGCCAGCACCTGATCGAAGCTGTGGTTTTCTATGGCTGCCAACATTGGCCGCCCTGCCGTACCACTAGGTTCGCCATCATCACTACTGCGGTACTCATCTCCTACTTTCCAAGCCCAGCAGTTATGACTGGCACCAGCAACCGAAAACGAAGCAATGGCTGCTGCCGCTTCTTTAGCACTGGTTACCGCAACCACCTTGGTTAAAAAACGACTTTTCTTTATCGTTTCTTCAAACTCAGCCGGTTTAGTCAGTAGATAAATCAAGGCTCATCTCATCTCATCGTAGTGCAAGCTGAACTAGCCTACGTCTTCGCCTTGAGCTTGTAAATCGGCGTGGTAGCTAGAACGTACCATTGGGCCCGATGCCACATGACTAAAGCCCAGCTCAGTGGCTATGCGACCTAACTCTTTAAATTCATCAGGGTGCACGAAACGATCAACCGGATGGTGGTCTTTACTCGGCTGCAGATATTGGCCGATAGTAATGCGGTCAATATTATGCGCACGCATGTCTTTCATCATTGCCACGACCTCTTCATTGGTCTCACCTAAGCCAAGCATTAAGCCGGACTTAGTCGGCACTTCTGGGTTCATTTCTTTGAAACGCTGTAACAACGTTAATGAATATTGATAGTCAGAACCTGGACGACACTGTTTATACAAGCGTGGTACTGTTTCTAGGTTGTGATTAAATACATCAGGTGGGGTTTGCGCTAATATTTCTAACGCAACATCCATACGACCACGGAAATCAGGCGTTAAAATTTCTACTTTTAAATTTGGACTAAGCGCACGAGCTTCAGCAATACAGTTAGCAAAGTGCTGTGCACCACCATCGCGCAAGTCATCGCGGTCAACCGAAGTAATGACCACATATTTCAACCCCATTGCAGCAATGGTTTTGGCTAAGTTTTTAGGCTCGTCTTCATCTAACGCATTAGGGCGCCCGTGGCCCACATCGCAAAAAGGACAACGGCGTGTACAAATATCACCCATAATCATAAAGCTGGCGGTACCATGACTCCAGCACTCACTAAGATTAGGGCAACTAGCCTCTTCACAAACAGTATGCAGCTTGTGCTCTTTTAAGCGTTCTTTAATTTCTTTAATTTTTCTACCATCGGCAGGAAGACGCACACGTATCCAATCTGGCTTACGCGGTAGCTCATCGGTAGGTATAACTTTGATCGGTATCCGAGCTAGTTTTTCTGCTCCACGTAATTTTTCACCTTGGACCACTTTTCTCACTTTACTCATGGGATACTCCAAGCTTTACTAGCTCTTTAATTAATTCAATTTTTAAGACATCAACAACTTGTTCAAAAACAATGGTCTGCTGGGCTTCATCGGCTATTTGAGTTACTTCCATCCCCGCATAGCCACATGGGTTGATACGCTTGAATGGTTCTAAATCCATATCGACATTTAATGCTAAGCCATGGAAAGAACAGCCATTTTTGATACGCAAACCTAGGGAAGCAATTTTCTTATGAGCAACATAAACACCTGGAGCATCCATTCTAGCATCGGCTTTAATATGCCAATGCGTCAGTGCATTGACTACTGCTGCCTCTATGGCTTCAACCAACACCCTAGCACCAATACCTAAACGTTTGATATCCAGCAGAAGATAAACCACTAATTGGCCGGGGCCGTGATAGGTCACTTGACCACCGCGGTCGGTTTGAATAACAGGGATGTTGCCGGGGAAAAGAAGATGCTCTGGCTTACCAGCTTGCCCTTGGGTAAATACAGGTTCGTGCTGTAAAAACCAAAGTTCATCTGGAGTTTGCTCGGTGCGATTTTGAGTAAAGCTTAACATCTCTTGATACAGATGAGGGTATGGCTCTACAGAAAATGTTCGCACCTTAATCATAAAAACTAGATCACCATGCGGATGTATTCGTGCGCCATAAGGTCTTTATGCAGACATTCAAGCTGATCAACCCCAGTGGCGGTAATATAAAGCGTGACTGAGCGAAAACGCCCCTGGCTGCTTTCTTTCTCTTTAATATTATCATCGCCACATTCTGGTGCGTGTTTACGCACAATGCTTAAGACAACATCTAAGTAATCATCCTCACACAACCCAATGACTTTTACGGGATAATTAGCGCATGGAAACTCAATTTTTGGTGGCTCTTGCTGACTCATAGAAACAACCCCAATTAAATATGATAAACAATATTAGCAAACTATTTCTTACCGGCTTTTTCTATCGCTATTAAGCAAACAAGCGCACTAAAAACAGTTTAATGTGATCGATAATTCGACTAAAGAATCCGGCTTCTTCGATATCGTTCTGTGCCAACAACGGCTGCTCGGCCAGCACTTCGCCATTACGACTAATGGTTAACTGCCCTAAAGCTTGCCCCTTTTTAATTGGCGCTTTTAGTACTTCATCAGTACGTATATTAACCTTTAACTCACCTTTACTACCACGCGGTAAGGTTAAAAACAGATCTTTGGCTAAGCCCAAGTCTATTGATTCTTCTTTACCCATCCACACCTTAGCTGTACTTAATACTTCTTGTGCTTGATAAATTTTACGTGACTCAAAGTAACGGAAGCCATACGACAAAAGTTTTTGCGTTTCTCTAGCACGAGACTCATCGCTACGAGCACCCATGACTACAGCAATAAAGCGCGTATCATCACGTTTAGCAGAAGCGACTAAACAATAACCAGCTTCATCAGTATGACCTGTTTTTAAGCCATCTACCGAAGGATCACGCCATAAAAGGCGATTACGGTTGGGTTGGCGAATGCTGTTGTATTCGTAATATTTTTCAGCGTACAAAGGGTAATACTGCGGGTGATCATTAATAATATGCAGGGCCAAGGTGGCCATATCGCGCGCTGTTGAGTAATGGTTTTCTGCTGGCCAACCAGTAGAGTTTACAAAGTGAGAGTCGTGCATACCAAAACGCTCGGCAAAGCTGTTCATCAGCGCTGCAAATTCTTCTTCTGCACCAGAAAAATACTCAGCCACAGCCAAAGAAGCATCGTTACCAGACTGCACAATGATACCGCGCAGCAAGTCTATTAAAGGAACTTCTGTTCCTTCGCGAACAAACATCTTTGATCCGCCCATACGCCATGCTTTAACACTAATGGGTACAGGTGTGTCTTCCGCCACATGGCCTAAATCCAGTTCATGAATAGCAATGTAGCTGGTTAACATTTTGGTTAAGCTGGCAGGAGGAAGACGCTTATCAACATTATGCTCTACCAGCACCTGACCATTAGTAGCATCCATCAGAATATAGGCACTGGCATCTAGGTCTGGCGCTTTGGGAATAATTACGGAAGCTTGAGAGCTAAGAGATACAAATAAAAGAGCAACAACGGATACAGCAGAAAAAAGGCGCATAGCAAATATTGTTTATAAGTTAAGAATTGAAAAAGGCATAGAATGCCCGGTTTTTTTATACAGCATGCTTAACAGGAAAGGCTTAAATTAAGCGAGCTGCTACCTATGAGTGAGGCTCGCTTGATAAGTTCCTAATCGTTTTCGTCAGCCGTTTGACGCAACAAGGAGACTTCACGCGAAGGGTGCAAGTTAATAACGGGCTTACCTTCCACTAGACCTTCTTGATAACTGTGACGCAAACGGAAATTACTGTCCGTCTGACGCAAGCACAGGGTTAATCTAACTGTTAACCAACGATAATCTGATTTGTTCTCTGTATGCACGACCACTGAAGCGTCGTTATCAACAATGGCCTGACAAATTGGTTGCAAGGTCTCTGCAATACCACGGTCACGTTGACGAATTTGTTCAGCTGCAATTGGGTAGCTGGCAATAGGCTCTGAGTTCTCTTCTGTTTCATTCCACAAAGCAGCAGCGGCTTGATTAGTTACAGCCGCAACCACGGGTGCTGCAACTGGAGGGGTAACCGCTACGCTTGAAGCCGCAGCCGGTTTTACTGGCGCCGAAGCAGCTGCTTTAGCAGCCTGAGCTTTAGCAGCAGATTCTTTTTCTGCGGCTAGTCGACGCTGGCGCTCTTCTTCTTGGCGTCTAGCACTGTCTTCGGCTGCTTTCTTTTTCGCCAACTCTGCCTGTTGTTTCTCGGCTTCGATTCTCTTTTTGCGATCGGCTTCTGCTCGTGCTCTTTCTTTGGCAGCAGCTTCGGCCAATTGCTTTTGACGCTCTATTTCTTGCTGATTAGCAGCTTGGCTAGCAGCTTCACTAGGCTTATAAACGCTATCTAGCTTTTCTTGAGCTGCTTCTAAACCAGGGGTCAATGCAGCGACTGCCCACACATTGTTTAAATAGCTTTCTGCTTGGCTGTAATTTTTAGCTGCAATTGCATTATTAGCTAAAGCCACATAGGCTCTGCCCCAGTCATAGACTAGCGGTACAATTGTAAAATCAAACGGGGCTTGGGCACGGTAAGCATCAATTTTTTCTAATGCGTTATTACCTGCTGGGCTCGACAAACGCGTAGCTTCGATATCCGCCTTGATACCGGCTTTAAGCTGGTTCAAGTCTTGCTTTGCCGCTACTGCAAACTGAGCATAGAAAGCAGCGAAGACTACAGGTAAAATTAAATATAGTTTCTTCATGAAGTTTAGTCTTGTTATCATTTTGCTAGTTTCACTGTTAGTAAAATACAATGTACCGCACATACCATGTAAATTTATTCACATCTTAACAGGAGAAAGCAATGATAACACGCATTGGCGTTATAATTTTTACCATCCCATGTATTATTCTACTAACCCTATATGGAATAGAGCTTTCAGCGGCTACTGACTGTCAGCAATTAGGCCTATTTTACGACGCTTACAGCCAACAATGTGTAGAAACCGCACCCGCTTTCTCAAGCTTTTATATGCGTAATGCATTCCTAGTAAACAGCATGTTAATCATCGCTACTATTGGCTCACTTGCTTTAATTGTAGGCATGGTACAGAGCAAAAGAGCCAATCAGAACCGCTAAAGTATCGCTGCTTAATGGTATTTTTTTACTTCTCCTACCAATTCGTTAAAGGCTTGGCTAAGCTCAGCTGAACAGCTTGGCGAAGCCAAAACAGCCATCACCTCAACTCTCATATTAGGCAAAGTAAGTATATCTGCCAGTAATGCGTTAAAGGCTCCACGACCATGCTCATTGCGCGCCAAGCACTCTAAGTAGGTCAGTAGTAAGTCACCTTTTAAGTCCTGCCAACAACGACTTCCAATTGCAGCCAATAATTCAACTGACCGACTGAGAGGGTGCTGAAGTATCGCCAACAAGAGTAATTGTCTCTGTTGTATGTTTTCACTATTAGAAAGCGCACGCGCATAGGCCGATAAATCTTGTGCCGTTGGCGTAGCAGCTACGGTTGCCGCTAAGCTGTCATTAATTGCTAGGGTTAATGCTTGATCAGGCTGGGTGTTTTCTAAAAAATTGAAGAGAGCATTACGCACTACGGGCGGAAGATGCGGCATAGCCTCTATTAAAATGGCATTATTGTTATCTTGCTGTAGGCGTACTGCTATTTCAGCTAAACCTTGTAAGCCAACATCTTGCCAAGCATCCCAACCATTTTGTCCTGATAGATAGGTTCTGGCTTGGCTATAATAAGGGGTCGTTGTCTGCGCCAAAACTTGTACTGCCAACGCATGAAAATAGGCCATACGGCCTGCGTCCGGTTTAAAATTAAATGGTGCTTCACCGTGCTCCTGCTTAGGTGTGTTTACCACTTGTTTCCAGTAATGAAGAAAAGCGTTTCTGGGGCCTGTTTGCATTAGGTTACGCTCATCGAGAGGCAACTTTACAAACCAAATGTGATGCTGCCCAGGCTGGTCTTTTTGCCAAGTTAGTATGCCCAACCAAGCGTGCTTAAGATAAGGGGTGGGGTAAGCTTGTTGTTGCTGTTCAATACTGGCAAAGAGTTCTGCTGGTATTTCTTCGATACGGCGCCCCATATCAAATACTTTCATCTGTGCGTTGCTGCTTGCACACCACTCACTTATAGTCACTAATCTCTCCAGAATGATATAAAATGCCAAAGTTTAGCATTTTTAATTATCAACAAGTTAAAGGATACCTTTGTATGCCATTTATTTTCGCAGCTATTGCAGGGTTTGTCATAGGCGCAGGCGCTATTGGTTGGTGGCTTAATACGAGATGGCAACAGCAAGTACAGGAAGCCAACGCAAGCTTGCAAGAAATTGCCGACCAACATCAAGAACAAATAAAGCAAAGCCGCACGCTCAAACAACAAGTCGCCGATTTAGAGTACCAACTTAAACGCGCTCAAAATGATTTACAAGCTCAACAGCAGAGCAAACAGCATTAGACATTTATGCACAATTTTTATTGAGCGCCATTTATTTTTTATTTTAAAGCCAACTCTTAGCTGGTCAGAGGATATTCCATAGACAATACACAATAACGGCAATATGCTAACGCACCCAAAATAAAAACAGCAATGCAAATATTATGACGACATCAACGGACACTTCTCGCATCAGTATCAGCGCTCATTATACTGGTTATGTGTGGTATAAAAACGGACTTTCCGACTCTCGCTTTGTAACCCCCATGGGCTTTGCAGCTAATATGCTGTTCACCCCTGCCAATGCTATTTTAAAGCGAATGGCCGGAGCTCATATTGATACCTTCCTGTTACAACGCCACCGCATGCTTGACCATCTGCTCATTCAACTTATTGAGCAAGAGGGGATTGAGCAGATTGTTGAAATCGCTTCAGGCTTATCACCACGCGGGTTTCGTATTAGCGAAAAGTACCCACAGGTAAACTATTTAGAAACAGACTTGCCAGATATGGCAGCACGTAAAGCTTTACTACTGAATAAGTTAGACCGCCCTGTTCGTCATGGCATACGCTCATGCAATATATTAGAGGCACAAGGCCCTGACTCTATCCAGAGCGTTTTAAGTGAACTAGACTCTACTAAGAAAACTGTAGTTATTAGCGAAGGTTTAGTGAACTACTTTGCTCTGCCTATCATTCGCGAAGTTTGGTCTCGCTTAGCCAAGGGTTTAAAAGCGTTTCCCGACGCTTACTACCTAACTGACTTATACCCCAACCTAACAGAGCATCCATCCTATCGTTACGTTAAAGTGGCGCAAAGAATGGTAGGGTTGTTTACCCGTGGCGAATGGCCTTTACACTACAACAATGAACAAGAAATAGAAGCAGGCTTTCTACAGGATGGCTTTAATAAAGTCGCTGTACTTGACCCTTCGGCTTTTCGTCAACAATTAGGCTTACCGTTAGACACTAAAGAGTCGCTAGTGCGTGTCGTGCAAGCTAAGGCTTAGTCGTTAAAAGCACTCATTTGCAAGCTGGTTAGGCGCTGTTTTTTCAGGCGTGACAACAAGCGCCCCTCCACTTCCTGACTGCTTTCGCCTACATAAACGCCTACTGACACTGTAGTTAAAGACAGCTCATTTACTGGGCTCCAGTTCTGCTCTTGTAAACCTTGCTTCACTCGCTCCATCAAAGCAGCGGCGTTATCTTCGTCGCAATTAGGTAGCATCAGCACAAACAGGTCTTCTTTTAAACGGAATATTTCATCCTCTGTACGTACTAGCTGCTGTGTTTTATCGACAAACTCCGGCAGCAAAGCAGTAACCACATCGGCGCCATGGATGTCTAGTTGTAATGCATAGTCATCGATCATAATCCCAATCAAACTAACGCTTTGCTGTACAGACTGGCTGCGTAAAATTTCTTTATCCAGTGCATGATAAAAATGACGATAGTTATAAGCACCTGAATGAGTATCGGTTAGAGCTAAGCGCCTTAACGACCAACTTTTAAGCCGAGTTAAATAAGCAAAACACCAAGCAGAGCCGATTAACAGCCCATAATTAGTGCCTATCCTTAATACCTCTACAAAGCTTTGCTCTAACAGCAGGATTAACACCACTGCGGCTCCTACTAACAGGTTCACAATAGTGGCGGTATAAAATGGTAAAGCAAAAAAACAAAACAATGGAATGGCATAAATAAAATGTATTATCTGATAGGGATAACGCGGCAGTTGGTACAGAGCAATGGCTACTAAAAGCGCAGTAAGAACGTAATTAATAGAATAATAATCACGTTGTTCACGGTTGATATAAATAAAGATAGAACTAAAAAGCAGTGCTGGAATAACAATAGCATTAGTCAGCACCAACGAGTACAAGCCTTGACGAAACTGGTCGTAGATTAAAAACATCATTGCCAAAGCGGCCAGCATGTAGATAGTTACAAGTAGCTTTGGCAGCAAGCTATCGTGCTGATGATCAACTCTCATGCAACTTCTCCCCAAGCTTTTTAAGTAAGCTTGCAACATCATCTTCGGGCGATGAAACCATTGATAGCACGGTAATTTTCTCGGTTGTTAATGCCTGTTTATTAATGGCTCTCTGTAATTCAAGCTGCACTTCTTCCGTTGACTGCTCATCCGTCTGAGGAAACACCATAATAAAATTATTATCGTTTAATCGATAACAACTGTCGTACTGTCGTAAGGTACTACGCAGACATTGAGACAGCTCACTAAGCTTTTGCTCCATCTCTTCTAGCCTAAGCTGCTGCCAACGTTTAGGCACAGAAACACCAATAAGGCTCAACTGACTGCCTTGACGGTTAGCGCGCGTAATCTCTTTGTTTAAATCACTGTGTAACTGATGTTCGTTATACACTTGAGTAATAGGATCAGTATTTATTATTTTAGTGAGATAACTATTATTACGTTCATTAAGCAGAGCGTACATAAAGGAGAAAGAAAAACAGGTGGCATAGGTGAACAATATTTGCCAATGCGTTTCTAAAGGAAACTGATAAAGCACCCTAGGCACCAAGACAATGGTGTAAGCAATTAAGATACCACTGGCAATACGAAATGGAATTAAAAAGAACGTATAAATAGGTACAAAGTATATCCAATGAACGACCTGCTCATTTTCATTGATTCCAAAGATGGTAAAACACAACAACAAACTTACTAGCAGCCATTCTGGATAAGGCGACGGTCTTTTTTGCTTATTCAGCATTAAATAGACAGCATAAATAACCAACATCAAAGCAAAGCCTGCGGCGATAGCAGCGAAACGCTTTTGCTCTTCGTAAAGGTCGAGCACAGCAATAATGGTTAAACCAAAGGCAGCTAAGAGACTGTAAATAATCTTTACCTGCATGGTAATCAGGTTTTGAAACTGTGTTTTATCCATATATGCTGCTCTTTTAATGTAATTGCGCTCGTGTTTCTTAGAGTTATCACTGCTTGCATAGTGTATACTAGCGCAATTTAAATATTTCTGATGGTTTAGGTGAAATCAATGGATGTTTTAAGCTATATGCAGTCATTAGGGCAAGCTGCTCGTGATGCCTCACGTGCCATGGCTAAGGCCAGCACTAACAAAAAAAACCACGCTTTACTGGCTATTGCACAAACAATTGAAGCACAGCGTCAAGCAATTATTGCCGCTAACGCTAAAGACATGGTCGCTGCACAAAAGAACGGTTTAGACGCCGCTTTACTTGATCGATTAGAGCTTAATGATGAGCGCATAGACGCCATGATCGAAGGCTTGCAGCAAGTAGCCGCCTTAACCGATCCTGTTGGCGAAATTACTGGCCTTAAATATTTACCCAGCGGTATTCAAGTGGGCCAAATGCGTGTACCACTAGGTGTTATAGGCATTATTTATGAAAGTCGCCCCAATGTAACTATTGAAGCCGCCAGCCTGTGTTTAAAGTCAGGTAACGCTGCTATTTTGCGTGGTGGCTCTGAAGCCATTGAAGCTAACCGTGTACTGGCCGACTGCATTCGTTCAGGCTTAGCCAGCGCCAACTTACCTGCCAGTGCCGTACAAGTCGTCGACACCACCGACCGTGCGGCAGTGGGTGCGTTAATTACTATGCCTGAGTTTGTCGATGTCATTGTGCCTCGTGGTGGCAAAGGCTTAATTGAGCGTATTAGCAAAGAAGCCAAAGTACCGGTCATTAAGCACCTAGACGGCGTTTGTCATGTGTACTTAGATGAGTTTGCCGACAAGACTAAAGCAATTAATATTACTATTAACGCTAAGACGCACCGCAACGGTACCTGTAACACATTAGAAACCTTGTTGGTGCACGAAAAAGTAGCGGTTGAGTTTTTACCTGAGCTGTCTACCGCCCTGCTCGATCTAGGTGTAGAGCTACGCGGCTGTAAAGCCACTCAAGCCATTTTAAGCAAAGTAAAACCAGCCACTGAAGAAGACTGGTTTGAAGAGTACTTAGGCCCAATTCTAGCCATTAAAATCGTTAAAAATTTAGATGAAGCCATTGCTCATATCAACCACTACGGCTCGCACCACACTGACAGTATTATTAGTGAAAACTATAGCCTGTCGCGCCGCTTCTTAACCGAAGTTGACTCAAGCTCGGTAATGATCAACGCTTCCACCCGCTTTGCCGATGGCTTCGAATATGGCTTAGGCGCAGAAATTGGTATTTCTACGGATAAGATACACGCTCGCGGCCCTGTAGGCTTAGAGGGTTTAACCTCACAAAAATACGTTGTACTAGGCAATGGCGAAGTCCGTAAATAAGCCGCACTGGGCCTTGCTAGGCGGCACTTTTGACCCCATTCACATCGGCCATTTACGTATAGCCGTACAATTGCGTGAACTGGGGTTTGATAAGGTGCTACTTATCCCTAATCGCATTCCACCTCATCGTCCGCAGCCACAAGCCAGCAGTGAACACCGCCTTGCTATGCTGCAACTGAGCTGTGAAAACTTGTCTGAAGTTGAAGCCTGCGACATTGAATTAGAGCGTGAAGAACTTAGCTACAGCGCTGTCACCGTGGCCGCCTTACGCCAGACCTACCCTAATGTGCAATTTACCTGGGTGATGGGACAAGATGCTTGGCAAGGGTTTGAACACTGGTACCACCCAATAGAACTATTAGACGAGGCTAACCTACTAGTTATCAGCCGCCCCGGCCATATGAATATTAGTCACTGGCAAGAGCAACAGCTGGAGCAACGCCAGTGCAGCTTAAAGCAAATGCTAGAGCAAGATCACGGTCATATTTGCTTGCACCATATGCCTGAACTTGATATATCAGCTTCCTACTTGCGCCAAGCACTCAATCAAGGCGAAAATGTTATCTTTCTAACACCCGATAAGGTGTTGGCTTATATTAATGAACACCAACTCTACCAGAGAAAACATGCAGACTGAGCAAATTAAAGCCCTAGTTATAACCGCTTTAGAAGATATTAAAGCAAAAAACATTACCCTATTAGATGTGCGTGGTCGTACTTCAGTCACCGACTGGATGATCATTGCCAACGGTACTTCTTCTCGCCACGTTGCTGCCGTTGCAGCCAGTGTTGAAGAAAAAGCCAAGCACTCAGGCCTACAACCCTTAGGCGTTGAAGGCCGTGGTAGCAGCGACTGGATTCTTATTGACCTAGTAGACGTTGTAGTTCACGTAATGACCGAAGCAGCGCGAGAGTTCTATGACCTAGAGCGCTTATGGGGCGAACCTAGCACTATAAAAGCAGACGATTCTAAAGCATGAAGTTACGCCTATTAGCCGTAGGCCACAAAATGCCCGTCTGGGTAGAGCAAGGTGTGGCAGAGTACAGCAAACGCTTACCTGCCGACTGCAGCTTAGAAATAATTGAAATTGCCCCTGGTTATCGGGCGAAAAACACGCCTAAAGAAAAAGCCATGCAACAAGAGGCTGACGCTTTAATTAAAGCGATCAAGCCTCAAGACCATGTGATTGCCTTAGATGTAAAAGGCAGACCTTGGAGCACAGAACAGCTGGCTGAAAACCTAGGTGAGTGGCGTATGCAAGGCGGTGACGTAGCACTTATTGTTGGTGGGCCAGACGGTCTCACCCCAGAAGTACTGGCGCTGGCTAAGCAACGTTGGTCCTTATCAGCGTTAACACTACCCCACCCTTTGGTGCGCGTACTACTTGCTGAGCAGCTCTACCGTGCCTGGACCATCTTGCAAGGGCACCCTTATCATAAGTAATAGCCATGTTTGAATCATTTCGCGACCCTAAAAAAGAGCTAAAAATATTTCGTTCGCGAGCGCTTATTCTTGGTATTTTAGTTTTCTTAATGTTTTGCGCTTTAATCTGGCGCATGACTTACTTACAAATCAGCTTGCACGAAAAGTATTTCGATTTATCTGAAAACAATCGCCTACAACTGCGCCCAGTCGCCCCTAATCGTGGTTTAATTTACGACCGTAACGGTGTTCTGCTAGCTGAAAACATCCCCACTTACAGCCTAACTCTTACTCCTGAACGAGTGCTTGATATCAGCCAAACACTCGACTTCTTAGAAGACTTAGTGGGCTTAACCGAAAGTACTCGTGCGCAAATTGAAGAGCGCCTAACAACTCGTCGTCGCCCTTTTGAAGCCATTACTTTACGCCAGCGATTAAATGAAGAAGAAATTGCCAAGGTTATGGTTAATCGTAACTTTTTACCCGGCGTAGATATAGAAGCACAGCTTATTCGTCACTACCCGCATGGCAAAGACTTCGCCCATGTTTTAGGATATGTCGGCCGTATTAACCAAAAAGAACAAGCTTCCTTTGAGTCCGACCTCGATAAAAAACGCCGTTACAGCGCCAGTCGTTTCATTGGTAAAATGGGTGTTGAGCATCAGTATGAAGCAGACTTACATGGTGAGGTTGGTTATGAAAAGGTCGAAACCAATGCCCGCGGACGCGTTATTCGAGTAGTCGAACGCCAAGACCCTATACCTGGGAAAGACATTACTCTGCATTTAGACAGCCGCTTGCAAGCACTGGCACATAAAGAAATGGAGGGCTTACGCGGCGCTATAGTCGCCATTGAGGTCGCCACCGGTGGCATTCTAAGTATTTATAGCAACCCCAGCTTTGACCCTAACTTATTTGTTACCGGCATTAGCAATAAAGATTACACCGCCTTACGTGAAAACCCTGACCTCCCCCTATTTGATAGAGCAACCCGTGGTCAGTACCCACCCGCCTCTACGCTTAAACCTTTTGTGGGCTTGGCTGTACTAGACAGTAAAAGCACCAATTGGTCTGAAATCATTGATGACAAAGGCAGTTTTCAGCTACCTAATGATGAACGAGTTTACCGCGACTGGAAACGCAGCGGACACGGCAAGGTCAACCTAGAGCGTGCCATCGTTGAGTCTTGTGATGTGTACTTCTATGAAATGGCAGTGCGCGCTGGCATCGATAACCTCACGCCTTTTTTAGCTCAATTTGGTTTTGGTCGTAATATGGCCAGTGATATTCGTTACGCTCTACCTGGCATACTTCCCGGGCGCGAGTGGAAACGTGACAACAGACGTAGCTTTTGGTTTGCCGGTGACACCGTTAACCTAGGCATTGGCCAGGGCTATATGCTGGTTACCCCTTTACAGTTAGCTACCGCCACTGCTGTACTAGCCAACAATGGCCGCTGGAATGTGCCTCGTTTAATCTATGCCCAAGATCACGAAATAGTCGAAATTGAGCACGGTGACATTCCTGATATCGAACTTGAAAACCCTCAAGATTGGAACGCCATGCACGTAGCCATGGAAAAAGTAGTCACTAGCATTTACGGTACCGCCCATTCGCTTAACCGTCGTAAGAAGTATTCTATTGCAGGTAAAACAGGGACTGCTCAGGTCGTTAGTATTGCTCAAGATGCTAAATACGACTCAGAAGCATTACAAGAGCGCTGGCGTGACCACGCTTTGTTTATCGCTTATGCGCCTGCTCAAAAGCCAGAAATTGCTATTGCCATTATCGTAGAAAATGGCGAATCGGCTGCTCGTAGTGCTGGTCCGATTTCGCAAAAAATCATCGAAGCATACTTACAGGGGCGAGAAAACTAATGGCTCAAGATTTTAGTCACACCTTATCTCAAGGTGGGCAGAGTGGTTTTGATCGCAGCCGACAATTGTTCGCACGCTTTCACATCGATCTTCCTCTACTGTTATTGATTGTCATTTTAGCTATTTGTGGGCTGTTTGTTTTGTACAGCAGCAGTGGTTCAAACTTAGCCATGACGCAAAAGCAAATAGTACATTTTTCTATTGGTTTTGTGGCGCTGTTTATTACTGCACAAATTCCTCCTCGCTTTTACACTACCATTGCCATCTGGTTTTACATCGTCTGTTTACTGGGTTTGGTTGCGGTTTTGCTCTACGGCGTTGGCGCTAAAGGTGCGCAGCGCTGGCTAGCCATTCCGGGTTTGCCACGTTTCCAGCCGGCGGAGCTTATGAAGCTGGCAGTACCATTAGCAGTGGCTTGGTTTATGGCAAAACGCTCTGTACCGCCTAAGCTGAGCGACTTACTCCAAGCATTTATTCTTATCATTGTGCCTACTTTGTTGATTTTAAAACAACCAGACTTAGGGACTTCCATTCTGATTATGGCTACTGGCATTTCGGTGATGTTTTTTGCTGGCATGTCATGGCGTTTAATTTTATCTCTAATTGCTTTGGCCACTGCAATAGCACCAATGATGTGGCTATTTGTGATGCGCGACTATCAAAAAACTAGGGTTCTTACTTTCCTTAATCCTGAAAGCGATCCTTTGGGTTCTGGCTGGAACATTATCCAATCTAAAACAGCCATTGGCTCGGGTGGCTTGCAAGGCAAAGGCTGGCTGATGGGAAGCCAGTCGCAACTAGAGTTTCTGCCCGAAAGCCATACCGATTTTATTATTGCGGTTTTAGCAGAAGAGTTTGGCTTTATTGGTGTGCTGTTACTACTGAGTTTGTACTTTCTTATTATACTGCGAGCGCTGTACCTAGCATCTAACTGTGAAACTTTGTTTGGTCGGCTGTTGTCTGCTAGTTTGGTCGTTGCGTTCTTTATTTATATATTCGTGAACATTGGCATGGTAAGCGGAATCTTACCTATAGTTGGCGTACCTTTGCCGCTAATAAGCTATGGTGGTACTTCGGTTATCAGCTTACTTATTGCATTTGGTATTTTAATGTCAATGTGCACCCACAAAAGGTCTTAGGAAGTGCTATGAGTTTTCAAAGGAAATTGTTTAAATCGCTTTCAAGTATTGTATTAATTGGTAGCTGTCTTAGCGCAAGCGCAGACTATAGCAACCACGCCCGCACCGAAGAGTTTATTCAAGAAGCCGTTAAGGAATACAACCTTGACGCCGACACTTTGCGCCAGTGGTTAGCTCAGGCTGAAAAGCAGCAGTCGGTACTAGACGCTATCGCCCGCCCAGCTGAGAAAACCATCGAGTGGGACAAGTACCAAGATATCTTTCTTACCAAACAACGCATTGCTGATGGCAAGGTATTCTTACAAAAGCACAAAGACTTACTCGAACAAGCGCAAGAAAAGTACGGTGTCGATAAGCATATTATTACCGCAATTATCGGTGTAGAAACCTTTTACGGCACCCGCCAAGGCAGCTACCGTGTGCTCGATTCTTTAGCCACTTTAGCTTTCGACTACCCTGAGCGCTCACTGTTTTGGCGTGAACTGAAAGCCTTCTTTGCTTTAGCGCGTGATGAAGACTTAGATCTGGCCTCGTTAAAAGGCTCTTACGCAGGTGCCATGGGCTATGGCCAGTTTATCCCCACCAGCTACCTAATGTACGCTGTTGATGGTGACAACGACGGCAAACGTGACCTATGGAACAACCCTACCGATGCCATCTTTAGCGTTGCTAATTACTTTAAACGTCATGGCTGGAAACAAGGCGAACCCGTAACGCAAAGAGTCAAGGTTCGTGGTGATGCCTACACTGACGTTATAAACGATAGCCTAAAACCTAAATGGACTGCCGGCGATTTAAAAAAAATGGGCGTAAAACCTACAGTTAAAATCGATGACGACAAACCTGCCAACTTAATTTTACTACAAGGTAAGCACGGTGCTGAATTTTGGCTGGGTGAAAATAACTTTTATGTTATTACTCGCTACAACCACAGCCGTATGTACGCCATGGCTGTGTATCAATTAAGTGAAGCCCTACGTTGAGAGTTGCACTTTATTTAACAGCGCTTAGTATTTTTCTTAGCGCTTGTTCAAGCACACCATCACGCTATCAACACAAGCATGATTTTGTGCCTGCCTCTAAAGAGCAAGTGGGTAAGTACCAAGAGCCCACTCCCAGAGAAGAACCCTTAAGCTCCATGGGTAACCCTGAAAGCTATGTGGTACTAGGCAAGCGTTATCGTGTCACTAAAAACCCTAAAGGCTATAAAGAGCGTGGCGAAGCTTCTTGGTATGGCATGAAGTTTCATGGCCACCAAACTTCTAATGGCGAAACCTACGACGTATACCAGTTTACTGCCGCCCACAAATCATTGCCCTTACCCAGCTACGTTAAAGTTACCCGCTTAGATACCAATGAGTCGGTAGTGGTAAGAGTCAATGACCGTGGGCCTTTTCATGCTGGGCGTATTATTGATTTATCTTACGCCGCAGCGATAAAGCTCGGTATAGATAAAATTGGTGTTGCCAAAGTAGAAGTGGAAGTATTGCAACCACCCAAAGATGAAAGTGAGCGCTGGCTACAAGTAGGCGCTTTTAAAAATAAAGACAGCGCCTTAGCGTTGCAAGAAAAAGTACGAGAACAGCTAGGTAATGCTGGCTGGCCGATTGTGGTGACTCATAAGAATGAGATAAACCGTGTTCGTATTGGCCCTGTGCCTGAAGGCAACAGCCTGCAACAGGTTATTCAACAGTTAGAACCACTTAATATCAAAGCCATTCCGTTAGCTGCCCACCAACTATAAGCTAGCTATAAAACAACGCCAACAAAAAAGCCCTGTAGATAATGAGTATCTACAGGGCTTTTGCTTATCAGGAATGACCAATAAGTTTTAGTTAACAGACCTTAGTTAACCAACCATGCTTGTCTTCGGCTTTGCCCCATTGAATATCATTTAAAGCCTGACGCAGCGCACTGGTGGTAGGTCCTGCTTCGCCACTGCCGACAGTGTATTCCTTACCGTGGTGTATTAGCGTGCCTACTGGCGTTAGTACCGCTGCAGTACCAGACAAAGCAGCTTCTGCATTTGGCTTAGCTGAGCGTTCTAGTAACTCATCTACGGTTAATGCTCTTTCTGATACCGTCATGCCACGGTCACGGGCAATGGTTAAAATCGAGTCACGGGTAATGCCGTGCAAAAATGAACTGTCCAATGACTTAGTAATAATTTCATTACCATCAATAAGAATAAAGTTAGCCGCACCAGTTTCTTGAACGTCACCGGCTGGGCAGAATAATACTTGGTCTGCTTTTGCTTCTTGACTGGCTTTCATAATGGGCTGTAAGGCACTGGCGTAGTTACCACCACTTTTCACCATACCCATGTGCGAAGCACAACGCGCTTCATCAGCCAACAACAAACGCAAAGGCTTGCTGCCACCGGCAAAATAGTCGCCCACGGGCGATAATAAAACATAGAGCATGGATTCATTACTTGGTGCTGCTGCCTTGCCAATAGAAACTTCTGTGCCTATATGGGTTGGGCGTATATACATGGAACCTGGTGGTAGCGGCACTTCAGCGGCATAACGCTTAACCAGGTCTACAATCATCTGCCTGAGTTGTTCGGCATTAACTGGAGGCAAAGCTAGCAGTTCGCTGCTTTGAATTAAGCGGGCAATATTTTGCTCCATACGAAAAATATTAATCGAACCATCCGCATGCTTAAACGCTTTCAAACCTTCAAAACAGGTGCTGGCATAATGTAGAACATGAGCACCTGGGTGAAGACTGATACTGTCGGATTTCACTATTTCTGCTGTATTCCACTGGCCTTGTTTAAATTGAGCAAGATTCATTTCAGAGGCAAATACGGTACCAAATGCTGACATGCGATTATTCCTGTAATAAATATATAATAAACTGTGTTAATTAGGCCAAACAACGACGATTAATATTGCCTTAGCATTCGCAGCAAAACAACGACTGCAATGGCTCTTCATCGGCTTTATGTTGACGCTAACTTATGGCCTGTTACTAAGGTAAGCGGCTGTAGCCATTGCTGTTGCACTTGCGGCAAGAACTCTGCAAACAAACGACCTGTTTTAGGATCTTTTCCTTGCGGCAGAATATCTAACAACGGCTTCAATACGTAGGCGTATTGATAAATATCAGTGCGGGGTAGTTGTATTCCAGATAACTCACCAACGGCTTCACCAAACAAAAGAATATCGATGTCGAGCGTGCGTGAGGCAAACTTTACGGCCTGTGCTTCACGACCAAACTCAAACTCAATCTCTTTAATGGCTTGCGCTAACTCAGCAAGCTCGCCGTCGTATTCTATCTCTACTACCAAATTAATAAAGTCCGGCCCATCAAAACCTTGCGCCTTGGAGCAATACCAAGGTGAAACTCTTTGCACTTGAAAGCATTGACGTAACTTAACCAACCCTTGTTCTATATTGTGTTCTGGCTCGATATTGGAACCTAAGCCTAGGTACACAGAGGTCATACTTTATTCCCACGCTCAATATAAAGCCCGACGGCTCTGGCTTGTGGCACCACCGCAGGCTTTTGTACTTCAATACTTAACCAAGGCATAGTAAATGTTTGGCGCAATTGTTCAGCCAAACGCTCAAGCATGGTTTCTAATAATTCAAACTGATTTTCTTGCACAAAGCACTCAACGAACTCGGTCACTGCTTGATAATTTAAAGCATAACTTAAGTCATCTGTTGCCGCGGCCTTACGGATATCCCAAGCCATTTCTAAGTCAAATATCAACGGCTGGCGTACCTGTTTTTCCCACTCGAACACACCAATAACGGCATCTACTTTTAGGCCACGAATAAATACTTTATCCATTCAACACCCCAACAGCACTGAGCTCGGTCATTGGCCAACGTGGGGTCACTGCTACTTCAAGTGACTGTTGTTGTCCGGCTTGTAAGCGCCGTAGGCCTGCGTAAGCAATCATGGCACCGTTATCAGTGCAGAACTCTGAACGAGGATAATATGCCTGTCCGCCAAGCTTTTCTACTGCTTCGCGTAACTGACTGCGTAAACGCAGGTTGGCACCCACACCACCGGCAATAACAATACGGTTCACTTTAGTCTGCTTTAATGCACGTTTGCACTTTAATACCAAGGTATCGACCACCGCCGCTTGAAAGCAGGCAGCAATATCGGCTTTATCTTGTTCAGCCAGCACACCATCTACGGCTAACTCCAAAATAGTGGTGCGCACTTTAGTTTTCAGTCCACTGAAACTGAAGTCTAAGCCAGGTCGGTCGGTCATGGGGCGTGGAAACACAAAGCGCTTTTCATCGCCCATCTCAGCAAGCTTGCTTAGAGCCGGACCACCCGGATACGCTAAACCCATCATTTTGGCGGCTTTATCGAAGGCTTCACCGGCAGCATCGTCTAAAGACTCGCCTAGTACTTCATACTGACCAACGCCTTCCACTTTAACCAACTGGGTATGGCCACCCGAAACTAATAAGGCAATGAATGGAAAGTCAGGTTTATTTTCTTCAAGCATGGGCGCCAGCAAGTGTCCTTCCATGTGGTGAACACCGACAGCGGGGATATCCAATGCCCAAGCTAAGCTGCGCCCGACACAAGCACCAACCAGCAAAGCACCCACCAAACCAGGACCTGAAGTATAAGCAACGCCATCGAGGTCAGCCAAAGTAAGCCCAGAGTCAGCCAGCACTGCTTTTATCAAAGGTAGGGATTTACGAATATGGTCACGCGAAGCTAACTCGGGCACGACACCGCCATACTCAGCATGAACTGCAATCTGTGAATAAATTCGATGCCCTAATAAGCCTTGCTCACTGTCGTACAAAGCAATACCGGTCTCGTCACAAGATGTCTCTATGCCTAAAACTTTCATGGCCACCCCTATTAAGAAAGGCTGTATGATAATGGTCACAGGCCTCAAGCGTCTAGTTTAACCCAGATTTCTTTACTTTATGTTATAATGGCCTCAATACGTGCTAGCCAACTTGTTGCTCAATTGTATAAAAACAACCGTAGCAACTGACTTGGCTGTACCAAACGAACAACTACTAGACACTCCACTAAAAAGCATTTAGAATGCCCGCCCTCTAAGTGGGGTCTGTGGTTCCCCGTAATAAGCTAACTAATATGTAGGTGATTGGATGCCAGCTGTAAAAGTTAAAGAAAACGAACCTTTTGACGTAGCACTACGTCGTTTCAAGCGTTCTTGCGAGAAAGCCGGTGTATTGGCTGAAGTACGTCGTCGTGAACATTATGAGAAGCCAACTTGGGTTCGTAAGCGTAAAGCAGCCGCTGCTGTTAAGCGTCACTTGAAAAAAGTACAACGCGAACAACGTAAAATGGTTCGTCTTTACTAAGATATTATTAATATTATGAGCACACTCGTTAATACCGTTAAAGATGCAGTTAAAGCAGCCATGCGCGCTAAAGATAAACCGCGCCTGACTACTTTACGTTCTATTACTGCTGAGTTTAAGCGTATTGAAGTTGACGAGCGCATCGAAATTGACGATGCACGTGCCCTTGCTGTTCTAGACAGAATGACCAAACAACGTCGTGACTCCATCTCTCAGTACGAGAGCGCTGGACGAACAGACTTGGTCGACGTAGAGCAGTTCGAGATAGACGTGATTAGCGAGTTCTTACCCGCTGCGCTTAGTACTGAAGAACTAAGCCAACTAGTAGCAGAAGCCATCGCACAATCTGGCGCTACTTCCATGCAAAACATGGGGCCAGTTATGGGTATCCTTAAACCACAGGTGCAAGGCCGTGCCGATATGACTGAAGTCAGTCGTCTGGTAAAAGCTCAACTCGGTTAATAAAAGCGTCTTCTTTAAAAAAAGCACTGCTCTTCCTAGAAGGCAGTGCTTTTTTTATGCGCAGCTGTTTTAATCTACCCTTAACTTTCCAACCACTAAGACCTTATATAATTTAAATGGCCGGTTTAATTCCACAGACTTTTATTGATGAACTGCTTACCCGCGTCGACATTGTTGAGGTGATAGACAGCCGTGTAAAATTAAAAAAGACAGGAAAAAACTATTCCGCCTGCTGCCCATTTCATAACGAAAAATCACCTTCATTTACTGTCAGCCCAGACAAGCAATTTTACCACTGCTTTGGTTGCGGCGTTTCAGGCTCGGCCATTAAATTTATTATGGAATACGAAGGCCTACCCTTCCCCGATACAGTCGAAAAACTGGCGCAAAGTGTTGGCTTAGATGTTCCTAAAGAACAAGCCAGCCAGCAAGAAATTCAAAAGCAACAACAGCAGCAGCCTTTGTTTGAACTAATGGAGCAAGCCACCATCTTCTTTGAACAAATGCTGCGCAATCACCCTGAGCGCGACAAAGCCGTCGACTATTTAAAGGGCCGTGGACTGTCTGGTAAAGCAGCGCAATTTTTTAGTATCGGTTATGCCCCTACAGGCTGGGACAACCTGCAGAAAGCTTTGGCTCCTGAACAAGACAAAGCACTAATCAAACAGCTCATTAGCTGCGGCATGTTGATTGAAAGAGAAGATGGCCGCACCTACGACCGCTTTCGTGACCGCGTAATGTTTCCTATTCGTGACCTGCGTGGCCGTACCATTGCTTTTGGTGGACGTGTTTTAACAGACGAAAAGCCCAAATATCTAAACTCACCAGAAACGCCTATTTTCCATAAAGGTAATGAGCTGTATGGCCTGTATGAAGCACGTAAAGTCAGGCAAAAGCTGACTCGCTTCCTTATTGTAGAAGGCTACATGGACGTTGTTGCTCTGGCCGAACACGGCATTCATTACGCTGTGGCAACCCTTGGTACTGCCACCAGTGAACACCACTTACGTCGGTTATTTAAAATTGTCCCAGAAATTATTTTCTGTTTTGACGGCGATAACGCAGGGCGAGCTGCAGCCTCACGGGCCATGGAAACCGTATTACCCTTACTCGAAGACGGACTACAGGTGCGCTTTTTATTCCTGCCCGATGGCGAAGACCCAGACTCACTAGTGCGAAAAGAAGGCAAGCAAGGCCTAGAAGATCGAATAAACAAATCGATTCACTTACCAGAGTTCTTATTCAATCACCTTAAGCAACAAGTGGATGTCGACAGCCTGCATGGCAAAGCACGCCTTGATCAACTAGCAGCGCCACTAATTTATCGCCTACCGCACGGTATTTTACGTACATTGATGGAGCAAAGACTGGCTAAGGAACTGGGAACCAACAGTGTTGCTTTAGAAAAGCTAGCCGACGACCCCAACCCTGTTTCCTACGCAGAACCCATTATTCAGCAGGCTCCTGAACAGCAGCACAGTGCAGACAACAATCCTTTAGCATCATTGGTGCAACGTGCTATTTTCAGCATTATTCAAAAACCTGACCTAGCCGGCTTAATTGAACTGGATGACATAGAAGAACAAATCATTGGTGAGCAAGAAGAGTTACTACTAAAAATAATTAAAAAATTACAAGAATCGCCACAAGAGAACAGTATTGGTTTGCTAATCCAGTGGACAGGCACACCGCAACTGAATGAACTTAGATACCTTGCCAATGCCAACAGTCTTGGTATTACCCCGGCACTGGGTGAAGTAAGCGAAGTGTTGAAGTTTATTGGAGCACGTAAACTGGTTGCTGAATTAAATGGGCTAAACCAGCGCTTTAATAGTGGTGAAAAATTAAACAATGAAGAACAACAGCGCATGCGCGAATTACGCAAACAACTGCACAACATCCAAAAAAAGCGTCGTTCTGTGTATTAATCTGTTAATTTACATAAGATGATTGAATCTGCCCTTGAAGTTTGATAATTAGCCCCTATATTTACCTTCTTACTCAAAAACACATGTAAAGCTCCATAAGCAAGCAGAACCTTCACCATGGGCTATGGTCTAATGAGTTATTCACTGCTATAATATTGGGCTTTCTGCGCCTTAAATATTCCGGTTATAGGGCTACTATGTCGAATACCCAACAATCCCGCTTAAAAGAATTAATCGCCAAAGGTAAAGAGCAAGGTTATTTAACCCACGCTCAGGTCAATGACCATTTGCCAGACGATATTGCTAACCCAGATCAGGTGGAAGATATTATCCGCATGATCAACGATATTGGTATTCCAGTATCCGAGGTTGCACCCGAAGGTGATGGTTTATACATGGCCGATGCTGCAGACGATGCTGCTGCAGAAGAAGCCGCTGCTGCCTTAGCTGCAGTAGAATCAGACGTTGGCCGTACCACCGACCCAGTACGCATGTACATGCGTGAAATGGGTACCGTGGAACTTCTTACCCGTGAAGGTGAGATTGTTATTGCTAAGCGTATCGAAGAAGGCATACGTGAAGTTATGTCTGCACTGGCTTATTACCCAGGCGCTGTAGAAACAATCTTAAAAGTCTTCGAAGATGCCGAAGGCGATCCTAATCGTGTCAGCGACCTATTCTCTGGTTTTATTGACCCTTCAGACGAAAACCCTGAACCCGGCCCACAGCCAGGCGACCGTGCTAAAAAAGCAGCTGCTGCCGCTGAAGCTGGCGAAGATGCAGATGGTGAAGTCGACGAAGAGGAAGAGGAAGAACACGAAGGCGGCATCGACATGGTCGAAGTCACTCGTCGTTTTGATGAAATTCGTGACGCCCATACTGCCATGAAAGCGATGCTTGAAAAGCATGGCCGCAGCCATAAGAAAACAGTAGAAGCAACCGCAGCCTTAGCTGAAGTGTTCGCTCCTATTAAATTGACTCCTAAGCACTTTGATGGACTAGTTAACACTGTCCGTGAATCCTTAGAGCAGATCCGCCTACAAGAGCGCCAAATTGTCACTATGATGACACGTAAATGCGGCATGGCTCGTAAAGACGTAGTCGTTGGCTTCCAAGGTAATGAAGTAAACAATGAGTGGATCGAAGAGCTTATTGCAGCAAACAAACCGTACTCTGAAAAGTTAGACACCTATAAACTTGATATCTTCCGTTCACAAAGAAGAATTAAAGCCGTTGAAGAACGTGTTGGTTTAACTATTCCTGAAGTTAAAGAAGTAAACCGTCGTGTTTCTATTGGTGAAGCACGTGCTCGTCGCGCCAAGAAAGAAATGGTAGAAGCCAACTTACGTTTGGTAATTTCTATTGCTAAAAAGTACACCAACCGTGGCTTGCAGTTCCTAGACTTAATTCAGGAAGGCAACATTGGCTTAATGAAAGCAGTTGATAAATTCGAATACCGTCGTGGTTATAAGTTTTCTACTTATGCTACTTGGTGGATTCGTCAGGCGATTACACGCTCTATTGCTGACCAAGCGCGTACCATTCGTATTCCTGTACATATGATTGAAACTATAAATAAGTTGAATCGTATTTCTCGCATCATGTTGCAAGAGATGGGACGCGAAGCGACTCCTGAAGAACTGTCTGAACGTATGGAAATGCCAGAAGACAAGGTTCGTAAAGTACTGAAGATTGCTAAAGAGCCTATCTCTATGGAAACCCCTGTGGGTGACGATGAAGATTCGCACTTAGGTGACTTTATTGAAGACTCGGGCTCTGAGTCTCCTTTAGATGAAGCCACTGCAGAAGGCTTATCTGAAGCTACTCGCGAAATCCTATCTGGTTTAACCGCTCGTGAAGCGAAAGTACTGCGTATGCGTTTTGGTATTGATATGAACAATGACCACACGCTAGAAGAAGTAGGCAAACAGTTTGACGTTACCCGTGAGCGTATTCGTCAGATTGAAGCTAAGGCTTTACGTAAGTTGCGCCACCCTAGCCGTTCGGACCACTTACGCTCCTTTATCGATGACTAACGAGCGCAAGTAACTCAACGCTATTAAATGACCCGCTTAGGCGGGTTTTTTTAATTTTTGTTTTCATAATTAATTCAAAGCACTAGCACTTAACGAACAAGCTGTTTATAATGCCCGCGTTCTGTTTTAGTACTTCTTAAATAGTTATGACTCTGCAGCTTGGTGTTATCGAAAGCCAAAACGAAGCAGACGTAGATTTTTTGACAAGTACTGGCGAGGCGTCAAGTGAAAAACTAAAGGAGTGTAGTCCTACTACATGACTGAAGTTTTGAGCGTAGACAACAAAGCCAAAACGAAGCACTCGCAGTAAGTTTTACAAGTCCTGCTAGTGCTGGCGAGGCGTCAAGTGAAAAACTAAAGGAGTGTAGTCCTACTACATGACTGAAGTTTTGAGCGTAGACAACAAAGCCAAAACGAAGCAGACGCAGTAAAAAAGGGCCTTTAGCTCAGCTGGTTAGAGCACACGACTCATAATCGTTAGGTCCCCGGTTCAAGTCCGGGAAGGCCCACCATTT
>Ga0209075_1000407_pt1 | contig 41590 bp, 31 predicted proteins | sample Stecom2011_FD_187523 | JGI IMG/M metagenome (GOLD analysis project Ga0209075, IMG submission 187523) | Agricultural soil microbial communities from Utah to study Nitrogen management - Steer compost 2011 (SPAdes) (version 2) | ecosystem: Environmental > Terrestrial > Soil > Agricultural land...
AACTATTGTATCGCCATTTATTTCAAATTTAATAGCTTCTCCTTGAAGATTACTCAACTGAATATTCGAAACTGGGTATTCACTAGAAATAGTGATTTTTTCATTAAAAGGATTTGGGGAAACTTTAAGATTTGGATTTTTCTCAAAATTATCATTGGATAAAATATATGATTGCTGTGAACTATCGGCAAGAATCAGCCAATAGTAAGAAATGGTCTTACCATCAGTAGTGTCTTGATACTGATTTAAATAGTTTGGTTCTTCCAGAACAGCTGATTGATTTAAATATAAATAAGCCCACCAATGAGGATCATCATCAACTGCTAAGAAACTTCCATTCAAGCAATTATTCTGTAAGAGACTTGTATTAAGACTCAATTGAATCGGAAATTGAGCATTTTTAATTGAAATAAATAAAGTTCTATAAACCCAATTTTGCCAGCTATTTGTGCAGGGTGGATTTACGATCTGCTTTTTTGACTTAATTGTGGGAGTAATACCACGATCTGTAACAAAAACCTCAAAACTATCAGAAGTCCAAGGTTGATTAATTAAATTTATCTCCCCAAAAGATGTGTCAATACTATCTGTTGCATTTTCATCATACCCTAATATTAGAGTGTCTTTTTTACCCGCAGCATCTTCAAAATACAATTCAAAAGAAAACTCGGGTTGTTGAGCAAAGACACCATTTGATAAGAATATTATAAGGAATAGGAGTGACTTTTTCATAACAGTTATAGTTAATAGTTTAAGTGAAAATAAAACAGAATAAATTAAAAACCAAATCATCCATAATACTTAACACATTAACTATCATATAAATGCAGTTAAAAACACCATTAGATTAGATTATTTATAAAAAAACAGCATTTGTTTTAGCGCTCCTATACAGCAAGTTTATTATCAGGCTATTTTTAATTATGGCTTAACTGAAGATGATATTGGAACATATAATAATGAATTAATTCAGTCAAAATTAAAGACAAAAGATGGTAATGGCGTGTTTATAACCAATTACGAATTTGTATGCGGGCTTGAAATCAATAACAAATTACGGGGTGTGAAGATAACTGAGAATTGAACACACTTTATTTCGCTCTAACAACAACCACCGCTTTGTACAGCTTCACCCGTAGCTTTTGAAGTTGAGAATGGAGCTTCTGTTCCACAATCTTGATAAATACCGTAATGGGTTGTCCAATCTCCATAAAAATCGAAGTGTTTTTTATAGCGCGTACCGTTCAACATTCTGTATGTATTTCCACAAACACTCATTATTTTCCCTTTAGGAAATTCATGGTGATTATCTAGATTGAATAATTCATTTTCTGTAGAAAGCGTTCCTTTATATCGCACTGCTTGACCATAATCTTCACAGTATTGTTCTAATCCTTCAATTTTAAACAAGCGGTAGGTCACGGAGAAAAACTTGATGTTCCCCACTTTTTCTTCAAGCAAATCATTTTCAATGGTGATGGGTTCATCTTCAACAACACGCGGATCTGAGAATCCTGCTTTTCTAGCAGCCCCCATAAAATCATTCCAGTATAAAGCACCACTCAGACATTCGCCCCAAAGCACTTGGTCGTTTTGTAGTTTCTGAGGAATTCTACGATCAGAATAAACGTCAGAGAAGTACATTTCTCCTCCTGGCTTTAGTAATTTAAAGGCGTCTGCTAGGACTTTATCCTTATCGGCTGCGAGATTAATTACACAATTGGAGATAATCAAGTCAAAAGATTCAGGAGCAAAAGACAATTCATCAAGTCGCTCAATATTTCCTTTAACAAACTGAACATTAGATTTAGCATATCCAAATTTCTCTCTGTGGTATTCAAGGTGTTTGTTGGCCACTTCAAGCTGTTCATCTGTCATATCAACACCAACAATTTCTCCGGTTTCACCAACCAATTGCGCAGCGATATAACAATCACGTCCACTCCCAGAACCTAAGTCTAGAATACGTAAGCCATCCAATTCAGAAGGAATTGTTAGGCCGCAACCATAATATTTATCTTGAACTTCTGGATGCACCTTACGCAAGGCTTCTTTTATTTGAAGAGGCGGCGCAACAGCCGTACAACAAGCATTCGTTTTCAAATCTGATGAGCTTTGCAACTCTTTCCCGTAATAATCTTTTACGCTATCGTGGATTGTAGACATGTTTTTATATATTTTTTTAAATATTCTCAAATCAAAATGGATCAGATTGAATACGCGTTTTTAACCAATTCAGGGCATACTGCAACAAAAAGGTAATTAATCATCAACTATCGTATTAACAATTTACAAGCTATAATTGACCATTATTTAGTCCTCCCTCTATGTTTCTCCGTCAGTTGACGGAAGAGGTGCTCCGAATTAACAATTATTTAAAATCCCTATCGCGTTAACAATTAAACATTAACAATTAACAATTAATCTAATTCGCCATTTCTGACATAAATTTAATGCGCATCAAACGCAGTTCTTCCTCAGTATAATCACCATCGAATTCATTGTATGCTTCTTTTAGGGAATCTGTTTTAGCTTCGGAGAAGTACTCGTAAATTTCTTCTTGATTGTCTTCATCCAAAATTTCATCGAGGTAATAATTAATATTTACACGTGTACCTGAGTTCACAATCATTTCTATCTCATCAATAATTTCATCCATTGATTTTCCTTGAGAAGAGCTAATGTCTTCTAGTGGTAATTTTCTATCAATATTTTGAATCAATTGAACTTTTAATCCTGATTTATTCACCAAGGACTTCACCACCATATCTTGTGGGCGTTCAATTTCATTATTATCAACATATTCTTTAATCAGAGCCAAGAAAGGAGCGCCATATCTTTTGGCTTTCCCGAGTCCTACCCCTTGAATATTCACCAACTCCTCTTTTGAAATCGGGTATTGGAAAGACATATCTTTTAAGCTTGCCTCTTGGAATATTACAAAAGGCGGTATATCCTTTTCTCTGGAAAGTTGCTTACGCAGGTCTAATAGGCCTTGGTAAAGCACCTCATCAAAAGCATCCTTCATTCCACCACCACTTAATACATCACCTTCGTCTTCATTAATAGAATAATCATGTTCTTTTACTAAAGTAAAGGAATGTGGTTTTTCTATAAAATCATAACCTCGTTTTGTCATTTTAATCACGCCATAAGTCTCAATATCCTTAGAAATAAGACCTGCAACTAAAGATTGACGGATCACTGCATTCCAAAACACCTTATCTTTATCTTTTCCTGAGGCGAAATGTGGAAGTTGATCATGTTTATAAGAATTGATCTCTGTTGTTTTCTCACCATTCAGGAAAGAACAAATATGATTTGCTCTTTGCTGTTCTTTAAGCTCAACTACAGCGTTCAATAGTTTTAAAACATCTTCCTTACCCTCTGTTCTCTCTTTCGGATTACGACAATTATCGCACATTTCCGAACATCTAGAATCATCATACTCTTCACCAAAGTAATGAAGCAAATATTTCCTTCTACAAATTGATGTTTCTGCGTAAGAAACGATCTCAAATAACAGCTGACGACCAATTTCTTGTTCAGCCACTGGTTTTCCTTGTAAGAATTTCTCTAACTTTTCAATATCTTTGTAAGCATAAAAAGCCACACATTCACCTACTCCACCATCTCTTCCTGCACGACCAGTTTCCTGATAATAACTTTCCAATGATTTAGGAATATCGTGGTGAATTACAAACCTAACATCTGGCTTATCGATTCCCATCCCAAATGCAATTGTTGCGACAATAACATCAGCTTCTTCCATTAAGAAAGCATCTTGATGTCTAGCACGCGTTGTTGCATCCATTCCTGCATGGTAACCCAAAGCATTAATTCCATTTACACGCAAAACTTCAGAAAGTTGCTCTACTTTTTTACGAGAGAGGCAATAGATAATTCCAGATTTCCCTTTGCGTTTACGAATATATTTAATGATTTCTTTTTCTACATCTTTTTTGGGACGCACTTCATAATAGAGGTTATCTCTATTAAAGGAAGCTTTAAACACATCAGCATCAACCATATTCAAGTTCTTTTGAATATCTTGTTGAACCTTTGGAGTAGCTGTTGCAGTAAGCGCTATAATCGGCACATCTGATATAGCTTCAAAGATTTCTCTTAGTCGACGGTATTCTGGTCTAAAATCATGACCCCATTCAGAAATACAATGCGCTTCATCAATTGCAAAGAAGGAAATCTTCACTGAAGTGAAAAAATCAATATTAGCTTGTTTGGTTAAAGATTCAGGAGCGACATATAACAATTTAGTTTTTCCCGCTTTAATATCTGCTTTTACTTTGGCAGCTTCTGTTTTTGACAATGAACTATTTAGAACATGGGCTACAGAATCATCTTCACTGACGTTTCGAATGGCATCCACTTGATTTTTCATCAAAGCGATCAATGGAGAAACAATAATTGCTGTTCCCTCCGACAACAAAGCCGGTAGTTGATAGCACATTGATTTCCCACCGCCCGTAGGCATGATGACAAAGGTATTCTTCTTATCTTGAATACTATTAATAATCGATTCTTGATCACCTCTAAACTGATCGTACCCAAAATACTTACGTAAAGCAAGATTTAACTCTGAAACTTCTGCGACAGACATAATTATACAAATTTTCTCTTATAAATATACGAAAAATAAGCAATACGAATTTAAGGATAAGTAAATACTTCTCAAAACCAATCGTCATACAACATTCAGAGCGGGACGAAGGCAGTATTATCAAAGACTAAAAATTTAAAATCTTGCTTTTTTAGTAAAGATTAACGGTATTCACTAGATTTTCATAGTATTTAGAGAAAAGTATATTATAAAAAGGTAGATGTCTCAAAACTGGGAAACTACTGAACTTCAATAAACTCAGCTCGGGCTATGTTTTCAAATTTCGAATTAAGTCACATACTTCAGTATGCCCCTGTCGTTCTTATTCTCAACGCCTTGTATTTTCCTCATTTTTGAGACACCTAACATTTATTTTACAAAAATGACTTATGAGACAGTTACCTTTAAGTTTCTAGGTTGTCCATTGATTATGGACGATAGCCCTCAGTATATATTGGTCATCTTTCATTTCGACCACATAAATCAATGCATTCCAATCCATATACCCATCGTTAGAAGGTGGATGGTAAAACTCAACAAACATAGCGTCTGGATAAATTTTATGCATATTATGCAACTCGTTACCATAAGCTTTTGGCTTATCGTTATAGGTGTTGATTTTCACTACCTCATCATTAAGACTGAACCTCAAAACAAACTGATTCAAATATTCTGGTGTAGTCATTAATATGGAATCGCCCCTGCCGTCATAAACCCCCCAATAATGAATATCGTTGGTGTGAGCTGCAATTTCATCTAAAGTCACCTTTCTGGCCGTAGATTGATTGATATATGCATAAGGAGAGAACAGTATCGTCTCCCGAACAAATGATCCTAACGCATCAATATTTCCGTTTTCAAGTTGACTAGAACAATATTTTGCAAAATCAACCTCATCTTTAAATGAAACAGCTTCTTGTGTTTCTTCCTCAGCACTCTCCTCTATCGGTTGCGTTTCAACTTCAGAGTCGGAATTATCTTTATCATGTTCATTTGAATTTTCACATGAACACAGACCTGCAACAAATATCAATATCCACAGTTTCTTTATCATTGTTTAATCAGTTTTTTAACCACAATTTGGTTGTTTAATTTTATTACAACATTGTATGTTCCTTGAGCAAAGCCGCTAATATCAATTTGATTTTCACTTGGACTCACCAAGGCTTCAAACACAATCTGTCCTTTCATGTCGTAAATAACCACAGTAGACTCTGTTTTTAAATCTTGAAAAACAACTTTGTCTTTGGCTGGATTTGGGAAAATAACGATTTGCGTTAAATCAAAACCAGTCACTGCTAAATTTCCATCAACATACCGTTGTCCGTCACTTGAAGAAGTAGCCACTAGTCCAGCACCGTTTTCCGCTTTCACAGAAATATAATACAATTGATTGTAGACAGGACTGGTTAGTAAATGTGATACTGCAGCATTTACTCCGTTACTTGACCAAGCCATGACTTCATCTCCACCAGAACTTGTTCCGATGGCAACTTGGTAATCAACAATGCCCGAATTCGGATCATTTGCTGCGCCCCAATTCCCTTCAAGCGTGGTTTGATAAATCGTATCTATATCGGTACTTACACCATCATTTACATCCAAATCTACTGGCACTGTCCAATCGACATCAACCATTTTAGTTTGAATTGCTGAAATATTGTAGGCATTATCTTTAATTACCGACATAATACGTCCAGAACTCGTACTTGGGTTTGGATTTTCCATTCTAATATCATCTGTTATCGTACTTCCAACATGAATATCAGTAGATGGATAACGCGAACGGTAAACTGTAAAGTCATCTACCTCCATTGTTGCGTTTCCTGAACGGAATGAGACATGTGTTCCTGAAGAAATAGGATTAGGATCGATATACGAACCAATTAACAAGTCATTGATATACACTTGCATTTTCCCAGAAACCCGATCAAAACTAAGTTTAAAATCATATTCAGTATTTGCATTAATTGTATGCGAAACGTTAATTAAAGGCGAGCCAAAACTATTGTTTGATACTTTATAAAATTGTACTTTATTATCATCTACTCTAAACCAAACAAAATAGGAGTCTCCCCTTTCAATTCCAGTAGGGTCGCTACATAAAATATAGAGTCCTCCCCTTCTATTCCCAACCGTTCCGCCAAACTTACCTTTCCAATGGTAGAGGTAATTATTTGCCAAATCTTGTTTTAAAGGCATGTAGACATTGTTGTTGTGTAAAGACGCATCTGTTTGAACTAATTTCCCATTATTTAGACCCCAACTCCCTGCTTCAACAGTCCAGTTTTGATTTAAAGTTGCTCCATCAAAGCCATCGAAAATAAAACCGCGATTATGATTTGCTGTCCATTTCCCATTAGCTAAATAACCCACATGATAAAGCGCTTTTTCTACACCTGAACCACCAGTATCATCAGTATCTGTAAAGTTTGCTTGGAAGGTTTGTGTTTTCCAACCAGAAGGAATATTTATTAAAGTTGAGGGAGCAATATTGTCAGGTGGTGTAGGCGGTGTATTTGGCACAGATGAGTAAGAAGCAACCCATCCTGGGTTTACCGTTGCACAATCTGATCGAAACTCAACCAGCAAAGTACCGGAATTAGAAGTCACCGATCCAGGACCGCTTGTCCCTGTATATTTTCCTATTAATGGTGCGTTAGTATTTGCTCCATCATAGATAAACATGTAATCCCAATTGGCCTCCAAGTTAAAACTTGTAAAGGTCAAGGTTACAGAACCCGCTCCAGTCGGTTCAAATAACCAGAGTTTTCTTTCATCGTTCCCATAATTCCCTGAAGCGCCTCCGGTATCATAAAATATTCCACTTAAATTTGTTATCGATGTTATGTTAGGCGTACCATTAACCAATTTATAATACTTCTCCCAATTCCAGTGTATACCAGGATCTGTATGTGATTGAGAAGGAAAGTGCTGATGACCTTTTATACGTGTACATGCACCCAACGTATTAATCCCAGTTGAAGACGCACCATAGTAAGTTCTCACCGGCTTAAGACTTGCGTCATGGTTTTTTGTTGTAATATGACGACTTAAACTAGCTGAACTTTGATACATCGCATTCGTATACCATGTACTTTGGCTCACCCAGCCTTCATGTTCGAAGCCTATCGCTATAGAATTAGAATTCCCAACATGCCATCCTCTTTCTACCTCTTCAAGCATTTGTGTTACTTGGCCGTCACTCGATCTCAAAACATAATGATAGGAAACATTTGCTGAACAGTTTTGTGCCCATGAAATTGCACTTGAATAAGAACCTTGAATGGTATGAATTGTAATTGCTTGCACAACTGTCCCACCCCTTGAGTTATAATTACAAGAAGGAGTTGTAACCCAAAGAGCCGGCCCATAACCTATCGACTTATTAGAATTTCCTCCTGTTGGCAGATATGAAACTCCTGATTCCGTTTCTATTCCTGATTGAGTAAAGTTAACTTGGCTTGCTGAAAGAACTTCAAGATTGTCTTCTCCAAAAACCTGTGTCAAATTCAATTTGTACTTCAAAAAACCATGTGTTTGAGCGAAATCAGCATCATTTAAATAACGCATAATTTCAAACACTTGTGCGTCTCGTGCATATAGATTAATCCTGCCAGAATCTGGTATTTCAGAAAGTTCGATTAGTACATCGTATATACGTTTACTTTCGGGTAAATGACTTTTAGTCATATAAATATTTTCAAAAGCAGCTGCATAAGCTTTAATCTGTTGAGCAACATTCGATTTCTGCTGAGCAACAGAAATGCTTGAAAGTTGTGCAATCAGATTACCATTTTCTTTAAAATAATCAGCTCCATCATCAAAAACACCCATCACTCCATATGGCCGTGGTATTCCTGTACAGGAAGGAGCGTATGTTTCATCAATGTTTTGCATGTGTGTTCTTGTCCATGAAACAGTTTCCAAAACACCTTTAGGAACATTAGGATGAGCCTGATAAGCTAAATTAAAAGGTAAAGTTTGTCCCCAAATAAAAAATGGAACTAAAAACAGTAAAAGTAGAGAGCTTGTTTTCATAACATAATAGTTAGTAAATAATTAGTGAGCGTTAAATTAAAAAACATATCTCAATAAATGTGTTAAAATTTCATGTTTTTTAATTAAATAAATTACCAATCACCACGCAAACACCTAGTATATAGAGTTTTAATAGCAAATAATATAATATTGTTTTTTTATACACATCCTGAAATTAAACCTTCTTAATTTCAACATATAAAAATCGACAATACTATTATGACGTCCAACATTTTTTCAAAGTATTTACTGACATTAAAATATTGTGACAAAAATTGACTTTGATCATATCGCTTCAATTATTTATCACTTTTCAATGAATTACTAGAATTAAACTCTAATTTTGAGAAACAAAAAAACAGTTATGGAAATTACAAGAGATAAAGTTTTAGAAGCGTTAGGAAATGTAATAGAACCTGACCTTAAAAAAGATATAGTTTCACAGAATCTAATAGAAGATTTACAAATAGAAGGCAATAAAATTTCACTTAATGTAAACGTTGTTAACCCAGCTCTTCATGCAAGAAAAAGAATGCAAGAGGCGATAACTTTTACTTTAAAGCGAATTTTAGGAGACGACATTGAAGTTGAAACAAACGTTAAAGGAATGTCTGCCGAAGCAAAAGGATCGCGTAGAAAAGTATTACCAGAAGTAAAACATATAATAGCAATCGCATCTGGAAAAGGCGGTGTTGGTAAATCAACCATCACAGCAAATTTAGCAGGTGGATTAGCAAAAGCAGGATACAAAGTTGGAATTGTAGATGCGGATATATATGGACCATCAATGCCAACGATGTTTGATGTTGTTGGAGAAAGACCTAAATCTATTAATGTTGAAGGCGAGCAGAAAATGGCTCCTGTTATTTCTTACGGTATTTCATTAATGTCAATTGGATTCTTCACAGAGCAAGATGATGCAGTTGTTTGGCGTGGACCGATGGCTTCAAAAGCTTTAACACAGATGTTTACGGATACACATTGGGGAGAGTTGGACTACCTATTAATAGATTTACCTCCAGGAACGGGTGACATTCATCTTTCCTTGGTGCAAAACATCCCATTAGATGGAGCTATAATCGTTTCAACACCACAAGAAGTAGCATTGGCAGACGCACGAAAAGGGGTGAATATGTTCCAGCTAGACACAATCAAGGTTCCAATTATTGGATTGATTGAAAACATGTCATGGTTTACTCCAGAAGAGCTTCCTGATTATAAATACTATATTTTTGGAAGAGATGGCGTTAAAAACTTAGCAAAGGGAATGAATCAACGTTTTTTAGGTCATATTCCATTGGTGCAAAGCGTGCGTGAGTCGGGAGACATTGGTCGTCCGGCAGTAATGCAACAAAACACTGTTGTTTCTGAGGCTTTTGACAAATTAGTTCGTAAGTTTGTAGAGATAACGAAGTAAATATTTAAAATGACTAAGGAAGTTGAAGCATTAGAAATAATCGTCAATAAGGCACTAGATCAATTGCGTCCCTTTTTAAAACAGGATGGAGGTGATATGGAACTGGTTGAAATCACTGAAGATAAAATCGTAAAGGTTAGACTACTTGGAGCTTGCCGTGATTGTTCAATGAGCATTATGACATTAAAAGCTGGGCTTGAGGAGGAAATTAAAAAAGCCGCACCTGAAGTTCTTCGCGTTGAAGCCATTGATCAAAATGAAGAAATTTCTAAATAAACTGTGGTATGCTTGGTTTTAATCATGCATTTCGCGGTTTGTTTCAAATGATTCGAACTGAACGTAACTTTAAAATTCAACTGATTGTTTTTTTCATTGTTATTGGTCTGGGATTTATCCTAGAAATATCCAGCTTTGATTGGTTAATAGTTTTGTTGATTAGCGCAATGGTTTTAACGCTTGAAACGATCAACTCTGCAATAGAAAAAACCTGTGATCTCATCACCAAGGAAGACAACAATCAAATAAAGCGCATAAAAGATATAAGTGCAGGAGCTGTATTATTGGTTTCGATATTTGCAATTGTGATCGGCATAATCATTTTTTATCCTTATTTATTTTCAATGTAAATTCTGTTAATCTACTTACCTTTAGTTGATAAAAAATCATTATCTTGTTGAAAAATTAAGATTATGAAAAAAATACTTGTTCCTACTGATTTTTCAGAATACGCATTAAACGCTGCAAAACTAGCCGCTCACATAGCTAAAAAATTTGATGCACGTATCTACTTCCTGCATGTTGTATCTATGCCAGTTTATGAAACTGGAATCATCCCTGGACAGTCTAGGCAAGACATCGCTGAAGGATTATTCATCTTGAAAAAGGTTAAAATGGATTTTCAAAACCTTTTAAGTCAAGATTTTTTAAAAGGAGTTAATGTAGCAAAAGCGATTCAATATGATGGCGTTTATGAATCTATAGTGAATCAAGCAAAAGAACATGATATTGATTTGATTGTCATGGGAACACATGGGTCTTCAGGATATGTGAATGATTTCTTTATTGGAAGCAACACAGATAAAATTGTACGACTTTCGGAGACTCCAGTTATAACAATTCGAGATGAAGTGAGTAATCCTAAATTTGATAAAATAGTATTTGCAAGTGATTTTGGAGATGGTGTTGCAAAGTCATTTAGACGTGTAGCAGAAATAGCGGACAAACTTGAAGCGAAAGTTGAACTTGTTCGGATAATCACAAGAGATGATTTTTATTTTTCAGGACCAATGTTAGATGCCATGGATGTATTTGCTCAAGATAATGGATTAGCAAATTATGAATGTCATGTTTATGCTGCGGAATCTGTTCAAATAGGAATTAATGAATTTGCACAACGTGTAAATGCAGATATGGTGACAACGGCTACTTATGGACGAAGAGGATTGGCGCGTTTATTTAATGGATCAGTAACAAGTGACGTTATGAAATCAAGCCCATTACCAGTAATGACTATTCGCGTGAAAAAATAATAGTTTGTTGATTTTCTGCAACTTGTAAACAAGTCAAAAGATTTTTATACTTTTTTTGATTAACGCTTGCTTCAGAAGAAAATAATTAGCTATATTTGCACTCGCTGTTGAGAAAATGATTTCTATTAACGAATAAAATCACTCATCAAAAAGATATTTTCCTCCTTAGCTCAGTTGGTTAGAGCATCTGACTGTTAATCAGAGGGTCCTTGGTTCGAGCCCAAGAGGAGGAGCAAAATTGAGCTTGTCGTTTTACGGCAGGCTCTTTTTGCTTTTAGGAAGTCACCTAAAAGACTAATTTGAACTCTTGTTTCCGTTTTATCGTGTTGCTCTAGGTTAAGGACAAAATCGAAGATGGAATTAAAAATCCAAAACCCATCACATAAAAAAGGCTCCAGTTATTTTGGAGATTCAGCCATTACAACCAATCACATTCGTTTACATAATTATCATTTGAATATATTTTAGCCAAGGAAAAGAGGTTCTATATGAATTAGCGTAGGTATAGTATAAGTTAGCTAAAAACAGTCCTGCAAGGACGGTATATGTTAGGGATGGAAGTAAATCCATTCATAATGATGACTTATGAATATTTTGGTTTTGGCTTTACTGCTATACACCAATGACTTACGTCCTTGGCTAACATATGTCGTACCTTCGGCACTTTTAGTTTAGCTTTTATGCCCCCCTCTAAAACCCAAACCACCAACTTGCAATACTAAAATAAATCAATACACCACTGATATCAGCTATAGATGTAATCAAGGGTGCGCTAGCAGTTGCAGGGTCAAGTTTAAGCTTAGTAAAGAGAAAAGGCAGTAATAATCCAACCATACTCCCCATAAGAACAGTTAAGACCATGGTCAGGGTTACAACAATTACAACTTCAGGAGCTCGGTAACTTGCGACAAGTGACACTCCGATTGCCATAGTTAGACCTAATAACAAAGAGATGACGAGTTCTTTTCCAATCAGCTTATACCAATCAGAAAGCTTAACGTCCCCCATGGCTAAGGACCGAATCATTAAAGTGGCAGTTTGAGACCCAGCGTTCCCCCCACTATCAATAAGTAAAGGAAGGAAAAAGACCAAGGCAACAACAGATTGAATGACATCTTCAAAACTGGCTAAAGCAGCTCCTGAAAACAAATTCATAAAAACCAAGGCCAACAACCAAACCACACGGTTTTTATACAATTCAAAAATTCGAGCTTTAAGTGGATTGGCAATAGCAGTACGGATAGCACCAAACTTATGGAAATCTTCTGAAGATTCTTCATCGGCAACATCCATGATATCATCAAAAGTGACAATACCAATTAGCACTCCTTCTTCACTAACAACAGGAAGTGCAATTCTATCATAATTTTTAAAAAGTTTTATCGCTTCTTCTTGATCGTCACTAGCGTTTAGGGAAATAAATTGATGATTAATAAGTTCGTCTACTATTTGATTTGGGTTTGCTAAAATCAGTTCCTTTATGCGTAAATCGTCAATTAACTTCCAGTTTTCGTCAACAACATAAATTACATTCAAGGTTTCTGAATCTTGTCCGAATTCACGAATGTGTTTAAAAGCTTCATCCACAGTAAATTCTGGACGTACAGCAACATATTCCGTGGTCATCAATCGTCCGACACTGTCTTTTGGATACCCCAACAATTGATTGGTAATAGCCCTTTGTTCAGGAGAAAGTTGTTGAATTAATTTTTGGGCGACTTCACCAGGTAGTTCCGCTAAAAAAGCTGTTCTATCATCGGGTTCGATATCATTTAGAAGACGTGTAATTTTGGTTGCATTTTCAGCTAAACCATCAATAATCTCTTGTTGCTTTTGATGAGAGAGCATTTTAAAGACTTCTTTTGTCTGTTGGTTATTAAGCAATCTAAAGATGATGATCTTATCACGTTCTGATAATTCTTCAAAAAGTTTAACTACATCAAATGCATCAAGCTTTCCAACTTCATACTTTAAAGCTTTCCACTCTTGTATTTTTATCAAAGAGACTAGTTCTGATCTTAACTCATTCATCTGTTTCCCCCATTAAAATTATTATTGATATAAAGCAAGACAGCATTTCTAAAAATTGAAGTGCTAAAATAAGAAATACATAGATAAGCATAAAAATAAATATGAAAAGCTGAAAGTCCATATTTTACACTTTAAAAAACACAAAAAATAATTGCAGATTAATTTTATCGGGTACCACCTGAACTTACATAGTATACCGTTAGATACATTGTAGCAATCGTAATTTTAATGGTTTGATGAACTGCATCATCTATACTGTTTTCAATCGGAGAATTATCAAGGAGATTTCTTTTAATTTGTTGCTCTATTTCCTTTCTTTCTTTTCGCTGAGAAGAGAAATTAGGATATAATTTACACGCTTCTATCAATCCAAAAAGAGCCCTATCTTGAGCGGTTAAATTTTGTTGATTCTTGATTTTAGATTTCAACTCTGTAATCAATAGTTTTTGAGCTGCTTTATTGATCAAAACGTTCTTTTTATAAGGAATTAACCATAAAAAACGTTTGTTCTCTATGCGCACAAGCTTTTTCGCTTCCATCTCTTCCAAAAACACCCATATATGAGAGGATCGTTTGCGGTAAAGACTTAATATACAACTTTTCAATGTTCGGGGTTTATCTTTTTCTATGATAACTGACAAAACTTCATTTAAAAATGAATGATCTACATTCTTGTCATTGTTTTTAACAAAAACCCGACGCTTTTTAATGCTAATTTTATCTAAAAGTGCTAATTCTAAAAAAACGCTTCCTGCAAATCCTGTGTTGATATAAGTCAAAGAGGAAATAAATCCAGCTTTCTTTGGATGATGTGCGAGTAACAGAAATTTTTCAATGGTATTGAGCTCCATAATTTCGTTTTAACACTAATATAAGGCAAAAATATCATAACTCAATTTATGAAACACACTTTAAATGAGTGACTTAACAAATTTTTATAGATTCAACATGTGGCGTCTCATTATGAAGAAGTAGTCCCTTCATCCCAATAAAAACTATCTGGATAAATCCTTTCTCCAAATATTGCGGTACCTACACGGATAATTGTAGCTCCTTCTTCAATGGCAATTTCCAAATCCCCACTCATTCCCATAGATAATTCTTTGAGGTCTACATTGGGAAGCTTCAACAACATTCCTTCTTTTTGAATATGCTTTAAAAGCTTGAAACACTTTCGCACTTTTTCAGCTTCAGCACTAAACAAACCAATTGTCATAAGTCCTTTGATATGTAGAGTATCCAATTCTGCAACTTGACGAATTAATTCAAGTGCTTTATCTGGTGCAACTCCAAACTTACTTTCTTCATAAGAAGTGTTGACTTGGATATATACATTCATTTCTTTCTTTTCAAAAGTCAACCGTTGGTGAAGTTTTTCTGCCAATTCTATGCGATCAACAGACTCAATACAAGTAACCCATTTGATAAGTTCTTTGATTTTATTGGTTTGGAGGTGTCCTATAAAATGAACTTCTGGATTCATTTTCTTGACGAATGTGCACTTTTGTGTCAGCTCTTGAACTTTATTTTCACCAATTAATGTTTCACCTTGCTCTAAAGCATATAAAATCTTTTCAGGTTCTACAGTTTTTGTAGCCAAGAGCAAACGCACTTCTTTTGAATCGCGGTTGGCTTTTTCACATGCCTTATTAATTCGAGAATGAATTGTATTTAGATTTGGACTTATATATTCGAACATTACACTGTTTTTACTTATTACTTAAGGTTATCATCCATTAAAAGCAAGGTTACTAAGCAAAGTTAAGCTCATTTTTTATAAGTCCAAATGACTTTAGTCATCAAAGTAAGTATAATGTCTGAGTTCTAAAACCATGATGAAATTTGTGGCAATATTTTGAATCAGAACATCATTGATCAACATCGTTTCATCATGATAAATGACTTGATATTGGGTAATAAACTCATCATTTTTATATTCTTCTTTTTTGACTAAATTATCAAATTTATCATACGCAAAAACATAAGTTCTGTTTTGTACGCCAGGCGTATTTGAACGAATGGAAATAGAGTCCATTAGGTTTTTTTCGTTATAAGAATATGTCGTTGTTTTTGTCCCTGAAGTACGGTGTAAGCGTTCAACCTTTTGAGTGATTAATCCAATATCGTCATAATAAGTAAAAATGTCTTTATAGGGGATATCGTAACTATTATAGATTGTTTGCTTTTGTTGTCCGTCATAATTTTCATAAGAAGAACGTTCGAAAGAAACTGTAAATTCTCGCCCCAGCTTAAAGTTGGTCACACTTGTACTGTTTTTATTCAAGTTTCTTCTGTATTCTTCATTGATGACCCTTCCCTGCTCATCATATTCATAGATATAAGCATAAAACCCATATTGATCTCGTTGCCTTAATGCGATAAGGTTTCCCGCTTCATCATATTCATATAGACTGACCAAAGTATCTTGACCATTCGCCACCTGACGACTTTCTAACTGACGTTCTAATTGGCCTTTTTCATTAAAGGTATATTGTCTGAAATAGTCAGTTTCACGTAAGATATCACCCAATTTATAGTGAATAAATCCACCTGAAATTGTTTTTATCTTGTTCTTTTTGATAATTTTCTCGTTAAAATAAGGCTGATCAGTAAATGCATTACCTGATGAATTATCCAGCAATTGCGCACCAATAAATGGTGTAATCCCAACAGTTAAAACAACTGTCAAAACCAAAACTCTAAAAAGAAAATGTCTTTTCATTCAATATTATGATTTTAAGAAAAAAGACCTCTGCCAAGGTATAAGCAGAGGTCTTTATATAACCGATTTAATTAACAAGTAATCGTTATTAAAACGTTCAATTATTTATTTAACTCTTCTTTTACAAGAGTTGAGATAAGTTTTCCATCCGCTTTTCCAGCAAGAGCTTTTGTGAGGCTACCCATTACTTTCCCCATATCTTGTGGACCAGTTGCACCAACTTGAGCGATAGTTTCAATTACTTTAGATCTAATTTCATCTTCGCTCATCATTTTCGGCATATATTCTTCAATAATTTTCGCTTCAAACAATTCAGTTTCTGCCAAATCTTCTCTTCCCTGCTCAACATAAACATTGTATGAATCCATACGTTGTTTATACAATTTAATGATAACTTTATTTTCTTTTGCTTCGTCTAATTCTCCTTGTCCAGAAGTTGCTTCATTCAAAAGTTTCGCTTTGATATCACGTAAAGCACCCAATTTCTCTTTGTCTTTGGCGCGCATTGCGTCTTTAATATCTTGACTTATTTTTTCTGTTAAACTCATCTATTTATAAAATTAATCTACATTATCGTGAAGGAACGAATTCGTCCCACGAAGGGTAGTATTGTTATCACTTTTGCTTGGATCCGTCACTTCATACCGTGAAGTATTATCCTCTGAAGAGCGAAGGTTATCATCTAAATCAATTTTTCTACGTTTGAATGCTGGTTCTTTTTCTAATTCATTCAAACCCTCTGCACTGTTTAAGTGTGAAGTATAGTTACGAATGCGCTCCATGCGTTCTTGCGTACGCAATTGCTGCTCTTCTTGAGTTAACTCATGTGATTTCACATTGCCTTCAAAAGAAGCGTCTGCATCCATTTCTTCATCTAAAAAGTAGCGTTTTACTTCTTCCTTTTGTTCATTTGGAGTAGACTCATCTTTAGTTTCACTAGGAACAACCGTCTTAACTTCCCAATTCACTGATGAAGCAAAAAGATCTACTTCTGCTTCAGGCTCATCCGACTTAATATATGGCTCCGCTTCTTCTGGTGCTTTATACTCATTTTGAGCAACTGCTTTAGTTAAGGGAGTTGTAATTTCTCTTTTGTGTTCATCCTCTAGTACTTGAACTTTCTTTTCAGGTGCTTTTTCAAAACCCGTTACAGGAGATTGATTGAATCCAGTAGCAATAATTGTAACACTTAGGCCTTCACCTAATGTTTCATCAAAGCCATGACCCCAAATAACATCAGCAGTTGAACCTGCAGCATCTTGAATATAATCAGTAACATCTGAAATCTCATCCATCAACACTTCATTCGTACCATAGGTAATGTTTAACAAAACATATTCAGCACCTGAAATATCGTTATCATTCAACAATGGAGAATTCAATGCCGCTTGAACAGCTTCAATTGCACGGTTTTCACCTTCAGCAATTGCAGATCCCATTACTGCAACACCGCTGTTTTTCATTACTGTATTCACATCATTAAAATCAACGTTGATTGCTCCAGTTACAGAAATCACATCAGCAATACCTTTTGCAGCTGTTGATAAAACATCATCCGCTTGTGCAAATGCATTTCCTAAGGTAAGGTTTCCAGAAATTTCACGTAAACGTTCGTTGTTAATGACCAACAAAGTATCTACCGCCTCACGCATGCTTTCCAAACCTTCTTCGGCTTGTTGGCGACGTTTTCTACCTTCAAAATTAAATGGGACGGTCACAATTCCAACCGTAAGAATTCCCATCTCTCTTGCTACTCTTGCAATAACAGGAGCAGCACCAGTTCCTGTTCCACCACCCATTCCGGCAGTTACAAAAACCATTTTGGTATTATTTGAAAGCAATTCTTTGATATCCTCAATGTTTTCAATTGCGGCATTCATTCCAATTTCTGGAATAGAACCTGCTCCTCGTCCTTCAGTCAAAGAAGGTCCAAGTTGAATTTTATAAGGCACAGGAGAAACATCGAGCGCTTGCTTATCAGTATTACATACGATGAAGTCTACTCCTTTAAACCCCTGATTATACATGTGGTTTACCGCGTTGCTTCCTCCACCTCCAACACCAATAACTTTGATGATTGATGACTGGTCTTTTGGGATATCAAATTCCATATTGTTTGTTATTTATCGGTTGCAAATTAATTATTCTACGTCTTCTTCAAACCAGCTTTTTCCTTTTTCAAGAAGCTTATCGAAGAAAGATCCTTTTGTTCGTTTTGAATGCGATTTTACCGCAGCCACAGAACGATTTTTACGTTCATTGGTCTCAAAACCTTTTAATACAAGTCCAACACCAGTTGCGTACATTGGACTTGTTAAAACCTCATTGGTTGCAGATTGCCCCAAATGTTCGTTCGGGTATCCAATACGTGAATTCATTCCAGTAACGAATTCAAATAATTGATTGATGTTGTTTAACTCTGCACCACCACCAGTTACGACAATTCCACCAATGAGTCTTTTCTCATATCCGGAGTTTTTAATTTCGTAATAGATGTGTTCTATAATTTCTTCCATTCGTGCCTGAATAATTCCAGACAATGCTTTAATGGATATTTCTTTAGGTTCGCGTCCTCTTAATCCAGGAATACAAACCACTTCATTTTCTTGACTTTCGCTTGCTAATGCACTTCCAAATTTAAGTTTCAACGCTTCAGCTTGACGTTGAAGAATAGTACATCCTTCTTTAATATCATCTGTAATTACGTTTCCTCCGAAAGGAATAACTGCAGTGTGACGAATGATTCCACCGTGGAAAATAGCAATATCTGTTGTTCCACCTCCGATATCTACCAATACAACACCAGCTTCTTTTTCTTCATCAGAAAGAACGGCTGCCGCACTTGCAAGTGGTTCAAGAATGGTTTCTTCAACTTCTAAATCTGCTTTATTGATGCATTTTTGAATGTTCTTTGCCGCTGCAATTCTTCCAGCAATGATATGGAAATTAGCTTCCATTCTTACGCCAGACATTCCGATTGGATCAATAATTCCTTTTTCACCATCAACAATGTATTCTTGTGGTAAAACGTGAATAATTTCTTCACCAGGCTCCATCACCAATTTGTACATATCATCAATCAAGGCATCAATATCTGCTTGAGAAATTTCTTCTTGAGTCGAGTTACGGGTATACATTCCACGGTGTTGCAAGCTTTTAATGTGCTGTCCAGCAATTCCAACATTTACCACCCCAATTGTCAGATCTCCCTCAACGCTTTCTTGAGCTTGTCTTACTGCCTCCTTAATAGAGTTGACTGTTTTTTCAATATTAGAAACCATCCCACGCGTTACACCATGAGATTCAGTTTTTCCCATTGAAAGAATTTCAATCTTTCCATGTTCATTTTTTCGTCCAACAAAACAAGCAATTTTTGTTGTTCCAATATCAAGTCCTACAATAATATCTGACATCCTATTCTTTTTTCTTAGCTACAATTTGATCCTTAAACTTCAAATTGATTGATTCATATTTATTCCATCCTTCGTATGGGATCACCTCATCATAAAAAGTGGTTAACTTTCGAAATTTATCTTCCACCATTTCATCTGACTCCGCTGCACCAAAAACAATCTTATGATCTCCTACCCTAGGAATCAACACAAAACCATCCGTTTTCGTGTAATGAACCTGTACAATTTGCGCATTATAAAATGCATCATTACAAACATAGCTCGAAATACGATAGATTTGATCCATCTTTAATTTAGTTTTCAAACTATCATTGTTAATTATTTCATCGTAACCCATCTCAACACTAATGAGTTGTTCTAATCCAGTGAAAGCAAGTATTTTTGGTTTTGCATACGGAGATAAGCGCATCAATTTATAATCATTATCTATATAAAAATCATCAATTTCATTGGCAATTACACGTGCAATTGGTCTCCGGGTTCGTACATCTATATGCCATCTCTCATCTAATTCCATGTAAACATGAGCAGATAAAACCTCATTCATCCCTTCTAAATAAGCTTCGATTTCTGTTATTTTTAAATCTGACTTTTTCATACTGTCTTGAAACAAACGCAAAACATATAATTCATTCAACAATTCATTTTCGGTTAACAAAGCAATTTCGTCTTGAACAGTCAAGTCAATAATTGGCTTTTCCATGTGTTGCTCACTCACCTTTTGGTTGGCAGCAATCAAAATGAAAACAGTTCCCCCTAGAATTATGACCAACAGTGCTATTTTTAGAAACTTCTTCATAATAACAAGTTTCTAATAGGTTCAACAAGACGGTCTATATTCCCAGCTCCAACTGTGAGAATAACTCCAGTTTTAATCTTTTTAATCGATTCTAAAACCTCCTCAGGCTCTTGAACACTCACCTTTGTATTCATTAATTTCCCTAAAGCTTCACTCGTAATACCCTCGATTGGTTCTTCACGGGCTGGGTAAATTGGCATTAAAATAACTTGATCTGCTTTATTCAATGATGCTGCAAATTCAACCATAAAATCTTGTGTTCTTGAGAACAAATGTGGTTGAAAAACAACATAAATCGGTGTGTCTTTATAAATTAATCGAATGGAATCCAACAAACTATTGATAGCCGTTGGATGGTGTGCATAATCATCAATATAAATCAGTTCGCCTTTTTTGGCCACCAATTCAAAACGGCGCTTAACACCTTTGAAATCGAGTAATGCAGGACGAATCTCTTCCATACTGACACCGATAGATTCACACAAGGCAATTACAGACAAAGCATTTTCTGCATTGTGAATCCCAGGTAAGCCCAACACAACATTTTCGTATAAATCAGTTGGAGTTTGAACGTCCATCATAAAATGTCCCTTCTCTACTCTTAAATTTAATCCTTTGTAATCAACTGATGAATCAGCATCAATTCCGTAAGTCAATTGCGGTATATCCTTACAAATATTCACAGCAGCATGAAGAATTAACTTCCCTTCTGCAGCAATCAATTGACCGTATTCTTCGAAGGCTTGAACTAAAGCTTCTTTACTTTTATAAATATCTAAATGATCAGCATCTGTGGATGTAATAATTGATGAAAACGGGCGAAGTTGATGAAAACTTCTATCGTATTCGTCTGCTTCTACGACCATCCAATGACTACTGCCTTCAATTAACAAATTAGAGTTAAAGTTTGCGCTAATCCCTCCTAAAAACGCACTGCACTTTTCTGGGGTTGAAGATAAAACATGGGCCAACATTGTTGAGGTCGTTGTTTTTCCATGGGTACCAGCTACGGCAAGTGTTTTATAGCGCGCAGTGATTTCACCTAAGACTTGGGCTCGTTTCTGAATGGAAAATCCCGCTTCTTTGAGATAAACTAATTCTTCCATGTTTTGAGGAACAGCTGGAGTAATAACAACTAAAGTTGAATCCGTATTCCCAACAAGTCCTTTGACTTTCGCACCAATATCTTCATAATGAATTGCGATTCCTTCTTCGGATAATTGTTGTGTTAATCGCGTTTCTGTCTTATCATATCCAGCAACAGGAATTCCTTTCGCATTAAAATAGCGCGCAAGAGCAGACATACCGATTCCGCCGATACCAATAAAGTAGATATTTGAGTACTTTAAATCTTTCACGATATTATACTTTTCACAACGTTTACAATGCGTTCATCTGCATTAGCAATGGCCTTTTTTAAAATATTTTCTGATAATTTCCTTTGCTCCGAACTATTGTTTAGTAATTCCAACGCCCTTGGAACTAGTTTCACTCGGGCTTCCGCATCGCTGATAAAAATTGCCGCCTCATCCTTGACCAAAGCCATGGCATTTTTCGTTTGGTGATCTTCAGCCACATTTGGAGAAGGTACCAAAATAATAGGTTTACCAATTATGCACATTTCAGAAATTGCAATTGCGCCAGCACGAGAGATGATAACATCCGCAGCGGCATACGCCAATTCCATTTCATCAATAAATTTAGTCAAAACAATACCTTCCATATTTAATTCGGAAGTAATCGTTTTCATTTCTTTAAATTGATAGCTTCCACATTGCCAAATCAATTGAACATCATTCTCTTGCAGCGATTTAAGCTGATTCACAAAACTTTCATTCAGTGTTTTGGCGCCTAAACTTCCACCTACAACTAAAATTGTTTTTTTATTTGGATCAAGTTTAAAAAACTCAAAACCTTTTTCTTTTAAACCTTCAATTTCAACTACTTTTCTACGAACAGGGTTTCCAGTTAATTCAATTTTATGCGCAGGGAAAAAACGTTCTAAATTTTCATACGCCACACAAATTTTGGTTACCGTTTTAGAAAGTATTTTATTGGTTTTTCCTGGGTAAGAATTTTGTTCCTGAACAATGGTTGGAATTTTCAACATACTTGCCATCCTCAAAGTCGGTGCACTTGCGTATCCTCCTACTCCAATCACAACATCAGGTTTGAAGTTCTTAATTATCTTTCTTGCTTTCAAAAGAGAGGATAGCAATTTAAAAGGCAAGGATAAATTTTTCGGAGTCAAACTGCGTTGTAAACCGCTGATCCAAAGCCCTTCAATTTTATAACCAGCCTCTGGAACTTTCGTCATTTCCATTTTTCCTTGTGCACCAATAAATAAAATATCAGCATTTGGAAATTCTAATTTAATGCGATTAGCAATTGCAATGGCTGGAAAAATATGTCCTCCTGTTCCTCCTCCTGAAATTATGACTTTATTAATGTTCATTTTCGTTCATTTTATTAGTTGAATTTAATGACTCGCCATTGGGGTTGTTTTTACGCGCAATGCTCAACACAATTCCTAAGGAAATACAACTCATCACCATAGCAGAACCACCCATTGCAAGGAAAGGCATATTTTGACCAGTTACAGGCATTATCCCAGTACAAACAAACATATTTACCATTGCTTGCGTTAATAAAAGCAATCCTATTCCAATTGATAAATAAGTTTCAAAAAGGTTTTTAGCGTTCAAACCGATTCTAAGAATGCGATAGAACAGTATTAAGTATAAGAAAATCAATATTATTGCGCTAAACAATCCAAATTCCTCAACGAAAGAAGAGTAAAAGAAATCGGCATAAGCTTCTGGAGTGTAATGTTTCAGATCTCCATCTCCAACGCCAACGCCTGTGTAACCACCATTATGTATGGCGAGCTTGGCATTAATGGCTTGCATGTTTTCCACCGAAGCACCACCGTCCCCATACGCTTTAAAGAAACGACTCATCCAAGTATCAAAACGAGGCAAAAGGTTCATTGCAGGAAGTGCAAGGTGGGTCATTACAATTAGAAATACGGCAACGATACCCGACCCAATAATTCCCAAAATTTTAGTCATTGGGAATTTACCAACAAACAATAAGAGCAAAGAAACAAGAAAAATAATAGCTGCTGTTGAGAAGTTATCTTTTGCAATCAATCCACAAATCAAAAGAATTGGCAACACAACAGACATAAAACTTTTTTTCCAAGAGCCGAAATAATCGCGGTTACTCACCAAGCGTCGAGATATAAAAATAACCAATGCGAGTTTTGCGAAATCTGAACTTTGGAAAGTTAATCCAATAATAGGAACACGTACCCAACGAGAAGCATCATTCACTCTTACACCAAAGAAGAAGGTGAATATAAGCAGTGCGATTGCTATAATAAATATAAATTTGGATAGTTTTTCAATGTATTTCGGATCTTGTCGATGAATCCAATACATTGCAGCAAAACCAATTCCAATGTAAATAACGTGTTTAAATAAATAGCCAAATGGGCTCCCGCCTTCTGTTTTCACAAGAATAGGCACAAAGCTGTAGACGCTCAACATAGAAAGTCCCAAAAATAAAATGGTAACAATCCAGATTACGCTGTCTCCTTTTAGATATTTGAATATATTTTGCACAATTAAACCTTAAGGTGTTTTTCAAAATGAGTTTTCCATTCTAGAGCAAAAGGTTCTGTACCTTCATGGTAACACAAAATAAGTTCTTTGTTATTAAAATTCAACATTCCCAAGCCTTGTGAAATATTGTATTGAAACCAGTTTTCTTTTTTCGCTTCTTTTATTGCTGGAAGTTCTTTATTTAACCAATCAAAAAATAAGATGCTATAAACGTCTCCCTTCTTCCATTCGATTTCTTCAAAACTCATAGAAGAATCATAATTCAGTAACCAAACAGAAGGATGTTCTGTTAGCACTATGGATTTAAGTTCATCAGACAATTCAAGTTCCTTCCAATGAAAACATGGAGTGTTATTGAACCACTTTTGCTTAAAGCGTTTTTTAAAATCTTCAACGGCAGAACTGCGCGCGCTTCTGATTAAATCTTCATTTGATTTTGCCATTTTCTACAAAATTATAGTGAACGAACAGCATTTTTAAATTGTTGACCACGGTCTTCGTAGTTTTCAAACAAATCAAAACTTGCACATGCAGGAGACAACAAAACTGTATCGTCTTTCTTAGCCAATTGGTAACCATACCCAACTGCTTCAACAGGTGATTGTGTTTCTACGATTGTATCAACAACACCAGTAAAAGCTTCAATTATTTTTGAATTATCTTTTCCGAGACAAATAATTGCTTTTACTTTCTCTCTCACCAAAGGAATTAATTCTTCATAATCATTTCCTTTATCAACACCACCTACAACCCAAACTGTTGGATTAGTCATGCTCTCTAAAGCATACCAGGTCGCATTAATATTTGTAGCTTTTGAATCATTAATAAATTCAATTCCGTTGACTTTGGCTACGAATTCCAAACGGTGTTCGACATTTGTGAAATCGGCTAAACTTTCACGAATACTGTCTTTTCTTAATTCTAATAATCTCCCAGCAATTCCTGCTACAAGAGAGTTTTGAACATTGTGCTTGCCTTTTAAGGCTAAATCATGGATCGACATAGTTAACTTGTTTTTTATGGTTATTGTTTGTTCTTCTTCTTTATAAAACCCTCCTTCTACAGTGTCATCGACAAGTGAAAAAGGGTAACTTTTCGCATTAATTTTATGCGTTTCTAATTGCTTTTTAATCTGTACATCATCGGCATTATAGATAAATACATCAGCTGCTGTTTGATTTTGCATCACCCTCATTTTCGCTTGACCATATTCGAGAATACTATCATTGTACCTGTCTAAATGGTCTGGAGTGATGTTCAATAAAATCGCAATATCTGCTTTGAAATCGTACATATCTTCCAATTGAAAAGAGCTGAGTTCTATCACATAATAATCTGCTTTGTCTTCAATCACATTACGGGCAAAACTCACCCCAACATTTCCAGCCATCTCAACCGCTAAACCACCTGAATTCAAAACATGATGAACCAAATGGGTGGTAGTGGTTTTCCCGTTGCTTCCTGTAATTGCAATCAGTTTCGCAGCAGTATATCTTGCAGCAAATTCGATATCAGAAATCGGTCTTAGACCTGTTTTTAAAACTTCCTGAATCAAGGCACTGCTGTTTGGAATACCAGGACTTTTAATGATTTCATCTGCTGATAAAACATGTGTCATTGTATGCCCTCCTTCTTCCCAATCAATTTGATTATTCGTTAATTCAACTTTGTATTTATCTTTTATTTTTCCTGCATCACTTACAAAAACAGCATATCCTTTCGCCTTCGCTAAAAGCGCAGCTCCGACACCGCTTTCACCAGCACCCAAGATTACGATATGTTGCATTTTTGTATTCATTTATCTTAATTTCAAGGTCACAATTGTAATTACCGCCAATAAAATCCCAACAATCCAAAAGCGTGTAACAATTTTCGCTTCGTGCATTCCTTTTTTCTGATAATGATGATGAAGTGGCGCCATCAAGAAGATACGTTTTCCTATTCCTGTTCTTTTCTTGGTTAATTTGAAATAACCAACTTGTAGGATTACAGATAGATTTTCCACCAGGAATACTCCACATAAAACTGGAATTAATAATTCTTTACGAATAGCAATAGAGAAAACAGCGATAATTCCACCGATGGCTAAACTTCCAGTATCTCCCATAAATACTTTTGCTGGATAAGAGTTGTACCATAAAAACCCGATACACGCTCCAACGAAAGCAGAAATAAAGACCACCAGCTCTTCCGCATAGGGAATATACATCACATCGAGATAATCGGCGAATTGAACGTGGGCACTGACATAGGCCAAAACAGCCAGAGCAATCCCTATAATTGCGGAGGTTCCAGTGGCTAAGCCATCGAGACCATCTGTCATATTCGCTCCATTCGAAACTGCGATTACAATAAATATCACAATTGGAATAAAAATGATCCAGCCCCAATTTTTCGCATTATCACCTAAGAACCAATTATAATTGATCTCGTTGTTCTTTACAAAAGGAATGGTTGTGGTCATGTCACGCGTTTCAATCCACTTGATGTCCTCGCTTGGATTTTTCCTATGAGAATCCGTAACGAATGTTTCCCCTTGCTTTAATTCATAATTTGCAGAAACTTCTTTGTGTACTTTAACATCAGGGTGGAAATACAACATTGCACCAACGAAGATCCCTACCCCAATTTGTCCAACCACTTTAAAGCGACCAGCAAGTCCATCTTTGTTTTTCTTCAGGACTTTTAAGTAATCATCAATAAAGCCAATTGCTCCTAACCAAACCGTAGAGATGACCATCGTAAGAACATAAACGTTATGCAGTTTAGCAAAAAGTAAAGTCGGGATAAGGATTGCTCCAATAATTATCAGTCCCCCCATTGTTGGTGTTCCTTCCTTTTCTTTTTGACCTTCTAAACCTAAATCTCTAACCTGTTCACCCATTTGCATTTTGCGCAACAAGCCAATCAGTTTATTACCAAACAACACAGAAATAATCAATGAAGTAATTAGTGCCATTCCAGACCTAAAAGAAATATAATGAAATACACCCGCGCCTGGGAAGTCAAAAGTGTCTAAGTAATTAAATAAATAGTACAGCATTATTTCTCAAATTTGATTAGTAATTCTTTTAGTATTTCTAAATCGTCGAAGTCGTGTTTTACTCCGTTAATTTCTTGGTATGTTTCGTGTCCTTTTCCAGCGATCAAAATAATATCACCCGGTTCAGCCATGCTACAAGCAGTTTTAATTGCTTCTTTTCTATTGGTAATACTGATGGTCTTTTTAAAATGCTCCCCGCCTACTCCAGTCATCATTTCTTCAATGATTTTTTCTGGATCTTCAGTACGTGGGTTATCAGAGGTCAGAATTAGTTTATCACTGAACTCACACCCAATCGCTGCCATTGTGGGACGTTTTGTTCTATCACGATCTCCGCCACATCCAACAAGAGAGAAAACCGTTTCATTTCCTGTTCGAATATTTTTTATGGTTTTCAAAACATTTTCTAAGGCATCAGGTGTATGAGCATAATCTACAATTCCGATTACCCCAGTTTTACTCTTGTAATATTCGAATCGTCCTTCGACAGATTTTAATTCAGAAATTACACGCATAATTTCGAGCGGTTCTCCAATCAATTTATCTGCAATTGCGTACACCAATAAAATATTGTAGGCATTAAAATCACCAATTAATTGAGTATACAATTCTGTATTATTGATTGAAAGTACCAATCCCGCAAAATTATTTTCTAGCACTTTTGCTTTGTAATCCGCAACATTTCTTAATCCATAAGAAGATTTACTCGCTTTTGTATTTTGGAGCATTACCTCTCCATTTTTATCATCAGCATTTGTTATTGCAAAAGCTTCTTTGGGCAATCCGTCAAAGAATTTTTTCTTTACTTCAATGTATTCTTTGAATGTTTTGTGATAATCTAAATGCTCGTGTGTAATATTTGTAAATGCACCCCCAGCAAAACAAAGACTCCCCGTACGGTTTTGGTGAATGGCATGAGAACTTACTTCCATAAAACAATATTCACAACCGGCTTCAACCATATCTGAAAGTAGTTTGTTTAAACTTACAGCATCTGGAGTCGTTCTTTCTGTTGGAATCGCAACATCGTTAATTCTATTCACGACAGTAGAAATTAATCCAACAGGAATTCCCATTTTCATAAAAAGATTATACAACAAGGTTGTCGTAGTTGTTTTTCCATTGGTTCCCGTGATTCCGATTAGTTTTAACTTTTTTGAAGGTCGGTCATAGAAGTTATTTGCTAAAACAGAAAGTGTTTTATGAGCATCGTCAACAATAATATAATTGATTTTTTTATTTATCACTGCTGGCTTATCTTCACAAACGATTACAGTCGCGCCATTAGCGATTGCTTTATCAATAAAATCATGACCATCAACAGCTGCACCTTTAATTGCAATAAATAAATCATTAGACTTCACTGCCCTAGAATCAAATACCAATTCATTGATTTCTATTGCTGTTGTTCCAATTACTTCTTTAATTGAACTTCCGTATAATATGTCGCGTACGCTTTTCACTTCTTAATTCGGTTTTAATTTCAATTCTATCACTCCGCCTTGTACTGTTCTTTCACCGGCTGCAACTGACTGCCAAACAACATTTCCATATCCTTCTGAATGCACAACCATTCCATATTTTTCCAACAAGAACATTGCGTCACTTAATCCCATGCCCCTAACATCAGGAACATGTTCTTTTTTTAATTGATAATCTGTAAGGGCTATTTTATCACTTCCAACCCTTGATGTTTTTACCCAACTTTGATTTCCATTGAACTCTTTTTTGATTTCAAATCGGTTTAAAACAGTGTTGATGTCGTAGCGACTTCCATTTTGAACATTGGGAACAGAGGCAATCATCGGTTTTTCGTTTACTGCTTTATGATAATTATAACTTGAAGCATAAACTTTATTGGCAATTGCAGAGAACACAGTTCCAGAAACAGAGGCTCCATAAATATCATCTGTTGGCGCTGCAATTACTACAATACATGAGTAAATTGGGTCATCTGCAGGAAAATAACCCGCAAAAGAAGCGATGTACTTTTTTTCTCCTTCTGCGCCGTATCCTTTATTTCTATTTGCAATTTGAGCTGTCCCAGTCTTCCCTGCAATTTTAAAGAAAGTAGAACTCAAGTTTTTTCCAGTTCCATTTACCATCACACCTTCTAGTGCTTCTTTCATCACATTAATTGTAGATTGACTTGCAATTTTTTCATACTTAACAACAGGTTCAAACTCTTCAATTATTTTTCTATTATTGATCACCTTCATTACAAATTGTGGCTTCATATATTTACCGTCGTTTGCTACAGCATTGTAAAAAGCTAACAACTCTAGTGGCGTCAATTGAAATTCATAACCAATAGACATCCAAGCCAAAGAACCACCCCACCATTGAGAGCTTCCTGGTTTAGAAAAAATAGGATCCACTTCACCCTGAATATTAATTCCAGTTTTATCTGTCAATCCAAACTGCACCATTCTATCGATGTAGCGCGAAGGCTCGTTTCTATAACTATTGAAAATCACTTTAGAAATAACATTTGAAGAAACTTCGAAGGCTTCCTTAATTGTTATTTTACCATAACCCCAAGGATGAGAATCTTTCAAACTTCTGTCATAAAATTCATAGCGACCTACAGCATTAACAGTGTCTGTCATTTTAATTTTACCATCTTCAAGCGCTGCCATCAAAGAAGCGAGTTTCATCGTTGAACCAGGGACTTCACGAGTTCCAATTGCATGATTATAAATTTCACCATAATGTCCATCATTGGTTTTCTGTAAATTCACCATTGCTTTCACAAATCCTGTTTTCACATCCATCACGATGACACAACCATAGCGACCACCTTTGGCTTTTAATTGATTTTCTAACTCCGTATGCGCTACTTCTTGAATATCTTTATCAATAGAAGTTACTACATCATAACCATTGATTGCTTCACGAACAACTGTTCCTGTCGGCTTCCAAGAGTGAGATATTTTTTGCTCAACGATCACCCCATTTTGTCCAGCGAGGTAAGAATTATAAGCTCCTTCCAGACCAACATAAAGAGTGTCATCGGCATTGAACTTAACATAACCTAAAGTACGCGCCAACAAATCATCATTTGGTCGCTTTCTTATAATCGTTGCTTTGTTATCAATGATTCCTCCTTTGAATCGGCCTTTCTCAAAAATTGGTAATTCACGCAATTTCTTACGCGTTTCGTTGGTTACTTTCTTTTGAATCAGCACATATCTTCTTTTTTGGGCGCGTGCCTCTCTTAAATACTCTTCGTATCCCCGTGCTGATTTCTCAGGAAATAATTTCGAAAGTCCAACTGATAAACCACCAATTCCTTTTTTCCAAACAGACTCGTCGACCGTTAAAGGATCCATATATACATCATAAAAGGAAACTGAAGTCACCAATGGATTTAGATGAACATCTAAGATTTCACCACGACGTGGCTCAACGTTAGCGGAGCGCTGCTCTAGCTTATCAGAGGTTGTCGTGAAAATATTATTTCGACCATCGATAATGATGGTAAAAGTTTTAACAATTACCGCCAACATTGCAATGACTACTAAAAAGTAGATCAAATACGTACGTATTATGACAGCTTTGGGCATTTTCATTTCTTTTCCTTATCGTTTTTTATGCGAATCACTTTTGTTGGATTAATTGTTTCCTTCAATCCTAAAGGCTTTAACTTTTCAATCATTTGAGTTCTTCGCGTCAACTCTTCGAGCTTAGCTTTTGTCTCCACATAATCAGCAGTGATATCACCTACCGCCTTCTCCTCTTTAGTAATATCATTGGCCAATTGATGAACATAGTATCCTTTGGAAACCATTAAAATCATTAAGAAAATCACAAAGAAGATATAGGTAAGGTTATTCAACACGAAGCCTTTCGTTAGAAAATCACCATTCATGATTTGCACCAATGATTGCGATTGCTTTCTACTCGCTTCGGCAATACGACTTTTTTTCTTTTTCTTTTTAGTCTTTACCTCTTTTTGATTCTCCGATATGTAATTATTCTCCTTCATTTCGCTCTGCAATCCTCAATTTTGCACTTCTTGCTCTTGAATTTCGTTCCAACTCTTCTTCATTAGCCACTACTGGCTTTCTTGTAATTCCCTTAAACGGTTTTATAACATTCCCGAAAAAATCTTTCTCAACTTTTCCATCAAAACTTCCGCTCTTAATATAATTTTTCACCAAACGGTCTTCCAAAGAGTGGTATGACATCACCACTAATCTCCCACCTGGCTTTAAAACTTCTGCGGTCTGCTCAAGCATTCTTTCCAACACATTCATTTCATCGTTTACTTCGATGCGAATGGCTTGAAAAACTTGAGCATAAAATTTATTTTCTTTGAATTTTGGAGCAATAGGTTCCAGCACTTCAATCAATTGTCCTGTTGTAGCAATTGGGGAAGCTTGACGCTTTAAACAAATAGCTTGAGCGATACGACGTGGAGATTTCACTTCACCGTATTTACCAATCATGGTTACCAACTCCTCTTCTGAATATTCGTTTACGACATTGAAAGCAGATTCTCCACTTCTTTGATTCATTCTCATGTCTAGTTTTTCGTCTGAACGAATACTGAATCCTCTTTCTGGCTCATTGAATTGGTGGGAAGAAACTCCGAGATCAGCTAAAATCCCATCTACCTTAGAAATCCCCAACATACGCAATTGGTTTTTCAAAAATGAAAAGTTAGAAGCTACGAAATGGAAATTTGGAGCTTCCCATGCGTTTTTCTTCGCATCGGCATCCTGATCAAAAACGATTAGTTTTCCTTTTTCTGAAATTTGTTTAAACATCTCTCTGGCATGACCACCTCCACCGAAAGTTAAGTCAATATAAATGCCCTCTGGATGAATATCCAAACCATCAAGACATTCTTGAAGCATTACTGGAACGTGGTATTCGTACTGATCTTTATTCTCCGTCATTTTCTATATTACCCATTACTTCATCTGCTAAATCAGCAAAATCAGACATGCTACCTTCGATCATTTCGAAGTATTTAGATTTATCCCAGATTTCAATTCGGTCATTGTAAGCAATTAGCATTGCTTCTTTTTTCAGACCGACGCGCTCCATGTGTGACGTTGGAATCAAAATACGTCCTGTCTTATCAAGCGATACATCTTTTGCACCTTGATGAAACAATCGGTAAAACATTCGATTCTTCGGTTTAAACAAATTGATTTTGCTTAGTGACTCACTCAACTTCTCCCATTCATTCATAGGATACAGTGACAAGCACTCTTCAAAACCTTTGTTCAACATAAAACTTTCTTGGGCAGCAGGAGAAAGTTGCCTTCTCAAATGAGATGGAAATAAGAAACGCCCTTTAGCGTCCAACTTAACTTCATATTCTCCTACTAATCCTGCCATGTACTTTATAATGTGTAAAAATAGCGGAAATTTTACCACTTTTTACCACTTTAACGCAAGTGTTGAAAACTATTTACGGAAATGAATATAAAAAGTTACATAAATCCTCCCCTAAAACATGCATTACCAACAAATATAGACATTTTTATTGAAGTGGTAAAATGTGGGATAAAATATGAAATGTTGATAATTACTTAAAAAACGATAGATTTCTAGTGGTTTAAACTTCCACAGGAGCAGCAAGCAAATTATCCTACCTATCCGCTTAATGGTTTAAAACCCTTTAACATCATAAGTAAATAGTATTATAATGATCTAATTCCATCTGCCTTTCTTTAATGCAAAAATATTTCTGTAAGTTTGTTTAACTAAAAAACATCTACAATGAAAAAAAACCTATCTTTTAACCGCCTTTATAGGCGCATCACTCTTTCTCAATAGTCAAACTTTAGAGAAAGCACCGGTTCAGTTCAATAAGAATTTTGACAAGGCAATTCCAATAAATAACCCAACACCAAAAGCACTCGGAGCAACTTTATGGAGCAGCGACTTTTCTAATCCATCCGAATGGACATTTGGCAGCTCTGGCGTACAAGGAAATTGGGCAATTGGCACTGAGACAGACTATAACACATTCCTATTCAGTGGAACAAATGTCACTCTTTCTGACTTCATGAACGCTCCAGGAATGACTTCTGCTGCAAATGGTTATGCATTCTTTGATGCAATTCAATATTATTCAAACATTCTAGCACAAAATGCCTGGGTACAAATGGCTAACAATATTGACTGTACGGGTGAAAACGAAATCACTTTAAAGTTTGAACAAGAGTACCGTGCATTTAACAACGACAAAACCTATGTTGAGGTCAGTACTGACGGCGGTACAACATGGGGGCAAACAACTGATATCAACCCAACTGTTCCAGGCAATACAAACACGAATGAAACTGCAATTTCTAGAAACTTTACTGTAAATGGCTCAGCAACAGTCAAGATAAGGTTTCGTTGGCAATCAACACAAAACCCAGGTGGTGGTGGATATGGATGGCTAGTCGATGATGTTTCTATTTCTGGGTTGTCTGATCATGATATCTCAATCGATAATCACATTTATGGAACAACAAATCTTGGTCAAACACTTCATTACCACCAAATCCCATTGGCGCAAGTAGCTCCAATTGAAGGGTCTGCTGTTTTAAGAAACAGAGGCTCTCAAAATCAAACCAATGTAGTTTTCACTGCAACAGAAACAGTTAACGGAGTTTATACAAGCAACTCTACTCCGGTTGGAATTCTAACTACTGAAGTGGATTCTGTAGTAATTTCCAATAACTTCACTCCAAGCTCCATTGGAGATTATCAGTTAGACTATTCCATCTCCTATGATAACACGGACGACAATCCTTTAAACAACACTGTTGAACCGTATAATTTTTCTGTTGGAGAAGCAATTTAGGCAAGAGACACCACTACACAAGTTTCTACCGGTCTAATCTACGAGGTAATAGCGGGAAACATGATGAATCCACCCACTCAAATTGAAGTCGGTAATACCTTTTTTATAGAACAGGCTGCAGACTTAACGGCAATAGATTTTCAATTTGGAAACGTTATCCAACCGGGCATGATGGTTTATGGTGAGGTATACGATGAGAATTTAGACCCTATTCCAAATACTGAAACAGAGCTCTACACTATGGTTACTGGAGATGAGGGAGAATTCAGAACTTTGTTTTTTGACAACCCCGTTAGTCTTGTTGCAGACCAAAAATACATCCTAATTGTAAAGTCTTACTCGACTAACTTCTCAGTAGCAGCAGCTGGTAAAAGCGCACCACAAACATCTTTTATTTACCACGCAGGTGACAACACGTGGTATTACACCTCAAAAACACCTGTTGTGCGAATGAATTTCGCGCCTGCGGCTAGTGTTTCAAAATCAGCAATTGCTGGGTTTTCACACTTAGTTGGAACACCTTCGACAGCGGACTCATTCAATGTTGAAGGATATAATTTAGGAAGCGACATCACAATAACTGCTCCTACAAACTTTGAAATTTCAACTACTTTAACAGGGCCATACACCACAAGTTTAAACCTTATAAACATGGGTGGATCAATTGTATCAACAAAGGTATATGTACGTTTGAATGGTCCAATTGTAAACTATGCTCAGGCAGGAAACATTATCATCTCATCAACAGGGGCAGCAAACAGATTGATTGCCCTTCAAGGAGAAACTTATGACTATGTGGTTGCTTCTATCGCGGCAGTTACAAATACAAACATGAATGGTGAGGGGACCTCAGTAGGAGATTACGTAATCCTAACAGGCGTTCTTCATTGTGATAACTTCAGAAGCATTGGATACGACCTAACATTGATCGACAACAATAATGACGGAATCAACTTGTTTAGCGACACAGATATCAACGCTTATGTTCCAACAGAAGGTGATGAAATTGAAGTTTATGGTAGAATCGAACAATTCAACGGATTATTACAAATCAAACCAACTTCTATCACTGTTCTATCGCAAGGCGCTACTTTACAAACAGCGACAGTTGTTACTACATTAGACGAATTAACTGAAAGTCAATTTGTAGAGTTGGTCGGATTAAATTTAGTGAATGGTGAAACATTATGGCCGAGTAACGGTAGTATTGATGTAACAAATGGAATTACAAGCTACCAAGTAAGAATTCCTGCAGCATCTGTCTTCGCTGGAACGCCAACACCAACCGAAGCATTTTATTTAACTGGAATAGGAAAACAAGACGATAATACACTTCCGTACAATTCAGGATATCAATTATTCCCTTGTGGAGTAGGACCATCATGTGCAACGATTATGTCTGTTACAAATAACGGAGGGATATTAACGGCAGATGTATCAGGTTTAAACTATCAATGGATTAATTGTGTAGACAGCTCTGAAATCGCAGGTGAAACAAATCAAACATTTCACACACCAGGAGGAAATGGATTGTATGCTGTAATTATCACTGATGGATCGTGCGTCGACACTTCTGCTTGTATTTACGTTATAGATGCAAGCATAAATACTGACGACTTTATGGGTGTATTTGTATATCCCAACCCTGTTAATGATGTATTGAACATTACGAATGAAAACAGTTTACTTGAGTCTGTGGAATTAGTTACCGCAGCTGGAAGAATTGTTTACACTTCTAAAATCAATTCTAGCAAACATGAAATTAATGTTTCTAATCTAAGCAGTGGGGTTTACTTTATAAATGTAAAATCTACAAATAGCACCAAGACTTTTAAAGTCATTAAGTGATTATAATTTCTTTTAAGAAGCAAAAAGGCTGTCTCAATTGGGACAGCCTTTTTTAATGTATAAAAGCACCTAAATTATTCAACCAATAGCTTTTTTGTAATTCTTTGTTGGCTTTGAAATATTGTCACTTCAACGAAATAAAGTCCCGATGTTGGCTTAGGCAATTGAACTACAATACTTGATTGACTTTGGTCTTTCTGAGACTTTACAGTTCTTCCAAGTGGATCTAGGACACGATAATCATACTTCTGCCCATTTAGTTCTTCAAGCTCTATCACAAAATCCCCTTTGGTTGGATTAGGGTAAAGCGTAAGTTTAAGTTTAGAAATTTCACTTTCATTATCCACACTTAAATGAGCGGTATCACCAGGGCGGTAACTCCATAAACCACCGGTTTCAGTTCCCACAAAAAGATCAAAAGAATTATCATTACGAAGTTGTCCCATTATAGGTGCTGACATACCTCTTGTGTTAATGAATGAAAAATCTGAGGAAACTAAATTAAAAGCATTTCCTGGAGAAATCTGACCATCAATTCCATCATAGAAAGAGATTGTTCCGGCACGATTTCCAGCAATCAAGTAAGTTGTATCATTATACCTTGTAAAGCGAGGAACACCAATTGTTTGAATATAATTTGATGTAGTTAAATCGACCATCCCTAAATCAGAGTTGGTTAATTCAAAAGAAAAGTTGCTACCTGTTCCAATATTGCGGTAGTATAACAAGGGTCCATTTCCTTGACCAATAATTAAATCTAGTTTCCCATCCTTATCTAAATCAAATAGCTCTGGTGTTGCATAATTAGAAACAGTAATGTTGTTTCCATTATTATCTTGTAGCTGATAATGTGCGATATTAAAACTCATTGGACCTGCGCCACCAGCGTTTTCGTAATAATACAATCTACCATTTAACACCCCAACAATCATGTCCAAATCTCCATCGCCATCTAAGTCTCCAAAAGCAGGGCTCACCCTTCCAGTAAAGCCGCTATTGGCAAAGTTTTTCCAATTTTCATCAATCAATTTAAAAGTTGGTTGAGTTAAAGAACCTACGTTCAAATAATAGTTTATCCGTGAGGAATTTGACATTCCTTCACGGTAATTGTAGTGATTTGCAACAAGTAAATCTTTTAATCCATCATTATTAACATCCACAAGAACAGGAATTGCACCTTTTCCATTTTGAATCATATCACCTTGTAAGAAATCTGTTTGAATAAATTCAAGATCAAGAGAATCATTGGCCGCCTTATTTTTATATAGCCAAACTCCATTTGAATTATCGGAGCTTCCTGGAATGGTGGTAGAAACGATTATATCATTCACACCGTCAAGATCAAAATCTTCAAAGTAAGGAGTCAAAAAATTGGATAAATCTACAGGCACATCGTAACTGGGAAAACTAGAATCATAGCTCACCATCAATGCATTATCGCTTGGAGAAGCTCCACCATTAATAACTAAAGTCAAATTATTAAACTCGACATCACCAATAATCAAATCGATTAAACCAGAGCGATTCGCATCAAGTCCCAAAAGAGCTCCTCCTGAATGACGTTGAGTACCCGAAGATTTGAACACCACAGTTCCACATGGTGCTTGAGTACTATTCAACTCAATAGCATTTCCAAAGTCATTCTCAATGAAGTCACCCCAACAAGGTTGCTCCAATTCAAAAAGAAGTGAATCTGCATTTCCATAAGTTTCTATTGAAAGGTTCTTATGCCATTCAACCCGAGAAACAACTGCATTAAAAATAAGGATGTCTATATCACCGTCGCCGTCAACATCAACAAAGGAAGGGATTTCATTTGAAGGCGCATGTAAATTAGAATATGAACCATTATAGAAAGTTTGAATTGGATCTACAAAAACCTCCCACTGAACACCTAGCGCAACTTCACTCTTGTTTTTATAAACCTTGATTCCACCATAGCCGTATGTAAAAAGATCTTTTTTACCATCCCCATCGAAATCAACAAGTTTAACCCTATACCTTATGTCTGTAGGGAATTTTTGATGTCCATAATGCCAGTATCTATAAACCGCTTTACCGCCTTCTAATTGTCTTTTAAAAACATTTACAATATTGTTTTCGGGTTCAAATGCGACCAATTCTTCAACACCGTCAAAATCTAAATCTATGGTAGAAAATTGTGGATGACTCATCCCACCAGCCCATGCTAATGGAATTGTATCCAATCCTTTAATTACAACAATTGAATCATTGTATACAAAATTAAATTGAGACAGAAGAGTGTTTTTTATTCCTACCACTGATAAAGTAAGCAATAACAAAAGCAATCTAAAAACACTCATCTTTTATAATTTAATAATTACTCCATTTTATAATTAAGTATCCACACTTCTTCTTGAACCTCTGTTCTGTATTTTTTCAGGGCATTATATGCACTTTCTATGTCTTTAGTATAATGAATTACAACATAACTATACTCATTCATTTTATTAATAACATGGTAAGTATTTGGGAATATTTTCTTCATACGCCCAGTGTTCTTATCGACGTTTTTATCTTCAGAGAACACACCAATAACCACATAATATCCTGCAGGTGATTCAGATCCATCCACCTCAACAAAGTGATGATTCTTTGCTTCTCTAAACTCATTTCGTTCTACTGCATCTCGATGAATCTGTGCATTAACACTATCTTTTACCGTTTGCTCAATGTTTTTGTCTAAAACTTCTTTCAATCGTCTTTCAAGTTCATCTTCTTTTGCTTTAAGCTGGCGCTTCAACTCTTCATTTTCTCTTTGGAGTGCTGGGTCAGGAACCTGAACTTCTACACGTCGTACAACTTCTCTATCATTCCTACCTTTAAATGTATACCCTAATAAAAACTCATGATTTACACCCGAATAATAATTTTTAAATGAACCTACAACAACTTCGTAACTATACCCAACATGGAAATCTTTTAGAATATGAAATCCCAAATTGAACTGTACAGCATAATCAGATTTATAAGTTGCCGATACCCAGCCTAAATCTTCATAATCAAGATGAGCAGTAACATCATATTGAATTGGAGCTCCTACAACATAGCGAACAAGTCCATGAGGAGTTAAAGTTAATTTAGGTAAAGATGCAAAACGTAAATCATAAGATGCTGTCCCCATAATATGTCGAGCTAATGCATAATATCCTCTGGTGTTTTCTTTTGAAAACTTTACTTTATTACCTACTAATTGTGGAACGGACAACCCTAATTTTAATTTATCCCAATGATAAGCTACTCCAAAATTAAAATCATAAGTTGGTCTGTAATTCTTCATTCCCATTAAAAAAGGATCACTCTCTTGCAACACATTAATTTCCTCTAATCGAATACGATTATCAAGATACCCAGCACTAAGTCCAAAACTTAAATTATGTTCTTCTTTAATTTTCAACATATAAGAATAACTTAATTGTGCACTTAATTGTGTTTGTATTCCTATAGATTGTTGACCCACAAACAATCCAAATCCTGAATTAGGTATGACAAAAGCACCTTCTAAAGATAAAGCGTTGTTTATTGCTCCAGAACCATAGCCCATATAACGCTGTCCCCTTGTTATATAAGCATTCATATCACCCGAAGCACCGGCATAAGCAGGATTAAGGACCACAGGATTTATAATGTGATGATTATAAAAAGGAACCTGTTGTGCATTTGCTGTAATGACAAAACACAAGCCAATCAAAATTGATATTATTCTTGTATTATTCATTCCCTAATATAGTTAAATTTCCTTTCAAAACTTCTTCTGTCCCTCCTGGCATAACAATATATAAATATGTGCCATTTGGTAGACTCTTATTATCATATTCTCCCCTCCAATCATTTTGGTAATCGTCATTTTCGAAAACAAGATTACCATAGATATTATAAACCCTTACCGACATATTTGGAAATGCTTCTATTCCTTCGATAATCCACGTGTCATTAAATCCATCATTATTAGCAGTAATAACGTTTTTAACATCCAAGGGCGGAATGGGTGGACCAACTGTTACAGTAACTTGATCAGTATTAAAACAACCATCGGCATTAATAACAGTTAGGTAATAAGTAGTGGTTACTAATGGGCTAGCGATAGGATTGTAAAGAGTAGAATCACTAAGTGTTGGATCCGAAGACCACAACCCAAACAATCCTCCACTTCCATTCAGCTCAATAGAATCACCCTCTAAAATAGTCACATCAACTCCTGCATCAACTAATGGAGCAGGAAGCATATCAACAAAGACTATATTTGTAGTATCTGCATCACACACACCACTTTTAACAATTACCCTATAATAATTAGAATTATTTACTGAAGCAATAGTATAAGAAGAATCAGTACTATTTATGGATGTCCATGAGATTCCATCCGAAGATGACTCCCAAGAAGTAACTGCTCCAATATTCCCGGTTAAACTTAGTGTATATGATAATCCTTCACAAATTGAAGCATCAGCAGAAAGAACACCAGGGACAGTATTTGGAGAAACAATTATGAAAGCTGTGTCAGTAAATTTATCTGTACAAGCACCACCTTCAATCAAAGCACGATACCATGTTGTTTGAGCTAGATTAGAATAGTTTTCAGTTGTACTTGTATTTACAATAGTCGTCCAATTGGTTCCACCATCTATTGACGATTCCCACTCAATTACACTTCCTGTGTTACCAGAAATAGTCAATACACCACTGGCATTCGCAGCACAAGTTGAAACGCCTCCCGAAATTGTTCCCGTAAGGATATCTGTTTGAACTTGAACATAAACTTCATTTGATAAATTAGATGGACAAATTCCGTTTACTACACTTACTCTATAATAAGTAGAAGCAGTTAAGCCTCCCGTATTATAAGTATTCACAGGAGCAGTAACAATTGGATTCCATGAAATCCCATCAGTTGAGCTTTCCCATTCATCCACAGCACCAATCGATGTTCCCAAGACTAAATTCAAAGCTTCTCCCTCACAAATTAAAGTATCAGTTTCTAAGACTCCTGCAGCTGAAGCTTCTTCCACGAAGACTTCATGACTAGCGGAATAAACATTTGCACATACCCCACCATCGATTAATGCTCTAAACAATGTTGTTTGTGTTAATCCAGAGAAATTTTCAGTAGTTGTCGTATTTCCAATACTTGTCCAGGTCGTACCATTATCCGTACTTGCCTCCCAATCTAAAACACCACTTGAGTTTCCAGATAAAGTCAATGTTCCATTAGCACTTGAAATACACAATGCGCTTGGACCATTTATAACTCCACCAACAGGTATTGGCTGAATAGTTATGGTTGCAACTCCAGATACATCGTTTGGACAAAATCCACCATCAATTTCCACAGCATATTGTGTTTCATTGGTAAGGTTATTAAATGTATGACCAGTTGTTGTGTTAGCAATTGGACTCCAAGTCGTACCATTATCTATTGAGAATACCCAATTCGTTATTGTTCCATGAGACCAACCGTTTAAATTAAGGGTATTTGTATTGTTTCCATCACATACTAATTCACTAATATCAACTTGACCAGGCACAATTGTACAATCATTTCTTACTGTAAAAGTCAAGGTATCGTTATTGTTGTTAACATCTAGACCATACTCGACCCATGTTACAATAGTAAAATCAGTATTACATGCAGATAAATCTGCAAGTACAGTAAAATTGAAATTCCAAGTTG
>Ga0209075_1000408_pt1 | contig 41491 bp, 32 predicted proteins | sample Stecom2011_FD_187523 | JGI IMG/M metagenome (GOLD analysis project Ga0209075, IMG submission 187523) | Agricultural soil microbial communities from Utah to study Nitrogen management - Steer compost 2011 (SPAdes) (version 2) | ecosystem: Environmental > Terrestrial > Soil > Agricultural land...
CGTTCGCCACTAAGTTGTTACAAGTAACAACTTCGTTCGACTTGCATGTATTAGGCACGCCGCCAGCGTTCATCCTGAGCCAGGATCAAACTCTCCATTTAAATTTATTTTTATAAATCTTTTTTAGTTTTTGTTTGATTTGCTCTATTATTTTTTTACGAATTTTTTATTCGTTTTACGCTTTCATCATTATTCAGTTTTCAAAGATTTTCACTGCCTTTTCTTAGGCATGCTTTAATATAATAACATTAAGTTAATCAGTTGTCAACGTTTATCACTCACAAAATTCAAATAATTTTATTTGTTGTTTTGCAAGTGCTTTTTGGGCAACCTTTACTATTCTATATCATCTTTTTATTAAAGTCAACAATAAAATCTACTTTTGTTAATTTTAATGCTTTTTATTACTACTTCTCTTTCCTTATATATAAGAGTTATATTTTTGTTGTTAAAAAACATGTTTAGAGCCACAACTATTATTAGTTATGGCTCTTATTAGTTTTTTTAAATATAATGATATTCAATTATAATTTGGTCTAATTTATTAATTTGTTCATTTTTAATTAAAATTGAATTGTTTTTATATTTATTTTCAATAAAGTTTGGATCAACTTCTTTATCATTAATAACAAGTTTTTCTTTGTTAGATTTAAGATATTTAACAATTATATCTTTTCCTAAAAACTTATAGTATAAAGTTGAATTATTAAACTCATCATTTAATACCGGATCTAAGACTAAATCACCTTGTTTGTTTCTAATTCCAAATGTGTTTGAAATCACTTGATTCAAGTATATCCCTGGTCCACTTGAATAAAGTCTCCAACCTGCCTTAACTCCAACTTTACCAGTTCTTAGTTTATCAAAGTTTTCTTGTGCATCATAGCGATTTAAAAAATCACCATCCGAACTACTAAAATAAGTGTTACTTTGTCTAGGTAAGGCGTTTGCTACGTTTTTTGTAATATTAATTGGGTTAATTGCTATTAAACCTTCTAGTGTTCGATTAGCATCACCAATTTTAGCCATAGACTCAATATATCTTAAATGCGCATGTATATAGTTTAGTCCTACTTCTCTACCAAAATTTGCAGCTGTTTCTGCTCTGGCAAAATAAGTGTTTTTACCTCCATTATATGTAATTGCTTTATCCATTAAATGCATACCATCAGGATGCTTTAAATGTTTATCCATTACTTTTAAATAGTCATTAATTTTGGACTTATCAGCAAGTTCACTTGAAATACTTTGATTAAATGATAATAGTCTGTAATTTAAGTTTGTTGTTTTATCATCTGGATGTAGCAAATATCTAACTTTGTCATCTTCAAATATTGTAAATCCTGCTGGAATATCATCTTTAACTAAATATTTATAATAATTTTTACTTATATCTTCTTTATGAATTCTTATTCTTTCAATTAATGTTTCATACTTTTTAGGCAGTACATTAAATAACTTATTTAAAGATTCATATAATAAAGCAACTGTCCATGTTGAAACCATTTTTTCAGTTAAAGCATGATTAGCTGGTTGTAATGTATCATTCCAATCACCACCACCATACGCTGGTAATGGAATACCTTTAATTTCTGTACTTCTAATTCGATCTAATGCTTTGTTAATATGATGAATTAAATTGTATTTTTCTTTTGTAAAATCGTTGTTTTTAAGCGACATATAAGAAACTAGTTGTTCTAAAATATTAACATCACCAGTCACTTCTAAATAATCTGCTAGTGCTTTTAAAGGCCAAACTATTATATCCGCATGTGAATCATGAGCTTGTATTCGGTAATAGTTATCAAACATAAACCACTGTGGAAAGTCACCATTTTCATCAAATTGGCGTTCAAAAGTTCTTAATATTATATTCTTAGCTAAATCATATCTTTGGGTTGTAATAAAAAGTTCAAATGGGCCTTGCATAACATCTCTTGTTCCCCAAGCTGCACCATTGAATTGTTCTAAACCGTGTGGTGATGAATAATGAACTAAAGCGTTTTGTGTATACCAAATCGATAAATCATTAAAACTATTGATGTTTTCATTATTAGTAACAACTTTTAAAGGCGTTAATTGTTTGAAAAAGTTCAATGACTCTTTTTCAACTGCTTCCTTTTCAAAATTAACATTGGTATCAAATTCATCTTCATAAGTCCCAAATACATCAATAAAGAAGTTGTTTGTTTTTTGATATTTGAAAATTAATAATCCTTCACCACTATCTTTTCCAAAAAACAATTTATCATCTAAAACTTCTACATTTCCACTAGATATATACTTATATTTTAAGTTTGGATAAGCATCTAAAACCATTTGATTTTTTAAAGTAGTTATTAAAACTTCATTATCTTTCACTAAAAAATCAATTTCATGAGTATTTTCTCTTTCACCCATAATTATTTGTTGAGTAACAATTAAGTTATATTTAATATTGTTTTTAGATTTAAAACTTAACCTTTGTCCTAATTTATTAATACTAGTTAAGTAATTTACTTCAATAACATCATTTTCTAAAATATAAATCCATTTTAAATTATTAGTGTTTATTTCAAAATAAGAAGGCATCGTTAATAAATGATATTTATTATTTATTTCTAAATATATTCTTTGTCCAGATATTTTTTGAACATTTAGTTTATTTCTAACATCACCTGTTAGTTTATGGAAATTAGTATTTCCTAAAACTATATGAGATGAGAAAACACCATACATATGTCCTGTTGTTGCCATGACACTTTCACTTGCATTTAAAATGTCACCATGAATTAAGACTTGACCGTGTGGCCTTTCAACTAATAACTCTTTTGCTTTAGTTACTATATGTTTATTTTTTCCCGCAAAAAATGATAATAACTTACTTCCATCCTTTTCAATATGACGAACATCATTATAGGAATTTACTAAATGTTCATCATTTCCACTAAGTCCTACAAGTGGTTTACCTATTTCAATTTTGTTTTCAAATTTTAAATATTTCCCACTAACTTCATTATCAAATGTAATATTGTTTATTTCAAAAGGTTCTTTTCTAATTTCTTCGTAATTTTCTACATACATTCCATAAAATGTAAATTCTTTACTTGAATCTAATTTAAACGGTTCTGTTTGTAGAGCTGCTAGAGGAAATTCGTATTGATAATTTTGTGAAACTAATTTTTCTTTAAGCAAACTTTCCGGGATATTTGTTTCTTTATAAGTTAAACCATAAAACTGAAAACCATCAGTTGCATATGAGGTAATATTATTAAAAGAACCTATTTGGACTAAATTAGGAACTCCTTGATTTTGTCTAAATAAAATTGTTGTTTTATTTTCATTACTAAATACATTATGATCAACATATTGACCTGTATAAGCCTCACTACTTTGAATCATTCCACTAGGAGCAACTCCAATATCTTGAACAAAAATTATATCAAACAAATCATCATTTGTTCCTTTGTCTAATTTAACGTTGTAATACCATATATTATTAAGTAATTTCAAAATAACTTGATAATTAATTCCAAAAGTTTCTCCCTTATAAACCACTTTGTCTTCTAATACTAAAAAACTGCTTGGAGAATCAACCCCAATTAATTTACTGTAATTATAAGTATTACCTTTTTTTCTTCTTAAGTATATATTATTTATTGCTCCATCTAACAAATTACCTTTAAACAAATTAATTTGTATATCATTTTTATATATTTTAAATATATCGCCACTTTTAAGAATCTCAATATTTAATTCTTTTGAAGACAACTTATATTTTTCTGTGTTATTTTTTAATTCCAACATTTATTTATCTCCTCCTACAAATATAATTTTTTGTTCAAGAGTTTTATTTGATGATGTTCCAACATAAAGTATGATTTGACCATCATCAACTCTATAGTTTAAATTTTGATCATAGTATTTAAACATTTCTTTATTAATTTTAAAACTTATTTTCTTTTCTTCGTTTTCTTCAAACCAAACTTTTCTAAAGTCTTTCAATTCCTTAACTGGTCTTGATATTTTCGCGAAGGGATCATATATATATAATTGAACAATTTCATAACCAGCTCTATTAGATTCATTTTTAACATTAACAGTTAAAATAACTTCTTCATCACCTTTTATAATATCTTTACTTATACTTAAACTTTGATATTTAAAGTTACTATAAGAAAGTCCAAATCCAAAGTTAAATAGTGGTTCATTAGATGAATCAATATAATATGAAACATATTCATTATATGAACTACCTTTTGGTCTACCAGTAGGTAGATGGTTATAGTAGATTGGAATTTGTCCTATTTTTTGAGGAAATGTTACTGGTAATTTAGCTGATGGGTTATTAATTCCATATAGAGTTTGATAAATTGCCTCCGCACTCTTTGTTCCTAAAAACCATGTTTGTAAAATACTATCGGTATGTTTAATAACATTTGTTAATATTATTGGTCTTCCGGATGAGTTTATTAAAATTATTGGTTTATTATACTTTTTAAGTTCAATAATTTCGTTTAACTGGCTTTCATTAAAATTGATATTTGTCTTTGATTTTGCCTCACCAGATTCATTGCTTTTTTCTCCACCAAAATAGACGATAACATCACATTTTTCAACACTTGTTAATAAATCATTATTATTCAAGATATTATAAAGAGTTTCGTTGTTTGTTCTACTTCCATGCCATGACCAAGCTCCGTTTAAATCAGTTTCGTTTGCATTAGGACCAGCCAGGAAAATCTTTTGTTCTTTACTTAATGGTAAAATATTATTATTGTTTTGTAATAGAACAATCGATTCATTAGCTGCTTTTAACGCAAACTCTAAATTTTTGCTTGATAAGACAATTTGATCATGTTTAATTCTTGATGCCCCTTTATAAGGGTTATCAAAAAGACCTAACTCTTCTTTAAATTTTAAAACTTTTAAAACTCTTTCGTCTAATAGTTCTATTGGTAGTCTTCCACTTTCAAACTCTTCTTTTAACTCTTTCATATATGTTGCGGAAACCATTTCGATATCTAAACCAGCTTTAAAACTATTTAAAGCTGCTTCTTTATCATTTTCACTTATACCATGTGTTATCGTTTCTCTTACACCGTTATAATCTGAAATAATTAATCCCTCAAATCCAAAATCTTTTTTAAGTATTTTTTGAATTAATTTTTCATTCATTGTTGCTGGAATTCCTTCAAAAGTATTAAAAGATGTCATTGCCATTTTAGCTCCAGCATCAATTGCTCCTAAATAGCCTTGTGCAAAATATTGTTTAAAACTATATTCTGATAAATCAACTGTATTATAATCTCTTCCAGCCTCACTTAAACCGTATGCAGCAAAGTGTTTAAAACTTGCCGCCAGGCTTCCTTCATCTTTTATACTACTTCCTTGATATCCCTTTACCATTTGATAATTCAAAATATAGTTTAGGTGAGGATCTTCTCCAAAACTTTCCATAATTCTTCCCCATCTTGGTTCACGACTTATATCTCCCATTGGTGAATATGTAACATGAATACCTGATGTTTGGGCTTCTTTTGCAGAAATTTCTGCTACTTTTTTAACTAAATCTTTATTAAAACTTCCAGCTAATGCAAGCGGAATAGGAAAAATTGTTTCATAACCATGAATAATATCAGCCATAAATACAAGCGGTATTTTATGACGATTATTTTCTAAGTATGTTTTTTGAACTTCAATCATTTCTTCTGGACTTCCAATTCCAAGTACTGACCCTGTCATAAAAATTTGTTCTTTTGAAAGACCTAACTCTACGGCTGGTCCGTATAGTTCGTCTTTTAAATCTTTAATATAGAAAAATGGTGGGATTTGAATTAATTGACCTAATTTTTCTTCTATTGTCATTTCTTTAAGTAAGTTTTTCATTAAGTCGTCTCCTTAAGTATAATTTTAGCTGTTGGGTCATTTAATTTAAATTTTCCTTTACCATTTAACTTACTAATTATAAATTGTGCTAAATGGTGCCCCCATTCTTTATAATCTATTTGAATAGTTGTAATTGATGGACTTACATATTCTCCTAATAATATGCCGTCAAAACCGGCAATAGCAATTTCTTTTGGAACTGCAACATCATTTTCTTGGAGAGCCTTTAAAAGACCAACTGCACTTTCATCATTAGCACAATAAATAAAATCTGGCTTATTGTCGTCTTTAGCAATTAAACCACCAATTTCATATGCTTTTTGAATTGTAAAATCACCTTGATAGTAAGCAAATTCTTTTAAATTATTGTTTTCTAATGCTTTTTTAAATCCTTCATATCTTTCGTAGTTACTTGGTGAATCTTTAGGACCAGCAAAAAATGCAATATTTTTATAACCTTTTTTAATTGCTCCATTTATTAATTCAATAACAAGATTATAATTATCTACTCTTGATGTATAAATGTTTTTGTATTCTAAATTACGATCAAGTAAAACTACTGGTGAAAAGTTAGCATAATTTTTAATTGTTTCTTCATCTAAATTAGAATCAAAGACGATTGCAGCATCAACTTGACGTTCTTTTAAGATAGTTGCTGATGATACACCACTACTAACGATAATATTATAATTTTTACGTTGTAATTCTTCATTAACACCTTCTAAAATATCTCCAAAGATTGGACCGTCAAATCCATAAATTAAAAATCCAACGTTACCTGTTTTCCGTGTTTTTAAGTTTCTAGCGCTTGCGTTTGGATAATAATTCAATTCTTTAGCAACCTCTAAAATTTTAGCACGAGTTTTCGCACTAACATTAGGGTGGTTGTTCAATGCATACGATGCTGTTGATATCGATACACCTGCTTTTTCAGCTACATCTTTAATTGTCGTCATTTAATTCCTCCATAAATACTCCAACCCAATAAGGTGGTAGTATGTTTTTTATTTTTTTATTTTCATAATTTGTTAATAACAAAGTATAATTTTCTATATCAATAGTTAGTTCGTTTGGTTTGTTATTAAAGTTTCCAATTATTAAAATATTTTTATTTTTATATAATCTTTGATAAGCAAAAATATTTTTTGATTTAATTTCAACAAACTTTGTTTCTCCATCAATAAACGTTTGATAGTTCTTTCTTAGTTCAAAAAACTTTTTAAAATAATTATAGACACTATTTTTATCGTTTAATTGATTTTGTGCATTAATGTTTTTGTAATTCTCATTAACTTCAATCCAAGGTTTTACTTTACTAAAACCTGCATATTTTGAGTTATCCCATTGCATAGGAGTTCTTGAATTATCACGACTCTTTGTATGTAGTGCATCTAAAATCCATTTTTCATCATAACCTAAATTTAAATATTCGTTATACATATTAATAGATTCAACATCTTTATATTGGTTAATTGAATCAAATTTTATACCTGTCATTCCTAATTCTTCACCTTGGTAAATAAATGGTGTTCCTTTTAATCCATAAAGAACTGTCATTAACATTGTTGCTGATTCATAATTATAATTTTCATCACCATATCTACTTACCGCTCTTGGTTGGTCATGATTTGACCAAAAAAGACTTGTCCACCCACTTGTTTTAAACGTATTTTGAATAGATTGAAACAACTCTTTTAACTCTACTAAATCTAGCATTTTTTTATGCCATTTACTCTTACCTTTTACTTCATCTAAAGCAATATGAGAAAACTGAAATACCATATCTAAATAGTTTTTAGGATAAGTAGTTAATTCTTTTGCTCTATCTACACTTAGTGCCGGAGTTTCTCCAACAGTCATAACATCACGATCTCTAAAACAGTTATCATACATTTCTTTTAAATGTTTTTCTAAAAAAGGTCCGTCAGCCACTTGTTTGTTATCAATATTTTTTCCAATCAAATCAATAACGTCCAGTCTAAATCCATCAATGCCAAAATCAAGCCAATAGTTAATCATTTGATATATTTCTTTTCTTAAGTCTTCATTCTGCCAATTTAAATCTGGTTGTTCTTTCGCAAACAAATGAAAATAATATTGATTGCTCATCTTGTCAAAAGTCCAAGCTGGACCACTAAAGACAGAATTAATATCACTCGGTTTATCTCGCCAAATGTAATAATCACGGTATTTACTATTAGGATTGCTTAAAGCCTCTTTAAACCAGACGTGTTCGTTTGATGTATGATTAACAACTAAATCCATAATAAGGCGCATACCTTTTTCATGAACTTCGTTTAATAAATTTTTAAAGTCTTCAATTGTTCCAAAAATAGGGTTAATTTTGTAATAATCACTAATATCATATCCGTTATCAACCATTGGTGATTCATAAATTGGTGAGAACCAAATTACATCAACACCTAAGTTTTTCAAATAATCAAGTTTTTCTCTAATACCGTTTATATCCCCAATGCCATCATTATTACTATCATTAAAACTTAATGGGTATATTTGATAAATAACCGAATTTTTCCACCAATTTATTTTTTCTTCCATAATAAATTCCTCATCCCATTTTTAATTATTGGATGTTTCATGTATGCGTTTTGAACATCTTTAGATAAATAAGCGTTTGCCATTAAAGTTTCTAAGCCTTTATCAATACCATAGAAGCGTTCACTAATCCAAACATTTTCTCCTTCTAAATTTACACTATCATAAAACCCATAATTTTCATCCCAAAAACCTTCTATTTCTAACATCTTATCAATTGCCGGAAAAACAATCTCCGAAGCAAAAGGTAGTGAACCAATAATTCCATGTGCACCAACGCTTCCGTCTGTCAACACTTCATTATTAACATTTGGTAATGCATGAAACACACTATATCCTTTTGGTGTATCAGATGCTGTTTTTCCAAATAAACCGTCTTTTAATGTTTTAAATTGGTGATTTTCATTTTTCGTCCATTCATAATTGCTTAAAATCGCTTTTCTTGCATTATCAAACCAAGAAATATTATCACTATCAACAATTTTTTCTAAATCTAACCATGCTAATGGAAACTGATATACAAACAATGTATTTCCTGGTGTATAGATATATTCTTGATTACCATATTTACCATATATTCTTTCGAAACTTTGATACAATTCTAAAGCCTCTTCTTTTTTATATCTATCATCACCAGCAATAATTACATACATCATTAATTGTTCAGCAAACATTTGCCAATGATGAATAAAACCCGCTTCATCTTTAACATAGTCACCGTTTTTAAGATCATTATAAGCCATATATAAAGTTAATTTGCCGTTTTTTTTATGAAAGAAATGGCGCCAATTAACTCTTTTAATTATTAAATCACTATATTTATTAATTTCTTCATTATCAAAGTATGAACTAACAGCAATAATACCATTTAATGCTAGAGCTGTATCAATTGTTGAATATTCACTTTTCTTATGACGCTTTCCGGTTTTCATATTAACAAAATGAGCAAAAAAACCTTCATAGTGATCAACATTATAATAAAGTGTTTTTAAAGTCCCTAAAACTCTTTTGATGATTTCATCTCGATTTAAATAGTTATATTTATCAGCAATAATGTAACTACTAAGTGTGAAACCTGTTGCTGCAATTGAAGCTTTATCTAAATCTTTACTATGATCAACAGTCAAACCATAACCTTGGCTACTTTCATCTAAGTTAGTAAAGTCGTTGAAAAAATTAAATCCCGTCTCTTGTATTAATCTTATTTTATTGTCCATGTTATCCTCCAAATATACGAAACGTTTCGATAACTCTATATTAAAGTAAAAACCGAGTTTTTTCAACCCTTTTCACCCATTTTTTAAACTTTTTCTCATAATGAAAATAGAATGCTCAAAAATTGAGCATTCTATCATTAATTTAACCTTTATTTTGTATATGTCACAGCAAAGTTTCTAAAATGAATTGTTGTTAGAATATCTGCTGAAGCTTCATTAGCTGGAGCTCCTGGTCTATCTGTTGTAAGTGAACCAAACCAGAAATTGAAAGCTCTACCTGTTTGTAATTCATTAATTTGATATTCTATGGTAATAGTTGTCCAATCTGTTGTTATTTCATGATCGATATATCCGTTGCTTAAGCCCATGTGCTCAAACGCAGTTCTTAACAATCTTGCATCATCAGCTTTAGCTTCAAAAGTAACCGTATATTTACCTGGTAATAAATTAATTCCACCAATACCCAGGCCTGTTCTCCAGTCATCAGGTGCAATTTCAACAATTTCCACCGAAGTAATTCCTTCTTCACTAGTTATTAAAATACGTCCTTCACCGTCAATATCAGTTAAGAACCAACCACCATCTTCAACTTTCATATCCATTGGACGATCCCATGGTTGTGCTACTGTTATAGTTCTTACAACAGTTGCTTCTAAACCTTCTGAATCTTCAACTTTATATTCAATCTTATAAACACCTGCTACTGCTGGTAATTTAAATTCATCACCTTCTGAAACATCTGTATAAATAACATCATCTAATGTTAACATATCACGATCATCTGAAACTGTAACACCTTGTAATATTAAGAAGTTTTCTTCACCTGGAAGTAAGTATACATCGGTTGCTGTTAATTCTGGTGCTTGATTTTCTAATTCTGGACCAGCAACAATTTGGACATTACTAATAAATACTTTTCCTGCTACTTTTCCTAACTCTTCGTTAATATCTTCACCATACATATCTAAAGTAAAGTTACCGAATGCAAATTGTAATTCAGCACCTTCTGCATCACCTTTTACAAAGAATTCTTTTTCAATAGTTTGTGGTGTATCATTAATAATGAACGCATTTTTCTCACCAAACGCTTTACCACCCGGAATATCCCCACCTTGAATTTGATAATTTATATATCTTTCATTTTCAGCTGATACTGTGAAAATTAATTTGTATGATTCAAACGCTTCTAACTCGATTTGTTTGAATGCTAATTGGATTGCCCACCATTGATTATCATTTTCATCTACTTCTTTAATATCAATAACTGCCTTACCATCTTCAACACCATATTCAACATCATAACCTTTTGAGTCATCATACCATGTTGTCCAACCGTTTAATCCGTCTGAAAAATCACCATTAACAAGTCCGCCCAGACCTTTAACTGTAACAACTCTTCTTTTTGAAGTTACTTTTTCTGCTGAGTTTGTAACTGTATATGTTAATTCATACTCTCCCGCTTTATTAACATCAACAGTACCTGTAATAACAATAGCGCTTGTTAAGTCGCCATCAACTTCGTCAGTTGCTGTTACTCCTGCTTTTGGATCAAATGTTTCACCAACCATAATTTCAACTGCTTCAACCCCGTTTAAAACCGGAGCTTTAGCTTCGTCTTCATCGCCTTCATTGTTCTTACATGCGACTAATCCTAATCCCAGTAACAACACCATTAACAATGTAAATACTTTCTTCATTTTTACTTCCTCCTTTTTATTTAAATTCTATTTTTGTAATTAACTCTTCTAACATTAAAGATATATCAATATCTTCATCTGTTTGGTCACCAACTTTTAATTTTGATATATTAAATGCAATATAATCAAACTCTTTATAATTTAAATCCTCTAACAAGTTAATAGTTCCTGTGAAATTAGATGATCTTTTTTCAACTAAATAATTTCCTTTGTTATCATAATTAACAAAAATAATTCTAATTTGATATCCTTTTTCAACAACTATTTCAGTTTTATTTTTTAACTCTATTGATTCTTTACTCAAAACATTTGATGCCGCAAACGTTTTACTAAATGCATTTGTTCCTGGTGTAATAGAAGTTTGTTTATCATTCCAATAACCTGATGTGAAAAATAAAGTTTCATCAACATGATTAACATCAGGTAGAACTACTTCTTCATATTTTGCAGGCATAATTTTTAATTTGCTTGCGACAAGCTTGATATCTTCAATTACTGGTCCACCAATTTGTTGCAAGTTAAATGAGAAATAATTTGCTCCTGCTAACATTTCAGCATCAACTACAATTTCATTTTGTTGATATAAATTACTTGTTCTAGAAGTAACTTTAAAACCTATATCGGTTTTATCTAATCTAATAAATCTAAATTGATAACCTTCTTCTAACTTTATTATTGCGCCAACACCTATTTGTTCTTTAGGAATAGGGTGGGTTGTAATAAACTTGTTGTGAAGTGCATCTGTTTTAGGGGAAATGCTAGTTGCATTATTATTCCAAAAACCTAACATATAATTTACTTTTAATTCACCGTTCTCATTAATTAATAATAACGAACCACTCGGGCTATATAATTTAATCTTTTCTGCTACTTCAGAAACCTCATTTGTTAGATCAACATTATTACCTTTATAAGCAATGTTAAACGAAACATACTCAGCATCTCCAATTAACTCTTCATCAATTTCTATTACGCCCGCCACATTAAAGTTCTCACTTCTACTTGTTACAGTTAATACTTCGTTAATTTTTTTAAATCTAATAAATCTAAATTGATATCCATCTTCTAAAACAACTTTAGATCCAACAGGCAACACTCCAACAGGAATTGGTTCTACTGCAACAAATTTATTATGTAATCCATCAGTTTCGGGTGAAATACTAGTTGCGTTGTTATTCCAAAAACCTAATTGAGCAGAAAAGTTTACCGGCATTCCTAAATTATCTGGTATTTTTGGCAACTCTCTTTCTGGCTCTTCATTATAAATCGACTCTGTAATTTCTAACGGATTTAAAAACGCGTTATTAACCGCTTCAAAAGCAACCAACACATCTTCTTCTAATAAGCCATTTGGTACAAAATCAATCGTTTCGAATGAAACTTCAAAATTAGTTAAAGCTTTAAAGTATGTTAAAGCTGCAATGTACCTTCCCAATGGATCGGTTAAATGATAACCATCCCTTGTTAAATTATCACCAATATACGAAGTTCTTGCATTTTGTACAGCAATCCCACTCGGTATAACTAAATTTACATCTTTATTATTATAAACCTTTTTATACAACGTATCTTTAATCATTTCTAACATTGTTGCCTGATTTTTATCATAATTAGCAAACCCACTATGATTGCTTGATTGATCATAAGCCCAAGTCATATGCCAACCAATTAATACATCATCATTAGTTGTATTATCTTTTGCCCAACTTATTAATGTATTTAAATAGTTTTTATATTCACTCGCTAATCCACTAAAATGACTAGCTTGTTGAAAAGTAATTAAATCCCAATCCTCATCAGCAATTACATCACTTAGTTTTGCACTACCAATAGATATCATTTGTGGTCCTACATATTTTTGATATGTATAATTCGGTCGATCACCATTTAAATTTTCAACATGTTGTCTTAACTCAGATCCACCAATATACATATTAGCTACAATTATATTTTCATTATCTATGCCATACGAATGAGCAATACTCCATAAATATTTATGAGCGTCTTCTGAAAAACTATTACCTATTGACAACACCTTAAAAGTGTTATTATAATCAGTTTCAACTTTTTTCCACTTAGCATATAGTTTCATAGCTCCGGTAACATAATCATTTTCAAAATCCCAAACTTGTGTAAACTCTTCATCTTTATACCATCCATTAAATACATACCCTTCTTTTTCTGGAAATGCTGGCGCTTGTAGTAAAAACGACTCTTCGTATTTAACTGGATCAATTACACTTCCACCTTGTGTATCAAAGACAACTAAATCATCTTCTAAAACTGGTGGTTCTTTTTTATTTCCACATGCCACTAATAAAATTATTAGTAATAAAATTGACATGAACCCTAAAATTTTCCTCATGCATTTTCTCCTTTTCGAGAAATTCGAAACGTTTCGAATTCTCTCACACTTATATTATAATTGAAAACGGTTACTTTTTCAATTGTTTCATCTAACTTTTTTAATTTTTTTATTAATTAAATCCTAAAACTTCAAGTCCATTAATTACATTTTCATTTTTCATGAAATTATTCCAAATAATTTTAGAGAAATAATTTTCTATCATTAAAAATGTTATTCCTTTATCAATTCCAATATAATCACTTGCATACCATGGAGTAACACTAGCTATAATTGGATTATAAGAATCATCATTTGGTCCTAAATTATAAGAATCCTTAAATCCGTATTCTCCCCATAGTTCTTCTATCTCTTTATAGTGGTTTGCGGCATTGACTGCTTCTTTTTCTAAATAATTTATAGAAGCAAGCGCTGCATAAGGTGTTATTGTTCCGTTGTGGACATTGTTTTTAGCAGGTCCTCCACCAAAAGCTAAATAACCAGTTGGACCATCTCCTGCTGATAGACCCCAACTATTTTCACTATATGTTTTATATTTGTGGCTTTCTTCTATAACATAATTATAATGAGCCTTAGTAGCTAAAATCGAGTTTTCAAACCAATTGGTCAAATCAAGATCAACCATATTTCTAAAATCAACAAACGCATGTGAAAACTGATATTGGAAAAGCGAACCATTATAAGTATATATAAAGCTTTCATCTGTTTCTTGGTTATGGTATGTATAACTTCTATTTGAAATATCTTTCATTTTGTAATACATGCTACGGTCTGTTGGATAAGTCTTTGATCCAGCAGCAAGAACATATAGTATCAATTGCTCTGAAACATGGTCCCATGCACCAGAAAAGCCGTGTTCTGGACTATATCCCATATAAAACATATTTGTATTTGGATTAATATAAAAGTTCCAATTAATATCATCATATATTTCGTTTACTTTATCTAATACTTCGCCTTCAAAATATTCACCCGCTACAATTGCTCCTGCTAACATTAATCCCGTATCAATAATTGATACTTCACTACCAGGTGATCTAAGTCCCGTTGAAATATTTACAAAATGATAATAAAAACCTTCTGTTCGCTCTAACTTTAATAAAGTATCAAGTGTTCCATCAACTCTTTCAAAACCTTCTTCATAACTAATCCAACCATTTTCTACAGCTGCTGGAATTGCTGCTAAAGCAAACCCTACTGCAGCAACACTAGATAAACTAGGGTTTCCTGGATATCTATCTCTAACCAAACCATACCCATTAGATTCTTTATTAGTGTTTGCTGCTTCCCATAAATAATTAAAAGATAATCTATGTTCTTCTTTAATAACATCTAAATTTAATTCTTTTTGATTGTTTTTACAACTAACTAAAACAATACTTATTAAAACTAAAATTAATGTTGTAAATATTTTTTTTGTTTTATTCACCTGTAATACCTGCCCTATCTATACCTTCAATAAACCATCTTTGTAATACAAAGTAGACTAACAACATCGGTAATATAATTAAAATTGTTGCTGCCATTCTAATTGCTTCATTTGCATACATTGAATTTCCACCACCAATAACTGAATTATATTCAGACACAAAGTTTGCAAGACGCATTTGAAGTGTTTTAAAACTTTCTCCTAAAAATAAGCTTGAAATATATGTTTCGTTCCAATACCAAACAAATGAAAATAAAAATGTTGTTATAAATGATGGTATTGATAAAGGTACAGCAATTTTAAAATATTTGTAAAAATTGCTTGCTCCATCAATTTCAGCAGCTTCATCTAAGACACTTGGTATCATTTTATAAAATTGATAAAATATCAAAACAAATATTGCCGAATTTAGCCCTTGCCCAAATGTTGCCGGAACAATAATTGACCATATTTTACCTAAAATATTAAAATCATTAAATAAAACATATTTTGGAATCATTGTTACTTGTGGCGGAATTATATAAGTTGCAATTAATAGTCCCATTAATGTCTTTTTAAACGGAAATTCATATTTAGCAAAACCATAACCAACAAGCGATGCAATTATCGTTTGAATAATTGCAGGAAGCAATGTAACTAATAAACTCATCCCTAATGTTTTAAAATAATCAAGCGTTTTAAATGCGTCACGATAATTTTCTAAAAATAATGATGTTGGAATTCTATTAACCATTGGGTTTAATAAATCAGCTAAACTTTGAAAACTATAACTAAGCATATGAAGAATCGGATATAAGTAGACGAAACCAATTATGATTAATAATAAATAAATTATAGTTTTAAATACTAATCCATCAGTTAATTTAAAACCTAGTAGTTTTCTTTTTATTGAAGACCAATTTTTAACCATAATTCAATCACCTCTTTTCCTTTTTTTCACGTTTATTACCTAAAACAAGTGCGGTAATCACTAGTAAAACTACAATAACAATGAAATAAATCCAAGCAAGTGTACTGGCATAACCATACCCTTTATCAGAACTAAACATAACGCCCGAGGACTGAATATATGTAATAATTTCATTGTTTGAGAAAGTAGCAAGCATTACAATTGTATAAATTGCTGATACAAAAATAATGCTCTTAAGTGATGGAAGTGTTATTTTCCAAAACTTTTCCCAAGGTGATGCTCCATCAATTTCAGCTGCTTCATAAATTTCTTTACTTAGTTTTTGAAGTCCTGCTAAAAACAACACAATTTGTACACCCGAAAACCATAAAATCATAATCATTTCCGAAAACAAACTACTTAATGGTCTTGCAATTACCATTGGTAAAAAACCACTTAATACTTCTAACATTCCTAAATCTTCAATAATTGGTACTGACCCAGCTCCTTGATTAAGAAGTTCATTAATAACTGGTCCTGAAGCAATTACAACCGGAAGGAAGTAAATTGCTCTAAAGAATCCTCTTAGTTTAATTTTTTGGTTTAACATCATAGCAATAATCATTGCTATTGTTAAAATGATTGGTACATATAAAATCATTTCAAAAACAAACTCTTGAATCATTCTTAAAAACTCTAAATCTTGCGTAAAAATTGTTAAATAGTTATTAAAACCGACTCCAACGGTTAATATTCCTTGTGCTCCTGAGATTGTTACCTTTTGGAAACTAAAGATTAATGATCTTATTAAAGGATATGCAGCAAGAACAATAAATCCTATTAACCATATACTTATAAACATATAACCAGCTAATGCATTTCTTCTTTTATTAGTTATTTTAATTTTTAACTTGTTGAAAAATATCCAATAGCCCGCCTCTTTACGATATATATACTTCATACTACCACCTCATAAGAAACTGGTTTTATTGTAATACCATCAATAACATAATTGTTTTCTGAGTAATTTACATATATATCTACACCATTACTATAACTATTTTTTACTAAACCAATATCTAATATTTCTCTTTTTATTACACTGCTACCGATAACATTATTTAAAGCTTCATTTATATAGTTATATTGTTCAATAATTGTTGGTTGCCAATCAATAAACCTTGATGTATAAATATTGTTTGACTTAGTATTTAAAAGTAGGTTTGAAGACTCATAAGTAATATAAAACGAAGGATATATATTATAATCAATCATTCTTAATACTTCATTTGATGTATTAGAAAAGAAATTACTACTTCTTCCATATACAATCTTTTCTGATAAAACAAGCGGTATAAAAGGGACTGTATCATTAAACTTAGCTTGATTACTACTATAAAGCGCAATATCATAAATAACATCTGCACTCCATAAGAAACTAAATGGTTTAGCAACAGCGTTTTTAGACGCAATCTCTAACATAGATTGATAGTCCAAAACCGCTTCTTCACGGGTATAACCTATTTGATAGAAGTTGCTTGTTAATTCTTTTGATATTTGATTAAATCCAATATTATTTATACCTATTTTATTTAATTTAGCAAAATCTTTTTCTAAATTCTTTAAAACAAAATCATTACTTAAAATATATTGATTGTTTTCATCTATTATTAATTCTTGGTTTATCGATTGAACTACATCTTTAGAACTATAGCCACCTAGATTAGTATTTGAATGATTATAATCAAGATTAAAATAAATATTAGCTGTTGTAGTATTTAAAAGACTAGTTAAGGCTTTTTTACTGCCAATTTTTCTATTAACTTTTTGATATCTAACTCTACTATTTGAAAAACCATCATTATACCAACCATGGTAAGTAACATCGATATTTTCGATATTTTCACCATTTAAATTATTAATTATACTTTCAAGTTCTTCTATTTTAGTCATGCTAAAGTTTTTATTACCGAAAAGAGTTGGTCTGTTTTCAGCTGCTAATACATTTAAATGAAGTGATATATCATTTAAATTGTTTGAATTGTTTTCTAAACCTAAATACTTCTTATATGAATTTGCCATTCCAACATAATTAGCATTATCACTACTTAAAAATTGATAATTCATTTTAATATCAAATTTATTCATATCTTCTTGGACTAAACGAACACTATTTGTTTTCCGTGAATTTAAATATTGAGTATATAAAACCCGATATTCAAATAAGACATATGATTTATTAAAATCATCTTCTGTTCTAGAAGGATTTACAATTAAATTGCCATAAGTTGATCCGTTTTTAATAATATTAATAAATCCATTTTGATCAACACCGTGTACTACACCATATAAATTAGCAAAAAGCATTTGTTCATTTGATTTAGTTTGAGTTAAGCCTAAATCATTACCAAAAAATCTTTTATTATAAATCCCTTTTATCGTATCATCATATCTAATTAATGCGCCAATTCCATCTGGAACAAAAGTATAACCTGGAATTCTCGCTCGTTTGGTTGCTCCAAAATATTGATAAACTGAAATATTTGCTAATTTCATTTGACCATGTTCAACAATACTATCAAACGGTATTTCAACATTTAAACCTGAATCATCAATATAAACAATTAATTTTAAACTAATATTTGAAGTCGCAAATTTTAAAGTGGAGGAAAAGCCAATTTTGTTATTTTCATTAATTATTTCTGGTTTTGTAAATGAAGAACCTGCTGAATCAAAAAGTCCTTCTTCTCTTCTTAACTCACCGACAAAATATGAAATAATAACTGGTGATTTCATCCTGCCGATTAAAAAGTTACTTGCTCCAAGATCCCCTTCATCATGTAGATTTGAATCTTCTTCTAACAAATAATTTGTATCAATAATTGAGGACCAATAATAACCAGCATTTTGATCGTTAACAATTATTGATAAATTACTATTATTAATGGATAAACTTAAATTGCTATTATTATTTGTACCTAGCATATTATAACCATCGGTTGGAATAAATTCGTTTATAGCGGTTCTATCATCTAACTCTTGTTGAGTATATTTGTTAGACAAAAATTGGTAGTCAGTCGGGATTGATGAATTATTATTTACAATATCATGCGAATTTTCTTCACCAAATACAATTGGTAATATTATTATTGATGTCAACAATAATAATATTAATGATAAAAAAGTTTTTTTAACTACTTGCACGTAAAACCACCTCCTTAATTAATCCTCCAATATAATCTATTAATTGATAACTTAATAAATAAATTAAAAATGCTATTAATATAATCATTAATATTGTAAAGACTGTTAATAATAAATTAACGATTAATTCTTTAAACGTGTAATTATGAACTTCTTTAATAACAACAATAACTAGTATTATAGTCCATGACCACGCAATTATTTCAATAATGTTAAAAATAAATATTTCGTTTAATGTTAAAACATGTGATAACAAAATTGTTGGAATAATACTTAATAAAATTGGTGATAATGCATAAGCTACCACAATATAGACATCTTTAAACCAACCTTCGCCTGATTGAAGTGAACTAATTAAATAATTACCTACAACAAATAGTAATACTACAATTATTAAAACTACGACATTTCTTAAAGGAATTAATGAAGTTAAATCATTATAGTTAAATACAAACCCTGTTGTATAAGCCTTTGTTAACATTAAAATCCCAAATATTAAATAAATAATGCTTGCTGTTAGAACTGATGATTTATTTTCACGTTTTAAGTTGTATACTGTATCAATTGGATGCCTTAATATTTTAAATAGATATTTAGATTCTCTAAATATTTTGAAATTACCTACTTTTCCTTTAAAATTTCTAATTGGTTGATAAATTCCATACTTTTTATCAGCAAATTTTAAGGCCTTAGATGTTATATATAATAATATACCTACTAAAAATACTATTGCTAAATAACTTTGAAGCCAATTGTATCTAACTTGCCAAAACGCCTCTGAATAACCTGCTCTATCTTGAGCTATTTTGAAATATGAAAGTGCCTCATCATATTGACCATCACGGTATAACGCATTAGCAATCGAACTGTTAGCAATCGAGAAAAAGCTATTCATTTTAAGAGTTTCTCGCCATTCCTCAATATCATATATTCCGTTTTGATAATTTATTAATCCTTGATGAATTTGATCAGTAAAATCTGTTTTTATTAAAATTTGAATTTCATTGCTTCCTTTATCTAATATATATAGATTATTATCTGGGTCAGTTTCAATTGCCACTGGATTTATAAACTTTCCTAAAACATTTGAACCATCATCTAATGCTCCAAATTCAAAAATTAAATTTCCTTCACTATCATATTCATTAATAATTCCTTCTTGACTAACCGAATAAACATTACCAAACTCATTTACAGTTATGTCTGTTAATGTGTTTTCATTTTCAATTGTTAATGAAATATTTGACGCAATATTAAACCTTTTTATTTTTTGATCAACAGTTTTACTAATTGTAAAAACTGAACCCTTCGAATCAATCGCGAGATTATCAGCTGAGACCGGAATATTTCTAGCATAAGTTACACCGAAAAATCCTGCAATTACTTCCCAAAAAGTTTTCGTTGTAGGATTAGTTCCATAAAATCCAATAAATTCTCCTTGTGCATTTAATTGAATTAAACCATTAGTTGAACCAGCACCAACAATGTATAAAATACCTCTTGGACCAGTTACTACTTTGATTGGTTCATATGGTGTGTTTTGTCCAAAAAGTGGTTCAGTTGGACGATTATATCTTTGGACTTCTTCTCCTAAATTATTAAATTTTATTATTGTTCTTAGTTGTCTATCTGCAACAAAAATATTGTCTTCATTATCAACATCAATTCCAGTAGGATTACCTAAATTATTTATTTCTAAAACAACTTCACCATTATAATTAGTTTTTAAAACTCTTTTATTACCACTATCAGCAATATAAATATAATTATTTTTAATTAATATATCTTCTGGATTGTTTAATTCAGTATTTAAAACTAGCGTACCTGTTGGCTCATATGCTGTTTGAGTAAGTACAAGGCCATTTGGTCCTTGTGTATATGTCTTGTAAGGAGCTGAGTCTTGAGTAATTGCCATAGTATTTGTTGTTGTAAGTATAAATGTAATTGCAATTGTTAATATTAAAGTTAAAGCTTTTTTCATATTAACCTCCTTACTTAATTCCTGAATGTGCCATTGTGTTCATAACATTCTTTTGTAGGAAGATAAATATTACTAAATTAGGCACAAACATAATTAAACTTGCTGCTGCTGAAATTCCTTGCCCTGCAACAGCATTTCCTTGATTAGTTAGTGTTTGTAAATAAAAAGCAAATGTTTTAATACTTTCTCGGTTAATATAATTAGTTGATATTTCAGCATTATTCCACGTACTTTGGAAAGCAACGATTGCGATTGTTGCTATTGCGGGCTTAATTAATGGTAACACTATACTCCAATATATTCTGAAATGACCGGCTCCATCAATCTTTGCTGCCTCAATTAATTCTTCAGGTATTTGATCAATAAATTGTTTTATTAAAAACAATCCCACAGGAATAGCTAGAGATGGAATAATATGAACCCAAAAAGTATCAATTAAACCTAAACTTTCAACTACTAAATACCTAGGAATAACTACTGCAGTTCCGACAAACATTAAGGCAATGTTATTAGCAAATAACATTGGTTTTTTTAATTTGAATTTAAGTTTTGATAAAGCAAAGCCCGCCATAGATCCAACTACTATTGATGCGACAACTACAATTATTGCGATAATTATACTATTAAATAAATATCTACTTGCTGGTATTCCTGTAGTTGATGCCATTTGAAATAAATCGTTAAAGTTTTTAAATGTTGGGTTAATTACAAAAAATCTTGGTGGCCAAGCAAACAACTCATCAATTGGTTTGAAGGCATGATTAAATATATATACAATAGGAAGTCCCATTATAATAGCTACAATTATTAAAATAACATAAAATTTAATTTGTGAGCGATGAAAATATCTCGGATTAATTTCTGTACCTTTAAAACTTGCCATTTACTATTCCTCCTTCGTTCCAAACAATTTAAATGCTGCTTTACCAAACAAATAAACCAATAACAATAACACCACTGAAATAGTTGCAGCATATCCCATATCATATCTAATAAAACCGTAATCATCAATGTGCGTTACAATTAGCTGTCCTGCATTTTGAGGAGTTGGGTTTTGCCCACTTAGTTCAACACCAATTGAACCAGCATTAAATGTATTAATAAGCGACATCACAGCCCCAAATAACATTTGGGGTTTCATTGATGGTATTGTAATGTAAAACATTTCTTGAACTTTATTACTCATACCATCAATATAAGCAGCTTCATATAACGTTTTATCAATATTTAAAACACCTGCAAGCATCGCCAAAAACCCAATTCCCATACTACTCCATAAAGTAACAATAATCATTATCGGCATTAAGTAATTAGGGTTTGTTAACCACTGGATAGGCGCATCAATTAAGTTAAAATTCAATAGAATCGAGTTTAAATACCCTGACTCATCTCCAGAAAAGATAATTTTCCACATTACCGCCATTGCAACACCAGCAGTCATTGATGGTGAATATATAATTAAAGCTAATACAGTTCTAGCTTTTGATTGAATTTGTGCAAGCATCCATGCTAGTAAAAACCCTAATAAATAACCAATTGGTCCTACAACAATCGCAAATGTTACTGTATTTGGAATAATTTGTTGCATAAAGGCATCATCACTTGTAAAAAGCGCAATATAATTTGTAAACCAAATAAATGTTGGTCTTTCAAGCAAATTAAAATATGTAAATGATAATAAAATTCCCATTATAACAGGTATTACGATAAAAGCTAAAAATGCTAGTAAATATGGAAAAATGAATAGTGTTCCAGTTGCTTCTTCTTTTCTTTTGCGTTTTTGTGCTTTCATGGATAATTCTTTAGCTGAATCTATCATTCTCTCACCCAGCTTTCTATATTATCTTTCGTTGGAAATAAGTATGGTTTTAAAATCTCATTTTGATTATTAATAAAACCAAACTCAATCATTTTCTTAGTTATTTCCTTATCTATAATAATCTCCGAATCAGATATTGCAATTCTTGTATTAACACCATCATATACCACTTTATTCCATATATTAGATATTTCACGCTCCATCATATAACTTGCTGGTGTTTTAGGGGTATCAAAAATCCACTCCCATTGCTCTAATATAATATCAATATGAACAGGATCCCAAGACATAAGTGAAAAAGCATCAACATTTGATGTATTCCACATATATTCTGGCCCCATTGATGTCATTAAGTTTTCAGCATAATTTAATTGCACATCATTCGATGTCCACCATTTTAAAAACTGCCATGCTTCATCTTGCTTTTCAGAATTTTTAAAAATAATTCCTGATGTTGAAGATCCATCATATGTTCTATCAACAACACCTTCATCATTTCTAACACCTGGCAGCGGCGCAACACTCCACAGACCTGCAATTTCTGGTGCGGCATTTAATAATTGCACATACATTCCAAAATCACCGATTCCAATCGGAAGTGTTCCATATCTAAATTCATTGTAAAAACTACCTACTTCTAAAGGTAGACTATAAATTGTATAAAGTTCAGCCATAAAATTGATTGCTTCAATTGTATTTGGATGAGTTAAATTAGCACTAAGTAAATCATCAGTATATAAAATACCTTCAAACTGATTAATAAATGGCATTGTATCAATATATGCTTTAAAGGCGTTTGTGCTTGATAATCTGTTGTAAAAATTATAACCAAACCTTTGTAGTTCTGGAAGGATATCTAACACATCTTGCCAAGTATCAGGAATATCAATACCAATGGTATTTAAAATATCATGACGATAAAACAGTAATGAGAAGTTTTGTGTTTCTGGTAGAGCATAAACACCTTCTTGATAGATTAGTTGGGCAAAAGCTCCAGGTTTAAATCTTTCAGCAACTTCATAAAAATCTGGCATTTGTCTTAAATCAACTAAAGCATTTCTAATCGCAAAATCATACGGTCTCCAACCTGCAACACCTAGTGCTACATCGGGTTGTGTGTTTGATGAGGTTGCTAAAATAAGTTTATCTTCGTTAGCCATAATAGATATTTTAACTTTAATTCCTGTATCTTTAGTAAAAGTATCATCAACCATTTGTTGCATTAAATTAACATATTGTCTTGACCGATTAACCCAAACTTCAATTTCATCTTCTTGTGGTTTATCATCATATTGATCAAAGAAAGACATAAAAAACCTTCTTATTCCAACCCATATATTAGTAAAAAAGTTTGCTGTCGCTTTAGGAACTTTTACATCTGTTGTATGAATATATATTTTATCCATTGTTAGAGGCTGATCTAAAATAATCGGTAAAATAACTCCTAGTTTCTGTAACACTGAACTAGTTCCCTTACTAAACTTACTTAACTCTGCTGGTATTCGATTAGGATTTTCTGAAAAGTAAAAAAGTGCATCCGAAGCTGTTCTAATATTAGTTGTTATTTGGGAGTTTTTAGTCGTTTCATTAATTTCTTGCAAACTTAAATAAGCTCTCTTTAGAGTTTCCGCATAAGTTTTCAATCTTAACGCTAAGTTAGGTATATATTGGTCAATATCCCAATCACGGTCTTTACTTGGATCATTTCCTGTTAACTTTTTAATATCTAAATCTAGGCTATTAACTTCATCCATAACATATGAAACATCTTCATAGACATTAAGGAGCGGAGAAGCATTAACCTCAATTGTTAGTGTGTTAACACCTTCCTTTAAATAAAATAAAAATTTTTGTTTATCATTTCCTAAAGTAACATTTTGCCACTTATTAGAATGATTAAATTCAATTTCTCTGGCTTCTTTAAACGGAACTTTATTGTTAATCCAAATTGTTCTAAATACTTTAGAAAAACTTTTTAGTTGTTTTACTTTTAACGTAATATTGTAAAGTCCAGCTTCTTCTACTTCTATTTTATATGTAATGGCATCTCCACTTGTATTAAAAGTAGCACCATCAATTACATTTAACCTGTTTTCTACTAATGAAAAAGGCGTAACTTTAGCATTTTTATCAGTACCAAATCTAACACCTAAATCATTTCTATAAAAAGGATTTTCAGCTTCGTAAGTTTTTATTTCATCTTTAATAATAGTTGCATTTTTATGTATATTTAAATACTCACTATAACTAATATCATCTTCATAACCATTAACATATACTTGTCCCAAATAAAATTCTCCACTAACTTTTCTTATTGAAATTTTATTTTGGCCTTCTTCTAATTTAAATCTTAATTGTTCGGGTTGTAACCTTAAAACATCAACTACATCACTATGAACCCAACTTGATAATATTTCAGCAGTTGGCATAATGTCATTGCCATAACGATCTATATTGAACTCATTATTAGATATCCAATTATTTTTTAATGTTAAGTTGCTAGCTTCAAAGTATTGAATTTCATCATTAATTAATATTTGATAATCAATCTCACGAATAGTTTTATTAATTGAATAGAAATCAAAACTTATTGTATATAACGCCTTATCATCAACATTTAAATTAAAAGAAATTTCACCACTATTACTAAAGTCAAAAACTTTAGTAACATTATTATTAGGTAACTCTTCTAAGTTTAAAAAGGTTTGATACGTATTTTCTTCAATATATGCACCTTCGTCAAAAATAAAATTAAGGGGATCGACAACATAGTTAAATCCCACATTGTCGATCAATCCCTCATTTTTCCATTTAGTTAAGACATCGGTGTATATAGTACTAGAATTATCATTACTTTGGATTGCATCAATTGTTTTAGCTTCAATAGTTGGATTTACATTCGCTAAAATAACAATTAATGAAACCATTGAAAAAATAACACTAATTACTATTTTTTTCATCATTTCACCCTATTCTTAATTTATTTTGTCCTCAAACTCTGCTTTAGCTTCTAAATAATATTGGTTAGCTAAATCATTAATGTTTCCAATAACATCTTCTAAGTTTACTTCTCCATCTCTAATTAGATCAAGCATTGCGGCAATATTTCTGTTTTCATCATATCTACCTTCCCATCTTGATTGAACAAATCCTGGAACTGTTTTAGCAAGACTTTCAATAATAAAATCTTGATGATTATTTACTATTTTTTTAAATTCAACAAGTGTTGGATATAATTCAAAATATGCGTCAACTAATGTTTCATCTTGAACAATTGGCGCAAAGTTCACAGCACCAGCTTGTGGGAATTCTTCAGCGATTTCTAATCGTTTTAAGTATCCATCAACGCCAAACCCCATCCATTTAGCAAAATCATAAGCAATTTCAGGATGATCTGTTCCTTGCCCTACACCGATATAATCAATAACTACAGGTATTTTATGATATTTAACACCCTCTACTTCAACAGCTGGAGTTCCAATAAAGTCAATGTCAGCTCCAAATAAACCTGGAAGGGTTGTATTTGGATCAACAGTAGCTCCTAACCAGTTTCTTAAGTTATAGCTTCCACCCCATTTAATAGCTTGGCTTCCTATTTCAAATTTGTCGCCATCACCAAATCTAGTGTTTGGATTCCAAAACTCGTCTCCTGTTTTTTGATACCTAACATTAGTGGACTCTAATACGTATGCACTATGTTCAGCATAAGTTGCTCCAAAATATTTTTGTTGTTCGATCATAGCGTTTTTAAACTCATCGCTATCTAAATTATATCCTTCACCTTCAGTATATGTATACCAATCAAAGGTGTCGTTTTGCTGTGCTGATAACCATAGAGCTAACTCATTCATTCCATCAATCCCAACAACTCCATCACCACCAGTAATAGGGGCACGAGCGTTCTTTTTAGCTGCATCCATTAATTCTGGATAAGTCATTCCATAAACAGGAGTAATTGATCCTGATGGACTTTTTTCATTAATTACTGTTCTGTTAATAAAATAACCCATATAAAACAAAGCTTGTGGTAAAGCGAAAAGTTTATCATTATAAAGGGCAGCATTTCTAATGTTTTCCGGAATTTTATTAAAGTCTACATCATCCTTAGCATATTCGTAAACATCACTTACCCATTCATTTTGAACTGCTTTAACTACATTATCAACTTGAAAAACATCCGGCATATCTTGGATAGCTGCTTGAGCATTAAAAAACGCATCCCAAGTCGCATCAGATTCATTACCTTCTTCATCTACAATACGTGGTCTTTCAATAATTTCGACACGAACATCTGGATTTTTCTCTTCATAGGCTTTAATCATTCTTCTTTCAATGTTGTTATCATTTACAGACCCCAAATTCCATGCTGCATATTTAATAACGATTTTATCATCTGCTCCGTTTTTACATGCCACTAGAACTAAAGCTGTCATTAATGTAACTAATAATAATAAATATTTTTTCATATTACCTCTCCTTCGAAACGTTTCGATTTTTGCTTAAACAAATAAAAAGCGAATATGTTTATTTGTTATATTTATTATAATGTATTCGCTTTCACTTATCAACTGTTTTATATCTTTTTTTATATTTTTTATCTAAATAATCTTAATATATCTTGGAAGGAAACAACTACCATTAATACTAACAATAATACAAAGGTAATCGTTATTAAAATGTTTTCAAAGTTTTTATTAACTTTCTTCTTAGTAATTCCTTCGTAGATAATAAATGCTATTCTTCCACCATCAAGGGCTGGTATTGGTAGTAAGTTTAAAAATCCAATATTAACACTTAAAAAAGCTACAAAGATAAAAAATGATACTGCCCCTTGACTTCTTGCGTCACTAACAAGTGAAAATATGCCAATTGGACCAGCTAAATCACCAACACCTACTCCACTATTTGGTGATACTAATAAAACAATTGTGTTCCACATTTGTTTCATATCTCCACCAAGTCTTACAAATGGATAATATAATGGATATAAAATGTTAAAACTACTTGTTCCTGCTACACCAATTGAATAGCCAACATAGCTTGCTCCAAGTTTTCTTAATGTCTTATTAGAGATATTAGAGTAATTAATAGTTAACTCTTCATTATCTCTTAATACTTTTAACTTAACATTTTCACCTTCACTATTTGTTTCTGCATAAGCAATTAATTCTTCCCAATTGTTAACAAGAGTCAACTCTTTGGTCGGACCCCCGATTGCTATACTTTGAATAATATCCCCGGTTTTAAGATCTTTTGTTCTTCCAAACACTTGACCTACAACTAATTCACTATTTCCTTGAATATTTGTAAATCCTAAACCTTGAAAAACCAATAATAACGGCATATCAATTTCTGGTTCATCATTTAAACCTATTTTAATAGTATCACTCTTTGCATTTGCAACAAATGTTCCAACATGACTAAATGATTCTACATTTACACCATTAATAGAGGTAATAATATCACCAGAATTGATTTTTTCACTGGCAAATTCTCCAACATCACCTATTATTGCTTCTTCATTTGGTTTACCAATGAAGAAAGCTAGAAAAAATAAAATAATAAAAGCTAATAAGAAGTTTGATAAAGGTCCTGCAATAACAACTTTAAATCTTTCCCATAAAGTTTTATTTTCATAACTTCTATCTGCAACACTTAATTGCATCTTCTTTTTGGGAGATAATATATACATCGCATCTTCATTTACTTTAAATCTTTGTTCGCCTTTGGAAGTGTTTAAAGTAATAAATAGTTCATTATTATCTAATCCGTATAAATCTTTATCAACAACAGTTCCAATCGAATCATATTTAGATTCGTTATTTAAAATTATTTCCTTAACATTACCTTTTTCATCTAAGTTAACACCAAGTGTGTTACCTATTTTGACAAAGTCACTAACTTCTTCACCAGCCATTGATACATATCCACCGAGTGGAATTGCACGAATGGAATAAACTGTTTCACCTTTTTTCTTTTGGTATAAAACAGGTCCCATACCAATTGCGAATTCATGACATAAAATGTTTGCCTTTCTTGCAAAATAAAAATGAGCAAACTCATGTATTAAAATATTTATTCCTAAAACTAAAATAAAAAGTATTATATCCATCTTAAAACCATCCTATAAAATTGTTAGAAATGTTAATACGATAATTAAAAACATTCCTGCAAACATCGCTGAATCAAATCGATCTAAAACTCCGCCGTGACCAGGAAAAATATTTCCAAAGTCTTTCACATTATAAACTCTTTTAATTTTTGATGCTACTAAGTCTCCTAGTTGACCAATAATAGAAATCATAAAAGTTAATAAATATAGTAAAATTCCTTTACCAGTTAAATTTATCTTACTTAAGATTTCAAATCCATCAAGTATTGTTCGATAATTATTTACATTTAAAAAGCCACTACTAAATATTTTACCGTAAAATAAACTAAAGGTCCCAACTAGTATCGTCGCAATCAATGTTCCAGCGATTGCTCCTTCCCACGATTTTTTTGGGCTTATCGTTGGCGCCATCTTATGTTTCCCATATTTAATTCCAATTAAATATGCAAAAACATCAGTAAACATTGTTGTTAAAAATAAATAGACAATAAATTGAACCCCAACTATTCTTAAAATAACAAGCGATCCAAGTCCCATAACAACATAGAAAATCATCCCAAAGACTTTGCCAAAATCGTTAAAGTCAAAATTTCTATCTAAAACTGTAACTAATAATAATAAAAAACCTGCCATAATTATTACTAAGACTAATTTATAATTAAACAATTCTAATAATATCATTTGATCTATATCATCAAAATGCCAAATCATTACTAAGTATGATAATAAACTTAAAAAGTATATTAATAATTTACTTTGTATTGTATAGTCTTTATTATATATATTTAAAATTTCGAATGTAGCTATTAAGACACCCAGTCCAACGACTATTTGTAAACCTATAAATAAATTAGGAATTAAAAACAATGGTGCTAAAATAGCAAGCATAAAAATTCCTGTAATTGTTCTTTTTTTCACGCCATTCCTCCTATACTGCAATTATTATTATAACATTTTTTACTATATATTAAACTTTTAATTAAATAAATATCATTTTTAGTTTTTTTCACATTTTAATGATATAATAAAATAAAAAGGGAGGAAATAACATGAACTTTGTTAAAGCAATGGATAATTTACCATTTATCTTAAAATTAATTTTAGCTTTACCTGGATTAGATATCGTATGGGGAATTTATCGTTTAGTAAAAGGAGTTGCTAAGAAAAATCTTTTCTTAACAATTATTGGTATTATTTGGATCTTTGCAGGTTGGGCACTTTTATGGATCATTGATATTATTACAGTAATTATTAATGGACGTCCAACAGTATTTGTAGACTAAATTTTAATCTATTTAAAAAAAGGAGAAGCAAATTCGCTTCTCCTTTTTCATTTGTTTATATCGTCATTATTTCTTTAACTTTTTCAGCAACAACTTCATCAATTTTTTTAACATATTTATCTGTTAATTCTTGAACATCGTTAAGTGTTGATTTTTCTAAATCCTCAGGCAATTCTAAAGCTTTAACTAAATCATTACCTTCTCTTCTAGCATTTCTAACATTAACTTTATTTGTTTCTCCAATTTTATCAACGCTTTTACTTAATTCTTTTCTTCGGTCTTCAGTAAGTGCAGGTAAAATAAGTCTTACACCTGTACCGTCGTTTTGCGGAGAAATTCCAATATCTGATGCATAAATAGCATGTTCAACATCTTTTAAAACAGATTTATCATATGGTTTAATATAAAGTTGTGTTCCTTCAACAACGCTAATTGCTGCGATTTGTTTTAATGGAGTGTCAGCCCCATAATATTTAATATTAATTCTATCAAGTATAGCAGGGTTTGCACGACCAGTTCTAATATTAGCTAACTCACGGTTTAGCCCTTCTATAACATTTTGCATATTCTCTTCAACTTCAAATAATACTAATTCAATTTGTTCCATGTTAATCCTCCCATGTTACTAATGTACCGATTTTGTCGCCTAATGTTGCTTTTTTCATATTTCCTTTTATGTTCATATCGAATACAACAATATTTATTTTATTTTCTTTACACATTGATGCAGCAGTTGCATCCATGACTAATAAGTTTTTTTCTAAAACTTCTTGTAAAGTTAATTCTTCAAATAAGACAGCATCACTATGTTGTTTTGGATCTTTATTATAAACTCCAGTTACACCATTTTTTGCCATTAATATAACATCAGCACCAATTTCTGCTGCTCTTAATCCAGCGGCAGTATCAGTTGAAAAGTATGGTGAGCCAGTTCCACCAACAAAGATGGTAACGCGACCTTTTTCTAAATGTCTTATTGCTCTTCTTCTAATATATGGTTCGGCAACTTCTGAAATTGGAATAGCACTCATTACTCTTGATGGTACTTTTATTGATTCTAATGCATCTTGTAAAGCTAGACCATTCATAATAGTACCTAGCATTCCCATATAGTCTGCTTGAGCTCGGTCCATTCCTAATTGTTCGCCAGTTACGCCACGCCACAAATTGCCGGCACCAACAACGACGCCAACTTGTACCCCTAATGCGTATATTTCTTTAATTTCAGAAGCAATCTTGTTAACTGTATTTGGATCAATCCCATAATTAGTATCACCTTTTAATGCTTCTCCACTTAACTTTAATATTATACGTTGGTACATAGCGTCCTCCTTATAAACCTTTGGTTACTGCTGCAACTTCTGCGGCAAAGTCTTCTTCTTTTTTCTCAATTCCTTCGCCAACTTCTAATCTAACGAATGATAAAACATCGTTATTATTGTTTTTTAAGTGTTGTTTTACTTTTACATCATTGTCTTTAACAAATGGTTGGTCTACTAAACAAATTTCTTCTAAAAATTTATTTAATCTTCCAACAACCATTTTTTCAACAATGTGAGCTGGTTTTCCTTCTTGGAGCGCTTGGTTTGTTAAAACTTCTTTCTCATGATCTAGTGTATCTTGATCAACTTGATTACGATCTAAGAATTTAGGATTGCTTGCAGCAATGTGCATTGCAATGTCTTTACCTAAGTCTTCATCTTGTTTTGCTAATACTGCAAGACTAACAATTCTTCCGCCCATATGTGCATATGCGCCAAAGCCTTGGTCATCTTCTTTAGTAAATCTTGACACTCTTCTTAGAGTAATTTTTTCACCAATTTTTGCGGTTGCATTTGTTAATGCATCAGCAAGTGTGCCATCATTAACTTTAATTTCTAAAGCTTCTTCTGTATTAGTTGCGCCTGATTCTAAAATTGCATTTCCTACAGTATCTAACAGGTCTAAAAACTCTTTATTTTTTGAAACGAAGTCAGTTTCTGAGTTTAACTCAAATACTACTGCAACATTATCTTTAACAACAAAACTTGCTAAACCTTCTGCAGCAACTCTTCCTGATTTTTTAGCTGCTTGAGCAATTCCTCTTTCTCTTAAATAGTCAATTGCTTTATCAACATCACCGTTTGTTGCTTCTAACGCTTTTTTACAATCAAGCATTCCAGCGCCAGTTCTATCTCTTAATTCTTTCACCATTTTGGCTGTAATTTGTACCATAGTTATATCCTCCATTTTTTTAAAATAAAAGGGAACAACGTCCCTTTTTAATAATAAGTAAATTTATCTTTGTAATAAGTTACGTTTTATTTTAAATTTTCTTTAATAAATTCAATTAGTTCTGCTTTTCTTAAAGTTGAATATCCAACTAATTCATTTTCTCTTGCAATATCTTTTAATTCTGCAACAGTCATTGATTCATAGTTTACACTTGCTTTTGGAGCTTTCTTTTCAACTTTTTCTTCTTTAACTACTTTTGGTTCTGGTTTTGCTTTAACTTCAACCTTTGGAGCTTCTGTTACTTTTTTAGGAGCAGGTTTTCTCTCTTCTTTTTGAACTTGTTTTTCTCTTGGTTTACGATCTTGTCTTGGCTTTTGTCTACGTTCACGTGGTGCTTCTTGAATCGTTTCTTCATCATCTTCATACTTTTCAACAAATCCACCTTGTGCTTCGATTACTGCGTTTGCCATTACGTTTGCAATTAATGCAACTGCTCTAATCGCATCATCATTACCAGGTATTACATAATCAATTAAATCTGGATCACAGTTTGTATCTACAATACTAATGATTGGAATATTTAATTTACGTGCTTCTAAGATAGCGTTAACTTCTTTGTTTGGATCAACAATGAAAAGTGCGTCTGGCAACTTTTTCATTTCTTTAATTCCACCTAAGTTTCTTTCTAACTTATTTCTTTCATGAACTAATTTTAATACTTCTTTTTTAGGTAGAACATCAAATGTTCCATCTTCTTCCATTTTGTATAGGTCGTGTAATCTTTTAATTCTTCTTCTAATTGTTTTGAAGTTTGTTAAAGTTCCACCTAACCAACGATGGTCAACATAAAATTGTCCAGTTTTTGCTGCTGCTTCTCTAATTGCACTTTGTGCTTGTTTTTTAGTACCAACAAAAAGTACTGTTCCGCCTTCTTGTACAATTCCTAATAATGCGTTATACGCTTCTTCAACTTTTTGTTGAGTTAATTTTAAATCAATAATGTGAATACCATTTCTTGATGTAAAAATATATGGTGCCATTTTGGGATTCCATCTTCTAGTTGCATGTCCAAAATGCACACCTGATTCTAATAATTGTTTCATTGAAACTACTGCCATAAAATATATACCTCCGTTTTCGTTTTTTTCCTCTGGATATTATTTTAAACCACCTATTAGGCACACGATTTAAAAAAACTTACCCATGTGTATTTTATTAGCCTTAATAAATATAACATAATTGCATCTTTTTTGCAAGATTTAAATCTATTTCAACACGCTTTTACTTGATTTCTTTCTTTTTAAGTGAAATATTGGATTTTACTTAAGTCCACTACTTCCAAAACCACCAAGTCTTACAGTATGGTTTTCTTCTTCATCGGTTGTTTTATAGTAGTTAGTAAAGACTGCTTGTGCTAATCTTTCACCTTTATTAATAAATACTGTTTCTTTAGTAAAGTTATATAGTGGAATACTTATATGTCCTTCATTTTCAGCATGATAATAATCTGAATCTATTACACCAACACCATTACTCATCATTAAGCCTTTTTTAAAAGCTAGTGATGATCTTGGAAATACTAATAAAACCTCGCTTGTTGGTATTTTAGCTCTTAAACCAGTTGGTACTAGTTTAATTTCACCAGGTAGTATTTCAGTATCAACAATGGTTGCTAAGTCATAGCCTGCACTATATTTAGTTGCTCTTACTGGTAGTTCGATATTTTCATCTTTATATTTTGTTATTACTTCAAATTTTCTCATTTATAAAATCTCCTTAATATATTTTAAAATTCTATTTTCTCTTTCAATAACTGTTATAAATCCTTGATCTGCTTTTTCATCTCTAGTTAATAATTCTTGATTGTTGTGGTTAATTGCTTCATCAATTTTAATCCACTTAGGAATTAATCCTTGAGCCTTTTCGCGTTTATTATAACTTGGAGTAGTTATATTATCTATTTCACATATATAGTAATAAGATGTTTGTTTGTATGTTGAGTTATTATTATTTATTCCATATCTTAATTCTTCAATAAAGCCAATATATTTTAATACATTTACTTTATTTGCACCAAGTTCTTCTTTAAGTTCTCTCTTTAGTGCATCCCCGTGGTCTTCATCTTCTTTAATTCCCCCACCTGGAAAAATATAATCGTTATATAAACTAGAGTATAACATATATACTAAATTATCTTTTAAAATGATCGCTCTAACTGTTTTTCTAGTTTTTAAAACTTCATCCTCTTTTAAATTACCTTCAACAATTGTATTACCTATCTTCATCTTTGTTATTACTCCTTGGGTGTAATTTATCATATTTTTCTTTTAGAGTTTTATTTGAAACTTCAGTATAAATTTGAGTCGATTTTAAATGTTCATGACCAAGTAGTTCTTGAACTACTCTCAAATCAGCTCCATGATTTAAAAGAGTAGTTGCAAAACTATGTCTAAGCATATGTGGTGATATATGATAAGTTTCATTAGCATCATTTAAGATTTTTTGTAAAATTTTTTGAACTCCTCTAACCGTTAAGTTTTCTCCTCGGTAATTTAATAATAGTTTCTCATTATTACTATCACTTTTAGCAATTAGTTTTGGCCTAATATTAGTTAAATAATCTTGTAGCAATTCAACTAAGTTATCATGGATAGGAACAAATCTGTCTTTACTTCCTTTACCATGAATTAATATTTGTTTGCGGGATATTTGTAAATCTTTTATTTCAATATTTGTTAGTTCGCTTGCTCTTAGTCCACAACTAAAAAGAAGTTCTAATATTAAATAGTTTCTAGCTCCTAATATTGTATTTTGATTGATTGCTTTAAATAAATAATTAATTTCATTATCACTTAAAACTTTCGGTAATCTTTTAGGAATTTTAGGTGTTTCAATTGTTTCAAAAATGTTCGTATCAACAATATTTTCACTTATTAAGTAATTATAAAAAGTTCTAAGTGAAGATATTTTTCTAGCAACAGTTTTTTTTGAATAGTTGTTTTCTTCTAAATGAGCTAAATAGTGTCTAGCAAGTCTTGGTCTAACTGCACTTTCTAAGTTTTCTGCTAGACCCTCACTTAAAATAAAGTTATTAAAATCTTCTAAATCTTTTAAATAACTTGTTGTTGTGTTTTTAGAATAATTTTTAATTGTTGATAAATAATGCTCAAACATTTCAAAATAGTTCATTAAATTCTTCCTTAAAATTATTTAAATCTTCCAATGCTCTTTTAGCGTAAAGTTGCTTTCTTTCGTTCTTTTTATGTTTTAAATCAAGACTTGGTAATAATCCAAAATTAGCATTCATTGGAACAAAGTTTTGGTTTTTAGTTGAAACATATCTTGCCATAGAACCAAGTACAGTTGATTCTGGAAGTGGTGAAAGTTTATTGTTTTTTAAAAGTGATGCTATTTGAATAGCTACATTTAATCCAGAAGCAGCACTTTCAACATAACCTTCAACGCCACTAATTTGACCTGCAAAGAAAATATTAGGTTTATTTATTACTTGAAAACTGTTATTTAAAACTTTAGGACTTTCAATATAAGTGTTTCTATGAATAACACCATATCTAATAATATTTGCTTTTTCTAAACCAGGTATTAAATTAATAATTCTTTTTTGTTCACCAAAAGTTAGGCTTGTTTGGAATCCTACGATATTATACATTTCATTTAGAGCATCATCTCTTCTAAGTTGAATAACTGCATATGGTCTATCTCCATTAGGTTTTTCTAAACCAACTGGTTTAAGTGGTCCAAAAGTTAAAGTTTGAGCTCCTCTTTTAGCCATCACTTCAACTGGCATACAACCTTCAAATACATTTTTTTCAAAGTCCTTAGGAGCAACCGTTTTAGCGTTTATTAATTCGTTGTAAAATAATTCATATTCTTCTTTACTCATTGGACAGTTTATATAAGCCGCCTCACCTTTATCATATCTATTTTTTAAATAACATATATCCATATTAATTGAATCTTTAGATATAATTGGCGCAACAGCATCAAAAAAGTGTAATTGATTTAAACCAATTAAACTTTGTATTTCTTTAAATAATTCAGAACTTGTTAAGGGTCCGGTTGCGATAATTGTAATTTCATCTTCATTAATTTTAGTAACTTCTTCATTTATAACTTCAATGTTTTTAAACTGTAATAGTTCATTTTCAATATATTTAGAAAACTCTTCTCTATCAACTGCTAAGCTTCCTCCTGCAGGAACAGATGTATTTTTAGCGGCTCTAATAATTAAAGAGTCTAGTTCTTCCATTTCATATTTTAAAAGACCAACTGCATTTGTTATATCATTTGATCTAAGTGAATTTGTACAAACAAGCTCAGCAAAATTACCAGTTTTATGAGCTTCAGTTAATTTAATTGGTCGCATTTCATATAATTTAACCTTAAAATTTCTTTTAGCAAGTTGGTAAGCTGCTTCACTTCCAGCCAAACCTGCTCCTATTATGTTTATAGTCATTTTAGCACCTTCTTATCTAATAATTATTATACCATATGTAGAAAAAACAACAGTTATGTAATTTCGATATTTTGATATTATATTTAAAATAATTTACAAATCATGAGAAAAAGTTACTCGAAACTTTTCGCTAAAACGATGAAAGTTTCGAGTAAGTGTAAATAACAACAATATTAATTAAAACTTTATAACTCACTATTTAAAAATGATTTTCTTAACATCATTGGTTCTCTAACCGCCTCAGTCAAAAAGGCAATAATTAATGTGTTAGGTATTATTAATCCCGCTCTTAGTGGTAAATCAACTAAGAGGGCTTGCCATGATTTATGGATGTGTATGGCAAGTGCGATACTATTTGCAGTTGTGACTAGTAAATGGGTTATTAATAAAACAACAATTATTTTAAATAGGTTGCTGTTTTTCTTTAATAGTAATCCTGGGATTAATCCCCAAATAATTGGTCCTACCATAAATAAAGGTAGAAATGTTTGCCCAGCAAGTAGCACACTAACTGCATCGGCTAATATCGCAATTACTAAACTATATTTAACACCTAGAAAAATTGCGGCTATGATAATTGGGATTGCATAGTAAGCTGTTCCTATTGTGTTAGTACCTATTAGTTGTTTGACTATTACATCAATAACTACTGAGATTGCAGCGAGCATTGCTGCAAACGTAAATTTCTTTAATTCCATTAAAAAAGACCTCCTTTTATTTTAGAGATCCACTATAATTGATATACAGCGGATGCATTAGAAAACCGCCTTTTTAAAGTTCGTTCTAACCCGACATCCCATGGCTAGACACTTAACGCTTTCTAATTACTCTGACTATATTATTATACTATAATTTAAAGTTAATAGGTATTATATTGTTTTTAGTTAGGAAGTTATTAGTTTTTGAAAATGGCTTTGATCCAAAAAAACTAATTCTTGCTGAAAAAGGTGAAGGGTGAGATGATTTAATTACTAAATGATTAGGGTTATTAATATATCTTTCATACTTTTCAGCATTTTTACCCCATAAGATAAATACTATTGGTTGATTTAGTTTTGTTATTTCTTTAAAAACATTTAAAGTAAATACTTCCCAACCAATATTTTGATGTGATAAAGGTTTAGATTCCTCAACTGTTAAAATTGTATTAAGAAGTAAGACTCCTTGGATCGCCCAATTTGTGAGATTATTGTTGTTAGAAACTTTGATATTTAAGTCATTTTCTAATTCTTTTTTAATATTTATTAAACTTTTAGGAGTTTTACTATCAAGCGTGCTAAAAGCAAGCCCATGAGCTTGATTAGGTTGATGATAGGGATCTTGTCCTAAAATAACTACTTTTAAATCTTTGATTTCAAAATATTTAAAAGCGTTAAAGATATCTTCATATTTAGGGTATATTGTTTTTGTTTTATATAATTTATTAATCTTTTCTTTTAAATCAATGAAGTAATCTTTATTAAATTCTTTATTTAATATATCAATCCACATAATATCACCAAAACAATTATATCAAAAAAAGGCAGAAACAATAATGTTTCCACCTTAATTTAACTTTAAAAATTATTTAGTTTGTTCTGCAACTTTTTTAGCAGTTTTAACTAATTGTGCAGTATAACTCATTTCGTTGTCATACCATGTCATAATTTTAACTAATTGTCTTCCATCTACTGTCATAACTTGTGTTTTATGTGCATCAAAGATTGAACCGTAGTGGCTACCAATTACGTCTACTGAAACGATTGGATCTTCTTCATAATATAAAGTATCGTTTGCTGCTGCTTTCATTGCTGCGTTTACTTGTTCTGCTGTAACTTCTTTTGCTAATTCAACTGTTAAGTCAACAACTGAACCGGTAATTGTAGGAACTCTTAATGCTGTACCGTCTAATCTACCTTTTAATTCAGGTAATACTAAACCGATTGCTTTAGCTGCACCAGTTGAACTTGGGATAATTGATGCTGCTGCTGCACGTCCACGACGTGAGTAAATTCCTTTTCTGTGTGGTAAGTCCATTAATGATTGGTCTGCTGTATAAGCATGAACTGTTGTCATGAATCCTTTTACTAAACCAAATTCATCATTTAATACTTTAGCAACTGGTGCTAAAGCATTAGTTGTACATGAAGCACCACTAATTACTGTTTCTGTTCCATCTAAGATGTCGTCGTTAACGTTATAAACGATTGTTTTTGCATCGCCTGATACTGGTGCTGTAACAATAACTTTTTTAGCTCCAGCTTCAATATGCCAGCTTGCTTTTTCTACACTAGTGAATACTCCTGTACCTTCTAATACAACTTCTACCCCTAGTTCTTTCCATGGTAAGTTTTTAGGATCTTTCTCACTATAAACTTTAATTTTTCGATCTCCAACTTGGATAAAATCATCACCATGAGTAATATCATCTTTTCTAAAAACACCTTGTGCTGAGTCATATTTTAATAAATATGCTAATGTCTCTGCGTCGGTTAAATCGTTAATTGCAACTACATCAAATGTTGGGTCTTCAATCATTAGACGAAATGCTAAACGACCAATACGGCCAAAACCGTTAATAGCTACTTTATTTGCCATTTTTTTATTCCTCCTTGTTTGGTTTTTTCATTTATATTATATCATTATTCTCGGTTTTATCAATTATTAAAGAACCAACAATAAATGTAAACGTTTTAGTTGGTATATTGTGGGAAATTTGTTATAATAATTATTGACAATCTTTGGGGGTGTTTTAATTGGTGCGAGAATCTAATATGGAAATTGAGTTTAAAACTTCAATTGAAAAAGATAAGTATCTAGAATTATTGGAACTATTTGATTTAGAGGAAAACATATACAAACAGACAAATTATTATTTTGATACTGATGATTTAGTATTGAGTAATAATAAAACAGTTTTGCGAATTAGAAAAAAAGGTGGTCGTTATAAAGTAACCTTAAAAAGACAAAGTGATGTCGGAGCTTTTGAAAATCATGTATTTATTACTGAAGAACAAGCTCTTGATATGATTGAAAATGGGTTTAATTCGAAAACATTTTTTGAAGATATTGATTACGATGTTAAGTTTAGAGCTTCACTTGATAATTACCGTGCTTCAGCTCCTTACTTAGAAGGTGTTTTATTTTTAGATCGATGTGAATATCATGACATAGTTGATTTTGAAGTTGAATATGAATACTTTGATTTCAATGAAGGTGAAAAGATTTTTAAAGCCTTATTAAAAGAACATAACATTGATTATGTTAAAACAAAAAGAAAGAGCGAAAAAGCCCTTTCTACTAAATAAATTAAATAACTATATAAAGCAAAAAGTTTCCAAATTAATGGAAACTTTTTTACTTTATATGTTTAAGCTTTCACTTTTAATTCTTCTAAGTATTGTTCTAATACTTTTTCATACTCATCACTGTTTTCATTAGAAACTTCAATATTCATAATCATTTCTCTTAAACGTCTTGGAATAAATATTCTAATTTCTTCCTCGTTATAACCAACTTGCAGTCTTGTTTCATCAACAATAATTGGCCTTTTTAAAACACTAGGGTTTTCGATAATGAAATCTTTTAATTCACTCATTAACATATCTTCAATATCTAAGTCTTTTTCTTTGAATATTTTTGAGCGTGTTGAGATTATATCATCAAAACCATTTTCAGCGTTTTGCAACATAACTTCGATGTCATCTTCCGTTAAAGGTTGAGTGAAAATGTTCTTTTCAACATATTCAATCATATATTTATCAAGCCACTTTTTCGCTTTTCGACATGATGAGCAACTAGGTGTAGTATATATTTTAATCATGAACATTTCCCCCCTTTGTAAAAATCGTATAAACATACACTATAATTATATAGTTAAATACTTGATTTTTCAAGTCCATATTAATTATTTTTTGATATTCAAACGATATTGCTTGGTTTTATTCCTTTTTAATTATATAATAATTAGTAACATTAAAAAATATGAGGAGAAGAAAATGGCAAATTGGAATTTAGAAGAATTTTATAAAAATGAGCAAGATTGGCATACAGATTTAGAGAATTTAAAAGCTCTAGTGCCCGAATTATCAAATTATCAAGGAAAGTTAAATGATTTTAACGAGTTTTTAAACTACTTTAAATTAGAGGAAAAAGCTAATAAGTTATTTTACCGTTTATATGGATATGCACATTTAGCAAGTGATTTAAATTTAAAAGATGTTGAAAAACAAACAATGCAACAACAATTAATACTTGTTGTTAATGAGTTAAGTCAAAAAACCGCTTGGTCTAATCCTGAAATTTTAAGTTTAGGTGAAGAAAAAGTAATGGAGTTTTTAAATAAGGATGAGTTTTTAAAACCTTATGTATTCCCAATTGAAAAACTGTTTTATCAACAAA
>Ga0209075_1000409_pt1 | contig 41488 bp, 38 predicted proteins | sample Stecom2011_FD_187523 | JGI IMG/M metagenome (GOLD analysis project Ga0209075, IMG submission 187523) | Agricultural soil microbial communities from Utah to study Nitrogen management - Steer compost 2011 (SPAdes) (version 2) | ecosystem: Environmental > Terrestrial > Soil > Agricultural land...
ACTTTATACATAAACGGAAACGCGTCGCAAAGCATATTGATAGTCGGGTTCTTGCTCAGTTGTCTCCACTTGCTGTCATTTATAGGTTGGCATTTGCTGCAATACTCGGAGTGGGAGTCGGTGTGCTGATTCCAGGTAACGTGGGGTGGTATATCGCCCTGTGCCTGGTGGCGTTCTCGAGTCTTCATATCGGCATTTCAGTTTCGCTGGGGAGTTTTTCCCGGCCAAAATATCAAGAGATATATGGTGTCGTCTTCTACTGCACAGCGATCGCCGGAGTCATTGTGTTGCCGACATTCCCAATAGTAGAGGACTATGAGGAATTGTTGAGGTTGTTGGTGATTGTTGGTGCTGTTGCCATTGGTGCAGGTGGAACGCTCCGATTCGTTCCAACGGTGTTATCTCTTCTTGGCGGCGGCGCGGCAGGTTTCGGCGTTTTGCATCTTATGGGAGATATGCCGAGCTGGATGGTTATCCACCGCAGTTATAGTTTGGGGGTCTTCCTCGCATGTTTTACGGCACTAATGCGTGAGAACCAAAACCGGCAACTGTATCTCGGTCAGGCTTTGCTCGAAAAAGAAAAGGGGTCCTATGAGCAACTAGCCAGGGAAATGAGGGCACTCACTCAAGTTGACCCACTTACGGGGCTGTCGAACCGACGCTATCTGGAGGAGCGTCTGGCGAGCGATTGGTCAGCCGCGAGAGAAACTCAACAACTGGTGTCGGTCATGTTTGTTGATATTGACCATTTCAAGAAATACAACGATTTTTATGGTCATTTGGACGGTGATACCGTCATCAACACGGTAGCGGACACGTTACAGAGAGTAGCGCGGAGGTCCGGTGATCTGGCTGCAAGGTTCGGTGGTGAGGAGTTTATATTAACCAGTATTCAGAGAGATAAGGAAAGCCTTGAACGCCACGCCGAGTCGTTACGTATGGCCGTACAAGCGTTGAATATTAAACATGAAAAGTCTCCGTTTGGGTTGATTACAGTCAGTATCGGTCTGTCCTGCGCTGTTCCAGACGAAGACGGCAGGTATGAAAGCCTGATCCATCTGGCAGACCTTGCCCTATACGAGGCCAAGGCCGCAGGACGTAACCGGGTAGAAAGCAGCTGGAACTTGGTCGGGCGTTAACGCCCATCAATGTAACCTGCGTCACATTGGTCAGGATTCCAGAGCTCCCAGTGTGTCGGATATGGTGCTTGAATCACTCACTGTGCTGTAGAGTGGCAATAGATTTTTGCAAATAAACTCATGTGTTTTGGCGTCTGATCCAGCCGTGCAGTCTTCCGCTACAACAACCTGATATCCGAGATCAGAACCGCACAGGGCTGTTCCGGATATGGCTACGTTGGTCGATACACCTGCCAACACCAAAGTATCAACACCCATGTGACGCAAAGTCGCATCAAGTTCGGTTCCGTGAAATCCAACAAGGCTGAAACTGCGGGCGTGGATAATGTCATTGCCACTAGGTCGCAACTCGTCAACCGGTTCAACGTCTACGGATCCTATTACCATCCGCCCGTGACGAGTGGAGTTCGCGAGAATTACGTTGGTGACGGGGAGGTCCGGATATCCGGGTTTGTGCACAACGTGTAGGTGGACCACCGGATAGCCGGCTTCCCGGAACGCTTTTGCCAGCGAGTCGATGCGAGGCACGATTTCCCGCTCTGCGGCTTCAGACACCAGACCTTCAAACACGCTGAGACCAGGCCCGATAACCCCTTTTTGGCACTCACTGATAAGCAGCGCCGGCTTTTTTCCTTTCTCCAGACCACGAATTGCCATAAATAAATCCCGTCCGTTTGGTGAAAGCGGCATTAAATTAATAGCCGCGACTCTCGTTTTGACAGAATAACTAATATATAGTTAGTTATCGAGAGAAAATACAGTGAGAGAGACAATATGGCCAGTCAAACCGATGAATCGATTCTGACAATGCTACGTGATTCTGCGAAAGACTACTTGTCATCCCTTGATCCAATTTCTCGTTTCGCGCGGCGGTCTGGGGGAGATAGCGATAACGATTTGTCGTGTTGGAAAGAAATTGCCGAACTTGGTTGGCTCGCTCTGATGTTGCCTGAATCCATAGAGGGGAGTGGTCTGGAATTGTCTGAGGCCTGTCTTTTGGCGGAGCTGATGGGTGAGTTTCAGTTTGGTGAACCTTTTGTTGAGGCGTGTGTTTTGCCCTCAGTTATCGTAAGGCACGCACTGGAGGATAACGAGGAAGGCGCACTCGAGATAGCGAAGCATCTGATTGATGGACATCGTCGCTTGGCGTTTGCCTGGCAAGAAGAACCAGGGCAATATTTTGTCGAAAATATTTCCACTATAACTGACGATAAGTCAGTCTCAGGAAGGAAGCGGTTCGTTGCAAATGCTTTTGACGACAGCATTCTGCTCGTAGTGGTAAAAAACGAGGCGCAGAACATTGAGCTCGTTGCGGTTGACGCGTCGGGGCCGGGAGTCGAGATACATTCTCGTCCATTCGGGCTGGGTTGTCAGGCAGAGATTACCTTCTCCAGTGCTCCAATACTTGGTGGCTCCCCACTCCTGAGTGGAGCGCACGCTTGCGCGGCGATTGAACGGGCGCTTGACGCAGGGCGACTCGCGCTGGCAGCGCAAATGACTGGGGCGGCAAGAGGTTGCCTCAACAAGACTCTTGCCTATGTTGGGCAGCGCGAGCAATTTGATAGGGCAATTGGCTCCTTCCAGACAGTACAACATCGATGCGTCGATATGTTCATCGAAATACGGCTGGCCTCTGAATCCTGGCAAAACGCCGTTCGTTGTTACCTGAACAATGCTGATGCAGACGAAACACAGGCTGCGATCTCGCGGGCTAAAGCCCGAAGCGGCAAGGCCGCAATGATGGTGGCTAAACAAAGCGTACAGCTGCATGGCGCCATGGGATTTGCGGAAGAAACTGGCGTCGGATTGTACCTGCGTGCAGCGATGGCCGATAGCGCAAGTCTTGGCTCTGTTCACGAACATCAGCGTCGTTTCAGTGAGCTGTATCGTCGTCATAAGACCTCAGGTATGGAGGAGGGCTCAGGGCCAGAGAACAAAACGGAAGAAGGTGGTGATCCCAGGGAGTGGAGTGATGAGGCTTTCCGTCAACGCCTGCGGGTGTGGTTGAACGAATATTATCCGAAACAGCTGAAACAGAATGATCGTCGTCCCTTCCTGCGTTTGCGCGGTGAGGACTTAAACGAGTGGTTACGGTTACTGAATGACCATGGCTGGCGCGCTCCCGCGTGGCCTCAAGAATATGGCGGGATGGGACTTTCGTTTAGTAAGCAACGAATCTATCAGGAAGAAATGGAGCGTGCTGCAGTTGGCCGCATTATTGATACGGGCGAAAGCCAATTGGGGCCGACTTTGATGAAATGGGGTACCCGGGAACAACGGGAACATTATTTGCCGCGTATCCTCGATTGCACGGATGTCTGGTGCCAAGGCTACTCTGAACCTGGTTCCGGCTCAGATCTGGCCAGTCTCCGTACAAAAGCTGTTCGTGACGGTAATGAGTTTGTCGTGAACGGCCAGAAGATCTGGACCACGCATGCCACAGATGCCACCCACATCTTTACCTTGGTGCGCACCGGCAATTTCGACAAGAAACAGCAGGGGATCAGTTTTCTTCTGATCGATCTCAGTTCCCCGGGTATTGATATCCGCCCCATCGATAACATTGCCGGCGAAGACGAATTTTGTGAAGTGTTCTTTGATGACGTTCGCGTGCCTGCCGAAAACCTGGTTGGTGAATTGCATGAGGGCTGGACGGTTGCAAAAACCCTCCTTGGCCATGAACGCATCTGGCTTGGCAGTGCGGCAATGGCAAAAACCGCCTTGGACCTTGCCGAACGGCTGGTTAAACAACGGGGCCTTGGTGACGACGTTGGCGTTCAGGACCGGTTGGGGGAACTAGCTGGCGACCTTTACGACTATCAGTTGCTTTACGCCAGTATTTGCGACGCCGTTGCTGAGAGTGGCGAAGCTCCAGGACCTGAGGCCTCAATGTTAAAAGTCTACGTTGGAGAACTTCAGCAGAGAATTACCGAGTTTTCCCATGCCATTTCCGGTGAATACGGTGGTGTCGTCGGCGATGTCCGCATTGGTGAGCTGGAGACCGATATCCACTGGCCTCTGATGATGGCGCGGCCGGTGACCATCTATGCCGGTGCAAACGAAATCCAGCGGGACATTCTTGCCAAGGCAGTCCTTGGCATGCCTCGGGCCAAGTAACAGATTAAGGATAAAGGAGATAGTCATGAGAGAAGCAGTCATCGTTTCAACCGCGCGAACCCCGATTGGTAAGGCGCATCGCGGTGCCCTTAACAACATTAAGTCACCTACTATGACTGCGCATGCTTTGAGGCACGCAGCAGAACGTGCCGGTGTCGAGGGAGGTGAGATCGAGGATGTCATTATTGGCGCGGCCCAGGGGGCAGGGACCGCAGGCCGTAACCTCGCTCGCGCCTCTGCTCTGAGGGCTTGGGGTGATTCGGCGGTTGCCGGTTCAACTGTTGATCGTCAGTGTGCCTCAGGCCTGATGGCAATCTCGATTGCCGCCAAACAGATCATTAGTGACAACATGGACATTGTAATTGGTGGTGGCTCAGAAAATGTGAGTGCACTGACGCCTAGCTATCTGGAATGGGCGGTAAAAGAAAAAGACGACGAGCTTATCGACATGTGTCCTGCTGCCTATATGCCGATGATTGAGACAGCTGAGTACGTTGCCAAAACTTACGGTGTAAGTCGCGAGATTCAGGATCAATTCGCGTTGTTGGCCAACCAGCGCGCAGGAGCTGCGATGGAAAAAGGCGTTTTTAGTGATGAAATCGCTCCAATCCAGGTCATCCAGAAGATAGTGGATCGCGAAACCAAGGCGGTTAGTTATCGTGAGCGACTGTTTGACGTAGATGAATGCCCCCGTCCCGGTACCACATTGGAAGGGCTTGCGGGCCTAAAGCCAGTCCTGGAGGGTGGCACCGTCACAGCAGGGAATGCCAGCCAGCTTTCCGACGGCGCCTCAGCCTGTTTGTTGATGGAAGCAGGCCTGGCAGAGAAGCGAGGCCTTTCACCATTGGGTGCCTACCGTGGATTTATGGTGACGGGATGTGCTCCGGAAGAAATGGGCATTGGCCCGGTATCTGCTGTCCCCAAGCTTCTTGCCAAGCACGGGCTGAAGGCATCTGATGTGGGCTTGTGGGAGCTCAACGAGGCGTTCGCCTCCCAGGCTGTGTATTGCCGGGATCAACTGGGTATCGATCCAGAATTGCTGAACGTTAATGGTGGTGGTATTGCATTGGGGCATCCCTTTGGTATGACTGGATCACGACTTGTCGGCTCAGCTCTTCTTGAAGGAAAGCGCAGGGGAGTCCGCTATGTTGTCGTGACCATGTGTGTGGGTGGCGGCATGGGCGCCGCAGGTCTGTTTGAGGTTTATTGACGTGAGGGGCTTATCCCGCCCTATCGCTCCTTTTGCGGCCATGTATGAGGCTGTATTAGGCAAAAGTTCCAAGCAGCGAGACCGAATCTACGACTACATTATTGTGGGCGCGGGTTCGGCCGGTTGTGTCATAGCAAACAGATTAAGTAGGCAGTCATCCAAGCGAGTTTTGCTCGTTGAAGCAGGCCCAGAGGACCGAAGCCCCTTTATCTTGATGCCGAGGGGCATAGGTAAGCTTCTGCAGCCTAATAATCCCCATGTCTGGACCTATGAGGCGGACCGTGGCAAGCAGCGGGAAGCGGAAACCTGGTTAAAGGGGCGTGCTATTGGTGGCTCAAGCTCGATCAATGGCATGGTCTACTCACGTGGTGTTCCTGCTGACTTTAATGCCTGGGAGGATCAGGGTTGTACGGGGTGGGGCTGGGGGGATATTGGCCGCCAGTATGCTTCACTGGAGCGTCATTGTCTCGGTTCGGGAACCTGGCGCGGTGATTCAGGCCCTCTCAGGGTTTCCATCCATCCGTCCGGCGATCCCTTCTGCGAAGCCATGCAGGCGGCAGCCGGAGAGCAGGGCGTAACTCCCGCCCTCGATATCAATGACCCCGACGTCGCCTCATCAGGAAGCTTCGGTTATTATCCGCGAACAATATACAACGGTCAGCGTTTCAGTGCCGCGAGGGCCTTTCTGGATCCCGTTCGTAACCGTCCCAATCTTGAGATTGTGACGGGTAAGATGGTCCGCCGCATCGGTTTTGATGACGGTGTAGCGACCCATGTAGTGGTAGATGGCGGGCAAGGTGAAGAGCGAATCGGCGTAAAGGGTGAGGTAATTCTCTGCGCTGGAGCTATCCAATCGCCCAAGCTGCTCCAATTATCAGGGGTGGGGCCTCGTGATTTACTGTCCGCGCTGGGTATCGATGTAGTTTCCAATGCGGAGGAGGTAGGACGGAATCTGCGTGAGCACTGTTACCTGGCCACGCAGTATCGGGTGACAAAAGGCAGCCTGAATCACTGTTTTAAGGGGGTTGGCCTGGCCAAATCCCTGTTCTCCTATGTGTGCTCAAAGTCCGGACCGATGACTTATGCAGCCAATGAAATGGGTGGTTACATAAAGACCCGGTCGGAGCTTGAGCGACCGAACGCCCAGATATCGATAAGCCTTTTTTCCCTAACCGATTCAGACAAGCCAGAAATAGAAGCCGATCCGGGCATTACTATTGGCGGGTACCTGATGCATCCCCAAAGCATAGGGGAGGTGCGAATCACCTCCAAAGATCCCACTGTGGCTCCCTATATAAAGCCCAACTTTTTGAGTGACGAGCAGGATCGTAGAGATGCCATTGAGATGGTGCGCTGGATCCGAAAACTCGCATCGCAAAAGGCACTGGAGCCGTTCATCGTTGGGGAAACGCGCCCCGGGCCATCAGTGCAGAGCGATGAAGAGATCCTTGCGAGCTATGAGCAGCTCGGGCAAACCGCCTATCACGTTGCCGGGACATGTCGAATGGGCAGCGATGAAGGTTCGGTCGTAGACCCAGAGCTGAGAGTGCGTGGCGTAAAAGGTGTCAGGGTTGTCGACACATCGATCATGCCAACCATGGTGTCGGGTAATACCAACGCGCCTGCGATGGCGATGGCAATGCGTGCTGCGGAAATAATAACAAAAGCGTCTGAAGGGGAAAGTCGATGACCGTGCCATTCGCAAACATAACACAGCTTTATATAAACGGGAGCTGGCAGGCTCCATCAAATGGCCATGAGCCTATTGTTAATCCCGCAACTGAAGCCGTTATCGGCGAGGCCCCGATAGGGGGGCACCCCAATGTAGAGGCTGCGTTACAGGCTGCACGCAAAGCCTTCGATGAAGGTCCATGGCCGCATCTCACGTTTGGGGATCGTATCGAGGTGATTCGTCGTTTGCGTCTTGGCATTGAGCGCCGGGCTGATGAAATCCGCCAACTGCTGATCGCCGAGGTGGGTTCCTCCTACATGATGATGGCTTCTGCCCAGTTTCAGGGAGCGCTGGACGCGATTGACTACGCCATCAAACTTGCAGGTGATGTGGGTCCGGAGCCGTCGCCACTATCCCTTAAAAAGAATCCTTTTCAGCCGGGTGAGCGAGACCTTTTCGGTGCTGGAGTAACAGCCTACGATCCGTACGGTGTTGTGCTCGGCATTACACCCTATAACTTTCCGTTTTTTCTCAATGTTGTGAAGATGGTGCCGGCGATGCTGGCGGGAAACACCGTTGTTTTGAAACCGTCCGAGTTGACGCCGTTTAGTGCCCTGTTGCTGGGTGAGCTGGCAGAAGAATCGGGTGTGCCGCCCGGCGTGCTGAATATCGTTACCGGGGGCCTGGAGGTTGGTAAGGAACTGACACGAGACCCACGTGTTGATATGGTCACCTTTACCGGCTCGGATGAAGTCGGCGCCGCCATCATGAAGCAGGCTGCCGAGACGCTGAAGAAAGTACACCTGGAACTCGGCGGTAAGTCGGCACTGATTGTCCGTCATGATGCAGATGTGACTGAAGCTGCGACAATCGCAGCACTGAACATCTCGATTCATGCAGGACAGGGCTGTGCATTATTGACCCGCCACATCGTCCACAACAGTCTGCGACCTGCCTTTGTCGAAACTGTCAAAGCAGTGCTGGCAACATTAAAAATTGGCGATCCCGCCGATCCCGAAGTGGTCGTTGGTCCCCTGATACGAGAATCTGCCCGACAGAAAACTGAGCGTTATGTTCAGTTAGGCCTGGACAGTGGCGCACGTCTGGTCTGTGGAGGAAAGCGGCCTGAGGGCCTGGACAGGGGATTTTTCTTCGAACCTACCCTGTTTGATGGTGTGGACAATGGATCAACCTTGGCGCAGGACGAAATTTTCGGTCCAGTGGGCGTTGTCATCGGTTTTGACGATGACGAGGAAGCGATCCGGTTGGCCAATGACTCTCGTTTTGGCCTCAGTGGTGCAGTGATGTCAGCCGACAGTGCGGCAGCCTATCGAATGGCCTTGCGATTGCGTACTGGCGGGGTGGCGATTAATGGTGGAACCGGTGATCTGTTCTTGCAGTTGCCATTTGGTGGTTATCGGCGCTCAGGCTTGGGGCGGGAATTCGGCCCCGGTTGGCTGAAAGAATACATGCAGGAGAAAGCGATCACGTATTCTGTTGGTTAGTTCGGGCTTTCCCTGGTACCTGAAAAAGAACCCCGGTCGCTGAAAGGACGCCGGGGTTCTTTTTGTGCCTAATCTCTATAGCGCCAAGGGACGCTCAGGCGGGCATGATGATGTCGCTGGCAGGTGGCGATGTGCGTTCCAGTTCGGCCAGTTGTTCGAAATGGTACCGAGTGGAACCCTGGCTGCCATTGATCAGAGTCATTCGCTTGAAATAGTGGCCCACTGTGTATTCCTCAGTGACGCCAATACCGCCGTGCAGCTGGATGGCTTGCCCGCAAACAAACTGACCGCTTCGTCCAATATGGGCCTTCATCGCAGACAGTGCTTTTTGTTGCCGTTGTTGGTCGAGGGTCATGCTGGACAGACCGTAGTGAAGCATGCCTCGGGAGAGTTCCAGCTCAATCAGCATTTCACTCATGCGGTGTTGCAAGCTCTGGAAGTTGCTGAGTGTCTGGCCAAACTGCTTGCGGACCTTTAGGTAATCCCGGGTTAGCCATAGGGCCTGTTCCATCACGCCGATGGCTTCAGCGGCTTCGGCAATCATGGTGTGAGCGTGCCCCCGCAGTAGAGCATCAATACCCTGGTCCGGCGACCCCAGCAGGTCGTCTTCCGAGACGGTGACGTCGTTCAGGTCCAGTTCAATGGCCCAACGGTTGTCGATCATCCGGAATGCCTTTTTGCTGACACCTTTGGCTGTTGGGTTGACCAGAAACAGACTGATGCCACCTGTGTCATTTATATCGCCGGACGTTCGGGCCGAGACGATCAGGTGGTCTGCAATATTGCCTGCGACGACTGACGTCTTTCGTCCGTTGAGCGTCCAGCCCGCCTCGCCATTTCGGGTGGCGCGGGTTGTCACATGACTAACGCGACCACGAGCAGTAGCCTCCGTGTGAGCCAGAACCGGTTTTTCACTGCCGTTGCTGACGTTGCTCAGCAAGGCCCTGGATGTCTCGTCATTACAGGCTAGCAGGGTTTGTGCGGCTACTACCGCAATGGGCGTGTATGGCTCGACGCAAAGGACGCGACCGATTTCCTCGGTCACTAGTGCGGTTTCGATCGCCGAGTAACCCAGACCATCGCATTCCTCGGGTAAGGCCAGCCCCAATAGCCCCTGTTCGGCAAATAAGTGCCAGTGCTCTTCACTGAAAGAGCCGGCATCTATGACCGGTTTGCGGCTATCGAAAGGACACTGGTTTTCCATCAAACGACGAACCGTGTCTTTGAACATCATCTGTTCTTCATTGAGTTCGAAATCCATGCTTACAACTCCAGAAATGAACGGGCGATAATTGTGCGCTGTACTTCATTGGCGCCGCCATAAATGGTTGTGGCACGGCGATAGAAATAGTCCGCCATGATGCCAGGTGCAAAGCTGGGCCCTGGTGGCCACTGATCTTTCACTTCGTCATGGCCGAGTGGATCCGGGTACACATAGTTGGCGTGGCTGCCCAGCGCCTCCACTTGCAGCTCGCCGATCTTTTGTAGTAGCTCAGAGCCTCGAATTTTGAGCAGGGAACCGATAGGCATTCGACTCTTACCTTCAGCCTTCTCATACAGGGCACGTAATGTTAGCCAACGTAGTGCTACCAAATCCGTATCGAGCTCCGCCAGGCGACGTGCGAAACCGGGGTGATCGATTAAACGGGAGCCGTCGTCCTGCTCCAGGCTAAGGAAATTGCGCAGTCGTGCAAGGTGAGCGTTGTTGCGCGGCCACTCGGCGCTGAAGGCCCGCTCGTTTTCCAGCAGGAACTTTGCGTAGCTCCAGCCTTTGCCCTCTTCGCCAACCAGATTGGTGGTCGGAACGCGTACATCCTCGAAGAAAACTTCGTTCAGGCTGTGGCTTTCGCCGATATCATAAATTGGGCGAATAGTTATGCCGGGGGCTTCCTTATCCACGAGTATCATGGAAATGCCACGCTGACGAGCCTCAGGGTCGGTCTTCGCCAACACAAAAATCATGTCAGCTGTTTCTACGAACGACGTCCAGATTTTTTGACCGTTGATGACGTATTCGTCACCATCGCGGATAGCTTTGGTTCGCAACGAGCCCAGGTCGGAACCAGCATTGGGTTCCGAGAAGCCCTGGCCCCAGAATATGTCCCCCGACAGGATCCTCGGACCGTACTCTTGCTTCATGGCATCATTGCCGAAGGTCATGATCACAGGCCCAATCATCTTGAATCCCGCGGTGTCCGTGGCAGGTGCCCCGGCCAGCAGACATTCTTCCTCGAAGATGAACTGCTGAACCGGAGACCAGCCCGTACCGCCCCATTCCTTTGGCCAGTTGGCCCCGGTAAGTCCGTGCTCGTGAAGGATCTTGGTCCAACGCCGTGTGTCTTCCCGGAGTGGGTGGTAACCGCGACAGTTTCTGTCGGCCAGCTCGGCGGGGAGATGCTCACGGAGAAATGCCCGGATTTTCTCGCGGAATTGCTCATCTTCCTGGTTCAGTTCGAAGTTCATCTGTCTGTCCTGTCTCTTTCAAATGCCGCCGACTTGTCCGGTGGCCACAGAGTTATGCCCGGTGTCGACGATCAGGCTGTTTTATTGGCTTGCGTTGAAGGGGGTGCCTTTGTCCGGGCGATGATCCTGAGGAAGTCCAAGCACGCGCTCAGCAAGCGTATTGAGGAGCAATTCGTCAGTACCCCCGGCAATCCGCAAGCTGGGGTCAATCCATGCGCGGGTGAAGTCGTTAACAGCGTGTTTGCCTGGCTTTAGCTGTAGCCCATTGGCGCCGATGAGGTCCATTGCCGCACTGCCCAGCGACTGTCGCATGCGCCCTAGCAAAAGCTTACGGATGGCACCTTCTGGGCCTGGTTCTTTGCCATTGGCAAAGGCCTCCAGGGCGCGCCTATGAATTGCTCTCAAACCTTGGCGCTCGATATACGTGTCGGCAATGCGTTTCTGGACTTCATTATCGGCGAGGGCACTTTCGCCATCGATGCGGGTTTCCCGTGCAAGCTCAATGAAGCGCTCAAGGGGAGGGCCGTAACCGGACTCGTCAGTGACGGCATAGCGTTCGATCATGAGAGTTTCAACAGCAACCTTGAATCCGCCATTCTCTTCGCCAAGCCTTTGCTCATCGGGAACGAAGACGTCGTCGAAAAAAACTTCGTTCAAGTCCTTCTCGTCGCCGAGTCGACGAATGGGTTGGACTGTAATGCCCGGTGACTTCATATCGAGGAAAAAGTAGGTCAGGCCGGCGTGTTTAGGCAGGCTTGGATCGCTTCGAGCGATGATTACGCCCCAATCCGCCAATTGCGCCCAGCTGGTCCAGACTTTCTGGCCATTAAGCTTCCAGCCTCCCTCGACGCGTTCTGCCTTCAGGCGCAGAGACGCAAGGTCGGACCCCGCGGAGGGTTCCGAAAATAGCTGACACCAGATCAGATCGCCGCGGACAGTAGGTTTGGCAAGTTTTTCTCGCCAATGCTCTGGCGCATAGCGCAAAAAAATGGGTAAAGGATTATTGACGCTAATGCTGAAGTAGTTGACCGGTAGGTCGTAGCGCATTTCCTCTTCGCTAAAGATGACTTTCTCCAATTCACTACCGCCGGCTCCGCCATATTTCGTTGGAAGGGTGATACAGGCGTAACCATTGTCGGCTTTGAGTGCTTGCCAGCGCCTGGCGAGGGTGACATCGCCTTCGAACGACAGGCCCACTCTGGCATCGCCGGAGAAGGAGGGGGCATTTTCCGCCAGCCACTTCCGCGCTCGCTCTCGGTATGCTTCGAGTTCACTATTCATGAGTTAGTTGTCTCCATTACGCTGCGGGTGCCGGGCGCCGATACTGGCTGTAAGCCGGTTTTGCCACGACTTGGGTGATCCAAGCTCAAGAGCCAGTGTGCGAGCGCGACGATAGTGATGGTGGGGCATGGCCTCCCACGTGACGCCCATGCCGCCGTGAATATGCAGGTTCTCTTGAGCCGCGTAGCCGTAGGCTTTGATGGCCGCCAGGTGGGCCGCGCTGGCCAAGGAGTGGCGATCATCCGAATTGCTCTCCAGAGCCGCTAGAGCGTCAAGGGCGCAGCCGAATCCGATTTCGATCAGGCAGTACATCTCTGCGAGTTTGTGTTTGAGCCCTTGAAATCGACCTATCGGCTGGCCAAACGCTGTACGATCCTTGGCGTAGGTGGTGCCCATATCAAGGCAGGCTCGGGCTCCGGAAATCTGTTCGAAGGCGCTGCACAAGGCAGCAATACTGGTGATGTCGGCTAAAAGCTCTGGACCGCCCAAAAAGGCGGCCTCAGCACTCTGAAAACTGAGGCTGGCGGATGCCCGTGCATTGTCCACAGCCGGCGTTGCGCGGCGTTCTGTGCCCGATTGCTTCAGGTCAACTAAGTAGAGGCCTACAGTGCCGTTGTCGTTGGCTGCTGTTAGGGCGTAGTCGGCGACCATCGCGAATGCGGACAGCGATTTCTCACCGGTAATTTTACCGTTGGTGATTGACGCCGACGAACTTTGGCCAATTCCGCTGTCGGCCGGGTCATTAAGGGCGAGACAGGCGATGCTGTCACCGCTGCTCAACCCTTTCAGGAGGTTGTCGAACTCAGAGTGAGACGACTGAATCAGGGCGTGAACCGCAAGGGCATTGCTCATCAGGGGGAGGGAAGCGGTCACGCGGCCAGTTTCTTCGCACAGCAGGCTTAGTCCGCGCCAACCCAGCTCCAGGCCGCCGGCAGATTCCGGCACTGAAAGGCATGGCCAACCTAATTCCACGGCTTGTTGCCACAAAGGCTGATCAAAGGTACTTGGTTGATCAAGCAGCCCTTTAAGGTGGTCGGGCGTGGCGATATTGTCCAACATGCGCCGTGCCTGATCTCGAATGGACGCCAAGTCGTCAGAAAATTCTTCAAGCATAGTGGTGTCTCAGATCGGGGTGAACAAAGGGAGAAAGACATCTTCTTGGGCGCGGAATGTTACTTTGACCCGCTGACCGATATAGACGGAGTCAACGTCACACCCGACGATGTTCGTCGTGAGGTTAAGCCCTGGCTGCTCGTCCAGACCAACGATCGCGACGGCGTATGGTTCGGTTTTTTCGGCTCCCCACTGCTGATAGTTGACGGTGAGCGCCTCGATGGTGCCATTACCTGATACCGTCTCCACAGAGAGGTTTCTACTCAGGCATTCAGGACAGGAAACTCCGGGAGGGTGCAGCCAGTGACCACAATCGCCACAGCGCTGGAACCTCAATTTGCCATCGGCTCCGCCGGTCCAGAAAAAACGGTTCAGGTCGTTGAGTTCCGGCAGGACGAGGGCGTTCATTTCTGTCATTGATCCATCTCCCCTAGCTTGCGCGAGCCGCTAACTAAATCAGTGCTCTGCCCGACGCTTCGCTGGATAGTTGCGTTATAGGGCTTTCTGGTTCTTAGTCTATCGTCAATAACTAACATAGTGTAAGTTTTATACCAACTGATTGACGAATGCAACCAGCTTGTTTCGAGTTCGCGAATAATTCCTGCGTTTGGAGAACAGAAAGGGTGAATGAGTTTGCATTGCAGTATAGGCTGACATCCAATAAACTGATCATGTGTCAGTTAATGATAAGCAAATAAACAGGAGACGAAAATGTCTGATTCATTGATAGTAATTACCGGAGCTGCTGGAGGTCTTGGTAAAGGCTTGGCGCAGTCATTTTTGGCCGCGGGGGAGCGTGTGCTGCTGGCGGATATCGATCTCGGTCGTCTTGAAAGTACTTATGCAGATGTAAAAGGCGACAAGTATTTTGTGGAGGTCGATCTCACCAATGCTGATGCGACAGCCACTGCTTTTTCCCAGTGTTTTGAAAAGCATGGCGCTCCCAGGGTGCTGTGCAATATTGCAGGCGGTTTTGCCATGGGCGATGCCGTCCACGAGGCTCAGGAGTCTGTGTGGCAGCAGATGATGGATATGAATGTGATGACCCTGATCAACGCCAGTCGAGCTACGGTGCCGGCAATGATTAAGCAGGGTTCCGGAAAGATCATTAACGTTTCTGCAGCGGCAGCCACTTCAGGCAAGGCAACGATGGCCCCCTATTTGGTTTCCAAGAGTGCCGTCTCTCGCATTACTGAGTCCATGGCTCTGGAACTCCGCGAAAAAGGCATCAATGTGAATGCGGTTGCTCCGAGCACCATTGACACCCCTGCGAATCGTGCGGGTATGCCGGATGCGGACCCGTCGGTATGGGTTTCGCCCCAGCAGTTATCTGGTGTTATTGGTTTCCTGGCATCAGATGCTGCTGATGCGGTTCATGGCGCTGTTATCCCGGTAGTGGGAATGTGCTGATAGGGGGCGCGTAGGTTTAGATTTCTCATTCTGCTTGTTTTATGTCCTCCGGCATGGATGCATTATAGATAGATACATATTAGATGCTCCAAAATCGTCTTAATAATGTCTATGTGTACGCTGTGTCGGAGTCACCTCCCCAAGTGCTCTTCTTCAAAGAATAACGCGCCTGCCTGATTTTTGAGCATGCTTTGTTGTCATGTTCAGAAAGGCTATAGGCGGCCTCTGAATATGACGCTCTATCTCTCCTGCTGGCTTGTTTGTTTTCTGGCTAGAACGATATCTGGGTGATCGAACAGTTGTCGCCCCCAGTTGAGAATTTACGAACCACAAAAAAGCCCTGCCGGTCGGGACAACTAGCAGGGCAAAGAGACGTTTAGTGTAATGGTTGGGTGTTGCGCCCCCTGGTCAGGGTCTAGGCATCCTCATCGGCTGTCATTTGGCCGTCTTTTTCGCTCACGGACGTAAACATGCGGATAATGTCGCCAGAGGTGACGCGCTGATCTTCACGATCGGGCTCGACCGGACGGGCGCCGCCCAACGACTTAGGTTCTGTATTCACATGCTCGGCTTGCTTGCGCAACGCACCGACGGTGCAGTTCTCTCGCCCACCCATGGGCCCGAAAGCATCGAAATTCATCAGGCGTATTGCGTTCTCGTGAGTGATCTTGTTGATCGTGCTATCGGGGAGGTGTTTAAGCGAATCGAACAACATATTCGCTGATTCGGGCCAAACGGTGTCAGAATGTGGGTAGTCGCATTCGTAAGCCACGTTGTCTTCGCCAATTTCCTCCAGATTTTTCAAGCCAAAGCGGTCGTCGATGAAACAAGTTAGGAAATGCTCACGGAATACGTCGCTCGGCTTTTTGCCGCCGAAGTCAGCAAACGTCCAGGCCTTATGGTGCTCGTGCACAAAATCAGCACGCTCCAGGAAGTAAGGAATCCAGCCAATGCCACCTTCGGACAGCGAAATCTTGAGGTTCGGATATTTGTTCAGGGCCCGCAGGTGCAGCCAGTCTGCTGCTGAGTTAACGATCGAAATCGGCATGGTGGTGATCCATGCGTCGATTGGGGACTCCATAGAGGCGTGTGGGGCCTGGGCGCCAGAACCAATGTGAATATTGATCATCACATTGTTTTCAGCACACACGCGCCACAGCGGATCCCAGTGTTCATCATGGATGCTGGGCTGTCCTTTCAGGGCGGGGTTGTCGGAGAAGGAGATAGCATGACAGCCCTTCTTAACAACGCGTTTTACTTCTTCAACGGTGGCTTTGATATCCCAATAGGGCACAATAGCGTTGGGAATATTGCGGCCGGGGTAAGAACCACACCACTCATCAATGTGCCAGTCGTTGTACGCCTTGAGGAGTGTCAGGGCATTTTTCTTGTTCTCAAACTGATGGAACAGGCTGCCATCGAAGGTTACTACGCTTGGGAAGTTCAGCGATGCGAGCAGGCCGTTGGCATTCATGTCTTCGATCCGGGCATCGATATCCCAGGCGCCTCGGCGCATCTGGTCGAAAGAAATGGGTTCGCAGCCGTATTCTTCACGAACCCGACCGACGACCGCGTTGAGCCCGATGTTGCCCGCACGGCGACCCTCAAAGAGCCAGTAGTCCGCGCCGTTTTCATCTTTGCGGACCTTGGGGGCAATGGACTTTTGTGCTGTGGTCAGGTGCTGGTCGAACATCGTAGGGGGTTCAACGATATGGTCGTCGACACTTACGAGGATCATGTCTTCAACTTTCATCAGAGTTTCTCCGTTACGCTCGGATGGCTTCAGCCATCGTGGGTAACTACCGCAATGCGGTAGGTCTTGTTTTTGTCGATCTATACCAGCAGATTACTATCAAATAAGTCTGTTATCAACAATAACAGATGAAATGTCAGTTATTGGGTCGGTGTAATGTCGTTTTTGGATTGTCTTCTTATGCCGGCAGCTGCTTTTAGAGGCGTGAGCGAGCATGCTGGCTCTCCTGTACGCATGCTGATAAACTGTCAGTTAATGATCTGACCTGGATCTTTAAGTGTTTTATATCATTTTGTCAGGGTGTTCCAATGACCATTTCGACTAAAGTATTTCTGCGTCGTTTTTGCCGTAGTGCTGTATTCCTTTGTTTCCTCGTCAGTTTTTCGGTAACTGCGTCGGAGCTGTATGAACAGTCAGCCCAGCAGGCGAAGCAGCTGCTGGAGAATGCGGTGTCTCATTATCGTGAAAATGGAAACTCGGCTTTTCCTGCTTTTAGTCGTCAAGGAGACTTTGTTTCCGACGATTTTTATGTTTTCGTCCTGACTACGGAAGGCGTGATGATCGCCAGTGGGGGGCCGTCTTCCGCAATGATCGGTCAGAATGTCAAAGCTACACTGTCGCCTGATATGCAAACCGCTTTCACCGAGAAGGTGGGCTCTTTGACCGAAGCTGACGGAATTCAGGAAGCTGAGTATTTCTGGCAGGACTGGAGCAGCCCGGGAGAACAAAGGAAGCGGGTTTACTTTCAGCGCGTCGATGATTTGGTTTTCGGGGTGGGTTTTTTCCTCACGCGTGGTTCTGAGGCGCAGGCGCAGACATTACTGAATGAGGCCGTTCAGCAGATTGAGGATGATTCGAAGGGGTTCCTGGCGTCGATAAACGAGGGCAATCCAATCTTCCTGCCAGACGACTTGTACGTTTATGTGGTTGATCGGGATACGGGGCGTTTTGTAGCCCATGGTTATAATCGGCGCATGATCGGTGCAGATTTTACCACCCTGACGGACACTAATGGAAAGCCAGTTGGTCGTCCGATGCTGGATATGGCAGACGCCCAAGGGAAAGGGCGTCATACCTATATGTGGTTCAACCCTGTAACCCATTTGGTCGAAACTAAAATGGCCCTGTTTCAGGCGGTCGGTAAGTATCTTGTCGCAGTCGGCTATTATGTGCCACCTGAAGCCACTGACTGAATCAGTTCCTTCAGGTTGGTCTCTGGCGAACACAGAGCTTCCGGGGGTACTTCGGCCTGTTGTTGAACCAGTTTCTTGATGGATGCGAATTCTGGCTGGCGGTTGACGCAGTCTGCCGCCAGTATTTTTCCGTGTTTAAGGTAGAATGCGACAAATGAGGCCTCGGCCATCTCGCCCCTGATGACGCACTGGTCATAGCCTTGGGAGAGTCCGGCCATTTGAAGCTTGAGGTTGTATTGGTCAGACCAGAACCAGGGAACAGGGGTATAGGGCGAAGGGCTTCCGCAAATTGCTTTTGCAGCAATTCGGGCTTGCTCTACCGCATTGGGAACAGATTCCAGTCGTATACGTCGGCCACAAATGGGGTTGTAGTGGTTGCTGCAATCGCCAATGGCGTAGATAGAGGGGTCGGATGTCTGGCAGAACTCGTTGACCAGAATGCCGTTATCTATATTGAGGCCGGCTTCCTCGGCAAGTTCAGTGCGAGGTGTGGCACCAATGCCTGCCAGTACGGTGTCCAGTTGCAAGGTTTCGCCATTGTTTAGTTCAATTGAGACAATGTTCTCGCCCGCAGTATCAAGCTTGTATGTCTTGATGGCTGCGCCGGTGATGACGCGGACGCCAGCATCGGTATGAACTTTCTCGTAGAAGCTTGATACTTCGGGGGAGGTGACCCGCGACAGCACGCGTTCTTGCTGCTCAAGTACAGTTACCACTACACCCTTGCTGATAGCGGTTGCCGCTACTTCCAATCCGATATAACCGCCCCCGATGATAACAAGGTGGTTACCTGGTATAAGCTGATCCTGAAGCTTTTTACTGTCAGACAGGTCTCGGAGATAGAGTAGGTTGTTCACTGGGGCTGGCAGGTCTGGATGCTCTACAGACCTTGCTCGGCTGCCCGTAGCAATAACCAGATAATCATAGCTCAGGGACGAGTCATCAGTGACGATTCGCTTTTCTGCCCGCTCGATGGAGTGCACGGCGGTGTCGGGAAGAAACTCGATATCCGCCTTTTCGTAGTTACTGGAGGGCTTGATTGCAAGCGTATCAGCACCAACATCGCCGGCCAGGAACTTTTTGGACAATGGTGGGCGCTGGTAGGGAAGAATGCTCTCCTGGCTGACCAGAACAATCTTACCCTGGAAGCCGGCTTGCCGAATGGCGAGTGCCGAATCGCCACCTGCGTGGCCGCCGCCGATAATAATGACTGTTTCCATACGGTTTTCACTCATAACTAGTCAATTTCCATCATTGCGAAGTCTTCTTTTGCCGCACCACATTCTGGGCAGACCCAGTCATCAGGGACGTCCTCCCAGCGGGTACCTGGTGGAATGTCTTCTTCTGGAAGACCTTGAGCTTCGTCGTAAATGAAATCACAGAAGAAACACTGCCACTTTTTCATCGTTGTCATCTCCTTATACTCCGGTTAACTACACGGTATCTGATCAGGTCAGGACGGGGAGGGTTGGACTTCAAGAAGCACCTTCGCTGACTCTCTGGCATTCTGGGCCACTTCGAACGCCTCGGCGAACTGTGTTATGGGATAGCAGTGGCTGATCATAGGATCGATATAGAATTCGGGGTCTTCCAGCATAGCCAATGCTTCGGCGAACTCAGTGGGATAAGAAATTGAACCGATGAGTTGGAGTTGCTTGGCCATCAGCGTGGCCAGATCTATGGAGAACTCCTGCTTGTAGGTAGCCAGAATGACGAACCGAGTATCATCTGCGCAGAGCTCAATGACTTCCTTCAATAGAGGTCCGTAACCGGCACAATCAACGACAAGGCTAGTATCGGCAGTGGTTTCCCGGTAGATCTTTGATTTGCGAGTGCCGAAGCTTTCGCTGATGATGGCGAATGGTTTCTGGTGGGCGGTATTGACCGTGGCAGTTGCTCCGAGCGCTCGTGCACGCTCCAGCCGCTCATCCACGACATCAACGACTGCAATATCGCGCACGCCCCGATATTTCAGTGACGCTACGACGCCGAGGCCAATGGGGCCTGCACCGAGAACCACGACTTTGTCGCTGGCAGTAGTCTTGGCAAGGTTTAAGCCATGTATGCCCACCGCCAGGGGCTCTGTCAGAACAGCCCTTCTGCTGTCAAGAGTGTCAGTGATTGGGAATACAGTGTCATTCAGAGAGGCATCCCGAACCAGTACGCGGTCTGCAAAGCCTCCGTGATGAACATCACCGGTTCCGATGTAGTTGCGTCCTTTCATGGGATGGACGACAACTCGTTGGCCTGGTTTCAGCTTCCTGACATTGATCCCGACACTTTCAATGGTTCCCACGAGTTCATGGCCTAAAGGCATAACAGTGCCACCCGGGCGCCCAATGTAACCTTGATGAAGGAAACCGAGGTCGGTACCGCAAATCCCGGCAAGCGCTACAGATAGCACGATGTCGGATGGTCCTGCGGTGGGCTCTGGAACGTCGTCCAGCCGTAAATCATTGGTGCCGTACAGGCGTATTTGTTTCACGTTGGGAATCCTCTTGGCGCAAGCCCGGTTGCGGGAGTCTATTGTAAGTTCGCTTTGCCTTTGACCAGTCGTAATGGTGTATATTCCATGACGACGGTGCCATCCTGTTTCACTACTTGGTTCCGTGTTCGAACCAGTCCCATGCCGGGTTTTCCTTTGCTGGCCCTGCTTTCGATCACTTCGCACTCAACGTGGATGGTATCGCCTGCGAATGTAGGGCCTTTCACGTCCAGCTCCATATTCAGAAACGCAACGCCGACGCCTTGAAGCGCCGTCTGAAAAAGCAGTCCTTCGGCAAAGCAGAACACCTGGCCGCCAGGTATCAGGCGGCCTTTAAAACCCGCTTCCTCAAGAAACTCTATGTTCGTAAAGAGAACCTCTAGCATTCCCGTTGTCGATATGAAGTTGACGATGTCAGCTTCAGTAATGGTGCGGCCTTGGGTGCGGAACTTCCGCCCAACAGGAAGTTCCTCCCAGGGGAATCCGATGCCAATTGTTTCCATTTTTTCCATCGCTTCTGATCTCGAATAGTTGGTAGGTGCCCGATTAGCCGGTCTGCACAGCTCACCCTTAGATTGGATCCCAGGTGGTCAGCTGTGGCGACGGAACATTCTCGTAGAACGAGTTTTTCATCGCGGGAATCGCGTGTTCTGCGATGCTTTCGGGTGTCCAGCCTTCACTCCTGTGAACTGAACGAATCACACGCGGTTGGGAGTAAAGATAGATCTCGTTAGCGCGTACACCGAAAATCTGGCCGGAGACCTCTGCGCCGGCATCGCTGATCAAATACACCGCTAATGGTGCGATCAGTTTTGGTTCCATGGTCTTGAGCTTTTCCATCCGGGCGGCGGTCTCAGGATCATCGGTGGGTACTGAGGCAGTCATCGCTGTCCACGCGAACGGTGCAATGCAGTTTGACCTTACGTTGTACCGTGCCATATCCAGCGCGATACTTTTCGAGAGGCCTACCAGGCCCATCTTGGCAGAAGAATAGTTGGATTGCCCAATGTTGCCGATCAGCCCGCTTGTTGACGTCATATGAACGAAGGCGCCGCCGCCTTGTTGTTTGAAATGCGGTGCTGCTGCACGAGACATGTAAAAGGAGCCGTTAAGGTGTACATCGACAACTTGCTGCCACTCCTCTTCACTCATTTTGAAGATGAACCTATCCCGAACAATGCCTGCGTTGTTGACCACACCGTCGATGCGACCATAGTTATCAAGCGCTGTTTCTACGATGCGTTGAGCTGATGTCCATTCGGCGACGCTGTCAGTGCTTGCGGTTGCCTGACCTCCGGCTTCCCTTATTTCGCCGGCGACGAGCTCTGCTCGAGATACGCCATCCTCTGTTCGGGCTAGATCGTTTACGACCACCTTCGCTCCCTGGCGGGCATAGGCCAGGGCGAACTCACGGCCGATCCCGCTGCCTGCACCTGTAATCGCTACAACCTTATCCTGGACCATGTTATCCATTTTGGCTCCTCTAGTTAGCTTGCGCTGTTTTGATAGGCTTCAAGGCCTACAAAACTGGCATATTGTCAGTTATCGCCCTGGGCGTCAACTCCCATTAAAGTTGCGAAACCACTTCTAATGGGTATTCGGTCTCGTTTAAACTGCGTGATACCTGCTATTATAAGTAACGTGATATAGGTTTTGGCGCTTGTAGTCGGGCAGTCAGTGTTCGGCATGTTTCGTGGAATCAGAGATTCTCGTCGCGTTAGGGCGCCTGATCCGATGAACGGACGAAAGTGGCGATCGTTGTTTATCAGTAAACGAAAATTTTTAATTTGAGCCTTATTCGAGGCGTATGGGAATAGTGGCGAGGCAAAGACCAATGGCTTACGAAGTAACGTTAAACAAGCAGGGGCAAGTACTGGGCCGTAAGGGGCAGGAAACGAGACGTAACCTGATGGCCGCCACCCGAAGACTGCTTTGTACGAGTTCGCCGGTTGATATCACGGCGGTTGCGATTGCCAAGGCCGCCGGCACATCATCGGCCAGTTTTTACATGTACTTCGACGACGTTCAGGACGTGCTGTTTGCACTTAGCCTTGAAGCTTCGGAAGATATGGAAGAGGTCATCAGGATAATGGATGAACCTTGGGATCCCGATAATTTTGAAAGCGAAGCGCTACGTCTCGTGGAAGCGCTCAATGCCGCTTGGGCACGCAACCGTGAAGTATTGCGGTACCGCAACCTGGAGGCAGATCGAGGTGATCAGCGTTTTGAAGAGCTGCGAATGAATACATACATTCCGTTCATTGAGCGCTTTGCTCAACGAATTCTTTCCATTAACCCTCCAGGACAAGGGCGGCGTAAGAGTGACGCCTATGCCGAAGCGACCGTACTACACGCTGCAATAGAGCGTTTGGCCGCAACGGATCCGGTGGTTATGGAGCGAGGCCTGGGCAGCAAGCGTATAAACGCAGCGTCGGCTCGTATCATTGTCGATACGTTGCGTGGTCGGGCTGAAGGTGGGGCCCGTAAGGCAGGTGGTCGTAAAGCTCTGGCTAAAGATCATCCGGCGGAAGCGCGCACAGGTTAATCGTCGAGTCAACCTGAAGGGCGGTCCGGTCACGGGTGCCCGCCCTGAGCTGTCCTTTAAAGAATCAACTGCCGGGTAAGTAATAGTTGACTAGCTTGCGTCGTAGTCGATAAAACCCCATTTCAACACCGGCGTGTTGCGCTCAACCGACTTCACCCGAAAAACGGCCGCTCCGGGTTCGGTTTCCCAGAGTTCCATCCGCATGGTTTCGCCGGTAAACATGGGGCCAGCGTAGCGGACACCGAACGCCCTGACCCGCTTTGGATCGTTATTGCAAACGAGCTTTATGGCGCCTCTCCCCGCTAATCCGAAGCAGCCAACGCCACGTATCATCACAGCTGGCGCAGCATCTCCATTGTTACTTGTTGCGGCAACGTCGAGGTCCATCATCAGACGAAATGGTGTATCCGGCTTCGTTGGAGTGGGAAGATCGATGACGTGATCTGCCTTGCGTTCCGGAAAGGCCGATGGGCTCGGAGCTGGGGCCGGCTGTCCTCCGAATCCTCCGTTTCCGCGCAGGACAGTTGTTACCTCTATGGTGGCCAGAGGTATGTTGTCCTTATCAAGAAGCTGTTGCTCTTGGACCATTACCGCACCTTTGTCCGGGCCCCGGTCGTAGATGTCCTTAATCTTTTCGGTGACTACAACGGTTCCCTGACAGGAGAGTGGGCGATGTATCTGTATAGACTCTGATGCGTGGACAATCTTTTGCCATTCGATCCCCGTGGCCGGGTCTTGCTGCCAGAACTCGCCATCTGCCAGAGGGACGGCAATCATGGGGAGAGCAGACGGGTTCACTTTGTCAAGAAATGGTTGGTCTGAATCCTGTAAATCGGCGGATTGACCTGCCCCGAAGCCCTCGGCAAATCGAACGCAGTCGTGGCGATCATAGCTCACTATTCGAGGCTCAAAGTGTCTATGTAGAAGCGCTTGGTAGTTTAATGACATAACTTTACCTAGTGGGTCTGCGGGGCGGTTTACCGCCCCTCCCATTTTTTTGTATCAAGACTGGGCTTTCTTGGCGGCGGCAAGTGATGCGTCCATACCGGCCGACGCAACCTCAAAGTGCTCCGCCGTAGAGGTGCTGAGTATGTGTGTATCAAAGTGGGCCATAATCGAGTTTCGGAAGCCCATGATGTCGGCCGAACGATTGATGGAGCGCTTGAGCATACGCAGGCCGACAGGTGGCGCCTTGGCAATACGGTTGGCCAGATCCAATGTAAATTGCTCAAGCTCATCCCGCGCAACCACGTGATTTACCATGCCCCATTCCTTGGCATCTTGGGCGGAAAGTTTCTGCCCCGTGAACAGAAACTCTTTGGCCTTGCGTATCCCCATGACCCACGGATGCATTAATGTTTCCACGGATGCGGCGGCCAGGCTATGACAGACTGGATCGCTGAAGAAGGCGTCGTCTGAGGCAATAACCATGTCGCACATATTGGCTACCATGAAGCCTCCAGCTATACATGCACCCTGAACCTGAGCGATTGTTGGTTTGGGAAAATCCCAGATTCGGAGGGCATTGCCGAGATAGTGCTCACTTTCCCAATCCCAGTGCTGTTCCGGCGTATAATCGCCGCGGTGCTCCATGCCATCCATCAGGTCGTGGCCAGCGGAGAAGTGTTTGCCTTGACCGCCGATGACGACGACGCGCACGTTGTCGTCTTTTCGTGCCTTTTCCAGGGCATCGTCCAGTTCAGCAAGCAGGTTCTCTGTTTCCGCGTTAGCTTGTTTAGGGCGGTTGTGGCAGATCCTCGCAACAGGGCCGATGATTTCATAGGTTATTTCTGTGTAACTCATTGTCAGTCTCCCGATGCCTTCAGGCATCAAATTCAATGTAACCATTGTTGAGTGTGATGATATCCCGCTCGACCGCACGGGCTCGGAATGAAGCTTTGCCATCACCTTCCATCCAGACTTCGGTACGGAGTGTCTCACCGGGGTACATGGGCGCTGCAAAGCGAAGATTAAGCTTTTTCAGGCGAGAGGCATCTCCCCCACAAAGCAATTTAATCAACGAAAGTCCCACCATTCCGTAGCTGCTCATGCCATGAAGAATGGGTTTGTCGAAGCCCACTTTTTCAGCAAACACAGGGTCAATGTGAAGGGGGTTGGTATCGCCGGACAGTCGATAAATCACTGCCTGCTCCGGCCGACTGATCAGGTCTATGCTCTGGTCATGGGGGCGTGATTGCGGAATAGGATGCGGTTGCGGCTGCCCCTCTGCTGAGCCGCCAAAGCCGCCGTTTCCGCGCATGAACATTGACCAGGTCGATGTAGCCAGTAGGTCGCCGGATGCCGCTTCGTATAAATGACGGGACATGTACATGACGGCGCCCTTTTCTTTCCCCTTGTCATAGATTTCATCGACGGTATCGCGACCAATGACTGTGCCTTCGGCAGGTAACGGTTTGTGAATCGTCAGGAACTGTTCACCATGCAAAACTTTAGAAAGGTCAATTCCTGTTTCCGGGTTAGCTAGCCAAAGTTCACCACTTGCAAGAATGGTAGCGAAGGTCGGGAGTGCGGTTAAATGCTTTTCGTAGACAAACTGAAGATCTTCCGGTGGCAGGGGGTTTTTAGTCGCAGCTCCTACTCCCAAGGCATAGAGGATGGTGTCTTTGCTTGAATAGCTTTGCTGGACCTTTGGGATGGACCAATTTTTTATGCGGTCATAGTTGAGCGACACGGCTGCCTCCTAGTCTTTTGTTGTCTTTGCCTAGCATTGCTTTTAAATTAAAAACTGTCAAATGGTCAGTTTTGGTGTAGTATGCCAGAGTAAGTGGCGTGCGAATACTTTTATTTGTAGCTCAGCAACGGTGAGTTCCCGGAGCGGCTGCAGCGCCAACCTGAAACAACACTAATGGAGGCTGATATGGCTCTACTTGACGGAAAGGTTGCAATCATTACGGGTGCCGGGCGCGGCCTAGGCGCAGCCTACGCCAAGCTATTGGCGGAAGAAGGCGCATATGTCGTCGTGAACGATCTTGGCAAGAATGACGAGGGGCAGTTCACCGCAGAGGTGGTCGCTGCAGAGATATCTGAGGCTGGAGGCAAAGCCGTAGCACACACCCAGGACATCTCTACGGTTGAAGGTGGTCAATCGATCTTGGAGTGTGCTCTTAACACCTTCGGTCGCGCAGATATCCTGATTAATAACGCCGGTATTCTGCGTGACAAGTCGTTTGCGAAGCTGCCTGAGTCGGACTGGGATGCGGTTATTCAGGTCAACCTCAAAAGTATGTATGCCGTGACTCAGCCGGTTTTTGGTTGGATGAAAGAGAATGGTGGGGGCGTCATCGTCAATACCACTTCAACATCGGGCATTGTGGGCAATTTCGGTCAGAGCAATTATGCTGCTGCGAAGAGTGGGGCCTGGGGGTTGTCCCATGTCCTTGCGATCGAAGGGGCGAAGTTTGGTATCCGAGTATGGGCTCTGGCACCAGCAGCAGTTTCAGCTTTGACTGCACCCTTAATGGATGAAGAAGCCAAGAAGCAATTTGCACCGGAACATGTAGCGCAAGTTGTGCTCTACATGGTGAGTGAGCTATCTGGCAAGCGCACAGGTCACTGTCTTTTTGCGTCTGGCCAGAGTGTTCGGGAGCTTAAGCTCGTTTCAGCCGAGGGGATTGAAGGTGGCGCCCGGGATGGACAGTTTAGTGCCAAAAATATCGCTGAGCATGAAGACAAGCTGTATCGCGCAGAAAAGGCACTGACGATTAACGACTTCGCGAATTAAACGCATGTAATTTACGGCTGGAAAGCGTGGCTGCCGGCCCGGTTAGGGGAATAACATGACAAACACTGTCCTTGTCGCTGGCGTTGGAATGGTGAAGTTCACCAAGCCCAGCAAGACTGAAATGTACGACGTAATGGGGGCGCAAGCAGTAAAAAGCGCTCTCGAAGATGCGGGTATTGACTATTCTCAGGTCCAGCAGGCCTACGCGGGCTTTGTGTCGGGTGACACCTGCTCGGGCCAGACCGCACTGTATCATGTTGGTCTAAGCCAGATTCCGATCATAAACGTTAACAATGCTTGTGCGACCGGCTCAACCGCACTGTTCCTGGCGCGGCAAGCGGTCATGAGCGGAGCCGTGGATGTTGCTCTGGCCGTGGGTTTTGAACAGATGAACCCTGGGGCTCTGGCCGCTGCTGGTGGGGCTCAACGCACATCTATCACCCATGGAATTGACGCTGCTACCCGTCGCATTCGAGGGTGGGATGATAATGCTCCCGCTGGGCCTCAGTATTTTGGAGGGGCGGGCGCTGAATATCTCGAAAAGTATAATGTCTCTGCAGACTTGTTTGGTCGTGTGTCTGTAAAGGCACGCTCCCACGCAGCACGGAATCCCTATGCCATTTTCCGGGATCCGCTGACCCTCGAAGAGGTCATGGAATCGCCAACGATTTTTGGCCCTATTACACGGCTGATGTGTTGCCCGCCAACGTGTGGAGCAGCGGCATCGGTTGTTGTTTCTGAAGCATTCGCCCGTAAGCACGGCCTGAAAAACGGCGTTGAGATTGCGGGTATGAGCCTGACGACCGATGGTCCTAAAACATTCGAGTCAGACAGCATGATGAATGTTGTGGGGGCCGACCAGACTCGCTTGGGGGCGAGGAGTGTTTTCGAGCAGGCAGGGATCGGGCCTGAGGACATTGACCTGGTGGAACTTCACGACTGTTTCTCGCCCAATGAAATTATCACCTATGAAGCGTTGGGCTTGTGCCCGGAAGGGGAGAGTGAAAAGTTCGTTCTGGACGGTGATAACACATACGGTGGGCGCGTGGTGACGAACCCGTCCGGTGGCCTGTTATCAAAAGGGCATCCTTTGGGCGCGACGGGGCTGGCGCAAATTGCGGAAGTCTCCTGGCACCTCAGAGGGCTGGCTGGCGAGCGCCAGGTACCCAACGCCCGGATTGGCCTGCAACACAATATTGGCCTCGGTGGTGCATGTGCCATCACGGTGTTGAAGCAATATCACGCCTAAGAGTATTAAGGAATGTCAGAAAGGGGAGAAAACGGTTATATTGATTCTCCCCGACTCTGATGATTTATAGGCTTATGGGGCTCAGTTGAAGGCCCGCGTGTGGAGTATTTATGTGCGAACAATTACAAGGCAGCTACCGCGATATTCTCACTGGTCTGGGTGAAAACCCTGATCGGGAGGGCTTGCTGGATACGCCCAAGCGAGCAGCCAAGGCTATGCGCTATCTCTGTAATGGCTACGAGAAGACACTCGATGAAGTGGTGAACGGGGCACTGTTTGCATCTGACAATGATGAGATGGTTATCGTCAAGGACATTGAACTTTATTCGCTATGCGAGCATCATCTTTTGCCGTTTATAGGTAAGGCACATGTAGCCTATATACCGACAGGTAGAGTGATGGGGCTGTCCAAGTTCGCGAGAATAGTAGATATGTATGCCCGTCGATTACAGATTCAGGAAAACCTCACAAGGGAAATAGCGGAGGCGATCCAGTCTGTTACCAATGCCGCCGGCGTAGCGGTTGTTATCGAGGCCCAGCACATGTGCATGATGATGCGCGGGGTAGAGAAGCAGAACTCTGTGATGAATACGTCGGTTATGCTTGGAGAATTCCGTGAATCTTCCTCAACCCGTTATGAGTTCCTGCAACTGATTGGCCGCGGCCACTAATGTTCGATATGCCCCGGGCTTTACTCCGGGGCACTGGCGTTCTTTCTAGGCAGTGACACTGCGTGAAACCACACTGTTCCAGAGGTCTGCACCAGGTTTGTCGAGTGCCTTCTCTCCAAGATAATCCGCCCACCAATAGTCGCTACCAGCGTCTGCGCGCCACTGCCAGAGACGACGGGTGTAATAATGCAGGCTGTGTTCATCAGTTACGCCGATGGCGCCAAATACCTGGTGCGCGATCGTGGCTGCCCGGGTAGCTGACATGCTTGTCTGGGTCTTTGCTATCGCAGCCCCATATTCAGGGTGACCGTTATCGATCTGGCGTGCAGCATAAAGACCGGCGACTTGGCATGCTGCTGCCTGGCCCGAAAGGTCGGCGATCATGTGCTGAATGGCCTGAAACTTACCTATAGGTCGTCCAAACTGAACGCGGGTGTTTGCGTACTCGATACAAAGCCCCAGGATATGATTCATTGCACCGGCGATCTGTATGCTGCGTAGCGCCGCCATATAAGGCATTAACCCCAGATTGGCCAACTTGCCGCGTTCTTCGGCGTGTGCGTTCGGTTTCACGCCATCCAGTTCCAGCCGTGCGCAGGGCTGACGGTCATACGTTGCGACCTTACGGCCATTAAAGGGACTATCTACCCGGCAGACGAATCGCTCACCGTGTGAGTTTATGGCAATAAGTACAACGGACGCCGACTGATGTAGCCAGCTAACCTGCTCGTCCTGGCCGCTCAGGCAGCCGTTTTCATTGATCTGAAAAAGGCTGCTGGAAACGGCAATGGGGCCAGCGACAGACTCAAGTCCTGCTTGGGATAGAATCCAGTTACCCAACATTGTTTCAACAATGGGCAAAGGCGCTGCATGCTGGCCGCAGAGCCTTACGGATGGCTCAATGTCAGCCCAGCCAAGCCCCGCCCCGCCAAGTTCTTCGCCGACCAGCGCCAGGGTCAGCCCCTGATTCTCTATTTCCTGCCATAGGTCGCTATCAAGTTGGCCTTCTTCGGCGCGAATCCATGCATCCCGGTTGACATGCTTGGTTAGCAGGCGTGAGATCTGCTCTGACAGCATCATACTGATATTCATGTCTTCACTCATCGTAATCCAAGCCCCTTCGCAATAATGCCTCTCAGAATTTCACGGGTACCGCCACGCAATGAGAAGGTTGGTACGGTTTGCGTAAGGTAGCCCTGAAGCTCGTTAAATGTGTCGCTTTCCACAATGCATGCGGGGGAGTCGATCAGCTCGCGCACTAGCTCCGGTATGCGTTGCTCGTGGGAATTACCCAGATCCTTTACAAGGGCCGCCTCATTCGCTGGTGAGTGCCCGGATTCCAACTGGCCGAGAATCGATAGTGACATCTCCCGGAGGACCACGGTTTCTGCGATGGCACCTCCAATTCGCTGCCTTGCCAGCCGGTCTCGGGTATCGGTGCTACGCAGACGATCAATGGTCATTGGGAGCAGTGGGAAACAGCTCATGTAGCGATCCGGCTGACTGCGTTCAAAAGCCAGCTCCGCGGTTGCTTGGGACCATCCGTTGCCTTCCTCGCCAATGATCATGTCATCGGGTACGAAAACGTTGTCGAACACCACCTCATTGAAGTGCGCTTCACCAGTGAGGTCATGTATCGGGCGGATTTCGATTCCCGATGTCCTCAGGTCGATCAGGAACTGGGACAAACCTTTATGTCGATCTTCTTTGGCGGTTCCCTTGGATCGGAACAGGCCAATCATGAAGTCGCATTTGTGGGCGTTGGTTGTCCACACTTTGCGGCCCTCCAGTCGCCAGCCTCCTTGAACCCGTTCGGCGCGAGAGCGTATAGAGGCGAGGTCCGAACCGGAGTCGGGCTCACTGAGACCAATGCAGAAGGAGGCTTCGCCCCGTACGATCCGGGGGATAAACTCACGGCGTTGCTTTTCCGTTCCCAAGCGCAACAGCAATGGCCCGCTTTGGCGGTCACCAAACCAATGAGCGCCCAAGGGAGCCCCTGCGGCCAGCATTTCCTCTACTACCACATACCGCTCAAGGCCGCTCCTGCCATGCCCGCCATAGGCTTCAGGCCAAGTCATGCCAATCCAGCCGCGGCGGCCAACCTCAAGGCTGAAATCTTTATCAAAGCCGGTCCAGGAATGGCCGATTTTCCAGCCGGACCAGTCCTTAGAGGCTTCACCGAGGAAACTGCGCACCTCTTGGCGTAGAGAATCCAGTTCCGCGGGTAGAGGAAGTGGGTTAAAGCTGAATGATGAAGTCACCTTGCCTCCTTCAGATCACGCGTTTTTCACGTAGATCGGCAATTTGTTCCGGGTTCAGGCTGAGCCAGTTGTTCAATACTGATGTTGTATGTTCGCCCACGGTGGGGGGGGCGGACTTATATTGGACCGGAGTGGCTGAGAAACGCATGGGGCTCGCTGCGGTACGTATGAATCCGTTGACCGGATGCTCGAGTGGAACGATGGTTCCGCGTTCAATAACGTGCGGGTCCCGCTCAAGATCCGCCATGTTATTCAGGGGCCCGCAGGAGACGGTGGCTGCATTCAGGTGATTGATCCATTCGGCCTTGGTGCGACCGCGCAATGCGTCAGTCAACTCTGCGGAAAGAGCTCTGCGATTGGCTACCCGCTCGCCATTTTTGGCGAACCGGGGATCTTCGATCCACTCCGGATGGCCAACTGCGTTGGCCAGACGTCCGAACTCGCGGTCGTTAAACGTGGCGATCAGAATATAGCCATCGTCGACCTCATAGACACCATAAGGTGAGGCGCTAGGGTGATCATTGCCGGTACGCCCCAGTTCCTTGCCGCCATTGAACCAGGATGAAAAGGTGTTGAGCAGGGCTGCAACTTGGGAATCGAACAGCGAGACATCAATATGCTGGCCTTCACCACTGATATTCCGGTAGTTCAGGGCTGCCAGGACACCAATTGCGGCGTAGAGACCGGCGCAAATGTCAGAAATAGGTACGCCCACGCGCATGGGGCCGTCGCCAGGCTCACCATCGCGATGACCAGTGACCGACATTACCCCGGCCATCGCCTGAACAAGGTAGTCATAGCCGGAGCGGTTGGCGTAGGGGCCTGTCTGGCCGAACCCGGTCACGGAACAATAGATGAGCCGAGGGTTGACCTTTTTCAGGTCTTCATAGCCCAAGCCGTACTTTGCCAGCGTTCCGGTTCGATAGTTCTCGATCAACACATCAGCCTTTGCAGCCATTTGGCGAATAAGGTCAGCCCCTTCCTGCTGTGCGTAGTCGACTGTGACCGACTGTTTGTTGCGGTTAACAGATTGGCTGTAAGTTGATTCCTGGCGGTCTGTGCCATCGGTGCCCTTGAGCCAGGGGGGGCCAATTCGACGAATATCGTCGCCTTCCCCCTGACGCTCAATTTTTATCACCTCTGCTCCCAGATCGGCCATGATCTGGCCGGCATAAGGGCCAGCGATAACGCGGGTCATGTCGAGAACGCGAACGCCCGTGAGCGCTTCTTTATCGAGATTCTGCATAAGTTATACCGCTATGGTGTAGCCACCGTTGACAGAAACAACCTGGCCGGTGATGTAAGACGCCCCTTCTGAAAGCAGGAAGCAGACGGGAATTGATACTTCTTCCGGAGAGGCAAATCGGCCGAGGGCGATCTGTGCCATATAGGTTTCCCGGAACCGCTCATCCGTTCGGACCTTTTCCGTCATGGCGGTCTCAACCATACCGAAGCAAACAGCGTTGGAGCGAATGCCATACTTGGCCCATTCGCGTGCCGAGGTCATGGCCATGCCAAACATGCCGGACTTGGCTGCAGAGTAATTTATTTGGCCCAGGCTTCCGCGCCGGCCAGCATCGGAAGATATAAAAACAATAGACCCGGGGGCCTTGTCACCGTTACGCCCCCGTTGCAGCAGGTGACGCCCTACTGCCTGTGTGAACAGGAATGAGCCTTTCAGGTGCACGTCGATCACTGTTTGCCATTGCTCGAGTGTCATTTTTTCAATCATGGCAGGGCGGCCAACACCGGCGTTATTGACCAGTCCATGGACGGCACCAAAGTGCTCAATGGCGGACTTTACTGCTGATTCCGCGAAGGCTTCATCGGCTACGTTACCGACGAGGGGCAGAAATGCTTCGCCCAGTTCTTCGGCGGCGGCATTCAGCACATCCGCGTTCATGTCGACGCCTGCTACTCGGGCCCCGAGGTCAATAGCTTGGCGTGTGATCGCAAGCCCGATGCCCTGGCCGGCTCCGGTGACGATGAAGGTGCGTCCCTCAAGTGACATTGGATTGTTCATGATGCTAATCATTCCTGCTTATCGATGGGTTCGAAGACGACAAAGCATTGCTCGTCGTTGCGTGTAATCTTTGCTTTGACCTCCATGTCGATGCAGATGCTCTCCTGCTCTACGCCCTCAATTCGGGTCATCATGCGCGGGCCTTCGTGGAGGTCCACCAAGGCTACGTTGTAAGGCTGTGCCGGTGGCTTTGGACGAACGACCGAAAACGAATACACCCTGCCTCGGCCGCTGGCCTCGACCCACTCCAGGTCTTCCTCACCCGTACCGGGCGCAATGGTACGCGGGTAAAAAACGTGCCGTCCGCTTGAGGCACTGCGCTGTATCATGAAGCGGCCTTCTTCCAGAAAGGCTTGGAACTCGGCGTCGGGTTTTAGACTCATGGCGCTAACCTGTTATGGAATTAATGATGTTTTTCAGGGATACTGTTTCACACAAAAACTGTCACTTTGTTAGTTTTGACTATGCGATTATTTGTTCTCTTAGTCAAGTTGCGAGGAAGGTAAGTACACGCAGGGCTGCTGGAGCCCTTGCAGTGGTTCAGGGTGTACAGGGTGCTGTCGGGCTCGGAGAGATTAATGAGTAAAAACGACAAAAGTGAAGGGGCCACTCCCTGGTCTCCCTTCCGGTTTCGCCGGTTCCGTTGGTACTGGTCCGGGTCGCTGGCCATTAATCTGGCGATCTGGATGCAGAACGTTGGGGCAGCTTGGATGATGGTTACGCTGACACCGTCCCCGTTCCTTGTTGCCTTGGTGCAAACCGCCATCAGCTTGCCAGCGTTCTTTTTTGGACTTCCAGGGGGCGTGTTTGCAGATATCTTCGACCGACGCCGTTATCTAATGGTGACGCAGGTCGGGATGTTGGTTATGTCCCTTGTTCTCGTCGTCTGCGCCTACGCGGGGGTGATCACTCCAATTCTGCTGTTGGTGCTTACTTTCTGCTTTGGTATCGGGTTCGCCTTGCAGGGACCTGCCTGGTATACCACCCAAGCTGAGTCGGTATCGCATCAGTTCATGCCAGCGGCGATGGCTTTGTCGTCTGTGGCGTACAGTTCCGCCAGGGCTGTTGGTCCCGCTATTGCGGGTGGAGTGGTTGCGATTTCCGGCATAGTTACGGTTTTCGCCATCTGCTCGATGTTGCTGCTTTTTTCGTTTCTTGTCATTAGCCTCGTCCGCAGCGAAGAGAGAGATAGTGGTCTGCCGCCCGAGACATTGTGGGCCGGGCTTAAAGGTGCGGTCCGCTACACTCGAAACTCCGACATTATGTGGGTTCCTTTGGTGCGAACCATCGCGTTCGTCTCGGCCGCCAGTGCTGTTTGGGCGTTGCTGCCGGTTGTAGCGGCAGACTCTGGAGGGGGGGCGGGCAGCTACGGGGTGCTGCTTGGCAGTATTGGTGGTGGGACCATGTTTGCGGCATTACTTTTGCCTGTGTTGAGAGCGTACCTGGAAGTCAACAAGCTTATTGTTCTGGCTTGTCTGGCTTATGCCGGAGGCATGTTGTTGGTGGCCGCATTTCCTGTCACCTGGGTACAGGGTATGGCGTTGTTTCTTTCGGGCATCGGGTGGATGTGTATCGGAACTACCCATTTGGTCGTGATCCAGACGGCTGTACCTCCCTGGATTCGTGCGCGGGCAGTTGCGATATATATGCTTGTATTCCAGGGGTCGCTGGCGATAGGCGGAGCTATGTGGGGCATGCTGGCGGATTACCTGGGGAGCCTCCAGACACTTAATATCGCTTCCGCTGTTGTATTGGCTTCGATCTTTGTAATGAATCGATTTCCCGCTCGACAAGGCGACGAATCTGAGGCGACGCCATCGTCCTCAGAGCTACCGGTTTTCACACCAAGCGACCTTGACCCCGGAACGGGGCCTGTTGCCGTTCAGGTTGAGTATCAGGTTGAGCGGCAGGATCGGAAGCAGTTTCTTGTGCTCATTCGAGATATGGGTACAAAAAGGCGCCGCAATGGCGCCAGCTTCTGGAGAATCTATCGCGACCTGGAAAACCCCGGCGGCTATACGGAACGCTTTATTGTCGATTCATGGTCGGAATATCTTCGCCATCAATCCCGAGCTACTCAAGCTGACGAGATACTTGAGGAGATGGTTCACAGCCTTCATTCCGGGAAGGCTCCTCCTAAAGTTTCGCACTTCATTACTGAGAGACTGCCCTCCAACGGAGGAAACCAGCATTGACATATAGCCATGTAAGTGAATGTCGTTGCACTATAAATCCGAAACATTGTCATTTATTGGTGTTGGCGAAGGACCCATAATCAGTATTGCCGAGCCAGGCTGGAGTGAGCGTCCAACAACAATCACAATGGAAAGTTGAATGAAGCTGTTTGCAGAGAGCACTTAATCTGTTTCAGAGCTGATCCCCCCCCCTGGCTGAGTGATGAGAGAGAGTATGTTCCAAGAAACTGAAATAAAGCTGAGAATTGATCCTGAGACGGCCAATTCAATCAGGACGCACCCGATATTAGCGGCGCGACAAGCTGAGGGCTGGCGGTCCGGTGTTATCTACAATCAATATTATGATACTCCAGATAAACGACTGGCATCAGCGGGGGTCGCCCTGCGAATGCGTAGGGACGGCGATCAATACATTCAGACGTTGAAGTACAACGCTGACAGCATTGCCGGAATGTCTACCCGCAAGGAATGGGATTGGTACCTTGACTCGCCTGATCTCGATTTAAGCGTGCTTGATAGTCACTGTTGGCCAGCTGATTTAAAGGACGTAGACACGCGTCAGCTAGCTCCGATATTCCGTACAGATTTCAAGAGAACGAGAGCGCTGATACGTTGGCAGCGAAATATGGAAATTGTTGAGGTGGAAGCGGCAATTGATGAGGGCTCTATCGAAACTGCCGAAAGTTCCGATTCGATTTGTGAGCTTGAGCTTGAGCTCCGAAAGGGGCCGGACATAGCCGTATTGGAATTGGCGCATAGCTTGGCCGAAAGCACAGCACTCATGCCTTGCGACCTCAGTAAATCGGAGAGGGGGTACAAATTGTTGGTACAGGCCGAGCCGAACTACGAGCGAGCCTTCCTCCAATGGGCAGATACAGTTAAAGTTCGAACTGCCATGAGGGATATCGGTCAGGCGCTGCTTGCCGATCTTGTGTCCTTGTCAGAGCATTTTTACACGTCTCATGATTGGACCAGCTTTTGTAGGCTGCATCGCAAACTCGGAATATTGCATCAGTACTTTCAAGTTTTCCGCGGCAACATACCAAAGTTGGTTCGTGAGGAGCTGATTGAGTATGCAGACGCCTTTTTTAATGACCATCAAATGGATGCTTTTGTCAGCTTGAATGAGATTAATCGCGATGACTACGCTGAGTCTGTTTTTAACAGTTGGATTAGGAGTCATCGCTGGGGGAGGCTCCTGATAGGTTTTGGAAAGTGGCTCCATACTGAACTCTCCGGATCCGATCAAAGCATTGGGGCCACTGGAAAAACTTCTGATTACGTTTTGATAAGCTGGCTTAAGAACGAAATTGTCAGAACTATGGACATACTTCAGAAACCTCACATTAACCTACCAGGCGAAGAGAAATTAATGAGGTACGGTGTGATATCACGACCGATACCCTTACGTTTATCATTTATTCTTGGCTGTTTTTGGTCATTTCTTGATGTTGAACGTCCCTCATCATTGTTGCGAGAGCTTGAGGAGCTGGCGTTTTGTATGGATCGTTTCCCTTTGGATTCGGGGCGGGAGCGAGTGGTTTATGAGAGCTCACTTAAAGAACTACAGCGGTGGGATGAAATAATTACAAGTAAAATTCACGAACATGTCTTCTGACAAAAAAATTTAAAAATTCTTAGTTTTACTGGGAGAGACTGATGACTGAATCCTCAATTCTCATCACCGGCGGAGCGCAGCGCTTGGGATTACATTGTGCCCGAAGATTTGTCGAAGACGGACATCACGTCATCATTACATGTCGGCGCATGCGTGATGAATGGGACCAAACGCCACTGAAAGGTATAGACGTCATTCAGGCAGATTTTTCGACCCTTGGCGGCATCGAAGCTTTCATTTCGGAACTCCAGTCAAGAAACGTCACGCTCAGGGCGATTATCCATAACGCTTCTCTCTGGCTGGGCGAAGACGGCGGCCATGAATCGTTTCAGACCATGTTCATGATTCACATGCAGGCACCCTACATGATTAATATCGCCTGTAAGGGCCTTTTTGAAGCAGGAGCCCCCGCCGATATCATTCATCTTACTGATTATGTCGCCCAGCACGGTAGCTCTAAACACGTTGCTTATGCCGCTACAAAAGCAGGTCTGGAGAATCTCACACAGTCATTCGCGCGACAGTATGCACCCAGCATAAAGGTTAACTCCGTGGCGCCTTTTCTGATCATGTTCAATGAGGGTGACTCAGAGGAATATAAAGCCAAAGCGCTTACCAAGTCGGCGCTAAAGATTGAGCCTGGACCAGAAGTGGTTTACAAGGCAGTTCGATATTTAATGGACAATATTTATGTAACTGGCCAATGTTTAAAACTAGATGGAGGCCGCCATTTATGATGCTCTGAGATTCTAAGCTAACCCAAGTTTAGAATGTTCTCAGTATTTATTAAGTTGAGAAAAAAATGTAATGAAATTTTTGGAGAGAAAAGATGACCAAGCCTATAGTAATGGAGGTGCAAGATAGCGTTGCGTACATTACCTTGAATCGTCCGGAATCCGGAAATGCCATTGATTTGGCGTTTGCTAACGCATTGCTGAAGTTCGTAATTCAGGTTGATCAGGACACATCAATTCGGTGTGCCGTTATCCGGGCCAACGGTCAAAAGTTTTGCGTGGGTGGAGATTTAAAAGCATTTCATGAGGTTGGCAAAGCGCTACCTGGATTTTTAAGTGAACTCGTTGGAGTATTGCATCTCGCAATATCTAGGCTGATACAGTTAAAGAAGCCGGTCCTTGTTTTGGTTAATGGTCCAGCTGCCGGGGCTGGGTTTGGGCTTGCTTTGGTGGGAGATATAGTTCTCGCTTCAAAATCAGCTACTTTTACACCAGGTTATGGAGCTATTGGCCTTAGTCCTGATGCTGGACTAACGTGGCACCTTCCGCGATTAATTGGAATGCGAAAAGCGCAGAGGTTGATGCTTTTGAATCAAAGGTTAAGTGCGGAAGATGCTTTGGCTGAAGGCTTGATAACCGATACCGTAGATGATCACGTTTTGGACGTGGAAGGAGTCAATTGGGCGAAGAAGTTGGCTAAATCTTCGGTCGCAGCTTTGGGTAGAACCCGTCAATTGCTCCTTGGAGCCCAAGGGGACTTTGAAGCACACCTAGATAGAGAGACTCGTGCGATCGTAGAGAGCGCGTCAGGGGCTGAGGTAGAAGAAGGGCTTGCCGCCTTTTTTGGAAAGCGTGTGCCCGAATTTGGGAATAGGCGGGGCTAGGAGTCTGCACGGCAGAATCCATTTTCTGGGAGAATAGATCCAAGAATTTCGTTAAAGGGACGGTTGATGGGAGCCACATTTAGCTCGTATTCTACGAACTGGGAATTGCTTTCCTCCCCCCCCATGCCTGAGCAGGTGGATGCCCTACACTTTCCCGGGTGGGCCTGCTTGCGAAATCCGGGAAGCAGACGCTCCGGGGTTCAGACATTCGGCGACGATACGAGCCTTCAGCTCTTTAGAGTAACGACGACGTTTTCGGTAGGGCTTGGTTGCGCTTATGTTGGTCATGTTAAGTGTCCACTTAAAAATAAGTGGACACTATCCTGACGGCCGCAGCGCTTGGCTCAAGATGGGTTTACCGGACGGTTACATTTCAGAATCTTATGTCGGTGGAATTCCGAAAGCGTACTCTAGAGAAGTGAGGTGTCTGTTCGGTGACGCAACGGTGTATCTTGGGTTACTGTTTGGGAAGCGAATACTTTGTGGTCAGAGCCTGTCCATGAAAATTGCGTAAGCATAAAGCATGCGCAGGCCGCCGCATTGGAAGATGCAGAGCAGCATTGTTAGAAGGCCCGGTCTGAACGAAGTCTTCTTGAAAAGGCTGCGTATTCCTGCTGCGAATTATTCGCTGAAGCACTTTTTGAGTATAGGCGCATTAATCAACCGCAGTCGCCCAACAAATCATTGCAGGGGGACGTTTGGTAATCCTCACTCATAACCGGGGCGATAAGTAGAGTAAATTACGCCTTCGGCTACTTTACGGGGCGCGTATGCTACGAGCGTTATTCCATAATCAAAACGTTCGCTTTGCGACCATGGCTTCGGGCGGTAGTCGCGGCTTACCAGGAATTGAACCCGATATACTGGCGAGATTGACGGTGACCCGCGGATGACCAAGGAATCGACATGGAAAGCGACCAATTTGTCAGAGACTTTTCCGATGATTTCATGGATGCCTTCTCAACCTACAGTTGAAATCGTGTGGCACAGAAATTCGTCACTCCCTACCTGGTGGTTGGGGAGGCAGGCGAGAGTCAGGTTTTCCATTCGTTTCCGGAAATAAGTCGATACCTCCGAGCCTTTCTCGATGATTATGAGGCTAAAGGCTGCAAAAGATGCCACTACACGAAGCTTGCGGTTTCGTGGTTTAAAATTACAATAATTCCGGTATTTAGAATACCGAAATCCAGTGAACATTAAACCTTTTGCTTTTCGGTTTAAAAATTCGTGTATATTGGGATTATGAATACCGTTAGAAAGGCAAAATTAAACACGCTTTTGAGCTCGCAGCCCGCAGGCATCGTGCTGACGTCCTCATGGCTGGCCGGACAAGGCTATAGCCTGGAACTGCAAAAGCAGTATCGAAAAAGCCAGTGGTTTGACTCGATCGGTACCGGAGCATTGGTGCGCCATGGTGATCCGGTAGACTATCTGGGCGGAGTTTATGCCCTGCAAACTCAGCTGGGTCTGACGGTGCATCCTGCGGGCAAAACCGCCTTGTCGATGCAGGGCAAGTCTCATTATCTCGAGCTGTCCGCAAAAAAAGCGCAGCTCTTTGGCGGGGTCGATGACGCTTTGCCGTTGTGGTTCAAAAAACATGATTGGGGACTCAGCCTTGATTGCAAGCTGAGCTCGTTTCTGCCGCCCGAACTCGGGCTCGTTGAATACGCGCATAAGAGCTTTAAGGTCAAGATATCCTCTCCCGCCCGGGCAGTGATGGAATGCCTGTATCTGGCACCCAAGGCGCAGCCAATACTTGAAGTGTTCGAGCTGATGGAAGGGCTCAATAATTTGCGCCCTGCCGTTGTGCAAGCGCTCTTAGAGGGCTGTAACTCGGTCAAGGTGAAGCGGCTGTTTTTGTATCTGGCCGATAAGGCCGGTCATGACTGGATGGCGTATCTCAAGTTAGACAAGGTGGATCTGGGCTCGGGTAAGCGCGCCATCGTGTCCGACGGTGTTTATGTGTCCAAATACCAGATTACCGTACCAAGGGAGCTGGAAAAGCACGTATGAACGAGACTTACAAAAAACAGGTCCAGTTGCTCTTAGCGGTCTTGCCAGAAGTGGCCAAAGAAGAATGCTTTGCCATGCATGGCGGCACGGCGATTAATTTGTTTGTCCGGGATATGCCGCGGCTCTCGGTGGATATTGATTTGACCTATATAGAGCTGAATACCCGGACGGAAGCGCTGGCCGGGATAAACGCCGGATTACTTCGTGTCAAACAGCGCATCGGGGCACTGCGCCCGTCGATCCATGTTCAGCATAAGGAGGATGTGTGCAAGCTCCAACTTGAAGAGGGTGGGGTGACGATCAAGATCGAAGTGAATATGGTCGGGCGCGGTCTGCTGGGTCGCGTTGGAAAAATGCCGCTCTGCGATGCGGCGCAAGACGCATTCGATGCATTTTGCGCAATGCCAGTGGTGCCATTGGCGCAGCTTTATGGCGGTAAATTATGCGCCGCACTTGATCGCCAACATCCTAGGGATCTATTTGACGTCAAATTGCTGCTGGAAAACGAAGGCCTCAGTGATGAGATCAAGAGAGGTCTGTTATACGGGCTGATCTGTTCGAACAGACCGACCCATGAAATGCTGGATCCGAATTTGTTAGATCAGCGCGCCGCTTTTGAAAACCAGTTTGAAGGGATGAGCGCAATCGCGTTCAGTTATGACGACTTTGAGGTGACGAGGCGGGCTTTAATCGAGCAGGTCAGATCTTGCTTTGATGATCAGGATAAGGCGTTTTTGTTAAGTCTTAACCGTTTGCGACCTGACTGGTCTATTTATGATTATCAGGTGTTTCCCGCGGTGAAATGGAAGCTTCTTAACCTGGAGCGCTTTAAAAAAAACAGGCCGAATGAGTATGCTCAGCAGATCCAAGCGCTGGACGATGTGTTGAAATCCTGAGGTCGGGCTTTTCTCACTTCGGAGACCATTGACTGGTTGTGTGCCGAACTCTTGGCGGTCTTCATCTTTCGTTGATGTCGGGAGATGATGCCAAACGAATGCAGGCACGGCGACGGCTTTTTCATTGCAGCTTCGACTCTATTCCGTAGCCTCGCATGCTGGCTGGCGTTATCGCCCAATCTGAATGTCCGCTTTGCGACCATACCGTGTACCAAAAGCTTGTTCCTTGAGGGCACCAAACATGTTGTGCCGCTGGCCTGGGTTTGGGATCGTGGAGCCTGAGAATGGCTTGGCCAGAAGCGCCGGTCCATCGCCA
>Ga0209075_1000410_pt1 | contig 41402 bp, 26 predicted proteins | sample Stecom2011_FD_187523 | JGI IMG/M metagenome (GOLD analysis project Ga0209075, IMG submission 187523) | Agricultural soil microbial communities from Utah to study Nitrogen management - Steer compost 2011 (SPAdes) (version 2) | ecosystem: Environmental > Terrestrial > Soil > Agricultural land...
ATCTAGAATATACTATTTTAAATTTTTTATCGTTAAATATTTTACAATACATTATGTATAATTAATCAAATAATTATTATATTGTAAACTAGAACAACAGAAATAATTATGGTTGAATTTAGCAAAAACATCTTAAAGAAGGTTAGTTTTGATCGACAATTGTTTCAAAAAGAACTGGAAAAAGCTGTTAAATGGATTAGTAAATCAGAAGATTTTCAGTCCTTTAAAGATTGGTGTATGATTGAATTCGGTCATTTGTACCCTTACACCCTTAAAAAAGTGTTTAATAAGTAAAAATGTTAAATATGTAGGGATGAGCGAAAGCTTGTCCCTACTTAATTTTACATCAAATTTATTTTAGAAAATCCTAACAACACCTTACGCTCAATTCGTTTAAATATTAAAACAAATCACCTTGTATTCCTCCACTTGATGTTCTTCCCAAGTGTTTATATGCTTTTGGTGTAGCTTTTCTACCGCGTTGTGTCCTCATTAAGAAGCCTTCTTGAATTAGAAAAGGCTCATAAACTTCTTCAATTGTTCCTGCATTTTCTCCCACAGCGGTGGCCAACGTGGTAATTCCCACTGGACCTCCATTAAATTTATCAATTAAAGTTAAGAGCAAACGATTGTCCATCTCATCCAAGCCATTGGCATCCACATTAAGTGCTGAAAGTGCTATATTGGTAATTTCTAAATTAATTATACCATCTCCTTTGATTTGTGCAAAATCACGCACTCTTCTTAATAAAGCGTTCGCAATTCTAGGTGTTCCTCTACTCCTACTTGCGATTTCGTAGGCAGCATCATGGTCGATAGGTATGTTCAGCAAATCACTCGATCGTTTTACAATTTGAGTGAGTGTTTTAGCATTGTAATATTGTAAACGAGCATTTATACCAAAACGAGCTCTAAGTGGCGCTGTGAGCAATCCTGAACGCGTTGTAGCCCCTACTAAGGTAAAAGGATTTAATGCAATTTGAACAGTTCTCGCATTAGGCCCTGAATCAATCATGATATCAATCACGAAATCTTCCATAGCAGAATACAAATATTCCTCAATCACAGGGGAAAGTCTATGTATTTCATCAATGAACAGCACATCTCCTTCATCCAAGCTAGTCAACAAACCTGCTAAGTCTCCTGGTTTGTCTAATACTGGACCAGAAGTTACTTTAAATCCCACGTCCAACTCGTTGGCTATAATATGAGCCAAAGTCGTTTTTCCAAGCCCTGGAGGTCCATGTAACAATACATGGTCTAGTGGCTCATTACGTTGTTGTGTTGCTTTGATAAAAATCTCTAAATTTTCAATGATTTTACTTTGACCTGTAAAATCATCTAAAAGCTTAGGACGCAACACTTTATCCAACTCTAGATCAAGCTTATCACCATCATTTCTGTAATCAAAGTCCTCTTCTTCCACTGTTTGTGTATTATAATTATCAAAGATAAGAAAAGCCCAACACACTATGGGTATTGGGCTTTAAAAATATATTAGTGACTTGAAGTTTAATGACCTCCTCCGTCTACTTCTCCCTCTTTTAGTGGAACTGTTTGTGGAACGAAGTCCTCATCCCACCCTGGCTTAGAATAATCATAAGGCCAACGGTGTACTTCAGGAATTTCTCCAGGCCAGTTACCATGTCCAGGTACAATCGTTGGAGTAGTCCACTCTAAAGTTGTAGATTTCCATGGGTTTAATGGCGCGATAGGCCCTCTGAAGATACTATAGAAGAAGTTAAAGATGAACAAGAACTGAGCTGCCGCTCCAATTATCGCGAAGATTGTAATTAACAAGTTCAAATCTAACATCATTTGACTTGCTGTTGGATTAAAGGTATCATAGATAGAATAATCATAATATCTTCTTGGGGCACCTCCTAATCCAATAAAGTGCATTGGTATAAATACTCCGTAACCTCCAATCATTGTTAACCAAAAGTGTGCATACCCTAAGCGTGCATTCATCATTCTTCCGAACATTTTAGGGAACCAATGATAAACCCCTGCAAACATACCAAATATTGAAGATAGACCCATTACCACGTGGAAGTGAGCTACCACGAACATGGTGTCGTGTACTTGAATATCTAATGAAGAGTTTCCAAGGATAGTTCCTGTAATACCTCCTGAGATGAAAGTAGAAACTAATCCAATTGAGAACAACATTGCTGGCGTAAAAGTGATCGACCCTTTCCAAAGCGTTGTAAGGTAGTTAAACACCTTAACGGCAGAAGGAATAGCAATTAACAATGTAGTAAATACGAACACACTACCTAAGAATGGATCCATACCAGACACGAACATGTGGTGAGCCCAAACTAGACAGGACAAGAATCCGATAGTTAAAAGTGAACCAATCATCGCACGGTAACCAAAAATTGGTTTTCTCGATTGGTTAGCAATAATCTCAGATGTAATACCTAATGAAGGTAATAATACAATATACACCTCAGGGTGACCTAAGAACCAGAATAAGTGCTGGTATAAGATTGGTGAACCACCCACGTTGTCAAGCATTTCATTACCGATGATAATATCACTTAAGTAGAATGATGTTCCAAAAATACGGTCCATTGCCAATAGAAGAACTGCCGCGAATAACACTGGGAAAGAAATAATACCCACAATTGCAGTGATAAGGAATCCCCAAATTGTTAGCGGCATTCTTGTCAATGTCATTCCTTTTGTTCTTAAGTTCAAAATTGTAACTACATAGTTAAGTGAACCTAATAATGATGAGGCGATGAAAATCACTAAAGAAACCATCCATAATGACATTCCCATTCCTGATCCAGACATCGCTTGAGGTAATGCTGAAAGTGGAGGATATACTGTCCAACCTCCCATTGCAGGTCCTGATTCTACGAATAATGAAGCTAACATTACCACTGAAGCAATGTTATACAACCAACAAGACATCATATTCATGAATCCTGAAGCCATATCTCTTGCTCCAATTTGTAGAGGAATTAATACGTTAGAGAATGTTCCAGATAGTCCACCTGTTAATACAAAGAAAACCATAATGGTACCATGAATCGTCACTAAACCAAGGAACATGTCTTGGTTTAGTACACCATCTGGTGCCCATCTGTCACCTAAGAACATATTTAAAAAGTCTGAAGACTGTTCTGGCCATGCTAATTGTATTCTAAAAAATACAGATAACATCATTCCAACCACTGCCATAAAGATTGCTGCAATCAAGAATTGCTTACCAATCATTTTATGGTCATAACTAAAAATATACTTTGAAACAAAGCTCTCCTCGTGATGATTTTCTTCGTGAATTGCTTCTTGAGCTGTTGCTGACATAGTTATAAAAAATTAATTTAGTTTACAATATTATTAATTATCAATTCTTGATGCGATTGCTTCATAGTATTCTAGAAGTTGACTTTCGTTTCCTTCAATCCATGGAGTCCCATCAATAGTGGATTTAGTTTTTTGCCACTCTAAATATTCTTTAGGTCCTAAAACCTTTACAGACATTTTCATTCTATAATGTGCCGTTCCACAAACTTTATTACATAATATCGCATACTCAAACTCTGGATTATCTAAAATTTCTTTCATTTCATCTGAAGTATATACAGGCTGAATTTTAAAATAAGTAGTCAGTCCTGGTACAGTGTTCATTTGTGCACGGAAATGTGGGAAATAAGCACTGTGGATTACGTCTTTTGAACGGAAGCTAAAGTTATACTTCTGTCCTTTTAATAAAACTAAACTATCTTCCACAATCACATCATCTAATGCGAGTTCATCTAGTGAATCATTATAGGTTACAGACATTGCTTCAAGAAGTCTAGCCATTCTTTCTTTTCTTCCTAATTCAGTCATAAGTTTTTTACGTTCTGATTTAGAAATCACAGAAGAATTATCATTAAGCTTAGCTTCAAGCATTTCAATTCCTTCGCTACCAGGCTCACCTACTTTCATTAATTCAAGTGAACGCTCGATATTGTCTCTTGTAACGATAGCGTATGGGTTTTCTGGTGTAGTTAGCTTATAATCAAATTTACCTAGTTCGTTGTTCATTCCGGAATAACGAGCAGTCCAAGCAAATTGGTAGGCAAATACTTCAACGTTCTCATAATCTTCAGCTGCCGGAGAAGTAATATCATTCCATGTTTTTAACCCTAATATAACCATTACAGAAAGTCCAGCTGCTGGTACAACTGTCCAAATCATCTCCAACTTATTGTTGTATGGGTAGAAAATTGCTTTAACTCCTGGTTTCTTTCTGTATTTGTATGAAAACCAAAATGTTAAAGTTACACAACTAAAGTAAACCAATAAAACAAGTACCCATTGAATACTATAGATGAAGTCAATTTGTTGTCCACCTACTGATGCTGCTGGCCCTAAGTCTATAAATCCATAGTCTACAATTAAGTAGATTAGGAAAGCGTGAAGCAAAACCATAAACACAATCATAGAGATTGCGTTAAAATTATTTTCACTAGGAGGTGTTTCTTCGGGTTTATATTTACTTAACTTCTGAGCAAGCTCACTCACACGCATGATTTGTGCGATGGCTAATGCTCCAAGAATGATGACTAAAACTATTACTAACTTATCAACCATTTTTATAAAATTAAATGTGTTTTTTTAAATTTTATTATCTATTAAATTTCGTGATGTAAAGATTCATCCATATATGGATTATTCTGACTAATTAGTGGTGCTTTTGACAGCCTCACCAATACCACACGAATAAATAACCCGAAGAAGAAAAGAGCCATTCCTACTTCTATGAATCCTATAGAAGCTAAAGGTCCCATTGCTCCTCCCATAACCATAATCCATACATCTAACCAATGTCCTATAGTAATAATAAGTCCTACAAAAACAAGCGCTCCGATATGTCTTTTTGCATCCCTAGACATTAATATTAACATAGGGAAAACGAAGTTGACAATAAACATTCCAAAGTAAAGGAGTTTGTAGTTATCAACTCGCGTAATGTAATATGCTGATTCTTCTGGCATATTTGCGTACCAAATTAGCATGAATTGAGAGAACCATAGGTATGCCCATAAGAAAGAAAGAGCAAAAATCCATGTTCCTACGTCATGAATATGGCTTTCATTAAGCTTTGGTAAATACCCTAGTTTTTTAAGGTATAAAATAAGGATTACAATCATCACCATTGCACTTACCCATCCTCCAGCGAAAACGTACCATCCGAATAATGTAGAGTGCCAGTGAATGTCAATTGACATCAACCAATCCCATGAAGACATAGAGCTAAAGAAAGCAAACAATAACAAGAACAACGCTGATCTGTTAAAATTCTTTTGGTGAATTTCCAAAGCATTGTCAGGCATTTGGTCTTGCATTAAAGAACGCTTAATAAATCCTTTCCACATGAAGTAATACACAGCAAAGTAAAGGATTGCACGTGCCCAGAAAAACGCCACGTTCATGTATTTTCCTCTTTTTGCTGCAGCATAGTCATAATGCGCACCACCTTCATTCATTATTTCAGGGTCCATCCATAGGTAGATATCAGCGCCATTCATAAACGTAATACAAAGGAATGTAACTACTAGAAAAGCAATCCCTACGGGTATATAACCTGTAATCGCTTCAATTGGACGTTTTATATACACAAACCATCCTACTTCTGAAACGTGCTGTACGGCTAAGAAAAACAATGCACTAATTGCTATTGTAAAGAAGAAGAAGCTATTAGAAAGTAAGTTACTTAAAAAACGACGTACAACATGTCCGTCATCCATAGCTGCTACAACACCTATCAAAGTGAGTACTATACCAACAATAACAAGTACTGTTGTCCATAACTTAGCCTTATTCGAAACTTGATAATCCATTTAACTATAAATTTTCTTTGTTATACTCTTTTATATTATTCTTCAGTAACCTCTTCCGTGTTTTCTGCTACTTCATCTTCTGTCGTCTCAACTTCTTCTGTTGTTACAGATTGATTGTACGCATGTCCATAATCATCAAATCTAAATTGGTTGATATAATGAACCACTGTCCAGATTTCTTTGTTGTTTAATAATGGCGCATGTGCTCCCATCATCCCTTTACCATAATAGATAGAAAAGAAAACTTGCCCATCAGCTAATTCCAAAAGGTTTTTGAAATCAGGAACTCCAGCATACGCTCCACTTTCAACCATTGGTCCCTTACCATCTCCGTCTTTACCATGGCAGTGTGCACAGTTGATTGTATACAGTTGTTTACCTTGATCAAAGATAGCTTTTTCATTATCTGCTGTAAGCTTAATAGGATTTTTATCTTCAGCTGCTTTAAAGTAGTCACCTCCAGGCTCAGAGCTTAATTTCCAACCATGCTCGGCTTTCAATCCATGCGTTGTTGGAGCAAAGCTATTCGCTTGTCTTTTGTAAGGAAGATAAATATCTAAATCTTCGATATCTCCATAATAAGGAATTGTATTAATTGGTGGATGCAATGCTGTTTGCTTCACCGTTAACTCCTTATTTGTTCTTTCTTTAATCCAACCATAATCAACATACGGTTCAATGGCAGCTGATCGTGCCATATCTGGCATAAAATCTAAACCAGGAGAGTCTTTATCTGAAATACAAGAAGAAAGTACCCCTATCCCTAAAGATAAAACTAATAACCTCGTTGTGATTGCCTTCATATTTTTCTTCATGGCAAATTATTTAATGTTTTTTTGATCTAATTCTACAATACCTGTCTCCATCAACATTGCTTCAAGTTCTTTTTCAGTGAACTTAGCATTTTCATTCAATCTTAATTCAATAACGAAATGATCGTCTGTTGTTCTAGGGTCTGGGTTTCCTGCTGGCATTCCTGGAAGTGTTTTATTTGCTAATAAATAAGTAATCGCCATAGCGTGAGCTGCAAACAAAACAGTCATCTCAAATGAAATTGGAACAAATGCCAATAAGTTTTCAGTGAAAGAGAAACTTGGTTTACCTCCAATATTCATTGGCCAATCATGTATCATAAAATAATGGATACCTACAAGCGCTAAAGTAAGACCAAACAATCCATATAAGAATGAAAAGATTCCTAATCTACTTTCCTTTAATCCTATTACTTTATCAATTCCATGTACAGGAAATGGAGAAAAAACATCTGCTACTTTCACTCCTTTTGCAACCAACCTTTTAGCACCATCCAATAGTACTTCATCGTCGTTATACATTGCATAAAAAACTACGTTTTTAGATTCCATGTCTTAATTATTATCGTTATTTAAATTGTCATCAGCTTGGGTGTCTTCTGAGTCATCTGTTTTATTAGACGGCTCATCATTCTTCTTTGTTACATTCATTTTAGACTTAGCTAAATGCTGATCTTCCAAAGAATATGCAGGAGAAATAGCCGTACCATTTTTGTATGACTCTCCTGAAGATCTTACGATGTGTTTTAATTCTGCTATAGGTAACACAGGGAAATATCTTGTAAACAATAAAAAGAAAACGAAGAACAAACCAATTGTACCTACGAAAATTGCAATATCAATATGTGTAGGATAGAACATAATCCATGCAGATGGTAAGTAGTCATGGTGCAAGTTCAACACAATAATGTCAAAACGCTCAAACCACATTCCTATGTTAATTACAATTCCTATTAACCATGAAGCGATAAAGCTCGTTCTTACTTTCTTAATCCAAAGCAATGCTGGAATAGCTACGTTACACAAAATAAGCGCCCAGAATGCCCACCAGTATCTACCTGTTGCAGCTCCCCACGACATATATGCGAAAGATTCGTATTCATGTCCTGTATACCAAGCTACCCAGAACTCAGTTATATAAGCAACAGCAACAATTCCACCTGTTACAATAATCACAATGTTCATATACTCCACGTGTTTTCGAGTAATATATGCTTCAAGTGAATATGCTTTACGCATTATTAAAAGAAGTGTTTGTACCATGGCAAAACCTGAGAAAACAGCTCCTGCAACGAAATATGGTGGATAAATTGTAGAGTGCCATCCTGGAACAATCGACGTAGCGAAGTCAAAAGATACAATCGAGTGTACTGAGAATACAAGTGGAGTAGCTAAACCTGCTAAAATAAGAGAAACAAGCTCAAATCTTTGCCAGTGTTTTGCACTTCCTGACCATCCGAAAGATAGGATGCTGTACATTTTCTTAGCAAGTGGTTTTTTAGCTCTATCACGTATTGTTGCGAAATCAGGAATCAAACCAATGTACCAGAACACTACTGATACTGAAAGGTAAGTTGAAATAGCAAACACATCCCACAACAATGGCGAGTTAAAGTTTGGCCACAACGAACCAAAGTGGTTTGGCAATGGAACTACCCAGTAACCAACCCAAATACGTCCCATGTGAATTAATGGGAATAACCCCGCCATAAATACTGCGAAAATCGTCATCGCTTCTGCTGAACGGTTAATCGCCATTCTCCATTTTTGACGGAATAATAACAACACTGCTGAGATTAACGTACCTGCGTGACCAATACCAACCCACCAAACGAAGTTAGTAATATCCCAGGCCCAGTTAATTGTTTTATTTAGTCCCCAAGTTCCGATTCCAGTACCTATTAAGTAAAGAATAGAACCCACACCATATAAACCAATGACTGCAGCGATAGTAAACAATACATACCATGTTCTTGATGCTTTTCCTTCAATAGGTCTACACACATCTTCTGTAATATCATTGTAAGATTTGTGTCCTAAAATCAGGGGTTTTCTAATTGTTGCTTCTTTTTGCATTACAATAAATTTATTATTTTAATACTTATCTACCAGTGAATGAGTTATTATTTAATTTCTTCTGAAGTTTCCGTCAATAATCCTTTTAGTTGAACCTTTGCAAGAAGATCATTCTCTTCGTTTCTTACCTTAGTTTGATACCAAACATTTGGTCGAGTACCAATATCAGCTAAAGCTTGGTAAGAACGTTTATGCTCAGAGTTCTTTCTAACTGCTGAATTAGGGTCGTTCCAGTCTCCCACAACAATTGCGTTTGCAGGACAAGCGTCAGCACATGCTGTTTGGAAATCTCCGTCATAAACTGAACGTCTTTCCTTCTTCGCGTTGAACTTAGTTTCCTGAATTCTTTGAACACACATTGAACATTTCTCCATTACCCCACGAGTTCTAACAGTAACATCTGGGTTTAATACCATACGTCCAAGCTCATCTTGTGCTGGGTTAACCTCTCCAAACTTCTTATAAGAAGGGTAGTTAAACCAGTTGAAACGTCTTACTTTATAAGGACAGTTGTTTGCACAGTAACGTGTACCAATACAACGGTTGTATGTCATTTGGTTTAAACCTTCATTAGAGTGAGTTGTAGCAGACACTGGACAAACTGTCTCACAAGGAGCGTGATTACAGTGCTGACACATCATTGGTTGGTGAACCACTTTAGGGTTTTCACCAGGAATATCTCCTTTTTTAAGGTTTACACGCTTACCTGTTTTTGATTGACCTGGAGTTGCTTCTTCATCTGATGCAAAATAACGGTCAATACGCAACCAGTGCATTTCTCTTCCTCTTCTGATTTCATCTTTCCCAACTACAGGAATGTTATTTTCAGTCTGACATGCAATTAAACATGCTCCACATCCAAAACAAGAGTTCAAGTCAATTGACATTCCCCATCTATGTCCTACATGCTTAACAGGGTGATCATCCCAAAGGCTAAACTCTTCAAGAGGCGCAGAAACGTGATTTCCGTGCTCATCAATTCTCTTAAGTGTTCTATCTGGATTATATACATCTTTAGAATAGTTCTCGTAAGTATCTAAAGTTGTTTCTCTAATCACAGAGTTTCTACCCATTATCGTGTGGTGAATTTGAGTAGTTGCTATAGGATATTCTTTATTTAACTTTGTTATTGAACCTACTACGGCATATTCCATAACTCCGTTAGTAGTATCTACCATTCTGAAAGCGTTTTTACCAATTGGAAGTGGGAAACCATTAGCATCCGTCTCTAAACCACCGTATTCTTTAGTTTGAAACGCTGCTTTTCCAATTTTAGCACCTCCTTCACCTCTTCCGTATCCTAGCGCAAGACCGACTGTGTTTGGTGCTTGTCCTGGAGATGGGAATACAGGTAATTCATAAACTACATCACCCACAGTAATCGAAGCCATTGTAGCTCCATTTTCTTGGTCGATGTATGTTGCATAACCTTCCGCTCTCATTCGCGTAGGGTTCATTGTAATATAGTTGTCCCAAGTTACTTTAGAAATTGGGTCTGGCAACTCTTGCAACCAAGGGTTGGCTGCTTGATTTCCATTTCCAATACCTGCCTTTTGGTACAACACAATTTCTAAATCTCCAGCTTTTGGTAGATTTTTCACTGCTCCAGCGATTGCTGCATCATTGAACTCAGGTTCTGTTGGAGATGCAATAGGTTTTGAATGAGCAGAATTATGAATTGCTTTATCCCAATCCATTCCATCTATAATTCCACTATTCTCCCAATTTTCTTTTATATAGTTATAGTAAACTGTACTGTCTTTTCCTTCACGTTTAGCCTTGCCTGCCCAAACCAAGAAAGATTCTTGCGCACAAGTAGTATCGAATAAAGGTCTAATTGTTGGCTGTTGGATTCCGAACTCACTTGCTTTTGGTGAGTAGTCGTTCCAAGACTCTAAGGCGTGGTGATCTGGCATTACGTAAGTACAAAGCGATGCTGTTTCATCCATTACCGAAGCAAGTGAAACAGACATTGGCAACTTACTTAAAGCTTCTCCAAATGCCACTCCGTTAGGTATAGAATAAACAGGGTTAACCCCGTAGAAGAACACTGCATCAGGTCCTTTTCCACCAATTATATCACCTACCAGCTTCATCATTTTGTCATCTTCCGACGCAAACATGTGAACTGGATTATTTACATTAATTGTAGATTTATAAGCGCCTATTAAACTATTCAGTTTATTCACTAGCACTTGAACTCCAACGTTATTAGAGCCAGAAACAACAAGGCCACCTCCTTTTTTAAGGTCGCTTGCCATTCTTTTAATGTTTTCTTCTCCAACTGTTTCTGGAACTGAAGCAGTTACTCCATTTACAGAGCCACCAACTTCTTTAATCAATGCGGCAAGAATTCCAGCTTCATCTGAAGGCTTAATCATCAATCTCACATCCGCATTAGAACCCGTAACTGACAAGTTCGACTCTAATTGATAGTGTTTGCTCATCCAGTCGCCATCAGGATTACGCCTTGATGCATACTGACCAGCGTATTGAGTTGACATCAACCAAGTTGAAGTGAAGTCAGCTCCAAAGCTTACTATTGTTTTAGCTTTAGTAAAATCATAATCAGGAATAAAAGCCTCTCCGAAAGTCAATTCGTTTGCTTTTCTAATTCCAGCGTAAGATACAGGATCATACTGAATATGTTCGAACTTCGCTCCAGAAGCTGAAAGCTCATCCTCTGTCGTATCTGCTGAGCCTCCAGTAATGAACTCTCCAAATTCTTTAATTACTTTATATGTAGAAGGAGAAGCAAGCGTATTTGATACTAAAACAACGCGTCCTCTCTTTGCTTTTATTTCATTAAGCTTTTTAGTAATCTCTTCGTCTGCAGTTGCAGTCGCGATTCCTTGTCCATCTTTAAAGGCAAACTGCAATCTAGCCTCATTGTATAATCCTAGGATAGATGCAATAACTTGAGCGTTTACACCTCCGTTAGTAAAGCCAAATTCTTTATTTCCTTTAATATAAATAGGTCTTCCTTCTCTTGTTTTAACAATGATGTTAGCGTATGAACTTCCGTCATAATAAGTAGAAGCGTACCATGTAGCAACTCCAGGAGTTACATCAATAGGTTTGTTCACATAAGGCACTGCTTTGTTTACAGGTGCCTCACAAGCTGCGATTGTAGCTGCAGCCACACTAAATCCTAAAAACTTTAAGAAGTCTCTCCTTGGAGTAGAAGTCTCCTTAAGGTTGTCTTCATCAGACAAAAAGTCTTCAATTGACACTTCCTGGCCAAACTCTTTATTTACAGTTTCAATAAATTCAGGCGTTTCATTTAACTCCTCCAGGCCTTTCCAATATTTTTTACTCATTGCTATATGTTTATTTTAGCGATCAACAATATTAATAATGACACTTAGCACATTCCCATCCACCAAGCTCTCTTGCGGTAACCTTTCCGTCTGATAAATATTCTTCGTATAACTCTGGGTCATGCTCAACAAGACGTCTATGAATTTCCTCATAGTATCCTCCGTTTTTATCAAGCAAACCACTTGACACTTCTTTGATGTCGTGACACTCTATACACCATCCCATCGTCAAAGTTTCTTTTGTCAACTGAATATTTCCTTCAATTTTATTCAACTCTTCCACAGGAACAACACGAGCTGTCTCATTTTCTTTCGTCATATCTCCATGACATTGTTTACAATCAATTCCTCCAATCTCAACGTGTTGAGCATGGCTAAAGAAAACATAGTCAGGCAATGTGTGAACTTTGTTCCAAACGATATTTTCTGTTTCGCCGCTATATGTTCCTCCACCTTCTGGACTAAATCCAGCTGAATTGTAAATGTTTTGAATTTTAGCCACTTGGTCTCCTTCTCCTTGTACTTGTTTATGACAATTCATACACACGTTTGTAGTAGGAAGACCCGCAGTTCTTGACTTGTTTGCAGAATTGTGACAGTACATACAATCGATTCCGTTGAGTCCCGCGTGAACATCATGTGGGAATGCAATTGGCTGACTAGGCTTATATCCTGAAACCACCCCTACATTGTACAGACCTAAGAAAGCCCATGTTAATAGAGAGATTACAACAATAAACCCTACAATTCCAATGTATTTTTTATTCTTCCATGCCCAAGCTTTAGAACCAATCTTAAGCTCTTCTTTGTCATCTTCTGAAATGTTTTTAAGTTGTTTTTTAACACCTCCTAAAGAAAAAATAAGGATTAGAAATATGATTCCCAATAAATACCAAACCCATCCTAAACCTTCATCTTTTTGTGTTACTACAGTAGCCGATCCAGAAGCTCCGTCTCCCCCTGCAGCAGCAGCGCCAGGCAGCGGTTGAGCGTCTACATAATCAAAAACTGCATCAATCTCTTCATTTGTCATCGAAGGGAAGTTAGTCATCGCTGTTGGAGACCAATCTGCCACCTCTTGTGCGTATGGGTCTGTAGCTGCAGCTCTTTGCCAGTTTCTCACCCATTCATAAACCGATTCTTCTAAAGCTCCTCCTTGTCGCCATTTTTCACGAACTTCGAACAACTTAGGTCCTGTCATGTCTCTATGTGGGGTGTGACATGTAGCACATCTTGAGTTAAAAAGAGCCTCCCCATCTTGCGCCTCTGTTGAGAAAGGTGCAAACACAAACAACGTTAAAAGTAACGCAAATAATCCTTTATTTTTCAATGTAAACATCTGATTATGAGATATTTTAATTTATAATTTCACAACTTTACGTGCTTATTCTTAATATATATTTAAAAGCAAAAATAGTAGAATATCAATAGTCTTTGACAGTTTCATGACAATAAAAGTGCTTTTAAAATCAATTTAGAACTGTTCTAAATAGCGCTTCTTTGTTAAAAATGCATAAAATAAAAGGTAAAGACACAATAAAAAGCTTCATAACACATTGAGATTTAATTTAAAAACTTATTATTAAAATTAATTAAGAAGAAAAAAAAACTGTTTGATAAATGAAATTCTATTAAAAATTTCTCTTCTGTATTTTTACAAATTTGCAAAACTGTTAATATCTTTTTTCTTTTGTTTTTTCAATCATTAAAAGAAGTTTGATGTATAAAGAAAAAAATTATCAACAAATTTAAAAATGTTAAAGTGTTAATTTTTGATCTCTAATATCCCATTCCGCATAGGAGTCCTCTGTCTCATAAAGCTTAACGTTTGCCAAAGTAAGATTCTGCGGTAAGCTATCTTGAATAATCTCCTTGAAACGAATGAGCAGGTTTTCACAAGTAGGTTGATTATCAAAGAAAATTATTCTTTCATTATAGTCTGATTGTTTGAAATCTCTGGTGTCATGTTTGCTTACCACTAAAGCATGGTCGTAGGTTTCGACAATTTTATCTTTTACAATTTCCTTAAGTACGGAAAAGTCAATAACCATCCCGTCTTTTACCGATCCCACTTCATGTTTTACTTTTCCCATAACGGTAACGTAGAGTTTATAAGAGTGACCGTGAACAAAACGACAATTGCCATCATAATTGTGTAATGCATGCCCCATTTCAAATGAAAACCTCTTTGTTAAACGAACTAAATCCTGACTCATACTTAATATATTAATTGAACACTGCAAAGATGAGACAAAATATTCAGAATAATAAACGCATACTGAAAATCTACTGCTGAATGGAAGTAAAAATTAATTTTCTTTATTCTAAATATAGTCATTGATGACATAGTACGTTCAAAGAACTGACTTTCCTCAGAAAAAAACTCAAAATATTACATCATATTTGTAACAGAAAAATAAACATTATGCCATTTCAAAACAAAAGCATATTATTACTCCTCTTCTTAATGATTAATACTTTTGTATATAATCAAATTGAACTTCAAGGGCAGTATAAAGCAAGACCTGAGTTTTTAAATGGATATAAACAACCATTGCTTAAATCGGAAAAGCCAAACTTTTATATCAGTCAACGTGCACGCCTAGGTTTACAATACACACATCCTCGATTTCAATTTAACTTTATTGCTCAAGACGTGAGGGTTTGGGGAAGTACAGCTTCAACAGCGCTTGATGACAAGGGTTATCTTTCAATCTTCGAAGCCAATGCCATGATTAAATTTACAGAAAAGTGGATGCTAAAGTTAGGAAGGCAGCCTATTCAATATGATAACGGAAGAATTTTTGGAGTTTCAGATTGGGGAATGTCGGCAAGAAGACATGATGCGGCAATTTTACGTTATAAAGACAGCACATGGCAAGTTGATGTCGGTGCTTCATACAATCAAATGTCTGGCTCTTCCATAAAAACTATTTATGAATTAAATAATTATAAAACTTTTCAATATGCATGGGCAAATAAAAAGTGGTCAGAATTATCCTTGAGTTTATTATTTGTAAATAATGGAATGGAACATATTTACATGGAAGATAGTATTAAAAATTCAAAAATAAATTATACCCAAACGTTTGGAACATATTTAACTTATGATAAGCCAAAATTTAATCTTCAACTTTATGGATATTATCAAATGGGGGTAAATCAACACAACCAGACTCTTCATGCATATAACGTGAGTGCATCTGCTACTATAAAGCCAATTAAAAATATAAAAATGACTTTGGGTGGTGAAATTCTATCAGGAACTTCACAAGCGCACACAATAAATGACAGAAGCCAGTCTTTTTCTCCTCTTTACCATTCGCTTCATCCATTAAATGGATATATGGATTACTTCTACGCTGGAAATCATGAAGAAAGTGTAGGTTTAATTAATCCCTTCTTAAAAATCGCTTATCAAGTTAAAAAACTTGAGTTTGGAATAGATAATCATTTGTTTTATGCCGCTGCCGATGTTCAAAATGATAAAATTCAAACACATTTTGAGAAAAGCAACCCGTTTTTGGGCTATGAATTAGATTTTACATTAAAATATAAACTCTTAGACGAGATTTCATTTCAGTTAGGTTATTCTATAATGTCTGGTACAGAAACGATGCGTATACTCAAAAACGCAGACCATACTAAAGCTAGTCATTGGGGATACATAATGATTAGCATAACACCATTTAAAAACCTAGCTCCTCTATTCGCCAAATAATTTATTGATTGTAATTATAGCTTTCTCTTTAGAAAATTTTTGAAGTAAAAATGAGGAACAATCCCTCTATACGCCATCCATACAATAATAGATATCCAAATCACGGTAAGACTAGGCATAATGGCGTGACCAATTAATAAAGCAGGTAGAAAGCCAATCGCTGTGGAAATCAACAAGAGGTTTCGTAAAAACTTTGCTTCTCCCATTCCCTTAAAAACACCATCATAGGTAAATGCAATGGAATTAAAGAATAAACAAACGACAAAAAGAGGTAATACTTTAGGATAAGTCAGCCATACCTCTTCACTATTAATGAGTAAGGACATAATGGGTTTGTCAAACAGTAAAAGTACAATAGCAAGTAGTATTGTAACGATTAAACTCAACAATAAGTTTCGATTTAAATTTCGTTTTAATGCACTTTTATTTCCTGCCCCAAGAAACTTTCCAGCCATTGCGTTAGCGGAAGAAGCAAAAGCATCTAAAAAGAAAGCGGAGAACATCCACAAATTAAGCATTAAAGCATGAGTTGCAGCTTCAACAGAGCCATAGATATTTGCAAATTTATGTGTTAGCATAAGTGCTATATTCAAAACTGCCGTACGGATAATCAAGTTTCCAGCCATAAGCAGTAAACTTTTAAATTCGGGATTAATAGTAAAAGAATGCTTGAGTTTTATTTTCGATTGAAAGAAAAGAAAGTAAAGAGTAATGCTAAGCATTACCAATTGTGCTATCACGCTCGCCAATGCAGCGCCTTCAACGCCCATTGCAGGCAATCCCCACCATCCAAAGACTAAAACAAAATCCAGCAAAACGTTAATTGATCCGCCAATAATTGCTGCAACCATTGCCCACCAAGTATTTTGGATTCCTCTAAAAACGCCAAAAAGAGAAAAAGTAATTATAGATAAGGGAAAACCAAATACGCGAATATTAAAATATGCAGTAGCATCTTTTAAAATGTCTCCACTTGCTGATAAAACGTGCTCAAAAACCCAAGCTGAAGAAAAATAAGTAAATAGCAATGCGATAATGCCCACAATAATATTAAAATATAGCATTTGAGGGATAAGCGTAGCCATATCTTCCATTCTGTTCGATCCGTATGCTTGAGAAACTTTGGCGGAAATAGCGCTTTTCATTTGTGAAAAAATCCAAATTAAAGCAGATATCAAACTCCCCGCAAGTCCAACGGCTGCAACAGCAGATATGTTTTGTTGACTTTCTTCAATCGTTTCATATCCAATATTACCTACAACTGCAATATCAGTTAAAGACAATACTGGCTCAACAATTCCTCCAAGCATAGCTGGGATAGCCAAATTCCATATAGACCGATATGAAGGTTCTTTAGTAATTTTATAAAAAAATAATGTGACTATCTACCTGGTGTAAAACCTGCTCCAGACCTTGATGTTTCAATTACTTGCATTCCATCTTTAAACTGCATCGTTGACTTCACCTTACCTTCACGGTCATAAAAAACAGCTTTTCCATGTCTTACACCGTCTTTATACTCAATTGAAGATATAATTGTGTTGCCTAGGAATTCATAGGTTTCCATTTTTCCATTCAGCTTCCCGTTTTTATAATGAGCAATTACTGCTGGCAATACTCCTCCGGGATGATAAGTAATCCATTTTCCAGTTTTTTCATCATTTCTATACCTTCCCTCCATCATTTTCGTATAGTCTTTTTGAGAGTAACTTACAGATTTGCCATGCCGGGCTGAAACCAGGTGCTTTCGGTCTTTTAAGGTTCCTTTTTTTACTTTGGATTTTTTGACAATAACTTTATAATTATTGATGTCACTCACTCTTCCATTAGAAAAGTAATCTATCCACTCACCAGACTTCAATCCGTTTTTATAATTACCTTTAGAAGCTGGCACTCCATCCAAATAAAACGACAACCATTCTCCGTGTAATTCTCCGTCTACAAATGTTGACTCATTTTTTAACTGTCCATTTTCCCAATAGTTTTGCCAAAGTCCTTGTTCTTTTCCTTCTACATACTCTCCTGTCATTAAAAGAACTCCGTTTTCATACCATGTTTGCCAAAGTCCATGTTGAACATCCTCTTTAAAAACACCCTCTCTAAACTTCTTTCCATTCTTATAGTAGTAAGTCCATTTTCCATCCTTTTTTCCATCTTTATACCTTGCGCGATAAGAAAGTTTTCCATCTGGATAGTTGTATATCCACGTGCCGTGTTGTAATCCATTTTTAAAGGTACCTTCTTGGTCTAGCACTCCTGAATTTGTGTACCACGACCACTTTCCAGTTTTCATTCCATTCTCGTGTTCTCCTTCTACACGAACTTGACCATTATCATAATAGTTTATATAACCACCATGTAATTGGCCGTCTTTATAATGAACCACTTTTTCTAAATCACCAGTAATGAAATAATGTTCCCATTTCCCATCTGGCTTATTATTTGAAAATGACCCTTTCACTGTGTACATTCCATACACCGAAGCTTCTTCAAAAGGTCCGTCTTTCAATCCATTTTTAAAATTGTACCAAGATTTCAATCGACCGTTTGCATAATAGTCGACCATTTCTCCAGTTCCTTCTTTAACCAAGTGTGTACGAAGTGAATCTGCAGCATAAAACTCCCAAATATAGGAGACACCATCACGAATTTCTTCAACAGATTTAAGCGAACCATCAGCATAAAAGTACCTCCACTCACCAATCGGTGTTCCCATGTCATAATACCCAACTTCTAGCGTATCGCCTGACAATCCAAAAGCAACATAAAGGCTGTCTTGCACATCATTTTTAAAATAACCCAAGTCCTTCACTCGATTCGGTCCATAATATGTTTTTACTTCTCCATGTAATTTGTTTCGATTATATTGGCGTTCCTCAACTTTTACACCGTCTCTATTATAATATGTCCATTGTCCGTGGCGCTCAGTTGTTTCTCCGAGTTCATCCACATAATAATACCCCGTGATTTCAACTTGTGTTCGGGTTGTAGGATCATAGTAGAACGTTTGTCTTTTTGACAAATTTCTATCCTTTCTTGTTTGCCCATTGGCCACAAAAGTGAAAAATATACAAACAATAAAAACAATGTATTTATTCATGATTAAAAGCTGATTTTTACTTTTCAATTCTACACTCTCTATTATTTTATCCAAATAACAATACTATTTATTAATAAAAACGCACCAAACAACATTAAAATTGTACCTGTTATTCGATTCATTGAAGATAGAAAGCTCACTGTAATAAAAGGCCTTAACTTTTTTGCTCCAAAAATTTTAATAATATCAATAAAAAAGAAGGTACCCAAAACAATAGTCAAGAAAACCCCCATTTCAAAAGTTGACAATGAATTACTTGTCCCTGTGCGGCCGAAAGCCATAACAGAAAACCAATAAAACACGACCAAAGGATTAGCTAAGTTCAAGAGTAATCCTTTAATAAAATGTATCCAATAATCCTTTGGATTTTCGCTTTTTGGTGTTTTAAAGTTTTTCAATTCTACTTTCTTGACCTTTCTAAAGAAGGTTAAATATCCATAGACTATAAACAGAACGCCTCCAATGGCACGAATAGCTGCATTTTCTTGTCCTTCAGACAATTCTTCAATCTGTTGGATAAAAACATAAGCAATAATAATATAGATAACATCTGCGATAAGCACTCCAGCGTCAAAAGCCAAAGCAGCACGAATACCTTTGCGTATGCTTGTTTCCAAAAGCAAAAAAAATGCGGGGCCTAACATCACACTTAGGATAAGTCCCGTAAAAAATGCTTTTAAAATTAAGCCACTCACGCTATACTATTGATTAATCGTTTAGTTTTAAAACTGCTAAAAATGCTTCTTGTGGAACTTCTACTCTTCCCACTTGGCGCATTTTTTTCTTTCCTTCTTTCTGTTTTTCTAGTAACTTCCTCTTTCTAGAAATATCTCCACCATAACATTTTGCGGTCACATCTTTACGAAGTGCTTTAATGGTTTCTCGAGCAATAATTTTTGCTCCTATACTTGCTTGAATTGGAATTTCAAACTGTTGTCTTGGAATTAATTCTTTTAACTTTAAACAAATTTTCTTTCCTAAATCAAAGGCATTTGAACGGTGAATAAGTGCAGAAAGTGCGTCCACTTGTTCATGATTTAATAAGATATCCAATTTTACCAAATCAGATTTTTTATAGCCAATTGGATGGTAATCAAAAGAGGCATATCCTCTAGAAACTGACTTCAATCTATCATAAAAATCAAAAACAATTTCAGCCATTGGCATGTCAAAAGTAATTTCAACCCTATCTTGAGTTAAGTATACTTGGTTTTTCAGCTCTCCTCTTTTTTCCACGCAAAGCGTCATAATTTGACCTACGAACTCAGATTTTGTAATTACCTGTGCTTTAATAAATGGTTCTTCAATATGGTCTATTGTTGAAGGATCAGGCAATTCTGATGGGTTATTAATTACAATTCTATTTTCAGGCTCACGGGTGGTATAGCAATAATAGGAAACGTTCGGAACTGTTGTAATAACCGACATATTGAACTCACGTTCTAATCTTTCTTGGATGATTTCCATGTGCAACATACCTAAGAAACCGCATCGGAAACCAAACCCTAATGCCGCGGAAGATTCAGGTTCATACACCAAGGATGAGTCATTTAATTGAAGTTTCTCCATTGAATGCCTTAACTCCTCAAAGTCGTTGCTATCGATTGGATAAATTCCAGCAAAAACCATGGGTTTTACATCTTCAAATCCATGAACTGCCTCTGAGCAAGGGTTTTCAAAAGAAGTGATTGTTTCCCCAACCTTTACTTCTTTAGCTTGCTTAATTCCAGATACAATATAGCCTACATCTCCTGCTCTCACTTCTTTTTTAGGAAGCAGCCCCATCTTTAACACACCTACCTCATCTGCTAAATATGTTTCTCCTGTATTGACAAACTGTACTTTTTCTCCTTTTGAGATAGTTCCATTCATCACTCTAAAGTAGGCAATTACCCCTCTATAAGAGTTAAAGACTGAATCAAAAATCATGGCTTGTAGCGAAGCGTTCGGGTCTCCCACTGGTGCAGGTATTCGTTCAATAATAGCTTTTAAAATTTCTTGAATGCCTAATCCAGATTTTCCAGAAGCTGCAATTACATCGCTTGGGTCGCAACCAATGAGGTCAACAATTTGATCAGTCACCTCTTCAGGTTGTGCACTGTCTAGGTCCATTTTATTTAAAATGGGAATAATTTCTAAATCATTTTCTAAAGCCAAGTATAAATTGGAAATTGTTTGCGCTTCGATTCCTTGAGTAGCATCAACAATAAGTAAAGCTCCTTCACAAGCAGCAATGGAGCGCGATACTTCATAAGAAAAGTCGACGTGACCAGGTGTGTCTATTAAATTGAGCGTATATTTCTCCCCTTCATACTCATAATCCATCTGAATGGCCTTACTTTTAATTGTAATTCCACGTTCTTTTTCTAAATCCATATCATCCAAGGCTCTGTTTTCCATATCTCTTTCAGAGATGGTTCCAGTTTCCTGTAATAATCTATCGGCCAAGGTACTTTTTCCATGGTCGATATGTGCAATGATGCAAAAGTTACGGATATTCTTCATGTATTTACACTCTAATTTTATTCAATTTGCTTTGTTTGCAAGATAATATGCGAAAATAATGGAATTTACTTAAAATTTCATGATTTTATGCGTTAAGATTATAGAAAAGAGGTGTAATTTCTTGTTTTAGATAGAATCTATCACTTTCCATTTAAAATTCCTTCTAAACTCTTCATTAGTAGGATAAAACGCTTATAAAAAATTAGAGATAGAAGCGGGCGCTCCTATCTCTAATCAAACACTACTACTTATGAAACCTAACACTGCTATGAAAAACAGTGGTACAAATATACGGCTGTTTTATTGAAAAACATATAGTTTCATACAACTTTTCGACTAATTAACCCACGTATTTAGATTAAGAGATTGTTACACTCGCCGAAAATCTATCTTTTTCAGTGATTTTGTAACTCCTCATCATTTATATTTTCATTAAAATTATAAACCTCCTAAATTAAATCGCAAGCGAATTCCTGAGTTAATGTTTCCTGTCACATAGGAAGTGGCAATTACTGGTGTGTTTAATTGCTGGTCATAATACAGGGAAACCGTAATATTTCTTCCAATTAAATAATCCACACTTGACCGAATTGAGAACACTTTTTGACCCGCCGTGGCTTGTGTTTGGTCTTCAACAATCTTACGAATTACAGTTAGATTATCTCTAACAGACAAATCAAATCGAATGTTTAAATCAGACGGTCTTATTCGTTGTCCTTGGAAAGAAATTGGTAAGGATACATTTGAGAATTTATACCCTAATCCTATCACAATTTCTGATCCTGTCATCTCAGTTATTTGATTATTTGCTAATGATAAAGCAGAGGAACGTTCTTTAGAATATTCAAACTTTGTAATAAGTCCATTTCCTCCTATTCTCCATGTAGCATCAAAACCAATTAACGGTGAAAAACGCTCTGCAATCGTCACGTTCTGAATTTGTTGTCTAGAAATAAAGTTATTGTTCATATCTCTAGCGGTTAAATTTCCTGCTCCATCTTCTTCTGCATTTAAATTGGTTTGCATTCCACCTACAGTTACACCTGAAGTATAACCATGTCGTAATGTAAAGTTAGAAAGAAGATTTTGGAAAGCTTTAAACTTACTTAAACCGTTGTATGATATCTGCCAGTTTGGTAGAGGAATATTTCTTATTGGTGATATTGACTTCTTATTCGTTTTTGTGCCCATAAAAGTATTTAAAAACGCTCCTATCAACACGTCTTGATGACTTGGTCCGTATCCATCATAAAATCCTGCACTATCAGACAAGCTGTTTGGATTGCCCTCTCCTAAAAACGTAGATATTTCTGCTCGTCTATCTAAAAGTCTATCAAACGAAGGAGAACGATATTCATCCCCTAATTTTTCAAACGCTGAACCAATAGAAATCGTAGAATATGTTACCGTAGTACTCACAAACTGGCTTTGACTTTCGAACGCTTGCAAGCTATCTGAGAAACGGAAGAATTCAGATGAGTTTTGTGTGAAATTTCGGTTCATTGTCAGATCAATTTTCAAATCCTTCAATGGTTCTAAGCTTGCTCTTAAATTATAATTTTGCGCATGAATTACTGTGTGCTGCCTATTGAGTCCACTCGTGTCCACAATATAACCTCTTTCACCCGCATAAGGAGCCATTAAGAATCCATTTTCACGACCAAACACATCTCTTTGTTGGTTTCCTATGGTAAATCCACGCATTCTGCTATCTCCTATCATTGTAGAGTTGGTTCCAAAAAGGACTGCTTCTTCGTTAAATCCAGGTAAAATCATTCCATCATTCTGACTATAAGTACCTGATATTGTTCTTACGCTCATTAACATTCTTGCCGCAAAGCCCGCCAGAGGATGAAACGGTTTACCAAACTTATCTTGATATCTTTCTTCTCTCTCTTTCCGTGCTTCTATACGTTCATTTTGCTTTTCAAGTCTTGGTTCTTTCCTCGCTAATTTAGATTCAACTTTCCCAAGTTCTTTTTGATGTTCTTCTAACTCTTCTGGACTTAATCTTTCCACCCTTACTCGGTCAAGTTGATTTTTCTTTTGTTGTAACTCTCTAACTTGTTTTGCGAGTTTACTATTATTTGCTTGTTGTGTGCCGCCACCACCTTGATTTCTTTGACGAGGAGTATTTCCTCCAAGGGTACTTCTCATTGCGGTTCTTCCTCCTCCATCATCGATTACTTTCTTTAAGAAATTTGATTTTCTATATAATGTAAGCATATTCAACTGAGCCGTAGCATTTATTGTTCTGCTGTTTTCGATGGAGTTTCCAAAAGCTTCCATTCCAAGGTTTGAACGATTCCATTCATATCCTCCACTATATCTCACATTAGAGTTAATAAAGTCTAAAGCTGGAATTTTGTTAAATGGAATATCATAGGAAATGTTGTATCTATGATCATACCTCATCGTTTTTCCAAGCGTACGTAATTGCGTACGTATAGAATCTTTAAATTCTCTATACAATTCAGGAGCTTCTCTTTTACTCACTTGTCCTTCGGCCTCGTCAAAAATAGAGTAATTATTAGACGTAAAGTCGAATTTCAAGTTTCGGGTTAAATCGTATGCGAAGCTAAATGTTTTGTTCCAAGTAAAGTTCTTTAAGTAAATCGGGTTAAATTCAAAGTCAGTATTTGGAATATTATTTCTGATTTGTCTTTCGTTATAATTTCGGATTAAATTATTTCTTAAGCTAATGTTTTTAGGTCCTAAATACAGATTAAACGTTCTAATTGGATCCCACCACTTAGACTTACGCATAATTTTACTGTTTTTAAATGGCTCCCATAGGGTTGGTGTTCCGTTGTACACATAATTCATTCCTCCTTTCCAAATCTTTGTTCTATCGTAATTTGTTGTAAAATCACGGTATAACTCTTCGCTATATGCAAAATTTAACGAGAAGTTGCTGATGTCCCAAGGCATTCCTTTTGAACCAGGGCTTCTTTGTCTTCGAACATTTGTAAAGTTAAACGATTGCCTTTCTCTAAATTCTTGACCGTCTTGAGTTCTCCTTCTTCGTTCTGCATCATCCTCGTAGGAAGCAATTTCAATATCTGGATTATACGGGTCGTATTGAGGGGTGATTGTTCCTACGGAATACGTATATAAGAAAGGAATGTCTATTCTTGCTTTTTCTCCAAGCAATTGTCCTGCTTGAACGTTAGCTGATAGGTCTAAATTCAGTCTTACATCTCTTTGTCTTTCTGACACTCGACTATCAATGCTTCCCCAATTCAATCCGCTATAAGCTCCTGCCACTTGAATGTCGGCAAAATCTGCAATTTGCAATCGTGCATCCACTAAAGCAGCAGAACCTCCTTTATTATCAAACTCTGTTAAGCGCAATTCATTCACCCAAACTTCAACGCATTTGTCCAAGCCATCGTCTGGTTTCCATGGATTATCGCTGTTTTGAGCTGGATTACGCACCCCAATCATAATTGTTTTTACATCTTTAATATTCGGGTTACCAATCACTTTAATCATTCTTTTCGGATGATTGACATTATTCACATCTGAAGTTCCCGGTTGATGGTCAACTACTTTGGTATATTCCACATTAAAGGACACGCCCGAATTAGGATTATCCATTGCTGCATTTCTTTCCTTTTTCAGGTCAATTAATTCTTCAAAAACAATTCGAAGATTATTTTCTTCTGGCCAAACCTGCACATCGCTTGATGCTCCCCACGGTGTGACTTTTAGCGGCACTTCATATTCATAATAATTTTCTTTAAAATCAGTTCCTAAACGTACAAATACAGTCACGTCATTGTCTTTCAAAGGCTTTGTTGGCTCTACTTCTTCGGCATGTATAAACATTTCTAGATTTTTATACATTACCATGTCCATTCCTACGTTTTTCGTAGCCGCTCGAGCATCTCCATCTTTTAAATCACAAACTTCCAAGGTCATGGCTTGCTCGTTTAGCTGTCGTTGAAACTGTTGAGACGGGTCAACTTCACGTAAAATACCCGGTGGAATCACATAAGGAATAGGTTCACGCTGATCGTGTTCCTCTACGTTAACTGCTCCAATATTAAATGAAGTTTGTCCTGGGTCTACTGGCATTCCATCTGAAGGCTGCGATAAGCTTTCTGTAAATTTTCTCCACTCACTTCTTATAAACTCAAGTTTTGCAAATCTTAATGTTGTCTGTTGCTCAAATTGATGTAAGAACATTCTCATAAAACGAATAGATCTGAAATCTTTAATTCCGTTAATTGCTTGGTCAGGACTTTTAACTGGGATTCTAAATTGATACCATTTATAGTTTTTATTTCCTTTCGAATATTCACGCGTATTAATAATGTAGTTTTTACCAACTTGCATATCACTTTTACGTAGTGATACTTTATACTGGAAATAACTCTCTGTTTCGCTTAAGTTGTTGTCTCCATTTATATCCTCAATGTCTGGCATATTAGTTGCCTGCGTATTATAACCTTCAGCATTAAGTTGAGCAGACATTTCTGGAGTTGGTGAGTTTCCTTCATGCCCATTCCATCGTTTATATCGTTCAATTACCCCAAGTTGTTGTTGATCATATCGATCATCACGATAATAGTTATAGTTGTCGTTAGAAACATCACTTAGTAATCTGTTTTTGGCGGCTTGAGATAAAGTAGGGTGATTAGTAACCCACTGTACATATTCCGGAAAATTTTCACGTTCCCTTCTGTCGTCATAACCATCCAAACCAACATCTTGTGCTGCACGTGTTTCAGGGTCATTATCAAAAGCATTCACAACCACTTGTTGAGTTGAAACCCTTGCCCAATTTGTTTGATCTGTGTTTTGTGTATTTGAAAAATCCTTAGGCAAACCATTTTCAAAGCTTTTCCTTGAATCGGGAAGAATGTCTTCAGATAAGTTTCCTAAATTAAAATATAAATCCCCTCCTGTATGTGTGTTGTTTGTGTCTTGGTCTGAATTAAATGGATCAAGCAACCAAAACTGGATGTATTCAATATTATTCATTTCAAAATCGGTCGTGGATAACGATCTCATTATTCCTGCCCATCGATCTTGTGGATTAATAAAGTAACCATTCGCATCAACTGTATTTGTAGTGTCGTAGTTATACATTCCACGTTCTCTTGGATAGTATGTTAAGTCTAACGTAGGCAAGTTGGTTATATCTCCTATCGCAGGGTCATTATTAGGGAATAAATCCTGTCTGTTTACATAAGCCACATTCATGTTTTCCGTAGAAGAAGGGTCTTCAGCAATATGTTTTGGGGTAGTTGCGCTATTCATGTGGAATGTAGAATAGTCTATAATGTACCACGACAAATGAGAGCGATTAAACCCTGCGGCCAAATTATTCTTCAGCTCTGCTTCAGGGAACAAGTTGGTTTGTCCTTGAGGAATAGATGCCAGCTTCCAAGAAGTAAAGTTTTTCAAATCAATAGTAGATTGGCTTCCTTCAAAATCATCTACATAAGAAATACCTTCTTTAGAAATTGCCCTTGGTGTTCCTGGAATTAAATGTGCTGCTTCTGCATTTAATGTCAACGTTGACATTTGCTTAGTTGAAATGGTAGGGATTAAGTTAATCAACTTGGTCAAAAACGGAACATCTGTTCTGTAAGAAAGATTAACCCCCACAATATTGTTTTTAAACGGCTCTTCACCAATATCGACTTTTTGTGTAATTGGTTTTTCTGTTTTTCTCATCCAAGTAGCCCCAATATTAAAATCAGGATTCACCATATAATTTAAGTGCGTACCAATTAAAGACTTGTTTTGGAAGCCGAAAATAGAATTGCTTTCTACTGATATTTTAATGTCTGCGTTTGATTCTAAAACCGCACTATTTAAAATTTTTACTCTACCCAAGTTATAGTCTACCGTAAAGTCCATTCCCTCCTGAAGTCTAATTCCTCCAGCAGTCACCACAACAGATCCTTCAGGAACGTTAAGCGCGTTTAATGGAATTTCATCACTCACAGAAGACTCATATTTTCCGACGAAATAGAATCTGTTTTTCTTTGGTATTTGCTGAGCGGCAATTTTTGTAGAATCATATAGTTCATGAAAAGCTACGTTGCCCGCAATAGCCGATAAGTTTGCTTCATCCATAGCCTCGTGAAGCGTTTTTCCAAAAGGCTCTATTGTACTAAAATAAATTCTTCCGTTCCGGGTATTAATTGTTCCTCCATTAATTGCTTTGTTACCTTCAAATATAATGGGCACAAAGTCAAACACTCCATCTTTTTGCGCGCGGTTATTTTGATTTAGACGGTCCATTCCTACCACCTCTATGACTTGTTTGTTGTCAAGTCCTTCATAAGGGAGGAAGTTAACGTTTAAGCTATTGTTTGGATTATTATATAAAATATCAAGTCTAAAACCTTCTTGACTTACCTGATAAGCACCTATTGAATATACGTTTTTCATCATCAAATCCCATAGTTTATTTTCAGGATTTGTAATTGTCGGTTTTAACAATTTTAAGAACAAAGCTTTTGTACCGTCAATACCATCTGTTGAAAACTCTCCTACTTGATATGTTCTTCCGGCGTAGGTATATTCATAAGCTACAGCAAGAACCTCATCATTATTTAAAGGCAGATTCACAGAAATAAACCCAAGTTGACCATTATAAGAAAACTCTTGTTCGGTCAATCTTCTCGCATTCTCAACTTTTTCATATTCTACAGCCTGTCTAAAAGGTCCAGGAGATGTATTTAATGATTCTAAAGCAACGACGGCATTATTAAAGTTTCTAATTGTGGGATTATTCGATATATAGCTATATAATCCGTTTGCCTCGTTTCTTGGGAACTCATTACTTGATTCATTTCCAGGGTTTCCTGACCAGTTTTCTGGTTTTGCTTCTCCTAAGTCAGTAAATGCGAGGATGTTTCTAGTATCTTCAACTTTATTTGTTTGATTCGTTACCCAAACTTCAATTCTTGTAATATCAACTAAAGAACTAATGATTGGTACGGTTTTCATTGCGTCATCATAATGTTCTCTGTGATAGTAATTCAAGAAATAGTGGCGATTCGCTTCATATTCATCAGCTTTTAGCTCAAAATCTTTAACCTGTGCTCCTCCTTTAATATTAATTTCACTTTTCTGACCTCTCGAAGTAGAAGCAATAGCGTCAACTGTTAATCTTCCAAACTTCATTTTTGTTCTCACTCCAAAAAGCGTTTGAGATCCTTCAATCAAGGAAGTTTCTAATGGCATTGATACGTTACCGGCCTCTATTTTTTGTATGATTTGGTCTTCTTCTCCCGTCCATTCTAATTTTGTAACATTATCAAAATTAAAAGAAGCTTGTGTATTGTATGAAGCCCCCAACTTTAATTTGGTTCCAATTTGTCCAACTAAATTCAATTGAATTTGCTGTTGGAAGTCAAAACGAGTAATTCTTCTATCTCTTTCTGCTATCATTGGGTTATCGTAGCGAGACGAGTTTACTCCTAAGGAAAGCTCTACACTTCCTTCAGGTCGAATTTGAATTTCATCAGAACCAAAAATATTTGCAAAAATTGGGTCATCAATTTTGATTGGAGGAATTAGTCCTTGTTCTTCTTTTGTTTGAGCATCAACTTTTTCTTTCCAATAATTCTGCATGCTTTGTTGGCGCTCATATTCAATATACTCATCAAGTGTCATCATCGACCCTCTACGATAATCAATGCCGCCAATAACTTCTTTAAAGATATATTTTCCTGTTCTAGGGTCGTAGACAATAATTTTCTCTACACTAGATGGGTCTCCCAAATCAAAGCTTTGCTTTTTGTTTCCTGTTGGATCATAGGGATTATGAATTGGATACTTCAAATTTGTTGAATCTCCCTCGTTTTGAGCCAATACAAAAACTGGCATTGTACAGTAGAATATGCACAACAAAAGGCTCGCACTTATTTTATTTAGTGTTAGTTTTTTCACGTGTTAGTTACAGTTATAAAACCTTTAAAGCATCTTTAATTAATAATTCCACAGTTTTTTGATCCTTTATCACTTTTTTAATAGCGCTTTCCGCAGCTTTTTTATTAAACCCTAAAGAAATCAATGCAGTTAACGCATCAAAACGCAGTCTATTGTTTGAACCATCGACATTATTATCTGAAACCTCAAATTTTAACATTTTATCTTTCAAATCAACAATCATTCGTTCTGCTGTTTTCGTTCCTATACCTTTCACACTTTTTAGCGTTGTCACATCTTCTGTTGCAATTGCTGTAGCTACTTCAAGAGGAGATAAACCAGAAAGCATAATTATGGCAGTAGCTGGACCAATTCCAGAGACAGAGGTTAAAAAATTAAACATTTCTCTTTCTTCCTTTTCATAAAAGCCATAAAGAATCTGAGCGTCTTCACGTACAACAAACTGTGTATAAATTTTTATGGACTCTTCATCTCCAATCATTGAAGAGGTATTTAAAGAAACCCTCACCTCATATCCCACTCCGTTACACTCTACAACAATGTGAGTAGGTGACTTTTCAACCAATCGTCCATTCAAATGTGTAATCATACTTATTTATTTTGTGCGTCAACGACTGCAACCTTAACCATATTCACAATTTCTCGAATGGAAGCCCCCAGCTGTAATACATGCACTGATTTTTTCATTCCCACCAAAATAGGTCCTATAGCCTCAGCTCCTGTCATTTCCTGTATCATTTTATACGCAATATTTCCTGCCGACAAATTCGGGAAAATAAACGTATTCACCTCTTTGTTTGCTAATTCAGAAAACGGAAATTTATCTTGCATCAAGTCATTGTTCATGGCAAAATTTGCTTGAACCTCTCCATCTACTGTTAAAGTAGGGTATTTATCATGAATTATTCGCACAGCTTCAGCCATTTTACGGGCGTCTTTTCCTTCTCCTGAACCAAAGTTAGAATAGGATAGAAGTGCAATTCTTGGTGTTATTTTAAATTTTCGAATTGTTTTTGCAATATGACTTGTCATATCCGCAATTTCTTCCGCCGTAGGATCGAAGTTCACCGTTGTGTCGGCAAGGAATACAGGGCCTCTTTTCGTGATTAAAATATACATCCCAGCGATTTTATTCACGTCTTTTTGTGTTCCTACTGCTTGTAATGCAGGTCGAAGCACATTTGTGTATTTGCGAGTTACACCAGAAACCATCGCATCTGCATCACCACATTGCACCATCATTGCGCCAAAGTAGTTTCTCTCTCGCATGATTTTAGACGCTTCATATAAAGTATAACCTTTGCGCTGTCTTAATTTAAAGAATTCTTTAGCATACCTATTCAATTGATCTGCTTCTTGTTCAGACTTTGGATCAAGCACCAGCACATCTCCTAGGTCCATGCTATATTCTTCAATCATTTCAAGAACTTTCTCTCTTCTTCCCAACAAAATTGGAATAGCCACCCCTTCTTCATACGCCACTTGTGCTGCTTTTAAAATCCTATAGTCGTCAGCTTCTGGAAACACAATGCGTTTTGGATTCCGCTCTGCTTTTTCTGTTAATGTTCTTACCAATTTATTATCAATACCCAATCGTTTTTTCAGCTCTGCTTCGTACGCATCCCAATCTGTAATCGGGTTTCTTGCCACTCCTGAATCCATTGCTGCTTTAGCAACAGCAGGTGCTACATAATAAATCAATCGATGGTCTAAAGGCTTTGGAATAAATTGGTCTCTACCAAAAGTAATGCTTCTCTCTCCATAAGCTTCACTTACTTCTTCAGGAACTGGCTCTTTTGCTAATCGAGCGATAGCGTGAACCGCTGCCAATTTCATTTCTTCATTAATGGTAGTTGCCCTCACATCTAGTGCGCCTCTAAAAATAAAAGGAAACCCTAACACATTATTCACTTGGTTTGGGTTATCTGAACGCCCCGTTGCCACAATTGCATCTTTACGAGCCGCAAGTGTATCTTCATACGTAATTTCAGGATCTGGGTTAGCCAATGCAAAAACAATTGGATTGTCTGCCATTGACTTCACCATTGCTTTGCTTACAATTCCTCCTTTAGAAAGCCCTACAAACACATCTGCTCCCTTAATTCCTGACACCAAGTCAATTGTTTTCTCATGAATTGCAAAATGAAGCTTTTCTTGTGAAAGATTATCTCTGTCTTTACTTAACAAGCCTTTACTATCAAACATATATATGTTTTCAAGTTTTGCTCCTAAAGATTCATATAAGCGTGCACAGCCCATTGCAGAAGCACCTGCTCCTGAAATAACTATTTTCACATCTTCAAGTTTCTTTCCAGCTAACTCCAATGCGTTTAACATACCTGCAGCTGAAATAATTGCTGTTCCGTGTTGATCATCATGCATTACAGGGATGTTCAACTCTTCTTTTAATCTACGTTCAATTTCAAAAGCTTCTGGAGCCTTTATGTCTTCAAGGTTAATTCCTCCAAATGTTGGTGCTAACGCCTTTACTGTTTGAATGAACAGCTCGGGGTCTGTTGCGTCTAACTCGATATCAAAGACATCGATGTCAGCAAAAATTTTAAACAACAATCCTTTTCCTTCCATAACTGGCTTGGATGCTTCGGGACCAATATCTCCCAAACCTAAAACTGCTGTTCCATTTGAAATTACACCGACTAAGTTTCCTTTAGCGGTGTACTTGTATACATCTTGTTTGTTTTTAGCAATTTTCAAACATGGTTCAGCAACTCCTGGAGAGTATGCTAACGATAAATCTCGTTGAGAACTGTATGGTTTTGTAGGTACAACCTCAATCTTTCCTGGTTTTCCTTGTGAATGATAATCAAGTGCGTCTTGTTTTCTTATCTTTGCCATAAACGTTTTTTTATACTTTGCAAGTAGCTTTACTGCAAGAAGGCAAATTTAATAAAAACCGACATATATTAGTGATTAATTAATTCCAAAGTATGGTAAAACAAAAAGTTGTTGTTTTTTCAGGTGCTGGAATCAGTGCAGAATCTGGTTTAGGAACCTTTCGTGACAGTGGAGGTTTGTGGGAACAATATAATATTGAAGAGGTTGCTACACCCGAAGCTTGGCATAAAAACCCTGAGTTGGTTACAGAGTTTTACAACCTTCGTCGCAAACAATGCTATGAAACAAACCCTAATCCTGCACATTATGCCATTTCAGCCTTAGAAAAAAAGTATGATGTAGAAGTAATTACGCAAAACATTGATGATTTGCATGAAAGGGCAGGAAGTACAAACGTAACTCATTTGCACGGAGAAATTAATAAAGTGAAAAGTTCGGGGCCAAATGCTGAAAAAGAATACTACCTCCAAAGTCATTGGGAAGTAAAAATGGGCGATTTATGTCCAGAAGGCTACCAGCTTCGTCCGCATGTCGTATGGTTTGGAGAAGATGTTCCTTTAATGGAAAAAGCAATTGATATAATACAAGACGCTCAGATTGTACTTATTGTAGGCACTTCCTTAAACGTGTATCCAGCGGCAGGACTAATCAATTATGCGCCTGAAAATGCTTCGTTTTATCTCGTTGATCCACACTTGACGGACGTTCCAAGTAACGTAAACTTAATTAAAGAGACTGCAGCTGTTGGTGTACCGATGTGGGTTGATAAGCTTTTAAAATAAAAAAATCTCAACTGAATAAAGGCACATTCAATTGAGATTTTTCCTATTGTTTATTATTTACTTTTACTGTTTTATCAATCTTTGTATACTACTTTCTTCTCCATTTTTAGTGATAATATTTACAAGATAAACCCCTCGATTTAAATCATTTACATCAATACTTGTATTTACTTCACTTACCGAAACTCTTTTCACTTCTTTACCTAATGCGTCTGTAAACACAATTGTTCCTCCTCCCTTTAATGCATCACTACTTAATGTCACAATATTTTTCACAGGATTTGGAAAAATATTAAAAAAAGGCTTTTCATTTTTTCCAATTGAAAGTGTGGAGGTGAACAATACAGTTATAGAATCAAGTTTAACTCCTCCATCATCAAGCACGTAATATATCACTTCAGCTGTTGCTGACTGAGTAGAACTCATTTGAGGCTTAAATTCATTTATGGAACCTACTGGGAAAACTTTTTTAGGACTTGTCCATAGACCTTCTGATGATGAAGGATCGCTCGGATCATTTGTATCATAACATATCATTTCATCACAAAATTGAACAATCACACCCTCGTGAGATTTATGTACTATTTCTCTTCCATAATAGAAATTAGTAGTTGACCCTGTGTTTTTCACATAAAAAACCTTATAAATTTCTCCTCCATCACCTGTAACTTCAACTGTCGCTCCTGAATAGTTAGCACCATTTTCGTCTTGAATTTCTACACTTGCATTCTTTTGAGCTATAGAAACAAAGCTAACAATTAGGCTAAGGAATAAAATATAAAAAATTTTCATAAACATTAATTTGTAGTTTAGTTCTTGATAAAAATACTATAATTTGCTTCAAAATAAAAATAAAAAAGTAGATTTTTAGTAATTAATGATTTAACCTAACAAATAGCATTCCAACAATCAGCATTAAAAATTATTGTTTTAAACCATTCTTTTACTTATGTTTATTCTAGTATTTAACTAAAATTAATTCTTATGAAAAAAATTTTACTTAGTTTACCCTTGTTTTTAGCAACAGGGTTAACAGCCCAAACCTACTTCTCAGATGATTTTGAAGGAGGGATGGGAAATTGGACTCTCCAAGATGAGGATGGAGACGGAAATAATTGGTTTATTTTTGACGCAAGTGCAAGCACAAACCAAGGAAATGTTGCCTCTTCTGCATCATGGAATAGTGGAACTATACTTTCGCCTGACAACTGGATGGTTGCAGGGCCTATTGATTTATCAGGAATAACTGACGACATTTTTATTTCTTGGAAAGCTTGGGGTCAAGACCCTGACTATCCTGCTGAACAATATTCAGTATATGCAGGCACAGCTGGAGATGTAGCTAGCTTTCTTGCAGGTGCAGCCGTTCATAATGAAACGTTGTCAAGCGGTGTTCCGGCTACAAAGCTTGTTGATATAAGCGCTATGGCTGGTTCAGAGATTTACATTGCGTTCCGTCATCACAATACTACTGATCAATTCAGGATTAATATTGATGATGTAAAAGTTTACACCCCATTAAACAATGACTTAGAACTACTTTCAATAGAAGTAAACGGAACAGGTGTAGGTTCAAAAGAGTTTTCTATTAACGTCGTTAATAATGGACTTACCTCTGTTAACAGTTTTGACTTAGAGATTAACTTTAATGGTACAGTTAGCACTGAAAACATTACGGGAGTCAATCTAAATCTTGGGGATTCATACACATATACTTTTATAGAGGAAATAAATGATCCAGCAACAATCAATGTTTCTGCAACAATCACAACATCAGATGATGAGATGAGTAACAACTCAAAATCCTCAAGTTTTTCTTTTATCTATCAGGTAATTCCGTACACGGTCACAGATATTGATGGGAATGATTTCGATCTATATAATCAATTAAGTCAGGGGAATATGATTCTTCTTGACTTTATGGCATCATGGTGTCAGCCTTGTTTACAATCAACTCCTGCTTTATCTTCGTTTATCGAAAACAATGGTTCTGGACAAGGAGGTATTGAGGCGTATGCAATCACAGTTGAATCTGATGATAATGCAAATGTAATGAACGGCTTGAACTGGAACGGTGGTTTTTATGAGTATCCTAAAATTGCATACACAAGCCAAAACGACAACCAATTTTATCACTATGCTGTAAATTTAGGGCTAAATGAAGATGGGTATATACCTTTCTTTGTTTTAATTTGTCCTGACAAAGAAAGCCCTGCAAAAAGTACTGTCGTGAAATATGATGTTGGATATCTTCCTGGAATGTTTAATGGATACCAACCATTGGTTGATCAATGTCTATCTACTTTAGATATTGTTGAAATTCCTTCGAATGATTTTGATTTTAAGGTTTATCCAAACCCTGCTTCAAACGTTTTAAATGTTGAATTTGACTTAATGTCAGAAAATGAAGTGAATATTTCAATCATCAATACTGTTGGTCAGACAGTTTCGACGAAAAACTTAGGAAAAATTTCAGGTGTACAATCTACACAAATGGATGTTTCAAACTTAGAGTCTGGAATGTACATCGTAAAAGTAAGAACTGCAAACGGAGAAAAAACACAACGCATTTCCGTACTATAAATCAATTATTTATAGCAGTAATAATATTATAGAATAGAAAGGGAGGCTAAATAGCCTCCCTTTCTTCTTTTGGATTCCAAGAGTGAAGCAATCATTACAATAATTTTCTTACTTTTATCCCTATATTTGGTACTTTAATACATATTCTGGTATAGAATATGCAAGTATTAAAATCAAACATATAACTTTGAAAAAAATGAAAAAAACAGCTTTACTCTTTGCTTTTGTACTAACCGCTCTAACATTTAACACTACAGCACAAGAGGACAAAGGGATTTTTAGTCAATCAATTCCAGATGTTGCACTTAAAAACTTAAACGATGAAACAATTCATACAGGAAGTATAGAAAATGACGGCAAACCTATTATCATTGCTTTTTGGGCTACTTGGTGTACTCCTTGTAAAAATGAATTAAATGCAATAGATGAATTATATATTGACTGGCAAGAAGAAACAGGCGTAAAATTAATCGCAATTTCTGTAGATGATCAACGCACTGCAAGCCGTGTTATTCCTTATGTTGATTCAAGAGCTTGGGAATATGAAATTTTGCTAGATCCCAATGGAGATTTTAAACGCGCAATGGGAGTAAACAACATCCCGCATACTTTTCTAATTGATGGAAATGGTAAGATTGTTTATACACACAACAATTATGCACCAGGTGATGAATATGAACTATATAATCAAATCCTTAATTTAACACAGAGCAATAATTAATAAGCTGTTCTCTTCTATTATGAAAATTAAACAAATCATTGCGGGGGCTACACTCTTGTTTTTTGGACTCCAAAGCTACGGACAAGGTTCTATTTCAGGAAATATGGAAGCTATCTATCAGTACCTAAACACAGATAACAAAATTAATGCTATCCAACCCAAGGAAAAGTCTTTAATTAATTCATACATCAACGTTAATTATCGTTTGCATGGATTTAAAGCAGGGGTAAGAATGGAAGCTTACATGCCTCGAATTCTTGGTTACCCTGACCGTTTTGATGGCGCAGGACTTGGCTATCGATATGTGGGGTATGAAAATGAATTAGTGGATGTTACCGTTGGTAACTTCTATGAGCAATTTGGCTCAGGACTTATTTTTCGTGCTTATGAAGATCGCGCCCTAGGTTTTGACAATATGATGAATGGAATAAACCTAAATCTTCGCCCGTATAAAGGAGTTACTTTAAAAACGGTTTATGGTCGTCAGCGCTATTCTTTTACAGATGGAAAAAACCAATATGGCGCTGGAATTGTAAGGGGAGCAGATATTGAATTAAATTTAAGTCAGTGGTTTTCAAAACTTTCTGAAAACAATATACGCATCACTGCGGGAGGATCGTTTGTATCAAAATTTCAAGAAGAAAACCATCCTACTTTCAACTTTCCTAACAACACGGGAGCTTACGGTGGAAGGTTAGAGTTAGGATATAAAAGGTTTTTTCTAAATGGAGAATACATCATTAAAGAACAAGACCCTTCACAGGATAACGGTTACATCTACAATTATGGAAAAGGAATGATTATCAATGCTGGTTATTCACAAAAAGGGCTAGGAATTGTTCTTTCTGCAAAATCTATTGATAACATGAGTTTTAGAAGTGATCGAAACGCTATTTTACAAGATGTACATATTGGTTTTATTCCTCCTTTAACAAAAACACATACATATAATTTAGCCGCCACATTATACCCTTATGCATCTCAACCTAACGGGGAAGTAGCTTTTCAAGCAGATGTAATTTACAACCTAAAAAGAGGAAGTAAGCTTGGCGGTAAATATGGTACGGAAATTTCCTTAAACTTTTCAACAGCTTTTGCTCCCATCCACCGTACTTCAAACATCAACCCAATGGACTCTTCTCGCGTTATGTATGAGTCGAGACTTTTTGACAAAAGTAACGAGTTATATTGGAGAGACATCAATGTTGAAGTGAAAAGAAAAGTTCATAAAGACTGGACCATAAAGGGAAGTTATTATAATATTTCTATGAATAATGACGTTTTAAAATTAACGGAAGAGTCTGGAATTATAGAGTCTCATATTGGTATTATTGATGTAGAATATAAAATCAACAGAAAAAACACTATACGTGCAGAATTACAAGGATTATGGACTGTTGACAATAAAGACAGAGGAGCTTGGGCAACCGGGTTAATTGAATACACAATTTCTCCCGACTGGTTCTTTAGTTTTATCCTGCAATCCAATTATGGAAATCCTGTAGAAGAAGACAGAATAAATTACCCTATGATTTTTGTTGGAAAAATTTGGGGAGGAACTCGCGTACAAGTTGGATATGGTCGTCAAAAAGAAGGTTTATTCTGTGTGGGTGGTATTTGTCGATTTGTACCTGCCTCTAATGGATTAACTGTTTCATTTACACATAGTTTCTAAATTCAATGATTATGAAAAAAAGCTTTTTATTAATATTCTTTGGTGTCTTATTTTTTACAGCCGGCTGTGATAAAATAGACAATCCTTATAAGCAAGTTTCTTCTATAGATTTAGATACCTCTCTCTATCCTGGAAATTGGGATGATTATCTTGAAAACGAATACCCAGAATTTTCCAACAACACAAACACTAATGTAAATGTCCTTATTGAAGATTATACAGGACATAAATGCAACAATTGTCCTCCTGCCGCTATACTTGCAGAAAACATCGCAAATAATAATCCTGGACGTGTTTTTGTAGCATCAATTCATGCCGGACCTGGAGAAACATTTTCTTTTCAAAGTGTAAATGAAGGGGGAGATAAATATTATACAGACCACACGAATGATGATGGTAGAGCGTATGGGAAAGAATTTGAAAATGGATTTAACTTTTGGGGAAATCCGCAGGGTACAATAAATCGAAAAACAGTAAACGGCGAACTTTTTGCCTTTACGGGAACGTGGGAATCCAGAACAATAGACATTTTATCTGAAAACAACTTAAAAGTGAATATTCAGTCTGTTTTTAATTATTTTGAAAGTACAACTGGTGGTTTTCTTCATGTTGAATTTGAAAAATTAAGCAACGAGTCACTCGATTTAAACGCTGTGGTTTATGTTATCCAAGATTCTCTTGTTGATTGGCAAAAAATGCAAGATAATTCAGACAATGAGTTTTATGTGCATAAAGACAAACACCTTGGCAGCATAGATGGAAACCCATGGGGAATGCCTGTTTTTAACGCTGAATCGTCTGCTGGAGACAAAATAATTTTAGATTATTCCTATAAGCTTCCTCAAAACATTGAAAAAGAAAATCTTCATTTCTTAATTTATGTGTATGATACAGACACGTATGAAATTCTTCATGTAATTAAACAAAAAATAGAATAGTTTTTGACTCCTTTACTTTCTTTTTTTAACTCGAAGGTCCTTTTTTATCTTTGTTTTTTTTAACATAAGGTAAATCCTTGTTTAAAGAAAATAAACTATCATTGACCTTGATAATTTTAAGAAAGCTGAAAGAAGTGATAAAAAAAAGAAACATAAAGTGGATTGTAAGAGGAATAATAGGAATACTATTGCTTGGTGTTTTTTCAATTTTAGCCCTTTATGGCGGTGTCTACTTTGAGCTTTGGGATGATATTCCTTCCGAAAAGGAACTCTCCAACCTTTCTCATGCTGAGGCTTCTCAAGTATTTGATAAAGACTCTACCCTTATAGGAAAGTTTTACATTACAGATCGAGAAAGTATTCCTTTTGATGACTTTCCAGAAGAATTAATTCAAGCCTTAATTGCCACTGAAGATGTTCGTTTTTACAAACACAATGGCGTTGATAGGCGCAGTATGTTTCGGGTTTTTTTTAAGACTATTTTAATGAATCAATCCGAATCGGGAGGAGGAAGTACAATTACCCAACAACTGGCAAAAAATGTCTTTAAGCGACGAAATCACCCTTATATGAGCATCGTAATAAATAAAATTCGGGAAAATATTATCGCTCGTCGTTTAGAAAAGGTTTATTCAAAAGAAGAGATATTGACTTTATATTTGAATACGGTTCCGTTTAGTGGAAACACCTATGGCATTGAAAGTGCTGCTCGAAAATTTTATAATATCAGCGCAAAAGAATTAAGTCTTCCACAAGCAGCTACTTTAATTGGCACTTTAAAAGCAAATCACACTTATAATCCTCGGTTATTTCCTGAAAGAAGTCTTCAACGGAGAAATGTAGTGCTCTCACAAATGGCTAAATATAATTTCATTACAAAAGCGCAAGCGGAAGAACTCATGACTTTAGGTTTAGATATAGAATATACAAATTACAATACCCACGTCGGGAGAGCGGCATATTTTCAAGAACAAGTAAGGCGAGAAGCCCTGAATTTATTAGCTAAAGAAGAAAATTTTAAAGAAAATGGAGAACCTTATAATTTATTTCAAGATGGGCTAAAAGTTTATACCACTTTAGATATAGGGATGCAAACGTATGCGGAAAAAGCCATGATAGAACACATGACCCAACTTCAGCGTTCTTTTGAAAAAGAATATATTCCGAATGCTCCCTGGGACTCAGACGGAAAAATTGTTCGTTTTGAAATGAAAAAACTACCTGTTTATAAAGAGTTAAAACTAAAAGGATGGACAGATGAACAAATTATTGACTCCTTAAAAAAGGAAAAAGAAACAGAGCTATTTCAATGGGGTGAAAATGAAGTAAAGCGTATTTCTACATTAGATAGTTTAAGTCATGTATTAAAGTTTCTCAATACAGGTATGGTATCAATAAATCCACATTCGGGAGCAATTTTAGCTTATATTGGAGGAATTGATTACGGTTATTTTCAATATGATCATGTGGTGCAAAGCAAGCGTCAAGTGGGTTCTATTTTTAAGCCAATTGTATATGCTGCTGCTCTAGAAAATGGTGTGCGTCCATGTGAATACTTTCCGGTTAAAGAAATTACTTATACCGACCAAAAAGATTGGACACCAAGAAACTCGGATAAAAGCATTGATTCTGATTTAAACTATAATATGGATGCTGCGCTCAGTCAATCACTGAATACGGTTACTGTACAAATTTTAAGAGCTACACAAACCAAAAATGTAATTCGACAAGCCAAACTTTTAGGAATAGAAGAGGAGATTGAAGATAAACCCTCAATTGCTTTGGGTTCATCAAGCATACGGATGATAGAAATGGCGCAAGCATATTCTGCATTTTTAAACGATGGATTCCCTGTAAAACCATATTTCATCAATAAAATTGAAGATAAAAATGGAAAAGTTATTGTTTCTTTTGAGCCCGAAAGAAGAAAAGAGAAAGCTTTCAGCGAAAACACACGTCAAACCATGGTTGAAATGATGAGAAATGTTGTCAACAATGGAACGGCAAGTAGGTTAAAAACAATATACAAATTACCCAATGATATTGCAGGTAAAACAGGAACTACTCAACATAATGCTGATGGCTGGTTTGTAGGATTACTACCAGACCTTGTTTCTATAGTTTGGGTTGGTAACGACAATAATAACATCAGATTTAAAAGTACCTCCTTAGGGCAAGGAGCAAACTCTGCGCTTCCAATTTTCGCCAATATGATAAAAGCGATGAATACTGACCAAAGTTATGATTATCTCACCAAAGCAAAATTCAAAGCGCCATCAGCTTCTGTAATTTCTTCAATGGATTGTCCTCCCACAAGTAGAGATGGATTTTTTAAGCGTTTATTTAATAAAGAGAAAGACGAGCAAGAATTTGAAGAAAAACCGAAAAAAGAAAGAAGAATAATAAGAAGAAAACGTAAGAGAGAGCCAATCAGTAGGGTGGAGGATAAAAATTTTTACAAACACAATTCTACCCAAACTTTAAAAGTAAATATTTCTTGATTTTTAATTAACCATGAATTATTTATGCTATTGTTTTAACACTTCGATA
>Ga0209075_1000411_pt1 | contig 41391 bp, 31 predicted proteins | sample Stecom2011_FD_187523 | JGI IMG/M metagenome (GOLD analysis project Ga0209075, IMG submission 187523) | Agricultural soil microbial communities from Utah to study Nitrogen management - Steer compost 2011 (SPAdes) (version 2) | ecosystem: Environmental > Terrestrial > Soil > Agricultural land...
AGTCCCGTCCATACCGCAACTTTAAAACCTAATAAGCTTTTAACAAGTTTATTAGGTTTTTTCTTTTTTATTAGCACCACATTTGCACCACGTGAAAATGAGACAACACTGATTCACCCAACCTTAAAATTATCTTAATATCCTCTTTCTTACTTCAATTGAGTCTTATATATTTTTTAGTTCTACGGCCCTAACTGAATTCAGTCGACTTGTTAATTTTTACAATGTCAATCAAATCTCAAAAAAAATATACAATGTGAATCAATAACGCGACGTTATTTCTGATAAAGTAATACTGCTCAAATAAAACAAAAAATATTTTAATGAAATTTGGATATAAGTAGAGAAGATTTTGTAAATTAGAAGTGTCGTAGAGTTTAAAGTTTAATATTAATTACTCTAGTAATAGCTAACTTTGAAAAATCAATGAAGTTACATATTGTAGAATTAACAATACTATTTCTACTTCTGTCTGTTAATTTTGGACAGGCACAAATCAGCTTGGAGGATTCAGTAATTATTGAAGTAATTAATGGAACAGTTAATTTACAGAAGCCCGATACACTCTATGACAAAAATGGGGAAATTAAAAGCATAAAAGAAATTCAAGTACCCGAGATTATACTTTTGAATAAAACCGAAACTCTGCTATTAGACCCAAAAGTTTCAACATTGGAAATGTTTAATAGTAATGGACTATCACTACTTGACTCAATAACATACAACGATTTTATTTTAAAAAACAAAAAATCTATCATTCTACCCAAATTTGAAAATGAGCAAGCTATAATACATATAATAACAGGTGATGAATTAAAAGATATTTTTGACAATGGAGGTTGGGAGGAATATCATCGACAATATAAATACAACCCGATAGTTAGTGTCTCAAGACCAGGATTTAATAAAAATAAAGATTTGGCATTTATTTATTACAGTACTACTTCTGGGGGACTTTATGGAGGTGGATTTTTTTTAATTTTAGAGAAAGAAAACGGGAGGTGGGTTAAAAAAGAATATAGGCTTGCCTGGATTTCTTAATATATTATGACAGGAAATAAAAATTAAGATCAAAAAAACCGGTTGTTAATAAGTGTATATTTCAGAATTGTCAAAGGTGGCTGAATTCAAATATAAAATTCTTGGTCATATTTTACATGCTGAATTGAAAAACAAAGAAAGCAAATAATGTTGTTCCTCATATTCATACCTGTTGCGGTTCTAAAATAACTAGAATATCAAAACATATTGATCAAAGCTTGTAATATTTTGTAAGTTTTTTATTAAGTACAATTTGTATATTATTTGTTTTTTTATTATATGTTTGTGTAATTAGTTAAGGACGATTTGGAATTGCAAAATTTAAATTTGCAAATACTGAGATTTAGAAAATAGTGCATTTTATTTCTATTTCTAAGTAAATTATTTGAAGGAGGTGCGAAACATGAGTGATTGTTAACATTTGTGTTTGGCGAAGCCGTAATCACAGCATTTAATTAATATTAATCATTTTAAAATCATTGTTTATGAGAAAAATTATTCTGTTTTTCGCAGTAATTGTTATGTCGGCAATTACCGTCACTTTCTCATCCTGTTCTAATGATCTGAACTTAGTTGAGGTAGAAAATGCTAATGATTTAAACGTCGCTGAGGAAGAAAGTATTGTTGTTGTCTCTTCAGGAACTCGCGCATTAGAAGTACCTGTATGCGTTGATCCATGTCGTGACGTACAAGAGGTTCGCCTAATGGCCGGACAACATCACGAAGCTGGGAAAGTTTATGTTGTAAACAACAAAGAAAAACTGTATGTGGTTTATGAAACAACGGGGGATTGGAAAATGAAAGTTATTCATCTTTTTGTAGGTGCTTGCGACAAACTACCTGTTAACAAACCAGGGAATCTCGTTCCGGGGCAATTCCCGCATAAGATTGAATTTAATGGTTTGCAAACCTTTTACTATGTTGAAATTCCTCTTGAAGAATTACCCGAAGGATGTTTGTGTGTTGCCGCTCATGCCGAGGTGGTAAAAGTGGTTGATGGCGAAATAGTGCAAAGCGAAACTGCTTTTGGTGAAGGCGAAAAAGTGGGCAAAAACTGGTTTATGAAATTTGAATATTGTGTAGCAATTTGCGAAGATGAGCCACCGGTTGAGGTTTGTTACAAAGACGAGACAGCCTGGGCTGCAGGACCTCGTTACGTTGAACAAGGCAATTGGGCAACCTATACTCCTTATGTTGCAAATTCAACCGTAGATGTTTTTGCTGGTCAGAACTATTTAATAGGAACTGCAACTTTTTCGGAGGTGGTAGATGGTAAAGTAACCATTACTCTCATTTCTCTCAACGGAGGCCGCTTGCAGGAAGTTGCCGAGTCGGTTAAAATTCAAGGCTACGAAACACCTCCTAGCGGTAACCCGGCCCCAGGACAGTTTAATACCTATAAAGGGAACGAAACTTCCATAACGGTTGATGCTTACCCTTATTACGGAATCCATTTAGATGCACAACGTGTTGTCGATTGTCCAGAGTAAAAGTAAAATGGGTAAATAAGACTTTCGACTTCGAGTAAGAGACTCTTTTATATTGTGATATTAAAGCCTAATAAACTTATTGATAGTTTGGTTAGGCTTTTATTTTTTCTATTAAAAAGTATCGGTTTTAAACTTATAAAACCATGTGATAAAATTGTGGTAATCAACCTTATTCATAATCACGGTATTGCCTTCTGTTAATGAGATGATATTTTCAAATCATATATTATATTACTAATCTTTATTACCTTATTTAGTTAAAATAAAAATAGATGAAATCGATATTTCCATAAACACATACCTACTTCTTTACAAATGATAATTTAATTATAATATATCTTCCGCTAATTCATTAAAATAATCGATAGATTGTTTAATCTCAGGTAGGTTGTTCTCCCAGTTTGCTTCATACTCAATGGTGAAGTAGCCTTTAAAGTTCTGACGTTTCAGCTCGTGTAGAATATCTTTTATATTAAGAATTCCTGTTCCCCAAACAACATCTTCAAGTGTTCCCTCTTCGCCAACAGGTGCAATATCCTTAAAGTGAAAAGCTAATAATCTTCCTTCAAGCTGTTTTACACAATCGAGAGGATCTAATCCCATACGTTTGAAATGTCCTATATCTGCAGAAGAGCCAAGCAGGTCTGATCTGTTTTCAATAGCTGTTAACAGTATCTCTGGTTTCCAATAAGAGTTTTCGCTTGGGTGGTTATGTACTGCAACCTTTATTCCGCTGCTCTTGGCCAATGCTTCAACCACATCCCAATCGTCTAAATCAGGCTCTGCGCTGATAAACTCAAGCTCCATCTTATTAGCGAAGTCAAATATTTTTTCCCATTCATCTCTTTGAGCTGTCCATACACCAGTTGAAATAATCTTTATCCCTTTTGATGATGCAATCTCTTTTATCCTCTTCTGATCGCCGTCAGATAAAGAGTATCCAAAAACTGCATCTCCAAACTCATCACCCATCTTCTGACCCGGATAGATCTCAATATATTTAAGCCCAAGCTGTTGTGTCTTCTCTAATGCTTCAACAGCCGTAAACCTATGCAAGGTGTATGATTGCATTGATAGCTTCCATCCATTTTTCTCAGCTTTCGTTTTAGCTGATGAGGGTGAGCAATTGCACAATAACAAGAGGGCAGTAATGCTTAAAAGAATAGTCTTTAATGTTCTCATATTATTCATTTTGTTTGTTATTCTATCAGGTTTGCAAACTATTAATTACCAAATAATTTTCACCTCTTCAGGAGCATCTACTTCACTAGATATCGAGCCATCGGATAGTTTAGTATGTCTTACCGAAACTACTCCGTAAGGTGTAGGGAATGTTCCATCAGCAAATTCCAAATCACCCAAATGAGGAGTGATGCGAATCGTCTTAGAACCAGGCTCCACCACATGTATTCCTAAAACATATTTTGTTAACCACGAAGTTGGTCCTGATGCCCAACCATGGCATAGACTTGCTCTTAATCCGATATAGCAATGGTCGCCACCATCAGAATGAATATTAAATTTTGTTGTATCGGGCATATCATCTATACCTATTGCATTGTGCCTCTCTTCATAATTAAAATTTTCCCAAAAAGTAGTGGCTCCCAAATCTAACATAGCACCCCAGTAGTCTGAAATAATGTTCATTGCTTCATTATATTTATTATCTAAAGCAAGTGCTTCAAGCATATAATAACCATAGAATGTAGCAAAATCATTAGCCCCTTCTTTTAATATTGTTTGCGAAGCTTCATCTGCAGATTGCATTCCTGATAATGATAACAATGCCGCTGCCTGTTTATTATCATAGTTTTGGGCCTTATGTTTTTCAAGTAATGTAATAGCATCACTACACATCTTATTAAGCTCTGCATCATCTAACCATCCTGAAATTTCTTTGCCAGCTTGCATAGTCATCAATGTTAATGCCTGCAGTCCTGAATGGATAACATCCGGATTCTCAGATGTAGGCCAATCCAGAAATCTGCCACCATCCAAATTCTCTTTGCCATCCTTGTCTATCTTTGTAATGATATGTTTTATCAAAGCAGTCATGTATGGTTGCTGTTCTTTCAGATAATTGATATCGCCATTATAAAGATAGAAATCCTTATGTGTAATAATCCACCATAATGAGTACGAAGACATACCATTCATCCATCCAGGTAGGGGAGTGGTGTCACGACCGAAATCAAGACTTTTCCTTACAACCTCTTGATCACCAAAAACATTGTTAATTGTCATTACCTCAGGATGAACATCTCCAAGCCACACAAGCCTGTCGCGCTTAATACCGTCCCATAAATACTCTTGCATGTTTAGATGCACAGTATAAGCACCTACTTCCCATATTTCGTTGAGTCTTTCATTGCTCGAATTAAATGTGCCCAGATATGGTATGTCGCGATAACGAGCAATAGCCCTTATAGATCTGATTGGCAGATTTACATCTTTATCGAGAAGGTCTATCCTTACATATCTGAACCCTGAATTGCCTACTTCAACAGAACCTAACCAGGGAACATTAATTGTAAAGTCGCGCAGTGTATGATCGTTTGTAGCAGACCCCATGCCGGGAACACTATTATCGATGCAGTCGCTCATTGCTTCTGTAATGGATTCACCAAGTCGAACCCTTATTTTTACAGACTCTTTATTTTCTCTAATTCCGGCTGCAATTTCTATTCCACCATATATCTCTTTACCGAAATCAAGTAATATAGAAGCTAGCTTTTCATTATCCGATCTAAGAGTAGACATATTGGCACCACTTGTAGTTAATTGGCCATCGAAGCGTGATAGTAGATTATTTGAATTTTTAACCTGTATATTCTGAGTATCAGAGAGCCATACAATATTTGCTGGTGCAAGATATGCTCTTGTTATTTCATCCTCAACAAGTTCACCATTAAAAGCTTTTTCGTTTAAATATTCTTGTGCCAGCAAAATACTATTATTGAAGAAAAGTGTTATTATAAGTAATATATAGATTTTCATATTTCAATTGATTATTAATCTTACGTCAAATAATTATATACAATTTACATTTTCTTTTTTTTACATACGTCCCAATTCTCTATATTCTGTAGGGGTAATACCAACTCTCTTTTTGAAGAAAGACAAGAAATATTCGTACGAACAAAAGTTTAGTTTATATGAAATTTCTTTTATTGGAAGATTAGATTCTGTAAGAAATTCTTTGGCATTACGTAACTTCAACTCCTGGAAGTACTGAGACGGAGCGTAACCAGTATATTCTTTAAATTCCTTTCTAAATAGTGAGTAGCTGATTCCTAAATTTTTTGCTATACCTTTAATATCTAAGTTTTTGTGAATATTTTCAAGCATAATAACTTTTGCTCTTTCTATCTTTTGAGCAGATTCTTTAGACTCGAAGTTTCTGTTTTGAGCTAATGACAATATCGCTCCTAAGATATTAAAAACAATACCAGCTAGGTTTTGCTGTGCGGCTGTTTTATCTTCCTTTGCAATCTTTATAGCTGTTGAAAATAGATTAACAAGATCTTCGTTAATGCCTACATCTTGAACCTGATTTGTTGGAGATATAAATCCGTTTGCTGCAATCTCGTCAATTATTTTACCTTCAAAGCCAATATAATACTCGTTCCATCCCGTATCTTTCTTAGGACTATAAGTATGCCATTGCCCCGGGAACAAAATTATAACCTGACCTTTTGTAATATTAACTTTCTTAGTAGTATCTGAATTGAAAATGCCACTTCCTTTACTGATATACACAAATTGATATTCCGATAAAACACGCCCTTTGTTTGGACTGAAATAGTAACTCTTTGGATGATCGGGAGAAGGATACACTGTGTTTGGCGGCACAGGCTGAAAGCCAACGGTGTTAATGGTGAGTCCGAATTTCTTATCTTTTTCACTTACTAACAGGTATTTAAAGTCGACACCTAGGTCATTATATCTCATGGTTATACTAATTATATTTTAATTTCACTATATATTGTGGTAAATATAGTGAAATTAAAACATAACCACTTAAAATATATTTGGAATTATAAGTGATAGTATTAATACAGCCATACCCAATGCAAGATATGTAACCGCTTTTTTGCCAGATCCTTTCCATTCTTTTAATATGATTCCCCATACATTGCTGAAGACAACGTTAAGCGACATCAATATACTCCATGAGAAGGCCATCATAACGCTGTTTGGTTCAAAGAAACTTTGACCCATACCTAAGCCAAAAAACTGTGAATACCACAATAGTCCTGCCAAAGCACAGAATAATAGGTTGTTTGTAAGAACAGATTTAGAAGAACTAAAAATTTCTCCTCCAGTTTTATTTTTATGATTCATATATAAACAATAGATCAAATTAGTTACAAATCCTCCAAATGTAACTAGCATGGTTACCGGGTTTTGGGCAAAAAGATCTGATGCACCTCCCGTTACAGCCGCCTCTCTTATAGGAATACCTGCATTTAAGCCCAAATTAAAGCATGCACTCATCACACCTGAGAGTAATGCTATTAGTAAGCCTTTTTTAAGAGCAAAGTCTTTAATTGCTTTTCTCCTTTCCTCCTCAGTCATATTTTTTGAACGTAGGCTGCCTGCATAACCTACTAAAGCAATTCCAACCAAAGTTACAGCCACTGCAATTAACAATATCAATCCTTTAGGAGAAAATAGATCGCCAGAAAAAAGTGCAGGTATGAGTGTGCCAAGTGCTGCTGTTGTACCTAATGCAACCGACTGACCTAGTGCTATTCCTAAAAAACGCATACTTAATCCAAATGTCAACCCTCCAATACCCCAAAGTGCGCCAAAGCCAATTGCCTTAAAGGTAGCTGATGCATTTAAGCTATAAACTTCAATCATTTCAGGCAATGACATTGCCATGAGAGCTCCCAGAAATGGAAAAACAAGCCATGCAAAAATCCCTTGTGTGAGCCAAAAGTTTTCCCAAGACCACTCTTTAATCTTGTTTATTGGGACGTATGAGCTTGATTGGCCCATACTTCCCACAGCAATAATAATTAATCCAATAAGGGTATTCATTTTTTATACTCTTTTTGATGTTACCTCTTTCTCATAATTCTGAACCTCCTTAATATATGCATCACCAATGGTAACTCCCTGTTGCTGGCAAAAAAAGTTGTATATATTACTCCACGGAAGTGCTTTAAGTTCTTCAAGAAGTGCCATACGCTCAAACCTTTTATCCTGCTTTTCAAACTCCTTAAGCTGATTTGTTGGCTCCAGTAGTGCTTGCAACATAGCTTTTTGAGTAGCACGTATACCCACTACATATGCTCCAACTCTGTTAATTGATGCATCAAAATAATCCAGTCCGATGTGAACTCTTTCCATATAACCCGAGCGAACAATCTCCTGTGCAATAGCCTGAAGTTCATCGTTTAAGATTACAACATGATCGCTGTCCCATCGTTCGGGTCTGCTAACATGCAAATTAAGTTCAGGCACAAACAGTAACATAGTCGAAAGCTTATCAGAAATGGTTTCAGTTGGGTGAAAGTGTCCAGCATCGAGTGTAAGCATCATGTCATTCTTTACTGTATAGCCCATATAAAACTCGTGAGAGCCTGTTACGTAGCTTTCACTTCCTATACCAAATAGCTTGCACTCTAGGCAATCTTTAAGATATTCGGTACTGATTTTCTCTGCTAATACTTCATCAAGCGATTCCATAAGCAGCTTCCTATGATCGTAACGTGAAACGGTTTTATCTTTCTCACCATCAGGAATCCAGATATTATGAATACATGGATCACCCTGTTGCTTACCAATTTCTGCAGCTATTCTTCTACATCTGCGTAAGTGTTCTTTCCAGAAATTTCTGATTTCAGGGTCGAAGTCGGAAAGGGTATATCCACTATTGCTTTTTTCGTGTGAGAAAAATGTCGAGTTAAAATCTATCTTAACATCATTCTCTAAGGCCCAGTCTATCCAGCTCTGAAAATGCTCAGGCTCAATTTGATCTCTATCTACAAACTCACCATTAAAATCTCCATAAATGGCATGAAGACTAACTCTATGTTTTCCAGGAATCAAAGAAAAAACTTTTTCTAAATCACTCCTAAGTTCTTTAAAAGTACGAGCTTTGCCCGGATAATTTCCAGTAGTTTGTATCCCACCTGTAAGTTCACCATCGGGGTTTTCAAAACCTATAACATCGTCAGCTTGCCAACAGTGTATCGAAATTGAAAGGTTCTCTAATTTTTTAACTGCTTCATCAACGTTTACTCCAATAGCTTCGTAATGCTTCTTGGCATTTTCATAGTCACTAATAACTTGTTCTTTTCTCATAAGGTTATTATTTATTTTGTAAATTAATATTTAATCTTCGTTTTATTTTTCTCTAAATACATTTATATACTTTTGGAAATGACTATTCCATAAATCACTATCTAGTGGCGTAAATTCTTCAAGCTTAGTGGAGTTTCTTACAATCTGACGAATATGAAGTTTGTCTGCAACTTGTTCATCTGCTTTTGCTTGAAGTAATATGTTGCCAATGGCTGTTGCCTCTGACGGGCCTGCAACCACCAGCATTCCAATTGCGTTTGCTGTAAATTGATTAAGCATATTATTCTTCGAACCACCACCTATTATATGTAAGGTTTGAATTGGGAAGTCGGCCAGTTTTTGAAGATTACCAAGCACTTGTTTATATCTAAAAGCGAGACTCTCGTATATACATCTTGCTATTTCACCTACTGTTTTTGGTATTGTTTGATCTGTTTCATTACAGTAATCCCTGATTGATTTAATCATTGATTCGGGGTTAGCAAAACAGGGAGCATCAGGATTTATAAAGGATTTAAATGGTGTTGATTTTTCTGCGGCCTCTACAATCTCATTATATGTAATAGGGTGTTCGGTTTCCCACTCTTTTTTGCAACGTTCAATAAGCCACATTCCACAAATGTTTTTCAAGAGTCTTATAGAGCCGTCAGCACCACCCTCGTTCGTGAAATTAAGGTCGTAAGTAACTTCGTTTATTACCGGGTTTTTTGCTTCAATTCCCATAAGCGACCAAGTGCCAGAACTGAGATAAGCAAAATTTTCGTTTTCTGCAGGTGTTGCAAGTACTGCAGAGGCGGTGTCATGGCCTGCTACAGCAATTACAGAAATATCATCAATGTCGGTTTGTCTTTTAACTGTTTCAGATATTTTACCTACCGCCGTTCCCGGAAAAACAACTTGAGCAAAATTATTATTATTAAGCTCTATTTTTTTCAGTATCTCTTCATCAAACTTCTTAAGATAAGGGTTAATCATATGAGAGGTAGATGCAATAGTATACTCTGTAACCATTTTACCTGTTAACATATATGATAAAGCATCGGGCATAAACAATATTTTGTCTATTACAGGGTATATCGATGATTTATTATTCAGTTGTGTATCTAGTTGGAAAAGAGTGTTGAAGTTCATTATTTGTATTCCAGTTCTTCGATATAACTCTTCTTTTGATATTTTTGAGTAAAATCTATCAGGTGCACCAAAAGTAGATGTATCACGATAACTGGATGGCATTTGCAGTGGCTTACCATCACTTCCAAAACAGACAAAGTCTACTCCCCAAGTGTCTATTCCCAGTGAAGTTACATTATATCCTTGTTGCTTAGTTTCTTTTATAGCTTTAATAATTTGGTCATACAAATAAAAGAGATCCCAGTAGATATGATCGTTAAATTCGATCATTGGGTTTTGAAAACGTGTTATCTCAATTAATTCTACTTTCTCTTTTTTTACAATCCCCAGAATAGCTCTTCCGTTACTTGCCCCTATGTCTATAGCTAAATATTGTTTTTTATTCATGAATCAGTGTTTATTATTTACAAATCTACATGTTTAATCAACTATCTCGAGTAAAAGAATTGATTTAATGACTATGTTTTTTGACATTAATTACAAATTTATTAATCTGCCCATAAATATAACTAGTGTAATCATTCATACTTTCTTCTTAGATTAGTCTTACCTCGCCCTTATGTTGCTCTTTTATAAAAGGAATATAAAAGAGCAAGGTAGTGATTATGTATATGTCTTTCATTAGTTAAATAGGGGTAATGTTTTAAATTAATTAAAATAGTGTCATAAATTATAGCTAAAAAATCAATTAATTAATTCTATACAGTCTTATAAAGTCTATATTTGTAATTGTATTCGAAATATTTTTATGTGGCTAAACATTGATATATAAAACTTATGTATTTGCAAGATTTATATTTTTGATTCATTAAACAAGAATATAAGTACGATAAATATGAAAATCATCTAAAATGGCGATAGTTATAATAATGCCCAAGCAGGGGCAATCTGTAGAGAGTTGTATAATCACTGAAATTAAGAAGAAGGAAGGTGATATTGTAAATAAAGGTGATATACTTTTTGCTTACGAAACCGATAAAGCTTCATTTGAGGAGGAGGCTCCTGCCGATGGAACTTTATTGAAGTGCTTTTATGGTGAAGGAGATGAAGTGCCAGTGCTAGAAAACATGATGGTGATAGGAACGCCAGGAGAAGATTATTCTGAACTGATAGGAAAGCAAGAAGCTAATGAAAAGAAAAATGAGGTAAACACAAAAAGTGACTCGGTAGTAAATAATGAGAACACAACTGCTCACACGTCAAAACAAGAATTAGCTTCTGTTGAACGAAACAACCAATCTAAATTTATTTCACCCAGAGCCAAAAAACTAGCTGATAAGGAGTCAGTAAATATATTTGATATTGATGGAAGTGGTCCAAAAGGAAGAGTGATTGAAAAGGATGTAAAGTGGACTTTGAAAAATCGACCCAAGATGACTCCTCTAGCCAAAAAAATTGCTTCGGAAGAAGGTTTACGTCCAAATGAACATGGCACAGGATTAGCTGGTGCTTCAAGAGCATCAGATCTTGCTGCTACTGATAATATACTATATGGTGTTGATTATGAAGATAGAAAATTATCAAATATGCGTAAGATAATAGCAAAATCTATGCATTCATCACTTCAAAATTCAGCACAGCTAACTCACCATTTAAGTGCAGATGCCAGGAGGTTGCTGGAGTTAAGAAAACAGGTTAAGTTAGCCAGGGAAGCAAATACACTTGATGCTAACATTACACTAAACGATATGGTTTGTTTAGCTGTTATTAAAGCACTGAAGAGTTTTCCTGAGGTGAATACTCACTTTTTAGGTGACTCTAAAAGATATTTTAATAAAGTGCATTTAGGACTGGCCGTAGATACAGATAGAGGATTAATGGTGCCGGTAGTTAGAAATGCAGACGACCTTTCGGTTACAGGTCTTTCTAACAGATTAAAGGTAGTAGCGGATTCATGCAGAAAGGGTAATGTAAATCCTGATATTCTTGCTCCTGAAGCAGGTACATTTACAGTATCTAACTTAGGTAATTATGGAGTGGAAATGTTTACTCCGGTTATTAACTTGCCTCAGTCTGCTATTCTGGGAGTAAATACAATTCTCCCCAGACCAAAAGATTTAGGTGATGGGGTTTATGCTTTTGTACCTCATATAGGTTTAAGCCTCACATACGATCATCGCTCGTTGGATGGGGGTGAAGCAACACGTTTTTTAAAACAAATAGCAATAGAAATAGAAAACTTACAATTAGATATTACATTATGATAGACTTATTAATTTTAGGCGGTGGCCCTGCAGGTTATGTAGCGGCAGAGAGAGCAGGACAGGCGGGACTAAAAGTAGTTCTTTTTGAAAAAAGCGCTATGGGCGGTGTTTGCCTCAACGAAGGTTGTATTCCTACAAAGACTTTATTATATAGTGCGAAAATTTATGAGAACGCACTTAATGCAGATAAGTATGGCGTTTTTGGAGACAATATTAGGTTCGATTACGGTAAAATGGTTTCACGTAAGAAGAAGGTTGTTCGTAAACTTGTATTAGGGGTTGAGGGTAAGATGAAATCTAATAAGGTTGAGGTAGTAAAAGGTGAAGCATATATAAATGGCCGCTCTTCTGAAGGTGTAGAGTTAACTTGTAACGGAGAGAAGTATATTGGACGAAATTTGCTCATCTGCACTGGTTCAGAAGCTTCAGTACCACCAATTCCCGGATTAAATGAAGCTGGAGATATAATCTTAACAAATAGAGAGATTTTGGAAATGACAGAACGTCCGGATTCTTTGGTAGTAATTGGTGGAGGAGTTATAGGAATGGAATTTGCCAGTTTCTTTAATAGCCTTGGAACGAAAGTTACAGTTGTTGAAATGCTTCCTGAAATTGTTGCAGGAATGGACCTCGAAGTTTCAACTATGCTTAGACAGATATATGCAAAAAAGGGAATTGAGTTTAATCTAAACTCAAAGGTTATCAAGATAGATGGCAACAAAGTTATATTCGAAAAAGATGGAGAAACTCATACTGTTGAAGGAGACAAAATATTGTTGAGTGTTGGGCGAAGACCAGTTACTAAGGGCTTTGGACTTGAGAGTATTGGTGTTGAGCTGTTTCGTAACGGAATTAAAGTGGATGAGAAGATGCGTACTAATGTACCTGGTGTATTTGCAGCAGGTGATGTAACAGGATTTTCACTACTTGCACACACTGCTAGCCGCGAAGGAGAGGTGGTTGTGAACAACCTGACAGGAAGATCGGACATAATGAGATATAATGCCATTCCGGGTGTTGTATATACCAATCCTGAAGTTGCTGGTGTAGGAGAGACTGAAGAGTCTGCCAAAGAAAAGAATATTGCATATAAGGTTGCAAAATTACCAATGGCGTATGCTGGGCGTTTTGTAGCAGAAAATGAAGGTGGTAGCGGAATATGTAAAGTTATTGTAGGTGAAAAGTATGGTGAAGTAATTGGTGTTCATATGTTGGGCAACCCAAGCAGTGAAATAATATTTGGAGCTGCTATGGCTATTGAACAGGAAATGACTCTTAAAGAAATGCAGGAGGTGGTATTTCCGCATCCAACAGTTAGTGAAATAATTAAAGAAGTTGTTTTTAGTTTTAAATAATAAGTAGAGATGCCAAAAGTACAATTTATCGATCCAAAGGAGGTTAGAAAATCTGGATTCATAGAGTTTCAGCCCATAGCCATAAATCAGTATCAGAAAAGTGTTAAAGAGGAGAAAGGTAACTTTACGGACGAAGAGTTCAAGCTTATATACCATGATATGGTGTTAATCCGTGAATTTGAAACCATGCTAAATCTAATTAAAACAAAAGGTGAGTATAATGGCACATCTTATAACCATCCCGGACCCGCACACCTCTCAATAGGGCAGGAGTCGGCTGCAGTTGGTATGGCATGGACGCTTTCTGTTGACGACTTCATCTTTGGAAGTCACCGTTCGCATGGCGAGATATTGGCTAAAGGTATGTCGGCGATTCATAAGCTTGATGACGATCAACTAACTAATATAATGGAGAACTTCTTTGATGGTGCTATTTATGAAATAGTAAAAAAAGATTTTGAAGGAACTGTTAAAGATCTTGCAAGGAGGTTTCTTGTATATGGAACACTTGCAGAAATATTTGCTCGTAAAACCGGATTTAACAGAGGTTTAGGAGGATCGATGCATGCATTTTTTACTCCATTTGGTGTATACCCTAATAATGCAATTGTGGGTGGTTCGGGAGATATTGCAGTTGGTGCTGCACTTTATAAAAAAGTAAATAGGAAATCAGGACTGGTTGTTGCAAATATTGGTGATGCTTCGTTGGCTTGCGGGCCAGTTTGGGAGGGAATTACATTTGCTGCTATGGATCAGTTTAGAGAACTATGGGAAGGTGATATGCAGGGAGGATTACCTGTAATAATCAATATTATGAACAACCAATATGGTATGGGTGGACAGACCTGTGGTGAAACTATGGGTTACGAAATTGCAGCTCGTATTGGTGCAGGTGTTAATCCCGATCAGATGCATGCTGAGCGAGTTGATGGTTACAACCCTCTTGCGGTAATTGATGCATATAAACGAAAACGTAAGGTAATTGACGAAAAAAGAGGGCCAGTGTTACTAGATGTTCTAACTTACAGGTATAGTGGACACTCACCTTCTGATGCTTCTTCTTATCGTACTAAAGATGAGGTTGAAGCATGGGAGGCTCAAGATTGTATAAGTTCTTTTGGTAAAGATCTTGTTAGTGCTGAAGTTGCAAAACAAGAAGAATTAGACTCAATCTGGACAGATGTTAAGATGCTTGTTAATGAGATGTTTCTAAAAGCAATAGACGCAAAAACTTCACCTCTTATGGATAGTGCTGAAATTATAGGTGAAATGATGTTTTCTAATGGTTCTGTTGACAGTTTCTCTGATGCTACACCTGAGGTGTTGATGCCTATAGAAGAGAATCCTAGAGTAAAAAGAATTGCCGGAAAAGAGCGTTTTGCTTTTGATGAGAATGGAAAGCCTTATAGTAAGATGAAGCAGTATCAGCTGCGAGATGGTATTTTTGAAGCTATAATAGACAGATTTTATAAAGATGCCTCATTGGTTGCTTATGGTGAGGAGTGTCGCGATTGGGGTGGAGCATTTGCAGTGTATAATGGATTAACAGAGTCATTGCCATATAACAGATTATTTAACTCGCCAATTTCTGAAGCTTCTATAGTTGGTACTGCCATTGGTTATGCTATGTGTGGAGGGAGGGTAATTCCTGAGATTATGTATTGCGACTTTATTGGTCGTGCAGGCGATGAAATCTTCAATCAGCTTCCTAAATGGCAAGCTATGAGTGGAAATGTGCTTAAAATGCCTGTTGTAGTAAGGGTGTCTGTTGGTTCTAAATATGGTGCACAGCACTCGCAAGACTTAACTTCTCTTGTTGCTCATATCCCGGGTATAAAGGTGTGTTTTCCTGCAACTCCATATGATGCAAAGGGTTTAATGAACGCAGCATTACAAGGTACTGATCCTGTTATATTTTTTGAAAGCCAACGTATTTATGATATTGGAGAACAGTTTCACAAAGATGGTGTACCTACAGGATATTATGAGGTGGAATTAGGAGACCCTGATGTGAAGAGAGAGGGAAAAGATATTACATTCTTAACAATTGGATATACGTTATACCAAGCTCTAAAAGCTGCCGAAGTGCTTGAAGAAAAATATGGAATTAGTGCAGAAGTTATAGATGCTCGCTCACTTGTTCCTTTTAATTATGAAAAAGTAGTTGAGTCTGTAAAGAAGACAGGGAAAATAATTGTTGCAGGTGATGCTACTACTAGGGGTTCATTTCTTAACGATATGGCAACAAATATAAGTCAGCTTGCATTTGACTATCTCGATGCACCAGTATCTGTACTAGGATCTCGCAACTGGATTACTCCAGCTCATGAACTAGAAGAGTATTTCTTCCCTCAACCCAGTTGGTTTTTGGATATTATACATGAGCGTATTCAACCTTTGAAGGACTATATACCGGGTCAGAACTTTACAGATGGTGAAATTGTGAAAAGGGCAAAAAAAGGGATTTAGTACTTAAATCCGAAAATTACAATAATATGTTGAATATAAATTGCCATTTACACACACCTTACTCTTTTAGTGCTTTTGAAAATATTGATGATGCATTAGACAGGGCGGCTGCAGAAGAGGTGAAAGTGGTTGGTATTAACGATTTTTATACTACTGAAGGGTTTGAAGAGTGGAAAAATGGGTGCACTAAAAGAAAGCTTTACCCTCTTTTTGGTATTGAATTTATAAGTTTAAACCAAGAGGATCAGATTGCTGGATTGAGACTTAACGACCCAGTAAACCCCGGACGAATATATTTAAGTGGTAAAGGTTTTCTATATCCGTTTAGTTTGCCTGAACCTTTTGCATCTCAGCTAACTGCTGTTGTAGTTGAATCTAACAAACAGGTTGAAGATATGTGTGCAAAGCTAAATGAGTATTTGAGAAGTATAAATACTGGCTTTGAATTAGATATTCAATGGATTAAAAACGAACTCACAAAAGGTTCTCTACGCGAAAGACATATTGCGAGGGCTCTGAGGATGAAAGTAGTTGAGTTTTGTAAATCTGATGAACCTAAAATAAGATTGACACTTGAAAAAATATTTGGTGGAAAACCTGTTAAATCTGCTATCAATGATATTGCCAGTTTAGAAAATGAGATACGCAGTAATTTGCTTAAAGCAGGTGGTGCTGCTTATGTTCCTGAAAAGCCTGAAGCTTTCCTGCCTTTACAAACAGTATGTGATATAATTATTGCAGGAGGAGGTATACCTACCTATCCATTTTTAGCAGATAATGAAAAGGGTGAGTATACCGACTTTGAGAATGATCTTGAGAAAGTTGCTAATAAGCTTACGGAGAGAGGTTTCCATTCGGTTGAGTTTATTACTACCCGCAATGATGTGGTTATGCTTGAGAGGTATGCAGAATGTCTTCATGATAAGGGATTTATAGTTACGTTTGGTAGTGAGCACAACTCCCCGGTGATGGAGCCTATAGAGCTTTTTGCCAGAAATAGAATACCACTAACCAATCGCTTGAAGCAGATTAACTTTGAAGGAGCATCTGTTATTGCTGCTCACCAGCATTTGATTTCGCAGGGTTTAGAGGGGTATGTTGACAGTAGTGGTTACGCTGACAGATCGAAACGTAAAGATTTTGTTGAATTGGGTGAGTCGTTAATCAAAAGTGTATGAAAGAGATTGATAATCTGATAAAGATTTCGCAGTTATATGGAGGTGATAATAGGTTTGTTATTGCCGGAGGAGGTAATACCTCATATAAAAACAGAGATAAAATATGGGTTAAAGCAAGTGGTGCATCGCTTGCCACTATCACCGAAGATGGTTTTGCTATACTAGATCGTGCAAGGATTAACTTGATGACCGATAAAGTATATAGCAGTGATACTGCAGAACGAGAAGAACAGGTGAAACGAGATCTGGAAGAGGCCACACTCACCAAAGGGAAGCGTCCGTCAGTTGAGACTTCAATGCATAATGTTATTAGATATGCATTTGTAGTTCATTTACACCCCACGTTGGTAAACGGTTTAATGTGTTCTAAGAATGCAGAAGCAGAGTTATTGAAGATTTTTGGAGACAAGAGTGTTTTTGTGGAGTATACCGATCCAGGTTATGTTCTTTTTAAAAGGGTGAATGATAAAATAGAGGAATATAGGCAAAGATATGATGAAGAGCCAAAGGTTATATGGCTTCAGAATCATGGTATTTTTGTTGCAGCTGATAACATAGAGGAGATTCAGTTAACATATAATGATATCTTAAAGAAACTTGAAGATAAACTAATTGATCCTTTGAGTGTTAATCAGATGGAAGTGAGCAGTAGTGCTGTTGAACTACTTCCTGCCATTAGGATGATGTTATCTGAAAAGGGATTAAAGACTTTAAGGGTTCGTAACAATAGTTTAATTCATTATTATAGTGATTACATAGCAAATCAAAAAGATATTGTTAAGCCTTTTACTCCTGACGCAATTGTTTATTGCAAATCGAATTATATATTTATTAATAGTGATGATAACCCTCTGTTAGAAGCAGAACAAAAGATTACTTCTTTTACTAAAGAGTTTGGATATCTGCCAAAAGTAATACTAATTAAAGGAGTTGGTTTGGTTGCAATTGGCGATAATGCTAATCAGTGCGATATAATACTGGATGTTTTTGAAGATGCAATGAGTGTTGCATCTTTATCAAAATCATTTGGTGGTGCTCATCCTATGACACACGAGCAGATTAGTTTTATTGATACATGGGAGGTTGAGAATTATAGAAGAAGTGTTTCGGCCGGTTCTTCTTCTGGTCGTGCTGAGAATAAAACAATAATTATAACAGGTGCTGCACAGGGTTTTGGAGAGGGAATTGGAGAGTGTTTGATAAAAGAAGGGGCTAATATTGTAATTGCTGATCTTAATGAAGTTAAGGGAAGCCATACTGCAGAGGCTTTTAATAAAATATCGAAGAGCAACCAGTCTGTTTTTGTGAAAACTGATGTTTCTGACGTAGATAATTTAGAAAATCTAATTTTTAAAACGGTATGTCAATTTGGTGGAGTGGACTGTTTTATAAGTAACGCAGGAATATTAAGAGCAGGAGGACTTGAGGATATGACTCCAGAGAATTTCGATCTTGTAACGAAAATAAATTATAGTGCTTATTTTTATTGCACTAAGGTGGTAACCAAGGTAATGAAATTGCAAACTAAATATGGATCTGACGACTATTATGCTGATATTATTCAGATAAATTCTAAATCGGGACTGGAAGGAAGTAAAGCCAATTTTGCTTATGCAGGTGGTAAGTTTGGAGGGATTGGTCTAACTCAATCGTTTGCTTTGGAACTTGCACCATATAGGATTAAAGTGAATTCGGTGTGTCCTGGAAACTTTTATGAAGGGCCTCTATGGAGCGATCCTGAGAATGGTCTTTTTGTACAGTATCTTAAGGCAGGAAAGGTGCCGGGAGCCAAGTCTGTAGAGGATGTTAGAGAGTTTTATATCTCTAAAGTGCCAATGCGTAGAGGTTGTACACCTTTAGATGTTTCGAAAGGAATTTTGTATCTTATGGAGCAAAATGGTGAGACAGGTCAAGCTCTTCCAATAACTGGTGGACAGGTGATGTTGAGTTAGAACGATAAAATAAATGATATAATGAAAACAAAAGCAGTAAGATTATATGGTAAAAAAGATCTCAGGTTAGAGGAGTTTGAATTACCTCCAATTAAAGATAATGAGATTTTAGCAAAAGTTGTTTCAGACTCACTTTGTATGTCTTCCTACAAAGCTTCGTCTCAGGGACCTGAGCATAAACGTATACCCGATGATGTTTCGGAAAGCCCAATTATTATAGGTCATGAGTTTGCAGGACAACTATTAGAAGTAGGATCTAAATGGGCTCATAAATTTAATGTGGGTGATAAGTTTTCGATTCAGCCCGCATTATATTATGAGGATGGTCCTGTAGGCATTTTAAGTGCACCGGGGTATAGCTATAAATTTATTGGTGGTGATGCTACATATGTAGTGATACCGAATGAGGTAATGGAAAAAGACTGTCTTTTAAAATATGATGGAGAAGGATATTATCCTGCTTCTCTAGCTGAGCCTTTATCATGTGTTATAGGTGCTATGCATGCAAATTATCATACCACTCCTGGTAGCTATGAACATAAGATGGAGATTGTTGAAGGTGGCAAAATGGCTGTTTTAGCTGGTGTTGGACCAATGGGGCTTGCTGCTATTAATTATGTGCTTCACAGAGATGATCGCAAACCTTCGCTTTTAGTGGTCACTGATGTTGATCAGGATAGACTAGATAGGGCTGCTTCGATTTATACTGTGGAGTTTGCTGCTTCGAGAGGAATAGATTTACATTATATAAATACTGGCAAAGTAGAGAATCCTGTTGAATTTTTGAGAGATATGACAGATGGGTTGGGTTATGATGATGTATTTGTTTTTGCACCTGTAAAGCCAGTTGTTGAGCAAGGTGATGCGATTCTAGGATTCGATGGATGTCTGAACTTCTTTGCAGGGCCAAATGATACCAATTTTAGTGCTATGCTCAACTTCTACAATGTTCATTATGCATATACACATATAGTGGGTACTAGTGGAGGTAATAATGATGATATGGTGGAAGCACTAGATATTATGAGTAAAGGTCTTGATCCCGCAGGGTTGGTTACTCATATAGGTGGGTTGAATGCCGTTGCCGAAGCAACTAATAACCTTCCAAATATTACTGGTGGTAAAAAGCTTATATATACACATATTGAAATGCCCCTGACTCCAATTACTGATTTTGCTAAACTTGGTGAAGAAGATGATTTTTTTAAGGAACTTGCAGAAATATGCAATAAACACAACGGTTTATGGAGTGTAGAGGCCGAATCGTTCTTACTTGAGAAATATGGTGTTTGATTTTTATAAATTATATATATGAAACAATTAGACGTGAATTTGATGCATCCGGTAGAACAGATAAATGTTATTATCGGAAGGATATATAAAAGTGGTATGACAACTACTTCTGGAGGAAATGTATCGATAAGAGATAAAAATGGTGACATTTGGATCACACCTTCGGGAGTTGATAAGGGATCACTTACAGTGAAAGATATAATGCAGATAAAAAAAGATGGTAAGGTAATTGGCTTGCATAAGCCTTCTTCGGAACTTCCGTTTCATAAAGCAATATATGAGTCCAGACCCGAGCTGACCGCCATTATTCATGCACACCCACCTGCTCTTGTTGCATTTAGTATTGCTGGTATTGTGCCAGATACAAAAATAGTTCCACAAGCTTATAATATATGTGGTGATATTGGATTTGCTCCTTATGGAACTCCGGGAAGTGATGACTTAGGTGGAAAAATTGCTAACGAGTTTAAGGACAAACGTTACAAAGCGGTTATCATGGAAAACCATGGTGTTGTACTGGGTGGAACAAATATGATGGATGCTTATCAGCGTTTTGAAACACTTGAATTTTGCTGTAGAACAATTATAAATGCAAAAAGACTTGGAAATGTTAACTATTTATCTGATGAGCAAGTTTCACAGTACGTTAATCATTTGCCATCTAATATCTCACACTTTATGGATATTGATCATCCATCTGAAGAGAGGGCTATACGAACAGAAATGGTGAATATTATACGTAGAGCTTGTAATCAGGGATTGATGATCTCTACATACGGAACAGTATCAGTGAGATGGAATGATAATGATTTTTTAATTACACCAAGTAATATTGCAAGATGGGATATTGTGCCTGGCGATATAGTTCAGATAAAGAATGGTATGGCTGAGGCAGGGAAGACTCCTAGTCGGTCCGTTGCTTTGCATCAACGTATTTATCAGTTAAATCCTCAGATTAACTCTATTATCTGTACTCAACCTGTTAATCTTATGGCACATGCTGTTAGTGGCAGTAAATTTGATGTTAGAACTATTCCTGAGAGCTGGATATTCTTACAAGACGTGCCTTCTATTCCGTTTGGTCTTATATATAATGATGTAGATAGTGTAGCACAAATGTTTCAAAATAATAGGGTTATCTTGGTAGAGAATGACAGTGTATTTGTTACAGGTGATAAACTTTTAAACACATTTGATTATTTGGAAGTAGCAGAGTTCTCTGCTAATTCATTGGTGATGGCTGCAACAATTGGAACATTGCAACCTATTGGTGATGAGGAAATAGAGGATTTGAGGGTCGCATTTAATGTAAAATAATAGAAATTGCGTTTATTTTATTAAGTATGTTTAATAACATATTGAAATGTTTCAATATTAAGTTTTTGTATTGTTTATTTGTCATTTGACTCAGCACAGTGCAGAACAGTATAGAAAAAACATTTCAATGGAAAATCAATTGGAGTTAAAATTTAATGGAAAGCATACAAAGGTAAAGCAACTAGCTAACTTTATTCAGGATTATATTATTGCACGTGAGATGAAGGTGGGTGATAAATTGCCCTCTATTAACTACATTAGTAAGAAATATTCTGTCTCTAGAGATACTGTATTTAAATCACTTACAGATTTGCGAGACAGGGGTGTGATAGATGCAATTCATGGGAAGAATTATTTTGTGGCCTCACATTCAAGAAATGTGCTTTTGTTGCTGGATGAATATTCTCCTTTTAAAGAGATGTTTCATACTATTTTAGTTGCCGAACTACCTAAAACTTATAAAATAGACCTCTGGTTCCATCAATATAACCTTCAACTGTTTAATAATATAGTAAACGAATCCGTTGGCAAGTATAATAAGTATCTAGTCATGAATTATGATAATGAGAAATTATCTGACTCACTGACTAAGATTGACAAGAAAAAGCTTCTACTGCTCGATTTTGGAAAATTTGATAAGGATGACTATTATTATATTTGTCAAGATTTTGATAAGGGTTTATATGATGCTTTGGAAACAATAAAAGATGATTTAAAAAAGTATAGTAAGCTTATTTATGTACTAAATAAGAATCATAAACATCCACAGAGTAGTAAAACTGCATTTTCTAACTTTTGTCTCGACAATAACATGTGCTTTAACATACTGGATGAGATTTCAGAAAATGTGGCTATTCAGGAGAATTGTTTTTATCTTGTTATTAAACAGGAGGATGTGGTTAAGATTTTAAAGAAAGGGCGACAAAATAACCTTAAGCCAGGTAGAGATTATGGATTGCTTGCTTATAATGAAAACCCTTTTTTCGAGGTTATTGAAAATGGAATATCAAGTATAGGAATTGATTGGCAAAAAATGGGTAAAATTGCCTCCGAGTTTGTAATCATGAACAAGAATGTAAGAGACTATTTACCTACAGTTATAAATAAAAGAAACTCTTTTTAACTCATCTATATTTGATTACATCTACATGAAAATAAAAATTTAAACACTTAAAATAATCTGAGAAATGAGAAAATATCCGAAAATTGGAATCCGACCCACAATTGATGGGCGACAAGGTGGTGTAAGAGAAAGCCTTGAAGAGAAAACTATGAATTTGGCTAAATCGGTAGCAAACTTAATAGAAAGTAACCTTAAAAACGGCGACGGTAGCCCGGTTGAGTGCGTGATAGCTGATAGCACAATAGGTAGAGTAGGAGAAAGTGCAGCTTGTGCAGAAAAGTTTGAAAGAGAGGGAGTAGGATCAACAATAACTGTAACTTCAAGTTGGAACTACGGCTCAGAGACAATGGATATGAATCCTCATTACCCAAAAGCGATATGGGGGTTTAACGGAACTGAGCGTCCGGGTGCTGTTTATTTAGCAGCAGTACTTGCAGCGCATGCTCAAAAAGGCTTGCCTGCATTTGGTATATATGGACGCGATGTGCAAGATTTATCTGATAACTCAATCCCTGAGGATGTCGCAGAGAAGATTTTAAGGTTTGCTCGTGCTGCTCAGGCAGTTGCTACAATGAGAGGGCAGTCATATCTGGCTATAGGAGGTACTTGTATGGGAATTGCAGGATCGATGGTTAACCCTGATTTTTTCCAAAAGTATCTTGGAATGAGAAATGAATCTGTAGATTCTACAGAGATTCTTCGCAGAATTGAAGAAGAGATATATGATAAGGATGAGTATGCAAAAGCAATGGCCTGGACAGAGAGGTACTGTAAGGTTAATGAGGGGGAGGATATAAACCGAGCTGAGAAACAAAAAGATAGAAAGGCAAAGGATAAGGATTGGGAATTTGTGGTGAAGATGACCATTATAATTAGAGATCTGATGTTGGGTAATCCAAAATTAGAAGAGTTAGGTTTTAAGGAAGAGGCTATAGGGCATAACGCAATTGCTGGTGGGTTTCAAGGGCAACGCCAATGGACAGATTTTTTACCAAATGGCGACTTTAGTGAGACAATTTTGACAAGTTCTTTTGATTGGAACGGAATAAGAGAGGCTTTTTCTTTCGCAACTGAGAATGATTCACTTAATGGAGTTTCTATGTTGTTTGGTCATCTACTTACAAATACTGCACAGATGTTCTCTGATGTTAGAACTTATTGGAGTCCAGAAGCTATAAAACGAGTTACTGGTAAAGAGTTAACTGGGAAGGCTTCGAACGGTATTATTCATCTAATAAATTCTGGTGCAACAACTCTTGATGCCACCGGTAAACAGAGGTTGAATGGTGAGCCTGCAATGAAAGAGCATTGGAATATTAAAGATGAGGAGGTTGAGGCTTGTTTGGCTGCAACTACATGGTCGCCTGCTAATAGGGATTATTTCAGAGGTGGTGGTTATTCTTCTACATTTCTATCTGAAGGTGGTATGCCTGTTACTATGTGTAGATTAAATCTGGTAGATGGATTGGGACCAGTGATGCAGATTGCTGAAGGATGGACTGTTGACCTTGATCCTGAAGTTCATGATGTTATAAATAAACGTACGGATAGAACATGGCCCACAACTTGGTTCGCTCCACGTTTAACAGGTGCAGGGCCATTTAAAGATGTATATTCAGTAATGAACAACTGGGGAGCCAATCATGGAGCTATTAGCTATGGTCATATCGGGCAAGATTTGATTACACTTGCTTCGATGCTTCGTATTCCGGTATGTATGCATAATGTTGAGGATAGTGGTATTTTCAGACCTTCTTCATGGAATGCTTTTGGAATGGATAGAGAGGGTGCTGATTATAGAGCTTGTATGAGTTTAGGACCCATTTATAAATAATAACATTAGTAAAGGTGTGAGTTGATTTTTATTTAATAGCTCACACCTTTTTTACTGCTAATGATATGGGTGATGTTTATTCATTTCTAATTGCCGCCTCATCAAGCATCAATTATTGACTTAAACACAATAGGAGGTGGCTTCCCCGCAGTGAATGCCTCATTTATCCTGCCTCTTATCTGCTTTGCAGTAGTTGCTTGGTATGGAGCAAGAGCTTTTAGAAGAAATAAATTAAAAATAAATATATATGAGTAAAAAGATCTGTTTATTATTGGTTATTATATTACTAATACCCTTATATGTTTTATCGCAAGATAATATTAAATTAAGCAATACAATTAAGATTGAGCCTGAAGATAGTGATGAGGTTATAGTTGCAAAAGCTGCACATGTTGTGCCAACTACAAACCAGTTAGAGGCTCTTAAGAATGAATTTATCGCTTTTATCCACTTTGGGCCAAATACATTTACCAGAAAGGAGTGGGGTGATGGTATGGAGAATCCTGCAGTTTTTGATTTAAAGACACTCGATACCGATCAGTGGTGTAGAACTATGAAAGCAGCTGGAATGGAAATGGTAATTCTGACTGTTAAACATCATGATGGTTTTGTATTGTGGCAAAGCAGGTATACCGACCATGGTGTTATGTCAACTCCATTTAAGAATGGAGATGGAGATGTATTAAAAGAACTTTCTGAGTCGTGTAAGAAATATGGACTTAAGTTAGGTGTATATATGTCACCAGCCGATCTGTTTCAAATAGAGCATCCAGATGGTTTATATGGTAACTTAAGTGAATATACAACTAGAACAATTCCTCGTGAAGTACCAGGGCGACCATTTAAAAACAAAACTACTTTTCAATTTAAAGTTGATGACTATAATGAGTATTTCCTGAATCAGCTGTTTGAGGTTCTTACTGAGTATGGTGAGATTCATGAAGTGTGGTTTGATGGTGCTCATCCTAAAAGAAAAGGTGGACAAACATATAATTATGCAGCCTGGAGGGAGTTGATACGCGAATTAGCACCTAAAGCTGTTATTTTTGGTCGCGAAGATATACGTTGGTGTGGCAATGAAGCTGGTGCTACACGTGATACAGAGTGGAATGTTATTACTTATGAGGAGAATCCAGGAGTAGCTACTGAATTTCATGATATGATGGATAATGATCTTGGCTCTCGGGATGTCTTGTTTAAGGGTAAATATCTGCACTATCAACCAGCTGAAACTAACACTTCGATACGTGAGGGTTGGTTTTATCGTGATGATACTAATCAGAAAGTAAGAAGTGCAGATGATGTTTTTGATATTTATGAACGTTCTGTAGGTGGCAACTCAATTTTCTTATTAAATATTCCTCCTAACAGAGAAGGTAAGTTCTCACCTCGTGATGTTGAAGTATTAGAAGAGGTGGGTAAAATGATTAAAGAAACATACGTTGTAAACCTTTTAGAAGGTGCTGATGGGCCAAAACAAGTCCTAGATATAAATGCCGATACTTATCTGTTGTTGGATGACTGTAACGAAATAATTATTACAGTGGACGAACCAATAACAATAAATAGAATTATGATTCAGGAAGCCATATCCACACACAGTGAGCGTGTAGAGAAACATGCTGTGGATGCTTGGATCGATAGTGAGTGGAAGCAAATAGCAGAGGCCACAAATATTGGCTACAAGCGTATATTGCGTTTTCCGGAAGTAGCCACAAATAAATTACGAATCAGAGTATTGGAATCTAGAATGAGTCCAGCTATTAGTCACGTCTCAGCTCATTACTATGAGACCAGACCACCTCAGCTTACCTTTTCAAGAGACATAAACGGAATGGTAGCTATTGAGCCGATGCAGACAGTATTCAATTGGAATCCACATGGAGAGAATGCCGTTGGAAACCTTAATACAGGTTATGAGATTTTTTACACTCTTGATGGTACTGAACCAACAAATAATTCTATTAGGTATGAAAGTCCGATTAAAGTTGTTAATAGCAGTCTAAAAGCAGTTTCATACAACAATGATATTAAAGGCCCAGTGAGCAGTCAAAATTTTGGTATACTAAAGAATGAGTGGGAGGTAATCGATTTCGCTGGTCAGAGTAGTGATAGAAATGCTGTAAAATATGCTTTTGATGCATCCACCCGAACTTTTTGGCAGTCTGAAGAAGGAGAGGTGCCTTTTCACATTACAATTGATTTAGGTGATGAGTATACATTAAAAGAGATGATATATACACCCCAGACTTATAATTCTGAAGGGATGATGGCCGGAGGCTTTATTGAAGTAAGTTTAGATGGAGATAACTGGAAGAGAGTAGAGCAGTTTGAATTTGGAAATTTAATTAATGATCCAACACCTAGGGCGCATAAATTTAAACAGTTGTTAAATGCTAGATTTATACGTGTGATAGCTACTGATATAGCAGACGAAAGTAAATATTTATCTATAGCTGAACTAGATTTCCTGTAATCTAAATGATTGATATTAATAATAAAATGGTTTTTATTTAATTAATATTTAAATTAGTTTTGTACTTAATTAGTAAATAAGGTTATTATAGCTTTTTGCTTTAAGCAAAATATATAAAATAAGATGAACAAAAAAATGTTTTTATTTTCACTTTTACTGACTTTAATTTTTACGAATTGTAGTAAGAGTAGTCTCTCGCCCCAAGAGCTTGTATTAAGATATAATGCTCCTGCTTGTGTATGGGAGGAAACTTTGCCATTAGGGAATGGAAGAATAGGAATGATGCCTGATGGAGGGATCAATTCTGAACAGATTGTTTTAAACGATATTACTATGTGGTCGGGAAGCGAAGATGAAGATGCGCTTAATGTTGACGCGATAAAATATCTTCCTGAAATTCAAGATTTGCTACTAAATGGGAAGAATCTGGAGGCGCAGGATTTAATGTATAAGCATTTTAGATGTGGTGGATTAGGATCTTCATTTGGAAGCGCTAAAGATGCTCCATATGGATGCTTTCAAATGTTGGCCAATTTAAATATTAATTATACATATCCTGTTGAGGTTTCAGGTATTGAATCTGTTTCTGATTATACAAGAAAACTTTCTCTTAATGATGCTGTTGCATCAACCAATTTTAGTGTTGGAGGTGTTAACTACACTAGAGAATACTTTGCTTCTCATGAAGATGATGTAATGATAATTCGTGTTTCGGCTGATAAAAAGAATTCTGTTTCTTTTAACTTGGCATTAAATAGACCCGAACGTGCTTCTTTGTCGATTCGAGATAATATACTTTACCTTGAGGGACAGCTCAATGACGGATACGATGGTGAGAATGGTGTGAAATATTTAACTAAGTTAGAAATAATTAACTCCGGAGGGAGAATAAGTGCCGATGATAGCTCTTTATCTCTATCAGAAGCAGATCAAGCAATGATTCTTGTATCTACCTCAACTAACATGTTAGATAAGTCTTATGAGTCGTCAGTAAACAATTTACATGCTAGTGCCAAAAAAAAATCATTTGATAAGCTTATAGCAGATCATGCTAAAGCGTACAAAGAAAAGTTTGATAGAGTTACATTGGATTTGGGCGATCAGGATAGTGTTACCCCAACAGATCAGCGACTTATTGATTTCCAGGATAATAATGATCCTTCGTTTGCAGCTCTATATTTTCAATATGGACGTTATCTTATGATAAGTGGAACTGGTGAAAATAGTCTGCCTCTAAATCTTCAAGGTTTATGGTCTAATCAAGTACAAACTCCTTGGAATGGAGATTATCACCTTAACATTAATGTTCAGATGAACTATTGGCCCACTGAGGTGGGTAATTTGTCTGAGCTTCACAAACCTCTTTTAAAGCTTACAGAATCTCTTGTAGCTTCGGGTGAGAAGACAGCTCAAACATTTTATGGAGCTGATGGATGGGTGGCACATATGATGACTAATCCGTGGGGTTTTAGTGCTCCAGGTGAGCATGCTTCATGGGGAGCAACAAACACCGGTGGTGCTTGGCTGTGTCAGCATCTTTGGGAACATTATGCATTTACACAAGATGTAGAATACTTAAAATCTATTTATCATGTGTTGACAGGAGCATCCGATTTTTTTCTTAGTAGTATGATTAGGGAGCCAAATAATAATTGGCTTGTTACTTCTCCTTCATCTTCTCCGGAGAATGCTTTCTATCTTCCTGGTAGTAGAGAAAGTGTATTTGTTTGTATGGGGCCAACAATGGATGTGCAATTAGTAAGAGAGTTATTTGAAAATACTCTTGCTGCCGCAGAAATTTTGAATATTGAGGATGAAACAATTGAAGGTATTAAAGAAGCTATTATAGATTTACCACCTATGCAAATTAGTCCTAATGGCTATCTTCAAGAATGGCTTGAGGATTATGAAGAGCAGGACCAGAGACACAGGCACGTTTCGCATTTATACGGTCTGCATCCATCTAATCAAATATCACCTATTGCAACTCCAGAGCTTGCAGATGCAGCACGTGAGACTCTAAACAGAAGAGGTGATGCCGGAACAGGTTGGTCACGTGCTTGGAAGGTAAACTTTTGGGCAAGACTTCATGATGGTAATCGTGCCTACAAACTATTGAAAAGTTTACTTGAACCGGCTTTCGATACTGAAACACAAAAGGGTAGTGGAGGTGGTACTTATCAAAATTTATTTTGTGCGCACCCTCCATTCCAGATAGATGGAAATTTTGGTGGTACAGCTGGAATAGCAGAAATGCTTATACAGAGTCAAAATGATTTTATCCATTTCTTACCAGCTTTACCAGAAAACTGGAGCAAAGGCAGTTTTACCGGCTTACGCGTTAGGGGAGGAGCAGAAGTTGATGCTGTATGGGAAGAGAGTAAACTCACAAACTTAAGTATTACAGCACAAACTGATAATACTTTCAAGATAATGGTTCCCAACTATGCAACAAAAGTGCTTCAGGATAAGAAAGAGATGCAAATAGTTGATGGGTTTATTAATATCGACATGAAAAAGGGAGATGTAGTAAACATAGAGGTTATTGCTTCCTGATTATAATTGTATCTGATTTAGTGTTTTACATATCTATAAAAAAAACGAAATTGTCAAAATATGAAAGGCAGAATATTTCTTTTAGGTTTATCAGTATTATTTTATATTAATTCATGTGTAGATTCAGACAATACCATATCTATCGTAGATTATGGTATAGATCCAGATACTCGTGAAGATGTTTCTGTTGCAGTTCAAAGATTAATAAATGACTTGCAAAATCGAACTGATACTGGTCGTATAGATGTGATTTTTCCTAAGGGCACTTATCACTTTTATGAAGATAATTCGTTTGTTCGTGAGTATTACATTTCTAATCATGATCAGGATAATCCAAAAAAAGTAGGATTGGCCATAGAGAATCTTAAAAATATAACTATTGATGGTAAGGGGTCAACTTTTATATTCCATGGTAGGATGATTCCTATTTCGATACTTTATTCAGAGAATGTTTCGTTGAAAAATATTTCTATTGATTTTGAAGTTCCAGCCCTGAGGCAATTAAACGTTTTGGATGTAAGAAAAGAGTCGGAAGAGATTATTGCAGAGATTTATCCTTCAGAAAATTACAGAATTGATGATGGTAAGTTGATCATTCTTGGAGAAACTTATGAACTAACCCCTCATTCGGCAATGTCTTTTAATGAAGATAAGAGTCTTACATACCTTAGAAGTGATTTGAGCTTTAATCCAGTTTCAGTAAGTGAGTTATCGCCAAACATACTAAGTATTAAAGGTTGGGATCAGTATAGTGAAACTACTCCAGGAGAACGTTTTGTATTGAGATCATATTATCGTCCCACACCTGGTATTTTTATAAGTGAGTCTAAAAATACTGATATCGAAAATGTAACGGTTCATTATGCTGAAGGTATGGGACTCTTAGCTCAAATGAGCGAGAATATAAATCTAAATGGTTTTAATGTTTCACTCAAGGGTGAGGATGATCCTAGATATTTTACTACACAGGCCGATGCGACTCATTTCTCGGCATGCAAAGGAGTAATTATTTCTAAAAATGGATTATATGAAAACATGGCAGATGATGCTATAAACGTTCATGGAACTTACCTCAAGCTATTGAAGAAGGTAGACGATTATACTGTTCAAGCACGTTATATGCATAATCAAGCATGGGGATTTAAATGGGGTACGCCTGGAGACAGTGTTCAGTTTGTGGAATCTAATAAGATGGAGTTAGTTGATGGAGATATAAACAAAATCGAATCAATTAATGCCGTTGACAAGCCAACAGAATTTGGAGCTAAAGTGTTTGAAATTACTTTTACTGAACCTATACCAGAAGGTGTGACAGAAGAAGGATCTTTTGGTATAGAAAATCTTACATGGACCCCAGCAGTAATATTTTCCGACAATATAGTCAGAAATAATCGTGCAAGAGGAACTCTTTTCAGTACACCTAAACGTGTCGTTTGCGAGAGTAATCTTTTTGATCATACTCATGGTACCGCTATACTACTTTGTGGAGACAGTAACGGATGGTTTGAAACCGGTGCCTGTAAAGAGGTTATAATTAGGGATAATAAATTCGTAAATGCGTTAACAGCTAACTATCAGTTTACTAATGCCGTAATTTCAGTCTATCCCGAAATTCCTAATCTTGAAGATCAAAATAAGTTTTTCCATTCTGGAATAGTAATTGAGGATAATACATTTGAAATGTTTGATCGACCCATTGTATATGCTAAATCTACCGATGGGTTAATTTTTCGCAACAACATTATCTTATACAATAACGACTTTGAGCCTTTCCATTGGAATAATCATATGTTTTTCTTTGAAAAGGTTAACAATGTATTAATTGAAAATAATCAATTTGAGAAAGGGTTTGATGTTTATGAAGATTTAAAGGTTGAGCTTTCTGAAAATAATTCTGTTATTATAAAACAGTAATTATATGAAATCAAACTACTATCTGTTTTACTCGATATAATCTTCCTTGGTAAGTTTCACATTCATTAAATCGTTTAATTATCATATCCCTTACAACATAGTTTTTCAGACCCCATTCGGGAGCTATCAGAAGTTTTGCGGGTGACTGTGAGGTGAACCTTTCTATGTAAATTTCAGGATTTAACCTTTCGGAGAATCTTACACACATATTTATATAGTCATCCAATTCAAATAGGCTGAAATCACTTGGCTTAACTCTATACTCACGTGACATTATTGTACCCTTTATGATTTGGAGCTGATGCAGTTTAATTGATGTAAGTGGCAATTCGGAAAGCTTATCTGCATGACTTAGTATTTCTTCATCGGTCTCACCTGGAAGACCTATAATCATGTGTGCTCCTACAGATATACCTCTTTCTGCGGTTTTTCGAATCATATATTCAGACTCTTCATAGCTATGTAGCCTATTTACCCTATCCAAGGTTTTGTTGAGTGTTGATTCAACCCCATACTCAATCATAACGAAGGTCTTTTTACTAAGGGTTTCAAAATAATCTAGTAGTTTATCAGGCATGCAATCGGGACGTGTTCCTACTATTAAACCTACAACATTAGGATATGAAAGAGCCTCTTCATATTTATCTATCAATGACTCTATAGGATCGTAAGTATTGGTATATGATTGGAAGTATGCCAAATATTTCATTTCAGGGTATTTATATGAGAAAAATTTTATACCATCATCTAATTGCTGAGATATAGTTCTGGTTGGTTTTCCATATCCTGGACTAAAGCTTTGGTTGTTACAATAGGTACATCCTCCATATCCTTTCATTCCATCCCTGTTAGGACATGTGAAACCTGCATTTATTGATATCTTTTGAACTTTGAAAGGGAATCTCTCCGAAAGATATTCGGTAAAGTCTCTATATGGTTTATTTTCGTGAAACTTGATCATTTTGTTTTTGTTATGGTGCTCAATAATTAATAACTCTAGAATTGATTATTATTATTATTTTATAATAGTAAAATTCAATAAGTTTATACTATAACATAAGGTAAAGTTATAAAAAAGTGGATTACTTATAAAGAAAAAAGGGTAAATCAAATAATGAATTACCCTTTTTTATAATTGTAATGTTAAGAATTACTCTTTCACTTCTGCTTCTTTAGCATCATCATCATTTGCTTTAGTCTCAACTTCATCAGTTACTTCTTCTGATTCTGTTTTAACGTTTTCTGATTTTGCTTCAGCTTCAACTATATTTTCAGTTGCAGTTTCCTCAGTAGTAGTTTCTGCTACTTCTAATCCTTTTTCTGCTTTCTTCTCAGATTCTTTCTTGAAAGCTTCAACTTTCTGACTATCTAGTTTTTCTTTTAAAGCAGCTAATTCCTCAATATCTCCAAGTGTTGTCTTTTCCATTGAAGGTGTAGCAGCTGCAGCTTCTGGAGCTCCATCTTTTTTGCTAGTGCGTTTACCTTTTTTTCTAGAATCGTCACTTGTGTTATCTTCGTGAATACGGCTATGAGATACAATTATGCGTTTTGCATCTTTGTTAAACTCAATAACTTTAAATTCAAGTTTATCTTCAAGTTTTACTTCTGTATTATCTTCTTTTACAAGATGTTTTGGTGTAGCAAAACCTTCCACTCCATATGGTAATGAAACAACTGCACCTTTATCAAATAATTCAATAATAGTACCTTCATGAATTGAACCTGCTGTAAATATTGTTTCGAACACATCCCAAGGGTTCTCTTCTAATTGTTTATGTCCTAAACTTAAACGGCGGTTTTCTTTATCAATATCCAAAACTTGTACTTCAATTGTAGATCCAATTTCAGTTACTTCACTTGGATGTTTGATTTTCTTAGTCCATGAAAGATCTGAAATATGTATTAAACCTTCTACACCTTCTTCGATTTCTACAAAAGCACCAAAGTTGGTGAAGTTGCGAACTTTCGCGGTATGTGTGCTTCCAACAGGAAATTTCTCTTCGATACTTTCCCATGGATCTGGTTTAAGTTGTTTTACGCCTAATGACATCTTGCGATCTTCACGATCAAGTGTAAGGATTACTGCTTCTATTTCATCACCAACACTCATAAAATCTTGTGCACTATGTAGATGTTGTGTCCAGCTCATTTCTGATACATGGATTAATCCTTCTACACCGGCTGCGATTTCAACAAATGCTCCATAATCGGCCATAACAACCACTTTACCTTTAACAATGTCACCCACTTTTAGAGTTTCACTTAAAGCATCCCATGGATGTGGAGTTAATTGTTTTAGTCCGAGTGCAATACGTTTTTTGTCATTATCAAAATCAAGTATAACAACATTGATTTTATCATCAAGCTGAACAACTTCTTCTGGATGTTGGATACGACCCCATGAAAGGTCAGTAATATGAACTAATCCATCTACTCCACCTAGATCAACAAATACACCATATGAAGTGATGTTTTTAACTACACCCTCAAGTACCTGTCCTTTTTCTAGTTTAGAGATTATTTCTTTCTTCTGTTGTTCTAGTTCTTCTTCAATAAGAGCTTTGTGCGATACAACTACGTTTTTGTATTCTGGGTTGATTTTTACCACTTTGAATTCCATGGTTTTATCAACAAATATGTCATAATCGCGGATAGGTTTAACATCAATTTGTGATCCTGGTAAGAATGCTTCAATACCAAATACGTCAACAATCATACCACCTTTGGTACGACATTTAATGTAACCTTTAATAATTTCATTATTTTCAAGAGCGGCATTAACACGATCCCATGCACGAGATGCACGTGCTTTTTTGTGAGAAAGAATTAATTGGCCTCTTTTATCTTCTTGGCTTTCGATATAAACTTCTACTTCGTCACCAATTTTAAGGTCAGGATTGTAACGGAATTCATTCATTGAAACAATTCCATCAGATTTGTATCCGATATTTACAACCACTTCGCGTTTGTTCATGGATGTAACAGTACCATTCACTACCTCTTTATCGTTGATTTTACTCAGCGTGTTATCGTAGCTTTCGGCAAGTTGTTCTCTGCTCTCTTTGCTATAAGGGTCATTCTGAGCATACGCAGCCCAATCAAAATCTTCAATGGGTGCTACAGTTTTTAGGTTTTCAGTCATTTTTTGTTGAATAATGTTTAATTTAAATAAGTGAGACTTTATATTGATTCATTTATTATAGTCTATTTATTGTTGGTTTATTTATTTTATCAGTATAGTTTATATACCTGATTCAACGAAATAGCTATAAAAAAAGCGGTGCAAAGATAGTCGGTTTTTTATTAATAACCAACTCTTTGCACCTATAATTAAGTGAAAAACTTTCAATTTCAGAGCAGTAATCCGTTTTGTACTTCATGTCTATCTTGTAGTCCCAGAAGTTGTTCTACGAGTCTAAGACCGAAATCAAATACAAGACCGGGACCTTTACCGGTAATTATGTTTTCATCAACTACAACACTTTCTCCAGTTGTTTTTGCTCCTATTAGTTCAGGTTCAAAGCCTGGATAGCATGTTGCACGTTTGCCATCTAATATACCTAATCCTCCAAGAATCATTGGTGCAGCACAAATTGCTGCAATCAGTTTTCCTTTAGTGTTAAAGCTTGATATAAGATTTTTCAAATCTTCATGTTCATTCAAGTTTTTTGCTCCTGGCATACCGCCTGGAAGTATCAACATGTCGAAGTTGGTAAAATCGGTATCTTTAAATATTTTATCGGCGGTAACTGGAATATTGTGAGCTCCAGTTACAGCATTGTTTTCAGTAATTGAAACTGTAACAACATCAATTTGAGCTCTTCTTAATATATCTACTGTACCGATTGCTTCAATTTCTTCAAATCCATTTGCTAAAAAGAGTGCTACTTTTTTCATACTTCTAAATTTATAGTTTAATTTACATTTTTATTAAAAACAGCCTGTTTTAAATTGAATGTATGAGGTAGGATAAGTATTGTCAATTTAAATTAAACCTATATGTAATAGTCCCTTGCTGATTATTTACAGAATTAATGGCATTGAACTTAGTGTTCCTAGCAGCTCTTAAAGCTTCATTCAGTAGTGCTGAGTTAGGTGCATTTGTGCCACGTCCTATTTCAGCATGTATTACATTACCTCCTGGATCAACTGTTATGTTAACAACTACAGTACCAAAATCGTTCACATTATATGTAGGTTGAACTAGTCCCCCGCTACCCAAACTTCTTCCTCCTAAATTAAAAGATCCTATACCACCATCTCCTATTGGTGAGCCTTCAGAGGAATTGCCTGTGGAAACACCTTGAGTTCCTGTGCCTTCGGTGTTGCCCCGATTCTCATTGTTTTCTCCAAATAGTCCGGACATTTGATCGTTAATCTGTCTTGCTTGAGCTTCTTTTTCTCTTCTTATTCGTTCCAACTCTTCCACTCTTCTTCTCTCAGCTTCCAGTTCCTCACGTCTGCGTTGTTCTTCTCTCTGAGCCTCAATATCAATCGTAGGTTCGTTGTTCTGAGTAATAAACTCTTCCGTTTGTGGTTGAGGAGGTGTCTCTACCTGAGGTGTAGGAACTGGAGTCACTTCATTGTATGGTGACTCAAATGCTCCGTAAGCATTTTCTGTAGTTCCAAACATAACTGGTATGCCTTCTAATTCTTCAGGAGGAGTTGCCATCGTGAAATATGTAAATAAAAGCAACAGAAAAAGCAACACTGTAAACAATGTTGTTCCAATAATTCCTCCTATTTTCTCCCTCGAAACTTTTTTCATAAGCTAATTGAAGCTTTAGTTCGGCCTGGTCATCAGTACCATTCTAAATTGATTCTGATTAGCGATATCTAAAATGCGTACGATTTCTCTATATGGAACACTTTCATCTGCGTATAATGCAACAAAAATGTCGGGATCGGCCGTATAAACTGATTGCAGAAAAGGTGTTATATCTTCAAATGCTACCTCTCTCTCAGTTTCATTAGCATTTGCAACGTAGTAATTAAGCTCTTTATCAATTGTTACCCTGGTTATAGGCTTTGCTTGGGCTTGCTGTTGAGATCTTGGCAGCAGCACCTGAATAGCATTTGGAACAACAATTGTAGACGTAATCATGAAAAAGATAAGCAGCAGGAAAATCACATCAGTCATGGAAGCCATACTGAAATTTGTTTCTATGCGAAAACGTTGTTTAAGTGCCATATCTTATTGATCTAATAATATGTTCATATTTTTATTATAACCTAAGCAGCTGGTTCGTTAAGGATATCCATAAATTCCATTATTCTCATCTCCAAACGGTTTACGATACCCTTAATTCGTGTTGCTAGATAGTTGTAAGCAAAAAGGGCTATGATACCAACAATCAAACCTCCTACGGTTGTAACTAAAGCTTCATAAATACCTGTTGATAGAATATTTACATCCACATTTGCGCCTGCGCTTGCCATGTCCATAAATGCTTTTACCATACCGGTAACAGTACCAAGAAACCCTACCATTGGTGCACCCGATGCAGCAGTTGCAAGTGCCGGAAGCCCTTTTTCCAATTGAGAAATTTCTATATTACCCTGATTCTCTATCGCCGACATAACATCAGCTGTTGGTCTGCCAAGTCTTGAAATACCCTTTTCTACCATTCTAGAAGTAGGAGTATCTGTATTTCGACATAAGTTTACTGCGGCATCAATTTTTCCATCGTGGATATAATCTTTAATCCTGTTCATAAAGGAATTATCCTCCTTTGCAGCTTTATTTATAACAAGTGTACGTTCTATTAGAACGTAAATAGACATTAATAACAGTATAAGGAGAACAATCATTAACCATCCACCTTTTAAGGCGAGGTCAAATGCGTTCATTGTAACTGTTGTTGTATCAGCAGCTGTTGTCTGCTGCATAGTCTGTAAAACTGCCTGTGCTGTATCAGCTGGCGAAGGTAATTGCAAAAAGATCATACTTATAATGTACTATTAATTAGTTATATGAATTATTTTGTTTTATAAAGATATAAAATTTGGCTTATTAAACCTCACAAGCCGATGCTTTTAAACAATCTTTATACGCTTTTATCGTTTTTTCTAATCCCAAATAGAGTGCATCACAAATAAGCGAATGACCAATAGAAACTTCTTTAAGCCATGGGATATTTATATATAGATAATTTAGATTTTCTAAATTTAAATCATGTCCGGCATTGATTCCCAATCCAAGATTCTTAGCAAGTTTTGCAGCTTCTACATAAGGTGCTACAGCTTTTTCCTTGTCTTGCTTAAATTGTTCTGCATACGGACCTGTATATAATTCTACTCGATCAGTTCCAATTTGAGAGGCCATTCGTATAATTTCTGGTATAGGATCAACAAATATTGATGTTCTCACACCCATAGATTGAAATCTTCCAACTATATCAGTTAGAAATTCTTTATGAATTATTGTATTCCATCCAGCATCTGAAGTTAGTGCATCTGTAGCATCTGGCACTAATGTAACTTGAGTAGGTCTTATTTTTCCAATAAGAGAGATGAAATCTGCATTTGGATTTCCTTCTATGTTAAATTCTGTATTTACTTTCGATTGTAAATCATATACATCAGAGTATCTAATATGCCTCTGATCTGGCCTTGGGTGAATGGTTATACCTTCAGCACCAAATTTTTGACAGTCAATTGCTACTTTTACTACATCAGGTATATTTCCTCCCCTAGAATTTCTAAGAGTTGCAACCTTATTTACATTTACACTAAGTTTAGTCATATTTTTATTACAAACAATTTGATACAAAGTGGTTAGCTCCTATAGGAATTTAAAAATGAAAAATAAAATGGAGTAAGGAGTTTTAAATACACAAAATTTTACCATCTTTGTAATACTGATACAAAAGTAATACGAAATAACCATTTTCTCGATGTCAACGAAAGAATTTATCAAAAATCAGGTTGAAAAGTTTTTGAAGCCTCTTACTCCTGAGCAATTTGCAGAACTTTCGGAAACAGAAAACTCTCTGATTATTCTGGAAATTCCTTTGAAAGACTACATGTTGACAGAAATTGCAAGAATTGTCGAAGGTAATAATGCTCATGTTATTGCTTTATCGGTTCTTCCGATTTCAGGAGGTGCTGAATTGCTTGTTTCTCTAAAACTTGATATTTCTGATTTGACATCAGTAATGAGAAGTTTCGAAAGGTTTAATTACAACGTTGTATATTATTATATGAAAGAGGGTAAGATTACCGATAGTCAGAAAGAAAGATTGGACGAGCTAATGTATTACCTAGATATGTAGAACAAAAATCCGAATTTGATTTAATTCATAAAGATATTCCAGAATATATGAAGTTTGCACTTTTTGGAAGTATGTTTCCAGACAGAACCGCAAAAGCCGAAGAACAGATTCTTGGTGTTTGTGAATCTATTATAAGACATGGTGGTGAATTGTGTCTTACCGAAAATTTCTTCCTTACTTTACCTCTTTACATAAAACAAAAACTACAATCAGTAATCGAACTAGTAGAAACGCTGACTAATGTTGATATGGCAGTAAGTGTTGGAGGCGATGGTACTTTCTTGCGAACAGCAACCACTGTTGGGAATACTGGTATTCCTGTCTTAGGTATTAATACCGGTAGATTGGGATTTCTGGCAGCGATTAACTATTCTGATGTTGATGAAACATTAAAAGAGGTGATGGATAGAAATTATAGAGAAGAGGAGAGGGCACTGTTAAAAATGTCAACTGATGAAACTTTCCCTCCAGATCATTTTAATACAAATGCTCTAAATGAAATAGCACTGCTTAAACAAGATACAGCATCTATGCTTTCTATTCACGCATATATAAATAATGATTATTTAACATCATATCAGGCAGATGGACTAATTATTTCTACACCCACAGGATCAACTGCATACTCATTAAGTATAGGTGGGGCAATTCTTTCTCCAAGCACACCTAGTATAATATTATCTGCAATTGCACCCCACAATCTAACTTCTCGATCCTTAGTTGTAGATGACAGTAGTATAATATCATTAAAGGTTGAGAGTCGTAGCCATATGTTTTTGGTATCAGTTGATGGACAGTCTCGTGTACTTGATGAAACTGTCAGCATTCAGATTAGAAAAGCTGATTATACTTTACGCGTGGTAAAGAGGGTAGGACACACATTTTACGAAACCCTGCGTGATAAACTTATGTGGGGAGCCGACGTAAGAAAGCGTCAGAAGTAATCATTCTCCATCAAGTTCACCTATCTCGTCATTATCATTTTGTTTACCATCTTTGTATGGAAACCATTTTTCTAGTCCTTTAATCATTAGGAAAAAAATAGACATAAAGATAAATATTCCTACTATTCCTACTAGAGCTAAAAAAAGTGCAGTTTCTAATGTTGTAGTCATATTATATTCTTTAAATTAAGACACATGGTTATTGACATTTGTTTGTGTTCCCAAAAAAACATATATCATGCAAGTAATGGCACTAATGTTAAGATTATACCTCCCGCTACTACAGAACCAATCTGGCCACCCACATTTGCACTTATCGCAGGCATAAGTAGATAGTTGTAAGGATCTTCTTTTTGTCCCATTTGATGAATTACACGAGCTGACATTGGAAAAGCAGATATGCCGCATGCACCAATCATTGGATTTATTTTATTGCCCTCTTTTCGGAATATATTAAGAAATTTAGCAAATATAACCCCTCCAAATGTATCGAACACAAAAGCAAATAATCCTAATCCAATTATTACAAGTGTGTCTAATCTTATAAATCTTTCCGCTGTCATTGTACTTGCAATTGTTATTCCAAGTAAAATAGTTACTAAGCTTGATAGTTCATTTTGTGCAGACAAAGAAAGTTTATTTAATACACCACATTCCCTAATTAGATTTCCAAACATTAAAAAACCTATCAAAGCAAGAGATGAGGGAGCAATAATGCCCGAAGCGACAGTTATAACTATTGGAAAAGCAATAAGTGCTTTTTTAGAAATCTGTTTATTAGAATCAGTGGTCATTCTTATTAAACGCTCCTTTCTGGATGTCAGCAATTTTATGACAGGAGGTTGTATAATTGGTACTAAAGCCATATAAGAGTATGCAGCAACAGATATAGGTCCAAGCAAATGCTGAGCAAATCTAGATGCCACTACAATAGATGTTGGTCCGTCTGCCGCACCTATGATACCTATGGAAGCAGCTTCCCGGATATCATATCCGAGAAGAGCCGCTAACACCATAGTCATAAATATGCCGAATTGAGCAGCTGCACCAAACAGCAATAGTGAAGGATTACGAAATAGTGCAGAAAAATCTATCATTGCACCTATAGCAATAAAAATCAACAATGGGAATATTTCCGTTGCAATACCAGCATTAAAGAAGATGTTAAGAACTCCTTCTATAGTTTCACCAGTTGCAGGATCTATTTGGGTAATTGCCGATGATAATGGTATATTAACTAATATTGCACCAAACCCCATCGGTAGAAGTAGTGTAGGTTCATATTTCTTGGCAATAGCCAAATAAATAAGAGTCATACCTACTCCAATCATAACCAAATGCTGCCATGTCAATCCTGTTATTGCAGGGAACAATTGTTCTATTTGCATATAGGTTTATATGATTGATATCTCTATTTTCTCACTGCTTAATATAGAAATCCTAGAAGAATACCGGCTGCTACAGCTGATCCAATAACACCTGCAACGTTAGGACCCATTGCATGCATCAATAGATAGTTCGTTGG
>Ga0209075_1000412_pt1 | contig 41355 bp, 33 predicted proteins | sample Stecom2011_FD_187523 | JGI IMG/M metagenome (GOLD analysis project Ga0209075, IMG submission 187523) | Agricultural soil microbial communities from Utah to study Nitrogen management - Steer compost 2011 (SPAdes) (version 2) | ecosystem: Environmental > Terrestrial > Soil > Agricultural land...
ATATTATATTCTTGTACTTGCTTTGTCTTAATAAAAACGTATGTAAAAATTTTAAAGATCGCTTTCCTTATTTTCGCTCCGGATAGTGTTCCTTCCAAAAGCGGGTGCAAAGATAGAGGTTATTTTTTACCGTGCAAACAAAATCGCTAATTATTTTCGAATAAATTTGATCTTTTTTCAAGACTATACAGCAATGTCAAGATTATCAGATAAATAAAAAATCAATAAAAATCACCTTTTTTCTAAATAAAATCACTCTCTTTCAAATTTAGCTCAAAAATAAAAACAAACAGCCTCTTTAACTCTAATAAATAAAACTTGTATCGTGTCGAAAAAAGTGGAATTTAAACTTCATTGTCAAGTACAAAAATTACATCACTTGTAAACACAATTCAAGTAAAGACTCTTTTCCCTATACTGTTTTAAATTCACTTTAACTTTAAATCAATTTGACTCTTCATCGGTTTCAAGACGAGACAGGCTATACTTTTGCTGTTGGTAGCGACTGCCAATCCCTTTATTTCTTGATATCAATCATGTAGTTTTATATTAATGAATCAGACTTAATCCAAAAGTTGGTGGCGAGCCACTATAAATATATATATATACATACCAACCATGTTTACTCATAATATAAGACTACTTATTATAGATAAGTTCAAGATGAGTCGGTGAATATAAAATCACAATTTATGTGTATCTTGCGCAAAATTTCAAACTTTACTATTGATGAAAGGTATTATTCATATTTTAAAAAGATTTTTACCGCCATATAAGAAATATGTATTTCTGGCTTTTCTATTTAACCTATTAACAGCTGTATTAAATGTATTTTCACTTGCTACAATAATACCAATATTACAGGTACTATTTAAGGTTAACAAAGAAACATTTGAATTTATACCTTGGAAAGGTACTGACAACGCATTTATTGATGTAGTTCTTAATAATGTGAATTGGTATGTCACATCTTTAATTGAGACTTACGGGGGCAGTTACACACTTATGATGTTAGCAATTGCTTTAATAGTAATGACTTTTTTTAAGACGGCCACGGCATACTTCGGCTCATATTTTATAATACCAATACGCACGGGAGTAGTAAAAGACATTAGAAACAACATTAACGACAAAATACTCTCTTTGCCTCTGGGCTTCTTTTCTGAAGAAAGAAAAGGCGACATACTAGCAAGAATTTCGGGAGATGTCAATGAGGTAGAGAACTCCGTAATGAGTTCTTTGGATATGCTTTTTAAAAATCCAATTCTCATTATTATTTATCTAACAACAATGACTATCCTTAGCTGGCAGTTAACACTATTTGTTTTGGTGATTCTTCCGGTTATGGGATTTATAATGGGCAGAGTTGGCCGAAATCTCAAAAGAAGCTCATTTGAGGCACAAAACAAGTGGGGTGAGCTAATGTCGCAAATAGAAGAAACACTTAGTGGATTAAGAATTATAAAAGCTTTTGTTGCAGAAGACAAAATATCCAAACGATTTCATTCAGGAAGCAAGGAATTCAGAAAGATGTCTAACAGAATATCACGCAGACAACAGCTTGCACATCCAATGAGTGAGTTTCTTGGAACCATTACAATTGCCATTGTACTGTGGTTTGGAGGCTCATTAATTCTTGGGAACAACAGTATAATTGACGCTGCAACATTTATTTATTACCTAACCATATTTTATAGCATCATCAATCCGGCTAAAGAATTTTCAAGGTCAGCATACGCAGTTCAAAGAGGTTTGGCATCTATGGAAAGAATTGACAAAATACTTGATGCTAAAAACACTATTACTGATCCTCAAGAGCCCAAAGTCTTATCCTTTACTAAAGACATCAATTATAAAGATGTCTGGTTCAAATATAATAATGATTGGGTAATAAAAGGTGTAAACTTAACTATTGAGAAAGGCAAAACCGTAGCTTTGGTAGGTCAATCAGGTTCGGGCAAATCCACTATGGCCGATATACTGCCCAGATTCTACGACATACAAAAAGGTGGAATTTATATTGATGATATAAATATAAAAGATTTCAAAATCAATGACCTAAGATCATTAATGGGAAATGTTAATCAAGACCCAATACTCTTCAATGATACATTTTATAACAACATCGCATTTGGCGTTAAAGAGGCAAGCAAAAGTCAAATAATTGAAGCAGCCAAAATTGCTAACGCACACGAATTTATAATGGCTACCGAAAAAGGCTATTTAACTAATATAGGCGATCGCGGTGGTAAACTTTCTGGAGGGCAAAGACAAAGAATTAGTATTGCCAGAGCAATATTAAAGAATCCCGAAATTCTTATTCTGGATGAAGCAACCTCTGCCCTCGACACAGACTCAGAGAGGTTGGTCCAAGAAGCATTAGACAAGCTAATGAAGAATCGCACAACAATTATAATTGCGCACCGACTGTCTACTATAAAGAATGCAGACAAAATATGTGTATTGAAAGATGGAGAAATTGTTGAGTCGGGCAAGCACGACACTCTATATGCTCAAAATGGCTATTACACTAAGCTATGTGATATGCAAGGGAATTTAAAAACAGAGGAGTCTATTTAAGACTCCTTTGAAACTTTTTCCAGCACTCTGTCTACTGCCTCAAATGGGGAGTTAATACTTTGAAATTCTGGAACTATCTCCTTCATCTTCCTCACTGTACTCATATCATCATATTCGTATGATGACCTTATAAGAATATCAATCATTTGAGTAACCTGCTGATATTCATATTCACGAACATCAGCAATCATAATTTTCTCATGATGAGTAGGTTTTGTATGCTCTGCCTGGTTTAGGAGTTCCTCATAGAGTTTCTCTCCATTTCTCAATCCTGTGAATTCGATCTTTACGTTGTTTGTCCCAGATAGCCTTATCATCCTTTTAGCCAAATCAAGTATCTTTACCGGTTTGCCCATATCAAAGATAAAAATTTCACCACCCTTACCCATAGACCCTGCTTCAAGTACAAGCTGGCAAGCTTCTGGTATAGTCATGAAATATCTGATTATTTCAGGATGAGTTACAGTAACAGGCCCCCCGTGCTTTATTTGCTCTTTAAATAAAGGAATTACCGAGCCGTTAGATCCTAACACATTACCAAATCGTGTAGTTATAAACTGAGTCTTCTTCTCTTTATTACTTTGTAAATGCTTTGCTAGTGATTGTACATATATTTCGCATATACGTTTTGAGCATCCCATAACATTTGACGGATTTACTGCTTTATCAGTTGAAACCATCACAAATTTATTGGCATTATATTTTACAGCTAAATCAGATATAACTTTAGTGCCCAATACATTGGTTTGTATAGCTTCAGACACATTTACCTCCATCATTGGAACATGCTTATAAGCAGCGGCATGGAAAATCAACTGTGGTCTTGTTTTAGAAAAAACCTTATCCATTCTTGAATAATTGTTCACACTAGCAACAACAATTTCTATTCTCAGTAATTTCCATTTTTCCTTTAATTCTAAGTAAAGATCGTGCAACGGAGTCTCTGCCTGATCGATTAAAATAATACTATTAGGATTAAAAGCTGCCACCTGCCTTACTATTTCGCTTCCAATAGAGCCGGCTGCACCAGTTACCATTACACGTTTTCCTTGAATATTAGACGCAATATCTAACATGTTAATTTTAATAGGATCTCTTGGCAACAAGTCCTCAATCTGAATATCTTTAATCTGCTCCCTGCTCTTTAATGAGCCATCCCACTCGTTGATAGGAACAGTTGTAAGCAGTGATATATCATGGTCAACAAAATTAGACAGTAAAGTAGAGTTCTTAATTTCTGACATCTTCTGTGGAGAAACAATAATTGTTCTTACATCTTTACTCTCCAATATTCTGAATAGGTTATCATTATTCTCGTGAATGGTAACACCCATAATTTCTTTACCCACCATATGATTTTCGTCGGAGATAAAACCCAATACACGATATCTAAATTCTCTGTTACCCTTTAAGGCTTTTGCCACACTTATCCCCGCTTGCTTGGTACCGTAAATAAAAACATTCACAGGTTTTATATTATTCTCGGTGATAGTTTCATAAACCTCTTTTACAATAATCCTTGAGAAAATCATTAAAAAGGTATTAAGGAAATATATCGATATAAATGTCTGCGTGGTTAAATGGAACACCTCATCGAATCTCTTTAAAACAACTAAAGCTATAATTGTTAGAGCATATCCCAAAAACAGAGCATATACAATTCTGAGTAAATCAGTAAATGATGAAAATCGCAAAATGCCACTAAATGTTCGTAGTGATACAAAAGAAATGAAGTTGAAAAATACAAGAAGAAAACAAAGTGTTGTTCCGTCTTTCCTAACTTCAGGTGTTAATCCATCAAAACCATATCCAATAAAATACATGATAAGGCAAGAAAAAACAATCATTAAAGTGTCTATCACTAGAATGGCAGTTCTCGAAAGGACCCTTCTTGCTAAATAATTTTGAATAATTCTGCTCATTAAGTTTATAATATATGAGTTACTTCTCGATAGTTAAGAAGTACAAAGGTATAAGAAATTGAACGTTTAATAGCTTATAATCAGTAAAAAAACTCATTTATACTCCTCATTAATAATGCTGGCTTTTTCTGTTTTATTTGTTTCAATAAGCTCAATGCCTTTATGAATCAAAGGGTCATCTTTATAGTATGCAGCCCAAAAAGCTTCTTCACCAAAGAAGTTTCTTACAATATAAGCGTGTAAATTTTTCTCAAATAGATCACTAGACTCCTGAATATAGTATGGTCTTCTCCTAATTCCATTATTATCAGCATAACTAACCAAATTCAATAAAAGTGGCTGTTGACGCAAAAATCTGTACAGCTCTAACCAAGTATCAAAACTACTCAGCTTTTTTCTGTTAGAATCTGAATATAACATCGCATACTGTTCATCCAACCTCTTATTAACAACAGTGTTGAAATATGAGTTCACTCCAACAGTATCACGAGGAATAAAAATATCAGGCATTATACCATCTCCACCATAAACAGTTCTATTTCCTAGAGTTTGGTATAATGTTAGGTTGTTAGAAAGTGTATCAATATTAATATAGTCACCTTTAATGTACCTGTTAATTGCATCCATCTCATACTCATCGTGTTTACCTTTTTCGTAACTCCTTTGAATAGATCTACCGGAAGCTGTATAGTATCTTGCAACTGTGAGTCTTATAGCCGAACCATCTGGAAACAACCTCTGACTCTGAACAATACCCTTTCCAAAAGAACGTCGTCCTATTACTAAACCCCTATCATGATCCTGTATAGCACCTGCAAAAATTTCACTAGCTGATGCACTCAATTCATCTATCAATACTACAACATCATCATCCTTGCAACTTCCAGATCCGTTAGCATAATTATCAGTTCGTGGAAAATCACGACCCTCTGTATAAACAATTAGATCGCCTTTTTGCAAAAACTCATTTACCATTGCTACTACAACCTCTAACGATCCTCCTGAATTACCTCTCAAATCGATAACAAAGGAGTTGGCTCCCTGACTTTTCAGCTTTGAAATAGCAGAAATAAACTCACTAAAAGTATTGTAGCCGAAATTAACACCTAACTTAATAAAACCAATTCTTTCTGTTAACATGTAAGCTGCGTTAACACTATTCATAGGAATACTGCCACGGGTAACAATTACATCATGAATCTCATTGCTGTCTGCTCCTTTAATTCCGAGCTTCACTTCTGTTCCCCCTTCACCTCGAAGTTTTTTAAGTACCTTCTCATTTGTAATATTACTACCTGTAAACAGAGAATCATCCACCAATACAATCCTATCCCAAGGAGCAATACCAGCTGCTTCAGAAGGCCCTCCCGGCACAATACTTGTTACAACTATAGTGTCTCTTAAAACATAAAAACTTACTCCGATTCCAGAAAAATGTCCTTCAAGTGATTCGTTTACCCTTTTCATATCTTCTGCTGAGATATACTCAGAGTGTGGGTCCAACTCTTGTAATATGTTTGGCAAAGCATCTTCAACGAGATTATACATATCTACGCTATCCACATAAGATTCTCGCACATAGTTTAGAACAGCACCCATTTTGCCAAATCCATCCACCTTGCCAGTTCTGCCAAGTACTCCATATTTACTACCTATAAATATACCTATTGCAATACCAATAGCAATCCATAGGGGCAACCAAGCACCTTTTCTTCTTTCTGAATTCATCAATTCTTTCTATCGTTTTTAGTCCGGTTCTACTGAAACAAGCTCTATTTCTGCTCTTCTTAACAATTCAATACCATCGCTCAATCTGTAGGCATCTGAATAAACAACTCGTTTTATACCAGCCTGTATAATTAATTTTGCACACTCAATGCATGGGGAAGAAGTCACATAAAGAGTTGCACCGTTACTGCTATTATTTGAGCGTGCAACCTTTGTTATCGCATTAGCTTCCGCATGCAACACATATGGTTTTGTTACATTATTCTCATCTTCACAAATATTCTCGAATCCCGAAGGAGTACCATTATAGCCATCAGAGATAATCATTTTATCTTTAACTAATAGTGCTCCCACTTTTCTTCGCTGGCAATATGAGTTCTCAGACCATATAAAAGCCATCCTCATATATCTTCTATCTAGAAGCTCCTGCTTAACTTCATTTTCATTCATAAATACAGATAACTTTTAAAAATCAATAGCTTTGAGGCTCATATCTAAACTCATCACAGAGTGAGTGAGTGCACCAACTGATATAAAATCAACTCCAGTTAATGCATATTCACGTATTGTATTAAAATCGATACCACCTGATGATTCAAGTTCCACACTACCATTAACAACTTCAACTGCTAATCGTGTATTTTCGGGACTAAAATTATCGAGCATGATTCTATCAACTCCTCCTATTCGTAACACCTCATTAAGTTCATCGAGATTTCTCACCTCTATCTCAATTTTTAAATCCTTTTTATTATCCTTCAAATACTGTTTAGCGCTATTTATTGCATTCTCAATACCTCCTGCAAAGTCTACATGATTATCTTTCAGAAGAATCATGTCAAACAAGCCAATTCTGTGATTTACTCCTCCTCCAATTTTTACTGCCTGCTTCTCTAGAAGTCGCATACCGGGAGTTGTTTTACGAGTATCCAAGACTTTGGCAGAAGTACCCTCCAATAGTTTTACATACTTATTTGTTATAGTTGCAATTCCGCTCATTCTTTGCATTATATTCAGAACGAGTCGCTCTGCTTGTAAAATAGATTGCACTTTTCCTTCAACTATAAAAGCCACATCACCCTGTTTCACATATTCACCATCATTTTTAAAAACTTCAACTTTTAATTCAGAATCAAGCTTATTAAAAACTCCAATTGCTACTTCAACACCAGCAAGAATACCATCTTCCTTAATAAGCAGCTTTGATGAACCTACCTCAGTTTCAGGAATACAGCATAACGTAGTATGATCCCCATCGCCAATATCTTCAGCAAATGCCAACTCTACCAGACTATCAATTAACTTTTTTTCATCCATCACTTAATATTTATGAAAGTCAGGGCAGTTCTCAAATTAAACAACCGAACACCTGTTTTGTTAATAATTTTAGAATAATAATTTATGCAAAAATACAAATTTATCGGCTATATTTGTATTTACTGAACGGTTTTTAATTGTTAGAACTAAAGATACTTCTAACTAACATCCTAAAACATGTAGTTAATATTTATGAAACTATTATTAATAACTGTAGGCAAGACCGATAATAAGCTAATCTCTCAGTTGATTGAAGAATATGTTAAAAAGGTAAACTTTTATATCCCTCTAGAATTAAAAATATTGCCAGATGTAAAAAAGAGTAGAAAAACACCTGAAAAAGAGCAAAAAATATTAGAGGGTGATAGTATAAAAAAATGTCTGCAACCATCAGACTATATTGTATTACTTGACGATAAAGGCAAACAGCTCACTTCTATTGGATTTTCAAAATATATCGAGAATAAAATGATCTCTGTTTCAAAACGTCTGATATTTATAATTGGCGGACCGTACGGTTTTTCTGAAGAGATTGAAGCTATATCAAATGAAAAACTCTCTCTTTCTAAAATGACTTTAACCCATCAAATGGTTAGACTTTTGTTTACCGAACAGCTTTATCGTGCAATGACAATTTTGAATAATGAACCGTATCATCATGAATAGAGTATTATCAATAATTTCACTATTTCTCTTTACAACCTGTTTATATTCTCAAGAAATTAGTGGCAGCTGGACAGGAAATATAAATATACAAGGCACTAATCTCCGCATTGTATTCAATATAACAAATGCGAACACTTTTTACGAGTCTACAATGGATAGCCCAAATCAAGGTGCTTATGGCATACCAACCACTAGTACAGAGTATTCAGAGGGCAAGCTATATATTACTGCAAAAGCATTGGCTATACATTATCAGGGTGAACTAAAAAATGATACTATAATCGGCACCTTTAAACAAGGCACCATGTCAATACCACTAAACCTGACGAGAAGCGTAGAAACCAACCTTTCCCGACCTCAAACACCGCAAGAGCCCTTCCCTTATTATAGTGAGCAGTTTGCACTACCTTCAAAAGAAAGTAATCACACTATAACCGGAACATTCACAAAACCTTTTGGTGATGGTGTCTTTCCTGCAATTGTATTAATTGCCGGAAGTGGACCAAACGATAGGGATGAAACTATATTTGGCCATAAGCCCTTTCTAGTTATTTCAGACCACCTCTCAAAGAATGGATTTGCAGTTTTTCGTTACGATAAAAGAGGAGTAGGAGGTTCTACTGGTAATTTTAAACAAGCAACAATAAATGATTTTGCTCAAGATGCTTCGTTGGTAGTAGAATTTCTGAAACAAAGAAAAGATATTGATGATACTAAAATTGGATTATTGGGGCATAGCGAAGGAGGGTTAGTTGCATCTATGGTAGCTTCCAATAATAAAGATATTAGTTTTGTTATATTAATGGCTTCACCTGGAATCAAAGGAATTGAGATAGTCCTTGATCAGAATAAATTCTCAATGTTACAACAGAGATTCGAGCCTGATGTTATTAGGGAAGTTCAAATAGTTAACGAAGAAATTTTTAAGAGCTTAATAAATTGGAATGACTCTGAGAATGAAAAAATAGTATTACAGCAAAAACTATCAGATCTTTGGGAGTTATTTCCAACTTACATTAAGGCAAATGTGGAGAAAGATTCATATCTGAATTCGCAATTTAATGCAATGATTACTCCAGGATATCGCAGTTTTCTGTCATCTAACCCCTCACTCCTTATCGAAGACGTAGACTGCCCGGTTCTAGCAATAAACGGTAAATTAGATACTCAGGTTGCTGCTGAAAAGAACCTAAATTCAATTAGTGAAACACTCAGAAATGGAGGGAACAAAACCTTTGAGACCAAAGTGTATTCCAACTTAAATCATCTTTTTCAAGAAAGTGCTACCGGTCTGATAGATGAGTATGCTAATATAGAACAGACTATATCACCCGAAGTATTATCAGATATTACAACCTGGTTAAAAAAACAAATCGAATAAAACATAAACAATATGTCTAAAAAGAAAAAAGCTCTTACCGTATTATGGATTATAATAGCATTGTTAGCAATTGCATCTATAGTCTCATTAATTATTTTTCCTCACTGGAAAGGGATCTTCTTTGCAGGAAGTGGAGGATTTCTGATATTGAATTTGTTTTTATCTATGTTCTTTATAAAGAGAAATTATAAAGAGTAAGTTTACTTGGTTTAAAGCTAACTCTCCAATCCAAATTCAAATTTTAGTAAACTCAACATCTCTTTCTCAACCGGGTCATCTGAACCCTCGAGGGAAGAAACTTTCTGTAATACTCCGGAAGCCTTTTCTTCTGAGATTCTACCATAATATTTCAGCACGTTTAATGCAGATTGTCGCAACAAAAGTGATTCATCTTTCAGGTCAACTATTGCATCTACAATTAGTTTACCAGTATCAATCTTTTCTAATGTCTCTGATTTTATTATACACAATCTTGCAAATAGCCAATATCCAGTAGCACGAATATAGTCAACACTGTTTTTCGTACTTACTCCCACCAATTCGTCGGCAAATGTCAGTTTCTGTAAGAGGTTTTTACAAAGTTGCTCTCGCAATTCCTGGTCATTAATCTCAGAAATCCATCTTAATGCCATTTCTTTACTGAATTGTTCAACTGGATATAGCAGAGTAGCCAAAATCTTTAGTTCCCTAACATCCTCACTCCATAAAGTATCAGCTAAATCTTTGTCTTGTTTATATTTTTCGGATATCTGCTTAATCCTAGGAATCCCTACACCAAAATTCATTTTATAGCTAATACCTTTATCGCGCATACTTGCAGAAACTGCACCGTTCATCGACAATCGAAGGTCGGTTCTTATTTTTTTTATTATATCATTCATAGTGTTTAAGCAATTATTAGATTACAAATTTAACCCAATTCACACTATTAAAATATTTTTTGTCTAAATTTCTCTATATTTGTATTTTCACAACATAAATAAAAAATAGATGAGACTACTGTTAATTAGCAATTCTACTAACCCGGGAGAAGACTATTTAGATTATCCAAAATATAACATAAGAAAATTTTTAGGTGAAAAACCAATGAATGCCATTTTTATACCCTATGCGGCAGTAACCTTCTCTTTTGAAGAATATGAAAAAAAAGTAAATGATCGTTTTGCAGAAATAGGGCATCACGTTACCAGTATTCACCGTTTTATAAACCCTGTAGAAGCAATAGAAAATTCAGACGCAATTGTTGTGGGTGGAGGAAACACATGGCAACTTGTTAAGATGTTACAAGAAAAAAGATTGTTGAAAGTTATCCGTAAAAAGGTGAAACAAGGCACACCATATATTGGTTGGAGTGCGGGATCTAATATTGCATGTCCATCTTTAAAGACAACCAATGATATGCCTATAGTGGAGCCTATTAAGTTTAAGACACTCAAGCTAGTGCCTTTTCAAATAAACCCCCATTACCTCGATGATAACCCGGCAAACCATGGCGGTGAAACACGTGAAGTGCGCATAAATGAGTTTATTGAGGTAAACAAAGAAACTCATGTTGTAGGTCTCCGTGAAGGAACAATGCTACTGCTTGAGAACAATGATCTCTCATTAATAGGCAAACGGAAAGCGCGAATATTTATGTATGGTCAAGAGCCTCTTGAGCTAACCGATGAGGACGATTTTAACTTCCTCCTTCAATAAGAAAAAAACGGGAATCTAAACCAACTTTAAAGTTTAGATTCCCGTTTTTTTAGACAACTAGAACTAATTATAATTTTTCACCAAACACTGTATCTGAATTAAGTAGAAGATCTATATACTGTGCTCTTTTATAAATAATCACACTATCGTTTTTATTTAATACAGAATCAGAAAGTTTCCCTTCAAAATCTTCAATAGTGTTATAACCTTTTCTCTCCATCCAATCTGATACTGTTCTATTAATTTCAGAAATCACCGAAGTACCATACTTATATACAGCACTCACAACCTGCACGCAAGAAGCCCCTGAAAGAAGCAGCTTTATTACATCCTCTCCGTTAAAAACACCCAAACTGCTACAAATATCTGCTTTTATACGTCCATGCAACATTCCTGCGTATCTCAGAGATTTCTTATAATCACCTCTCCTGCTTAAATTAAAAGACTTCCTATGCTTCTCTTTTTCAATCTCAATATCTGGCTGAAAAAATGCGTTAAACATAACCATGGCATCTACTCCTACACTATCGAGCTGTTGAGCAAAATTTAATATATTAGTGTAATCCTGACTCAACTTTACACTAACCGGAATTGACAAACTACTTTTTATTTTAGAAACTAAATCAATTTGTTGTTTCTCAATAGTGGTTCCATCTAAATCAAATCGTGTTGGTGTTTGATAAAGATTAAGCTCGATACCATCAACACCGGTTTCTTCAATTAGTGAAGCGTAGCGAATCCAGGAAGATTCGTTTACTGCGTTTAAACTTGCAATAACAGGAATTGAAACACTTTCTTTTGCTTTCCTAAGTTGATGCAGATAATGTTCTATTTCAGAGCGGTCGATATTTGGGTGATTAGTAATCATCTCAGCATGTATGTCGTTATACTCTTCTAAAAGTTCATCATGCATCAGATTATCCATCTGTATCTGTTCTTCAAAAATAGACTTATAAACCACAGCGCCCACTCCTTCTTGTTCTGCTCTTTTAATTACATCTGTCTTGGATGTTAGTTCACATGCACCTAATATAATTGGACTTTTTAGAAGGATTCCCATGTAAGATGTTTCAAGGTTGCTCATATTAATTTTAGTTTTATTATTTATGTAATTTAGTCTAGTATATGTCAGTAGTCACGAAATTACTTAAAATGTTTATAATAAACTGCATTTTATGATAGATATTTATACACAGAACTATAATCACTCAATTTGTGTTTTAATTATTATACAGACAATTAAGGTAGTTATAAAATTATAGATATATGAGATCAATTTGGAATGGGGCAATTGGATTTGGATTAGTAAACATACCTATTAAACTATATTCAGCATCAGAGAGTAGTTCATTGGACTTTGATATGCTAGATAAAAGAGACCTTTCTAACATAAAGTTTAAAAGGGTGAATGAGAAAAGCGGCAAAGAAGTAGAATGGGAAAACATAGTAAAAGGTTATAAACTTGAAGATAGATATATAATACTTGAAGATGAAGACTTTGAGGCTGCAAGCCCCGAGAAGAATAAGATATTTTCTATAGAACAATTTGTAAAGGAAGAAGAGATAGATAGCGTATATTTTGAAACTCCCTATTTTTTAGAACCACAAAAACATGGTGAGAATGCATATGCACTTTTATTTGAAGCTCTTAAAAAGACCAAAATGGTGGGTGTAGGTACTTTTGTTTTAAGGAATAAAGAGATAATGGGCATTATAAAACCATATCAGGATTTACTTATTATAAATAGAATACGATTTCCCGAGGAGCTTCGCGAGTATGATGAACTTAAAGTTCCGAAATATAATACTAAACCAGGTGAATTAAAATTAGCCATATCACTAATTGAGCAAAACTCCGAGCCTTTTAATACAAAGCAATTTAAGGATCAATACAATGCTGATCTTCTTAAATTAATTAAGAAGAAAGCTAAAGGCAAACCGCTTAAAGTTTCTAAAACTAAAGATGTTGATATTGAAACAGTTGACCTGATGAAAAAACTTAAAGCAAGCCTTCAGAAAAACAAAAAGAATGCTTCATGACCCCACTTGAAGAATATAAAAACAAACGTGATTTCAGCAAGACCTCAGAACCTTTGCAGAATAAAAAGTCTATGAAGCAAGCAAAATGCTCTGTAGATGATCCTTTAATATTTGTGATTCAAAGACACGATGCACGAAATTTGCACTACGACTTTAGATTAGAAATGGAAGGAGTACTGAAGAGCTGGGCTGTTCCTAAAGGTCCTTCTTTAAATCCTTCGGATAAGCGACTTGCAATAATGGTAGAAGATCATCCATATAATTATCATTCATTTGAAGGAACAATACCCAAAGGTAATTATGGTGCTGGTGAAGTGACTATATGGGATAAGGGTGTATATGAGCATCTGAATAAAGTTGAAGGCAAAGATAATGAAACGATTCTACTGGAAGGTTTAAAAAAAGGTTCTCTTAAGATCATAATGTATGGGAATAAGCTTAAAGGTGAGTTTGCTTTAGTTAAGATGAAAACTTCTAAAGAGGAAAACGCATGGCTTCTTATTAAGCATAAAGATAAATATGCAGTTGAAGAAAATTACGATGCTGAAGACCATTTACTAAATGATGCCTCCAAAGACAAGCCTATAATTAGCTCTAAAAGGAACATTAAGTTGAATGAATACATCAAGCCAATGCTGGCAACAACAGGCAAAGAACCATTTAATAATGAGAATTGGGTCTTTGAAATTAAATGGGATGGTTATCGTGCTATAGCAGATTTAAGTAGTAAAGAAAATATGAAGCTCTATTCACGTAACGGTATATCATTTATGGATAGATATCCCAATATTCAGAAAGATTTATTGAAACAAGAGCATAGTATGATTATAGACGGCGAAATAGTAGCACTCAACGAAAAAGGTGCACCGAGCTTTCAGTTGCTGCAACATTATGCTGAAAACCCAAATACTCCTGTCATTTTTCAAGTATTCGATATCCTTTACTTGAATGGTCACAGCGCAAGAAAACTTTCTCTACTAGAGAGGAAAGAATTGCTCAAAGATGCTTTAATAGAAACGCCGCATATAAAATATTGCGACCATATAGATTGTAATGGCATAGATTTTTATAGCGAAATACAAAGATCAAACATCGAGGGAGTTATGGCTAAAAAGAAATCCAGTATATATACAGATGGAAACAGGAGTGAGAATTGGCTTAAAATAAAGAACAACCTATCCGAAGAGGCTGTTATTGTCGGTTATACCGAACCCAAAGGCTCAAGAAGCTATTTTGGTTCTTTAATACTCGGAAGGGTCATTAATAGTGAGTTACAGTACTCCGGACATGTTGGCACGGGCTTTAGTGAAGAGTCGCTAAAACAAATATACGAACTTATTCAGCCTTATAAAACCAACAAAATGCCTTTTAAAACAAAGCCTAAAACAAATATGTCTCCTACTTGGATAGAACCCCATATAGTGGCTACTATTAAATATACTCAGTTAACCAAAGAAGGTAGATTCAGGCATCCGGTTTTTATTGGGATTAGGGAAGATATTTCAATTAATGATTTAAAATCAAAAGACAAAACAGCTAACAAAGGAAATGCAGAGAAGAGCAATTCTAATAAAAAAGAAACTAAGGATGTTCAGACGGAAGAAACTAAAAATGCTAAGTCGGAAGAAATTGATTTGAATTTCACAAATATAGATAAGCTTTATTGGGAAAAAGAAAAAATCTCTAAAGGAGAACTAATCGAATACTACCTTTCTGTTAGTGAATATATTCTACCTCATCTTAAAGATCGTGCACAATCGCTTCACCGATTTCCAAATGGCATCAACAAGCCCGGCTTCTATCATAAAGATGCAGGTAAAGATGCCCCTTCGTGGGTAGAGACTATATCAATTTTCTCTAAGTCTAGTAACAGAGATATTGATTACATAGTTTGCAATAATGTAGAAACACTTGGATACCTAATTAATCTTGGTTGTATTGAACTTAACCCGTGGAGCAATAGGATAGAGAAACCGAATAAACCCGACTATTTAATAATCGACCTAGATCCTTCTGAAAAAAATAGCTTCAAACAAGTTGTTGAAGCAGCTAAAGTTACTAAAGAGATATTAGACATGGCAGATATTCCTGGTTATTGCAAAACATCAGGAAGTAGCGGAATTCATATATTTGTTCCAATGAGAGCCAATTATGAATATGAACAGGTTAGAGATTTTGCACATTTGTTAATGCAGTTGGTGCAGGTGAGATTACCTAAAATAACAACGCTAGAAAGAAACCTCAGAAAACGGGGACCTAAAATATATCTCGACTATCTGCAAAATAGAGAGGGACAAACTGTGGCAAGTGCTTACAGTGCTAGGCCGAAACCTGGTGCCACTGTTTCCATGCCTCTTGAATGGAGTGAACTAACAAATGATCTTTCTATTAAGGACTTTACAATTAAAAACTCTTTGAGCAGAATCGAAAATCAAGATGATCTTTTTTTGCCCGTACTTAAAAAAGGCATCAGTATAGAAAAAGCATTAAAGAAGCTAGATATACATAAATAGAAAAACCCTAACTTATTAAATAAGTCAGGGCTTCTTTAAACTGGTACTCGGAGCGGGACTTGAACCCGCACAGCCTATAATGGCCACAAGATTTTAAGTCTTGCGTGTCTACCATTCCACCATCCGAGCGGACCTTTAGTTCAAGGCGGGACGTTCAAATGACGCTCACCAATAAGTATTAAAAGAGCGGAAGACGAGACTCGAACTCGCGACCCCAACCTTGGCAAGGTTGTGCTCTACCAACTGAGCTACTTCCGCAATATTTTATTGTCACCCATTTACTATACCTTGCCAAGGTTGGGTTTACTTATTTCCTTTTAAGGGCAAGGTTGTGCTCTACCAACTGAGCTACTTCCGCAATATTTTATTGTCACCCATTTACTATACCTTGCCAAGGTTGGGTTTACTTATTTCCTTTTAAGGGCAAGGTTGTGCTCTACCAACTGAGCTACTTCCGCAATATTTTACTCCAAAATTCGGTGCTCGCTTGCACAGTTTGAATTTGCGACTGCAAATGTAAAAATGTTTCTCTAATTTTCAAAGCATTTTGAAGAAAAATAATCAATTATGTTGCTTTTTTTCTTCAAAATGCTCTTTTACTCAATTTATGCTATTTAATAACCTGAATAGTTAGTGATAAACTCTAAACTCATCTTGATGTAAAAGCATTACATTATAAGGTTTTAACGAAATTTTCTCTTTAGCTGCCGGTCCGTACACTGCATTTCCTAGCCCCACCATTCCTCTTCCTGGTATAGAGCTACCATAAATAGTTATATACACTGAACCACACTCTTCACATTCTGCTTTTCCATCATCTTTAGGAGTAACGAGTATATTCTTTTTTCCTTCGTATGGACAACTCAAATCATATGCAAAAATTGAACTTCCTGTATTATCGGTAACAACCAATAGTCCTCCATAACCAAACCTATCACTATCCAAACGCCTATCTTTTTCAGTAAACGTCTTATGAGCCAGCCAATTCTTTAAAATATTATCACGGCTATTCAACATTAATGTAAAGTTAACTGGTGCATTGGGTATATTATTGTGAGGTATCTGATCGTCACAAGAAAAGAAAATAAAAAGTAGTAATACTAATGAAAGAAAATACTTCTTCATAATGTAGCACCGTCAAGTATTGTATCAATTAGATTCAATTCATCTTCAGTAAACGATAAATTATTCAAGGCATTTAAATTATCTTGCATCTGAGCTACATTTCTTGATCCCACGATAAGTGATGTTACAGTAACATTTCTTAATGCCCATGCAAGAGCCATTTCAGCCATTGTTTGGCCACGTTCTTTAGCAAGCCTATTTAGTTTCTTCACTTTTTCTACCAATTCAGAAGTAACCTGCTGTTCTCTTAAAAACCCATTAGGGTTTGATGCTCGAGATTGCTTAGGAATTCCATTTAGATATTTATCTGTAAGCAACCCCTGTGCTAAAGGAGAGAAAGCAATAAAACCAGATCCATTATCCTCAACAATTTTTAGAATCTTTTCTTCTGGTTTGCGATTAAACATGCTATATTTATCTTGAAAAATAAGACAAGGCACATCTCTCTCACTAAGATAGTTCATAGCAATTAACGCCTCTTTTGGGGGATATTTAGATATACCAACATACAGTGCTTTTCCTTGTCGCACAACATCAACCAATGCCTGCATGGTTTCTTCAACAGGTGTATTAGAGTCATATCGGTGAGTATAGAATATATCAAAATACTCAAGACCTGTTCTCTTCAAGCTCTGATTAATACTAGCTATTATTGATTTTCTTGAAGATCCGTCTCCATACGGACCATCCCACATCAGATGACCCGCTTTGGAGGATATAATCATTTCATCGCGATGCGAAGAAAGGTCCTCCTTTAATATCTTACCAAAATTAATTTCAGCAGAACCTGGAGGAGGTCCATAATTATTTGCTAGATCAAAATGAGTGACCCCCTCTGAAAATGCGTACTTAATCATTTCCCGTGATGTATCGAAATCATCAACAAATCCAAAATTATGCCATAAGCCTAAAGAAATTCTAGGTAGCTGCAAACCACTTTTGCCACAATATTTATACTTCATAAGATATAATTTTTATATTAATCAATACTGAAATAAGTGTATTCTAATGCATCTTCTTCTCAATTTCCTGGTCACTCAACAGGCTTATAATTTTTTGCCCTTCGGGAGTAAAAGACGGTGTACTTGTTGCAAATAACTGACTTACTATAATCAACATCTCTTCTGCTGTTAATGTTCTCCCATATGGAATTGCTGTTGAGTATGCAAGAGACAAAGCTATAGATTCTTGAATTTCAGATTTAACGTCACTTCCAGTTTCTATACTTTTACCTATCATTGAATGAATTAACTTAGTTGGGTTTCCATTATCTATTTCACTAGGCACTCCCTGTATTGCATAGCAGTTATTCCCTAAATTGTTTAGTTCAAAGCCTAAAGCTTCAATATCATCCATTACAGATGGCAATGCAGCAGCCTCAGAAATTGAAAGTTCAATAATATCTGGGAAGAGTACCCTTTGTGAAACACCTTTATTCAATTTAATCTGTTCTAAATATTTATCAAAAAGTATTCTTACATGAGCTTTGTGCTGATCTATTATCATTAAACCTGATTTTACAGATGTAAGTATATATTTTTGCTTGAATTGATAATGTTCCGGAAAAAGGTCCGATTCAACATTGCTATTGCTATGTTCCGACTTAAATAGAGTTGGTGAAGATCTATCTGATTCTATAGCCTCTTCTGTCTGAAGGTCTCTCTCATTTTCAAAACCACTATAAAGTTTCTCCCATTCAAACATGGGAGCTGAAGACTTATGAGTTTCCTGAGAGGGCTTGTTAAAAGGATTATATGAAGGATTTAAATTCACTTTTGGCATAGAGACATTACCTTTTGGATCGTACAAGGGTATTTCAGGAGCATCGTCTCTATCAAAATCAATTGAAGGGACTGCATTGAATTTACCCAGAGACTCTTTAACGGTAACCATAAGTATTTGCCATAAAGCTTGTTCATTCTCAAATTTAACTTCAGTTTTAGTTGGATGTATATTTACATCTAAGGATTCTGGATTGACTTGAAAATAAATAAAATAGCTTGGCTTCTCCTTTGGAGATATCAACTGTTCAAAAGCAGTTGTTACAGCTCTGTGAAAATAGGGGTGACGAATAAACCTATTATTTACAAAGAAAAACTGACTCGCTTTTGTTTTCTTTGCAAATTCGGGACGTGAAACATATCCGTATATTTTCCCTAACGTAGTCTCCTCCTCTATCTCTATCAGTTGCTGTAAAATATTTTTTCCTTCAAGCTGAGCTATGCGATATCTTAGACCCGATTTGGGCAAACGAAGAGTCTCAATATCATTTTCAATAACAACAAACTCAATATCTGGATGTACTAATGCTATTCGTTCAAGTTCTGTGAAAATATTACGTCTTTCGGTTTCATTTGATTTAAGAAACTTTCTCCTTGCAGGAACATTAAAGAAAATGTTCTTAACCGAAATTGATGTCCCCACTCCACAAGCAACAACCTCCTGCTTCTCTAATTTTGAACCAGATATCATTAATAGGGTACCTAGCTCATCCTCTTTTTGTCTGCTCTTCACCTCTAACTGCGAAATTGCGGCAATCGAGGGTAATGCTTCCCCTCTAAACCCCATGGTTGTAAGAGAAAAGAGATCTTCAGAACTTCTAATCTTTGACGTTGCATGTCTCTCAAATGCCATTCTTGCATCAGTAGGAGACATTCCTTTACCGTCATCTGTTACCTGTATTAAGCTACGACCGGCCCCTTTAATTAAGATCTGAATATGTTCTGCACCAGCATCAATAGAGTTTTCAACAAGCTCTTTCACAACAGATGCGGGGCGTTGAATTACCTCACCTGCAGCTATTTGATTGGCAATAGAATCAGGTAATAGATGAATAATATCTGACATGATATAAAAAATTAACGTAAGAGCCAAAAAAAGAAAACTGCAATTAAAATTAATACAATTAAAATTAGCAACCCATTATTGGTGAAGAAAGAATTTCTTCCTTCCTCTACCCTTTCGTGGCGTTTTTTTAAATGTTTTGTCTGTGATACAAACTCTGTCTTATAATCTTTTTTCTCTTTAACCTCCTCTTCAGATAAAACGCCCATTTCCCTCTTCACAGAAATAATCCTCTTCTGTATTCTCTCTTTTCTGGCTTCTTCATCCGGATCAAAGAGAATTGGTTTATAGTTGAATTTTCGTGGTTTCCTGTTATTATAGAAAAAGAATCTTGCCATAGCTTATTATTTTTTTTATAAAGTAACATCCTCACGCTCAAAACGTCTTTGAGGTTGCTCATCAACATCACCTATTTCTCTAATATTAGGTCTGAAAATATCAAATGAATTCAATGGACGAAGATAATCTAACCATACAAACCCTTCAAGCCGTTTTTGTTCAGGTAAAAGTTGAGGAATAGGTGTGCTAACACCTGAAGGTGTGGGCCATAATAATAATTTTTGAAGTTTGTCTTCTTTAATATCCATCGATAAATAGGGACTTTCGGTTTTATTCATCGCAATAACAGTGCCGTCATCCTCTACCAAGTAATAAAGAGACATAGCACTACCTTCAACAAGTACATTATATATTTCTCCATTATAAAAAAACGCTGTCATTTCTCTGCCACTCATCTGATTATACTGATCATCTACGCCTCTGTCCTGAATTGCCAAAGCAAATTCTTTTATGTGTGCTTTTTCAACAGTTGAATCGTTTAGATACACATCAATCTGGTAACCTAGTATCTGATTACTCTCATTCCATAGAACTGGATTTCCCAGCATATAAATTATTGAATCTTGCGACGAATAGTGCAAAGAATCGCAAACCCCTTGGAAATCAGACCTCCAAAACCTTACGTCATGGAACGCCTTTACATTTCTGAATATAGAATCAGTAGACATTATTAAAGTGTCACCATGCAAAAACAGACTATCCTGTTGTGAATAATCCACAACAAAGGCTGAATCAGTTGCAAGTCCATATTCTGTCTGCTCATTATAAAATCCGTAGTCTCCTCTCAAGATAGTTTTTCTCTCTTTATCTTCAAGATACATATCTCCAAACACCTCTCCTTCACCTGTGAGACGATTATAAAATATGGTATCTCCTATCAGCACTTTCATACCATCGTTACTATACACCTGTGAACGATCCAACAGTCTAGACTCTTCTGTCAATGTGTTATACCACCCCCGATCTGTATATATGTAACCACTATCCGAAACTATCCTAGATGGACCCAATATATCTGCAATTTTAGTCTCAGTATTATACTTTAAGGTATCTGCAAATATTGTATAATCCTCATTTACCAACTTCACGCTATCACTAAAAATTGCCTCCTTAGTATCAGGTGCATATTGCCCCCAATAGGATGTCAGTTCATTTTCATCATCTACTAACATACCACCATCAAAATAGTAGCCTAGATTTGCTATACGATCGTAATCGAGACTATCTGTGAAAAGGGTTGCTGTTTGATCCTCCATTCTTATATTATCTCTCAGCCGTGCAAGACGGGTATTTCCATCATAAAACAGATAATCTCCGTATACAAATATGGTATCACCCTGCTCCATTGTTACATTACTAAAAGCCTCAAATGAATTGGTCTGTTGATATAAGTATGCACTATCACAATACATATATGCACCTTCGTGATAGAAGACAACATTGCCAGTTAATACCTCTGCATCTAAACCCTCTCTTTTACTCCAAAGATCGGCCGATCTCAACTCTACAACTCTCACTTCTTGTTCTTGTGCTGGTGGCTGCTGAATTACAAACAGAGGTTTAGGCTCAGCCTTTAAAGTTGAGAATAAGGCAAAAAGCACACTTGCAATAAGAGTGCTTTCACGAATAAAATGTATAAGAAGTTTTTTCATATGTCTTGGCAAAGATTACTATCTCAACCATCCATCATATTTAAATTCACAATTTCTCCACGCAGGATCAATTCGTACGTAAGTTCTATCAATCTTTTCCTGAAGCCATTTATCCACAAGACCTTGCTGACGAGCATTTTCTGCCATCTGCTTAATTACCTGATAGTCGTTATTGATATTTGCTTTGTGACCCTCATTTCTATTAGAAATCTTAACCATTGCTGCTACCTGTCGTCCTTTATCGTTAAGCATCAAAAAAGGCTCTGAAATTTCACCAGCTTTCATTTCACCAGCTATTTTTGCTATGTCCTGATTTAGTTCATTAAGTGCGAAACGAGGCGTACCTCTGTTAGTGCTCCTGTCAGTATTATTTACCATAATACCTTTATTATTACGAGTATCTTTATCCGCAGAAAGATATGAAGCTGCATCATCAAATGAAATCTTACCTTCAATTATTCCACTACGTATTGAATCTAATCTAACTACAGCAGTATCTAGCGATTCTTTTGGCACCCTAGGCTTCATCAATATATGACGAAAATTGGCCATTTCGCCACGTCGTTCTATTAACTGAATAATATGAAATCCATACTCAGATTCAACTACATTTGAAACTTTTGATGGGTCATTTAATGCAAATGCAACATTGGCAAATTCAGGAACAAACCCTGAGCGAGGCATAAACCCAAGTTCTCCACCCTTTATAGCCGAAGGGTCTTCTGAGTATAGCAACGCTAGTGTAGAGAATTCTGTTTCACCACTTGTAATTTGTTCAGTATATTCTCTCAATTGAGCCTTCACCTTGTCAATCTCTTCAAGTGGAATGACAGGTTCTACAGTTATAATTTGCACTTCAAGTGTTGTTTGAATAAAAGGCAAACTGTCTTGTGGTAAACTGTTATAGTATTGTCTGATTTCAGAAGGAGACAACTGGATATTTCCAAAATGCTTCTGTTGCACTCCTTGTATAATCTGCTGTTCTCTTATCTGTTCTCTTAAATCTTCTCTTATCGCAGACAAACTCTTTCCAAAATACTCCTCAAGGCGCTCAACAGAGCCAATAGATGAAATATAATTGTTAACATAATACTCCAAATCACGATTTATATTAGCATCAGACACCTCTATACTATCAAGTTTAGCCTGGTCGAGAAACAGTTTTTGTATAGCTAGCTGCTCAGGAATAAAGCAGTATGGATCTCCTTCTATTCGCTGATTTTGCATAAGTAGTTCTTTCCTGTACTCCTCTACTTCAGATTTCAGTATAGCCTCATCACCTACCACCCAAACAATCTCATCAATTACATTGTTTTGAGATATAGCTTGGTGAGATAAAAATATTGAAATAATAAAAAATAAAATCTTCACTGATAAACGCATATAAGAATATTTTTTGTTCAGTCAACTCATCAATAATATAGTTGTAAAAGTAGGTATAAAACCCATAACAGCCAAACAACTCGAAGGTTAAAAGTAGTTATAACAACGCAGAGACGCCAATTACGACGTCTCTGCTAAAATATATAAAAACTTATAGTTCTTAACCTTCAATTGCGGCTTGTGCAGCTGCAAGTCGTGCAATAGGCACTCGGAATGGTGAGCAAGATACATAATTTAGTCCCACTGTGTGAAAGAACTTCACAGATGCAGGTTCACCTCCATGTTCACCACAAATACCACATTTGAGTGTAGGCTTTACTTCGCGGCCTTTCTGAACAGCCATTCTAACAAGTTGTCCAACACCATTCTGATCAACGACAGCAAAAGGATCTTGTTTCAAAATACCTTTGTCGATGTACATTGGAAGGAATTTTGCTACATCATCACGACTATATCCAAATGTCATCTGAGTAAGGTCGTTAGTACCAAAAGAGAAAAAGTCAGCCTCTGCAGCAATTTTATGTGCGGTTAAAGCAGCACGAGGAATCTCAATCATTGTTCCAATTTTATATTTAACCGAATCGTTTTTCTCAGCAAAAACCTTCTCAATGGTAGATTCTATTATCTCTTTCTGCGCTTTAAACTCATAAACAATACCTGTAAGCGGAACCATTATTTCCGGAATAGCTGTAATACCATCATTTTTCAATTCAAATGCAGCCTCCATAATTGCACGAGTTTGCATTTCAGTAATCTCGGGGTATAAATTACCCAAGCGGCATCCACGCAGTCCAAGCATTGGATTAGACTCCATTAAGCTTTCAACTCTTTCATGAATATCTTTATAAGAGATATTCATAACCTTTGCCATTTCCATCTGTCCCTTTTCGTCGTGTGGAACAAACTCATGTAATGGAGGGTCAAGGAGGCGAATAGTTACTGGTAGTCCGTCCATCGCTTTAAAAATTCCAATAAAGTCTTTCTTTTGTAATGGTAAAAGTTTTTTAAGCGCATCGCGTCTTCCATCTTCATCTTTAGCAAGAATCATTTCGCGCATCGAAACAATCTTATCCTCTTCAAAGAACATATGCTCTGTACGGCAAAGACCAATACCTTTGGCACCAAAGCTGCGAGCTACTTCTGCATCGCGAGGAGTATCGGCGTTAGTTCTAACGTCCATACGCGCATATTTTTCAGCAATCGACATTAACTCTCTGAAGTTTTCATCAATTTCAGCATCCTGAGTAGCAATCTTTCCATCATAAACGTATCCTGTTGACCCGTCAAGAGAAAGCCAATCACCCTCATTAAAAACCTGACCTTTAATAGTAAGCGTTCTGGTTTTATAGTCTATTACCATGTCATTTGCTGCAGAAACACAGCATTTACCCATTCCACGAGCTACAACTGCAGCGTGCGATGTCATTCCTCCGCGTGAAGTTAATATACCTCGTGCAGATGACATACCTCTCAGGTCCTCAGGTGATGTTTCAATACGGCATAAAATAACATCTTTTCCTTCTTTTGCCCACTGTTCGGCATCATCAGCATGGAAAACAACTTGCCCTGCTGAAGCACCCGGAGATGCTGGAAGTCCGTGAGTAACGGGTTTAGCCTTTGATAAAGCTTTTGTATCAAATACAGGGTGCAAGAGCTCATCTAGTTTTTCTGCATCACAACGCTTCAATACTGTTTTTTCATCAATGTAACCTTCATGCAACAAGTCTATTGCTATTTTTATCATTGCGGCGCCTGTACGTTTTCCACTACGAGTCTGCAATATCCACAATTTACCATCCTGGATAGTAAATTCTAGATCCTGCATATCCTTGAAATAGTCCTCAAGCTTTTGTTGAACTTCAATCAATTCTTGTGCGCATGTTGGCAACACTTCTTCCAATGATGGATATTTCGTGCTTCTCTCCTCTTCTGAGACACCTTGTAATTTTGCCCATCTGCGTGAACCTTCGATTGTTATTTCTTGTGGTGTACGTACGCCAGAAACGACATCTTCACCCTGTGCATCAATAAGATATTCACCATTGAAAATATCTTCTCCTGTAGCTGAGTCACGAGTAAATGCTACACCTGTACCAGATGTTTTACCCATGTTACCATAAACCATTGCCTGAACATTGACAGCTGTTCCCCACTCATCTGAGAAACCATTCATCTTTCTATAAAGTATTGCACGTTCGTTCATCCAGCTATCGAAAACGGCACAAACTGCACCCCATAACTGATCCCAAGGACTTACAGGGAAATCTTTTCCTGTATTTTCTTTAACAGCAGCTTTAAATTTCTTTACCAGTTCTTTAAGGTCATCTGTTGTAAACTCATTATCAAGCTCAATACCTTTTGAAGACTTCATCTCTTCCATTATTTCCTCAAAAGGATCAATATCATCTTTGCTTTGAGGCTTCATTCCCAAAACAACATCTCCATACATCTGAACGAAGCGCCTGTATGAGTCCCAAGCGAATCTTTCATTGCCAGATTTTTTCGCAATTCCTACAACTGCATCATCATTCAATCCAAGGTTCAAAACGGTATCCATCATACCTGGCATAGAAACTCTTGCACCCGAGCGTACTGATACCAAACAAGGATTTTCTTTATCACCAAATTTTGTGCCGGTAAGACCCTCTATTTGTGTTATAGCATTCTCAACCTCTTCTTTCAATACATTTATAACATACTCTTTTCCGAGCTTGTTATATTCTGTACATACTTCAGTTGTAATAGTAAACCCTGGAGGAACTGGCACTCCAATTAGATTCATTTCGGCAAGGTTAGCACCCTTACCTCCAAGAAGGTTTTTCATATCTGCACGCCCTTCGGCTGCTCCGTTCCCAAAGGTATATACTCTCTTTTTTTCCATTTGATTTTAGTTATGATTGTTAACTGTTAAAAAACTACATTAGATCTCAATAATTTTACAAACTTACTAACTTATATTAAAGTACTAATAATGATACTTTTATTATTTATTGCCCATAGATATGTTGTATAACTGAATATTTGGATTTATACTTGTAGGGTTCTCGAGTTGTATATATCCAAATATTTGTTTTAGTGTATCTTCGGGGATATATTTTTCTATTGGCGTACTGTATGTTATATTTTCTGTTATTTTCTTTGGCTGATAGATAGTAGTATCTGAATATACAAGTGTAATTAAAGACGAAAGGCTGTAAACCTCTGATGGCATGACTCCTAAGACGCTATAATCGAAAGAGAAAGTGCTATCTGTTAGTTTTTCTGATATATATATCGAATCTATACTAAACCTTAATCTATTTCTGTTTATACCAGGTGATATGAAAGATATGTTCTTAGGAATATATGACGCAGAATAAACTTCTTCTCCCATGTCAGTAGTCTGAATGCTAACTTGTGCAATCTCATAATCTATTCCAGACTGTGCACGCTTTAGTCTTGCTTTAACCGAATCATTCATTCTCAAATAGAGGTCAATTCTATCTGAGTACCATGATAAAGATGTGTCCCATTGCGACTGGGTAATCCCATTCATTTTAAAAACTTGGTCGATATAGGCTTCCTTCTTATCTGATGAATTGAAATTACTATAATCATTTTCCATTGTAGCTTCTGCTACATAAACTTCATACATTACCTGTTCCATCTTTTTCTTGTTCAGAACTTCTTTGGGTCGGTTCTGACAAGAAGTGATCAAAACACTCACAATTGCGAGTAATAGATAATATGAAACAGATCTAGGTTGCACTTTTATATAAATTTTCTTTTTCTTCTCTATAAAAGAAGTTACTATCTGGATGCTCTGCATCATGCTTCTCACGCTCTGACTTAGAAAGGAGAGAGTACGAAAGTGTTTTTCTATAGAAAAGCAAAAGCAAGATTACTCCTACTGTAATTGCAGAATCGGCTATATTAAAAATAAAACGAAAGAATAAAAAATCCTCTCCTCCAACAAAAGGCATCCATTCAGGGAATGTGCCACTAAATAATGGGAAATAAAGCATATCAACTACTTTGCCATGCAGTAACGTTGAATAGCCCTGACCCCATGGCACCAATGATGCAACATGACCCGGATAACTTGCTTCAAATAATACTCCGTAAAAAATACTATCAATTATATTTCCTACTGCACCTGCAAGTATCAGTGCAATAAAAGAGATGAAACTAGTTTTGTATCTCAGTTTGACCAACTTTCTCATATAAAGTATAATAAAAGTCACAGCTATAATTCGAAAAATAGACAAGAAAAGCTTTCCTCCTGCCTCAATCCCAAATGCCATTCCGTTATTCTCGACAAAATAAATTTTAAACCAATCGGTTATATTATACATGTCGTACAGTTCCATATGGGTCTTGACCCATATCTTGGATAACTGATCTATCAACAAAACAGCAACTACTACAGCAACCGCTATAAATGCCTTTTTACTACTTTTTGAAAAAACTGATGAATTTTCCATCAAACTAACTATCTTCTTTTGCTAGATTTTGCTTCAATGCTTAGAGTTGCGTGTGGTACTGCGCGTAGGCGTTCTTTTGGAATTAAATTTCCAGTCTCTCTACAAATTCCATATGTGCCATTTTCTATACGTACTAACGCAGCCTGCAGGTTTTGAATAAATTTCATCTGACGTTGTGCCAACCTGCCAGCTTCTTCTTTAGAAAGCGTAGAAGCCCCCTCCTCTAATACTTTGTATGTAGGAGATGTGTCAATAGTATCATTACCATCGGCATTTGTTACTGCAGCTCGATAGTTTTCATATTCCTGACGGGCAATATCCAGTTTTTCATTTATTATAGCTCTGAATTCTTCCAATTCCTCGGCTGAATACTTAGTTTTTTTGCTCATAATTTAATATTTTTTACTTTGTGTCTCCACGGAATCAAAGTCCTGTTACAACAACCGATTATTCTTATTGTTCAATTCTTATTTTTTTCACAAATATAGTTATAAAACTAATAAAACTCAACTGTTTCTATATATACTGATGGTCAGCAGCATATCATCAATCTCAATTTCTTCTTCCAGAACATCTTCAACAATAATGATTTTATCGGCCAAAACCTGATTTTTAATGTATAAGTCATTATCAGTAATTGCTTCATCAGTTTTAGCATTAGATGCAATTTTAACTATTACTCTGTCGGTAATCTCAAAATCTTTTGCTTTGCGAATATTCTGAATTCTATTTACCAGCTCGCGTGCTATACCCTCCTTACGTAATTCATCTGATATAGTTATATCAAGAGCAACTGTCAGTCTTCCCTCATTACCAACAAGCCAGCCAGGAATATCTTCTGAAATTATTTCAACATCATCCAAACCAATAGACACATCTTCATCACCAATATTAAGCATGAAAAAGCCTTTGCTTTCGAGTTTGTTGATATCACTGTTATCCATCTCCTGAATCTTCACAGCGAGCTGTTTCATAATTTTACCGTAACGAGGGCCAAGCTTCTTAAAGTCGGGCTTCACCTTCTTAACAAGCATCTCATTTGCAGAATCCACAAAGAGCAACTCTTTCACATTAACCTCATTCAATATTAATTGCTCAACAGATTTGATATTAAATTTCTGTTTATCATCAGCAACAGGTATCATTATCTTCGACAATGGCTGACGTACCTTTATATTAACCTTACGCCTTAATGATAACACAATTGATGATGCAGCCTGTGCCAAATACATTTGCTCCTCAAGTGATTTGTCAATTCTCGACTCATCAGCCTGAGGGAAATCATCAAGATGAACAGACTCGAGCTTACCATCTACCTCTGCAACAGAAGTTAAATCTAAGTAAAGTCTATCTGCATAAAAAGGGGCAATGGGTGCTATAAGTTTGGCAATTGTAACCAAACAGTGGTAAAGAGTTTGATATGCCGAAAGCTTATCGTCACTCATATCACCACCCCAAAAACGTTTACGATTTAGTCTAACATACCAGTTACTCAAGTTATCATTAACAAAATCTGCAATTGCACGTCCTGCTTTTGTTGGCTCGTAGTTATTATAACCTTCGTCAACCTCTTTAACTAGACTATTTAATAATGAAATAATCCATCGATCGATCTCTGGTCGTTTTTCAAGAGCAATTTGCGGATATTGATCACGGAACTCATCTACATTTGCATAAAGTGTAAAGAAAGAGTATGTATTATATAGCGTACCAAAGAACTTTCTGCGTGCTTCTTCAACTCCCTCTACATCAAACTTAAGGTTCTCCCAAGGCGCTGCATTAGTAATCATATACCAGCGTAATGGATCTGAACCATACTTCTCGATTGTCTCAAATGGATCAACTGCATTGCCAAGTCGCTTCGACATTTTATTACCATTTTTATCTAGCACAAGACCGTTTGAAACAACATTTTTAAATGCCACACTTCCCTTCACCATTGATGCAATAGCGTGCAATGTATAAAACCAGCCCCTTGTCTGATCCACCCCTTCTGCAATAAATTCTGCGGGGAATACCTTATTAAAATCCTCATCTGGAAGATGTGGATAAAAAACCTGAGCAAATGGCATTGCACCACTATCAAACCAAACATCAATCAGATCAGATTCTCTATGCATAGGTTTACCACTATCAGAAACCAATACAATATTATCAACATAAGGCCTATGTAAATCTATCTTATCGTATTCTAAATCTCTATAATCATTTAAGTCAAGATCTTTCCAAGGTAGCTCACTCATAAAACCATAGTCGAGAGACTTTTGCATCTCTGCATACAACTCCTTAACTGAGCCAATGCATTTTTCTTCTTTACCATCTTCTGTGCGCCATATTGGTAAAGGTGTACCCCAATATCGACTCCTGCTCAAGTTCCAATCCTGTAAATTCTCTAACCATTTACCAAAACGACCGGTTCCTGTTGATTGTGGCTTCCAGTTAATAGTGTTATTGAGGTCAATCATTTTCTCACGAGCAGCAGTTGTTCTAACAAACCAACTATCCAGCGGGTAGTATAAAACTGGTTTATCCGTACGCCAGCAGTGAGGATAGTTATGAACCTGCTTTTCAATTCTGAAAGCACGATTTTGAAGCTTAAGCATTACAGATAAATCTACATCAAGCGTTGCATCATCATCTGTTAGCCCCTCGTCATATGCATTCTTTACATACCTGCCGGCATATTCTGTATATAGGTCGGCATTCATGCTATTTTTAACAAACTGTTGATCTAGGTCTTCTATCTTAAAGTACTTACCGCTTAAATCAACCATAGGTTTTTTGTTACCATCTTTGTCGATAAGCATCAATCCTTCAACATCATGCTCTTTACCAACCTTCATATCGTCGGCTCCAAAAGTAGGAGCTATGTGCACTATACCTGTTCCATCTTCTGTAGTAACAAAATCACCTACCACTACCTTAAAGGCATTTTCAGAAGCCTTTACCCAAGGTATCAACTGCTCATACCTGATACCCTCTAGTTCTGAGCCCTTCCAAGTTTTGTCTAGAACCCTGTATGGTATATTTTTATCCCCTTGCTTATAGTCCTCAAATGAGAGTTTTGCATTTTTCTCAGGGAAATATGCTCCCAGTAAACCTTTTGCAAGTATCACTGTAATTGGCCGACCTGTATATTGATTATATGTCTCAACGGCAACGTATTCTATGTTTTTCCCAACAGCAAGTAAAACATTAGATGGCAAAGTCCAGGGAGTAGTTGTCCATGCTAAAAGAAAAGCCTCTCCAAATTGACTCCACTCTTTTAAAGGATCAGTAATTTTAAACTGTGCCGTACAGGTTGTATCTTTCACATCGCGATAACAGCCTGGCTGATTAAGTTCATGTGTACTTAACCCTGTACCAGCGGCTGGTGAATATGGCTGTATTGAATACCCTTTGTAAAGAAAGTTTTTATTGTATAGCTCTTTGAGCAAATACCACAATGTTTCTATATATCTATTATCATATGTAATGTAGGGATCACTCATGTCTACCCAGTAACCCATCTTGTTGGTTAAATCTTCCCACTCACGGGTGTACTTCATAACCTCAGTACGACATGCAGCATTATACTCTTCAACAGTAATTTTACTGCCAATATCCTCCTTTGTAATTCCAAGTGTTTTTTCAACGCTTAGCTCAACAGGTAGTCCATGCGTATCCCATCCTGCTTTTCGGTTAACCAAAAAGCCCTTCATTGTTTTATACCTGCAAAATATATCTTTTATTGAACGTGCAATAACGTGATGGATGCCCGGCATTCCGTTTGCCGAGGGCGGACCTTCATAAAAGACAAATGGGGTATTACCTTCGCGTGCTTCGAGACTTCTTTTAAATATATCTTTATCGTCCCATTCCCTCAACATCTCTCTGTTTATTTCAGCAAGGTCTAAACTGTTCTTTTCCGGAAATTTTTTGCTCATCATCAATAAATTAATCCCTGTAAAAATTAATGTGCAAAGGTAGTAATAAATTAAGAAATGACAATCGATTGTTAGTTAAGAGGATTTGTACTATTCAACAAAAAAGTATATTTTTGATATGTTTTAATTTTAAAAAATAAAAATCAGATGAAAAAAACATTAAGCTGGGTAATAATATGCATTATGATAGCAGTAACAACAGGTTTATCAGCGCAACATAATACAACATCAAAACACAAAATAGCTTCATTTAACCTAAGAATGGACACATCAAGTGATGGAGAAAACGCTTGGCCAAACAGAAAGGAGATGGTGAAGGGATTAATTAAATTTCACGACATTGATATAATAGGAACACAGGAGGGATTTAAGCATCAACTAGAACAAATAATTGAACTACCTGAATATGCTTATGTTGGAGCTGGCAGAGATGATGGTAAGGATGAAGGCGAACACTCTGCAATTGTCTACAAGAAAGACAAATACAAAGTTGTTGAAAATGGAGACTTTTGGTTCTCCGAAACGCCTGAAGTTCCGGGAAAAGGATGGGACGCTACCTGCTGTAACCGAATTTGTTCATGGGCAAAATTTGAGGAGATCAGTACAGGTAAAGAGTTTTATGTTTTCAATTCCCACTTCGACCACCAAGGTCAAATAGCACGAAAGAACTCATCTCAAATGCTTGTAGATAGAGTAAAAGAGATGAATGGCGACTATCCAATTTTTGTAACCGGCGATTTTAATGCTACACCCGAATCAGAACCCATGAAGATTCTTACCAACTCAGGAATCTTGGTAGACTCTTACATAGCAACAAAAGAACCTCCATACGGAACAGTTGGCACGTTCAACTCATTTCGCCTCGACGCCCCTATGAGTAACCGTATCGATTATGTATGGGTTACTCCTGACATCGAGGTGAAAAAGTATGGAGTTCTTAATGATGTACAATATGGTCGTTTTCCTTCTGACCACTTCCCCGTTGTTATAGAAGCTAAGTTCTAGCTTTTACTACGACAACTTTTCTAATGCACTCTTAACTCTTGCTATAGCTTTTGTGATATTTTCATCAGAGGTGGCATATGAGAATCTGATGCATCCTGGAGCACCAAATGCGTCTCCTCCAACACAAGCCACATGAGCCTCTTCAAGCAGATACATTGCTACATCTGTGGCTGTCTCTATTAATTTTCCGTTATATGATTTACCAAGATAGCTTTTGCATTCTGGAAATACGTAAAAAGCTCCCATTGGGTTATTGACGTTAAGTCCTGGAATCTCTCTCAGTAAATCAACAATAAGGCTACGACGTCTTTCAAATGCAGTTCTCATCTCGCTAACGCATGATTGATCGCCTGTGTATGCAGCTAGAGCCGCTTTCTGTGAAATTGAAGAGGGACCTGAAGTGTACTGTCCTTGCAACATGCTGCATGCCGAAGCTATCCACTGGGGAGCGGCAATCCAACCTATTCTCCAGCCGGTCATTGCATATCCTTTTGAAACACCATTAACTACTACAACCTTATCAAATATATTGGTAAACTGCGCAATAGACTCATGTGCACCTATATAATTAATATGCTCATAAATCTCATCGGCTATAACATATACATTCTTATGCTTTTCAATTACAGCAGCAAGTGCCGCCAATTCCTCTTTTGTATATACACTACCAGTAGGATTAGAAGGAGAACATAATATTAGCGCCTTAGTTTTAGGTGTGATTGCCTCCTCAAGTTGCTGAGGTGTTATCTTAAAGTCCTGCTCAATGCCGGCATGAACAAACACCGATTTTCCTTCTGCCAGTTTCACCATCTCTGGATAGCTCACCCAGTAAGGAGATGGGATTATAACCTCATCATCTTTATCAATTATTGAGAGAATAACGTTACATAGCGACTGTTTTGCACCTCCAGAAACAACAATTTGGGCTGGAGTATATTCTAAACCATTTTCTCTTTTAAGCTTGTCACTAATAGCCTTTTTAAGATCAGGATACCCAGCTACGGGCGAATAAAATGAAAAATTATCTTCCACTGCTTTCTTAGCAGCTTCTTTTATATGATCGGGTGTATAAAAGTCTGGTTCACCTACACTCATATTAATAACATCAAATCCCTGAGCTTTGAGCTCATTACTTTTTTGGGCCATCGCAAATGTTTCAGAAGGCGACAGTGCCAATAATCTTGCAGACAATAATTCCATATATAATATTACTTTTTGATAAATAACGTCACAAAGATATACAATTATCACACAATATCACACTGTTTTCTGTATAAATGACAAATATTAAAGGATTCGAACTACAAATAGAAATCTCTCATGGTGGTAAAACAAAAAAAGCCGCCTTATGGGCAGCCTCTATTCACATTTCATCAGCATACTTGCAGGCCATTCCTGCTTTCTGCTCTAAATTTTTAGATCTATAGAAAGATCATTCTTAGCATGCTAAACGCAAACTTGCTCTCAAACTACGGATTCTGTTTAATTTGTTTGTACGATAAGCAGATCCTTTTGAAATATTTTGTTCCAGATATTTAATCTGACCCAAAATCTCTTCTGTTGTTAGGTTTTTGATTGTCATAATTTGTTTTATTTAAAAATTAAAGTTATGATTCATCAGCAACCGTTCATTAAGAACCTAATTCAGTATATTTTTGATAACCTAATATGATTCAAAACAACACGCTTGCTTTTTAAATCGATACAAAGATACAACAATTTATATGTTATACAACATGTTTTTGATAGATTTTGCAATTATACGATAAAATACATCTATTAAAAAGAAAAACCTAGCTCCACTCAGCCTAAATCCGCACCCCACAAAGAGAATCTATTCTTCAACCCTTTATGTTTACACCAATTTCCACACCGCCCAAGTTGTCGGGCTTGTACTTATGAAAAGCAAGAATGTCGCAAACGCTAAAATTCTAAACACCCAACGTTTTGTCGGATAGTTGTGAGACTAACCGTAACCAATCGACAAAAAGAATGTCGGCAGTTGTAAATACAAAGCACTTACAATACTCAATGTCATACTTCATATTCTATATGTTGCTGTCATTTCTGTCGTTCGTTAAATTGCCTACAACGTTGAGCGTATGTTGTCGTAAGGGATTGCGGACTTCAAACCTATCAAATTACCACCCAAAATTGATGCGGGTGATGCTGCTCGAAAACCTCTGAAACCCTTATTGACCGCTACACTTTGTTAACGCCAGGCTTTTTTTATCATTTCAATTTCGTCTTTAGCTGTCAGTGAAATTTCTTTGTCAAATCTCTCTGGCCAGGGATTCTTATCTGTCTTTTTCATTAAAATCCCCGGATGTGGCAAACAAATTATATTCCTGTCAATTCCGTTGATTGTTTTATTTTTTGTCGAACCGTTGAGATATTCTTTTGAAAGAGAATCTGACAAGGAGAAAAAGACTTTTGTTACTTCTAACCCAAGTAAAATTATAATTTTCGGATTACATAATTCAATTTCTCTGTCGAGCCAAACCAAACTCTTTTCAGCATATTCGATGAAATTGTTTCGGTTTTCCGTCAAGTTAGTTTTACCAAGTTTCTCATATCGTTTTATGTGTCCTTCTTTGAATAAGAAAACCTTAACAAGGTCAGTAATCCAGCAATCTGTCCGACTAACTCCTATCTTTTCAAGAATTACTTCATTAAGTTCTTTCCCAGAAGGAATTGTCCGTACACGTGAACCGTCAAAGTAAAATTCATTTGAGAAAGGCGAGTCATTGTCAGCCATTGGTGTATCAGAAACTCCATTAATGGTATAAAATTTTGCCGATGGATAGGCACCAACAATCATTACATTATTCAATGTAGTTTCAATCGGAACTAAAACATTTATAGGATTTCCAGTCAGATATGTGTATTCTGAAGGATAACCGATTGTGTCTTTATAGTTCTTAAAACAGTCTTTTTGATATTCACTAATTGTCATGTTGCTGGTTTTCTAAGCTTGGTGCTAACGGTCTTATGTATGGTTAGTGGCGGATTTTAAAGCACTTTACTTTCGGTTTAGCACTTGCTTTATATAAAGCTAAAGCCTTGTACTTCATCACTTAACCGCCATTAACTATACACGGTGTTGTGTGCAGGTTTTTATTCCTTCAATATTTTTTCTATTGCTTTTTCGAGCAGTTCGTCCTTTCCTTTTCTGATGCCATCAATTGTTGGTTTAATTTCAATGTCTGGAACTATTCCTATTCGCTGAGTTTCTTGTCCATTTGGATAATTTACTCCAATTCCCGAAATCATTGTTCTTAATCCACCGGGAAGCAAAATAGCTGACACGTTTCCGTCAGCTCCTGCGGTTGTACTTCCTATAATTGTTGTGTTATCTCCTGCTCTAAAAGCCATTGAAGTATATTCTGCCTGACTTTGGGATAATTCATTGACCAAAACAATTAGCTTCCCTTGATATGTTTTTCCTTTACTTGGAATCTTTAAGTTTTCTGTGAATGTGAATTCACCTGGGTTGTCAACATTTCCGTTTGTAAATTTCACAAAAGGTGTCGATGAGGAAACAAAATAAGAGCCCAAACTAAAAGGAACAAAGGTTAACGGATAATTGCGAATGTCAATGATGATTCCCTTCGTGTTCTTAAATTCATCTTTGATTTGTGCAATATCATCTTCTTTGATTGTCTGAAGCGTAACATAACCTATGTTATTATCCAACAATATATAGGACTTATCATCACTTTTTCTGTACCAACGATAAATGTCAAGGCTATCTTTTGGATAAAGTTCAAGTGTCTTTGTTTGAGGAATTGAATTTTCAGAAACAAACTCAATTTCAATATTATTTGAATTTGAGCGTAAAAGGTCTGCCGAAATATCACGCAGTCTTGTTGGCTCATTGGAAGCTGGGTAATATTTAGACTTTTCTTTTACGATTTTGTCGATAGGGTTTCCATTTATTTTGGTAATTATATCGCCAATTTTCAATCCAACTTCGTTCTTAAGTTCTTCGTTATAATAATCTGTGACGACCAATTGATTTTCGATAAAACGCAGGTGAATTGGTGGATAGTACGAGCCTTTCCATTCATCAATTTTGTCCGCTCCGCCCCAAAGATTGGCGTGAGTATCTTGTATATCTCCAATTAGCTGAACTGTTGCCAATTCATATTCCAATTCATTTTTTGCATTAACAAATTGAGGAACATATTCCTTTAATTTTTTGTTCCAATCTTCATCCATTAAGTGTTTGTAGGGGAAAAAGTAATTTATGATATTCCAATACCGATAAAGTGATAGTAATCTAAATCCATCATCGGGAAATGACATATTTGAATATGGATTTTCATTTTTAAACTCGGGGTTGCCAACATTGGCAGTCATCCCAATATAATAGTGTTTGCCTTGTGAACGGTTGTTGTATATGTAGAGAAGTTTGTTTTTCAAATCTATACTTTGATTGTTAATCCATTCCATATTGGGTTTTAGAAAGGCATTTTCATCTGTCGGCTCACATTTTGTGCATTCTTCTACTTGACCAAAAGAGTCAACCCATTCAACAAGATGTTTATCTCTTTCGACAGTGTTTTCTGCCTTGGTGTATTTTGGTAAGAACCTAAAAAGTTCATAGTCCCAATTATAGTTCCCTTTTGCAATTTCGGGGTGATGATATTTCAGAAACCCCCAAACTCTGCCTAACAATTCGAGGTTTTCTATTTTATCGGTGGTCAAATTAGATAGTTCAATTGAAGACCCATTATCAAACTCTTTGTCAAGCTGTGCTTTGGACAATTGTTTTTCGACTTCTTTCAGGGTCTGAACATTTTTGCCATCAATTGATAAGACAAAATCGTCAAACCAAGCTTCTCCTTTTCCCGAAAGTATTCCCGCAATGTAGATATTCTCTGCTTCTTCTGGATAATCAAGTGTTATACTGTACTTCTGCCAATCTCTTGTTCCCGTAATGTTTTGATTTTGCATATTGTCAAATGACAAAGAAGTACCATTTCCGTCAACTCGCAACAACAAACCTGCAAAACCGTTTTCAACGTCTTTTATTTTCATAAAACCTTCAAGTTTTAATTTTTTTCCTTCATAGTTTGCTGGAATTTTATAGGCTATACTTCCAAAAGAACTTCCTGTTTGGTCTGATGTGATTTTACCCGATTTTTTGCCTGAATGAGAAACGCTTTCTATTGTCAACTCATAATTCCCCCATTTGAACCAATCGTCAGAAAGTAAATTTTCCTCTGATTGTTTTTCAAATCCAAGATTGTATTTTTCGGTTTCTTGTCCTTGACAATTCAAAGAGATAATTGCCAATAATGCGATTAGTGTTTTTTTCATCGATTTCGTTTTTCAACTTGCACACAACGGTTAGTATAAGAATAGTAGCCGACTGCGTGGCACTTTCCTGTCAAGGTGCAAGAAAGTTGAAGCGGGCTACAACCCTTTAATTTACCACTGTCCCGGCTATTATTTTTATACATTGTTAGGCAAAGTAGTTGTTTACGTATTTATCTTATTTTCAAAGTCTTTAATCACTTTATCAAGTTTTTCTCCAAATATTAGTTTAGCATTATCATAGGTCTGATTGCCAAAAAATGCAATGAACTTTTCTCTGCCAAAATTATCAATTAATTCTTTTACAAATAAACCTGATAGTGGATAAGTTAATGCATCAGGATAATCTCTAAAATTTGTCCAAATCTCATTAATCGTAATTTTTCTGTCATTTGTTTTTAACCAATCTTTTACAATTTTCTCTTTGTCCTGATTAGTTTGGTCAAAACATACTGCCGTACCTTCATTAATCAATCCAGTTTTTTCAATCATTTTGGTCGAATAATTTGAAATAACATGTGTCATTTCATGTCCGATCGTTTGCTGATAATGCGTGTGAACAATACAAAAGTCTGGTCTTGCAAAGCCTAAATCTCTCCTTAAAGTTTCTTTTGCTACTTCTCTGGATTCCCAAACGTAAAAGTCAATTTTTTTAGGAAGAGTACTTTTGAAAAAATCGTTAATTTCACTATATGCTTTTTCTCTTATTGAAACATAATTCTCTATTTCATTGTCACTCATGTTCTGAAAGTGAAAACGGAAATTATCAGTTTCTACAATTTTCCAAGTTTTATAAATCTCGCTATACCCAAAAAATAAAGTTTGTCCATATGCATTATTAGTTGCATTCTTAGTTGCATTTAGCTTTATACATTCATTAAGCGATAATTCTGAATTATTATAATCTTGTGACATAAAATAGCATGTGCCAAGATAGCTTAGTGCCCAAGCTTTGCGCCAAGAATTGTTATTATCATTTTTTACTGTCGATTCAAGATAAGATATAGCATTTTTATAATCTGTTTGGTCTGTGTACGAACGCCCTATTATTAAATTTAAGTCAATATTATTAGGGTCATTTTCAAGAAGTGGTTTTGCTTGCTCAATTACTGATTTTAAATCTTGTGAGTTGTACAATTTCCATAAATCGTCAATTGCAGAATTTTGTCCAAATGAAATTAGACTTGAAAGAATAAAAATCGAAGTGAAAATTTTTCTCATAGTTTATTGTTTTATGTGGTTGCAGGTGTCTTTCTCACTATTTTGCCTAACGTTAAGTATAAGAATAGTAGCCGATTGCGTGGCTCTTCCCTGTCAAGTTACACGAAAGTTGATGCGGGCTACAACCCTTGATTTTATTACTGAACCGGCTATTATTTTTATACATTGTTATGGGCTTTATTTTCTTTTCCCTTTTTATTCATCCATCTTTTCATCATATATCCCCAACCAAGTCCTCCAATTAACCAGAATGGGAGTCCAATTAAAAGATTTCTTTGTGTAATTTCTTCTCCTTTTATCAACGGGAAAATTATTATCATACTGACATACATAAAAAGTCCAAAGAAAAGTCCTGATTTCAACCAGTTTTTTGTAGAATTTTTCTTTTCTGGAATTTCAAGATTTATGTTTTTGTATCTGTCAGGTTGCTTGGCTAACCAATTTTGTTTTAAAGTCTTTCTAAACCAACCCCAAATAGGAAAAGTCAAAATCAATATTATTAATGATGTCAAATTTCTCTGAACAGGAATAATCTCTTTACAATTGTCGCAATAGTAACCAAACCAATTCTTAAATGCTGTTTTATTTTGCGATGACCATTTAAGTCCGTTGTGCATAGTTCCACAATGAGGACAAGGAATCAATGAGCGTTGATAAAAAGGCTTTTTTCCTTCCCGTTCTATTAACATTACTTTCGGAATTGTCTGTCCTAAAATCAATTCATTAATTACAAGTCCAGGATTTATAATCCAATGCAATATCACAGGACTTTTATAGTTCCAAATCTTGTACTTTTCTTTGTCGTATTTCATTTCATTATGTTTTTATGCTTGGTTGCTCGTTTTAATATTGCCCATAACGGTTTGCAGCTAAGAAACGTGGGGCTTTCGAAGACCTTACTTGTCCGCTCGTGACAAAAGTAGCCACGAAGAACGAAACTTGCGGAAACCACTGTCCGCCCCATGTTTTCTTAGGTGCTGTTGTGCATAGTATTTTTTTAATTTTTCCATTCTAAATATTGGGTCGGACTCTCCGTATCGTTCCAATGAATTTTCAAAGTGTCCTTACTAACCGAAACAATCTTTCCTTTTTGGATAAAGTCGTTGTAAAATATTGTCAGGCTGTCTCGATTCAATAAGTATGGCATTGCTCCATCTCCGTCATAGTCCACCACATAAAATTCAGTCGGTTTAAACCAAAAGTCCGCATGAGATCCGTCAGGGTCTAAAGTCCAAATTTTGAATAGTTCTGTGGTATCAACTGTCGGATTGGTGATTATTGTCTTTTCAGGTCTGTCAATATTTTCATTCTCTAAATCTGTGTTGTACTCCGAAATTGTGTAAGTACTTCTATTTTGTTCGTCAGCAAGTTGATTGTAACCTTTTATGCTGTCAGCTTTTTGTGAAACTGCGTGCTCTTCATTGGATTCGAATTCACACTCTTTAGTTTCATAATTCCATCTTCCGCCTTTGTCCAAGCAACTGTCAACTTTGAAAAATTGGTCAATTTTCGGATAAGCCCAAATTCCTGTCAGAATTAAGAGCAGTCCAAGGGTTAATATGATTAGTCTGTTTCGGTTCATTTATATTATGCACAACGTTTATGTATATGAGCTGTGGCGTGTTTTGGCACGAACCTCTGTAAATAAAAACTGGCTTTGGGAAATCCGCAGGATTTTCCAAGTGAGGACAGACCAAGCCATAGCTTATATACGGTGTTGTGGTGCGTTTTTATTCCACGTTTTGTTCTTATTTAAACCTTTTGTAAATCCAAATATTTCTTAAAATTGTTTCGTAGTCGACTTGTTAAAAACATTCCGAATAGATAAAACAAAATTCCCACTGCAATTACAATTAGTCCAAAGATTGAGGTTTCATTATTTGATTCTGCAACTATTATGAAAATAAGTCCAATTAATACAGTAAGAATAGGGAAAATGGCTACTACAGGATTTGGTTTAATTTTCAAATTTATTAATGTGTCTTTTCCTGATTTTATTATTTTTCCATATAAATATGCAGTTCTTCTTTTAAAATTCGGGACGTACCATTTTATATAAGTCCATTTATCATAAGTCTCAAACTCATTTTGACTTGTAAATTTCCCAACAAAGCTTAAGTTACTTTGCTTAAAGATGTCTTCAATTTTTTGTCTTAAATTATCTCCATTCAAATTCGAAGAGTAATTTATATTTTTGGTATTTAGTATTTTGTCAATTATTTTCTATCAG
>Ga0209075_1000413_pt1 | contig 41344 bp, 45 predicted proteins | sample Stecom2011_FD_187523 | JGI IMG/M metagenome (GOLD analysis project Ga0209075, IMG submission 187523) | Agricultural soil microbial communities from Utah to study Nitrogen management - Steer compost 2011 (SPAdes) (version 2) | ecosystem: Environmental > Terrestrial > Soil > Agricultural land...
TGTTCTTTGCTCTATGTTCTATGTTCTAACAATCTACCAACTAACCTCTCACCCATCAATCCACATCTCCGCTGGCATTCCGATTTTCAAACTGCCATCATTTTCAACGCTGACTTTTACGGCATATACCAAATTGACGCGCTCTTCTTTTGTTTGAATGATTTTCGGAGTGAATTCAGCTGAAGAAGAAATCCAATCTATACTTCCTTCATAGTCTTTCATCGCATCGCCCGAGTCTATTTTTACAGTTACTTTCTGTCCGATTTTAATATTCGATAGTTGGGTTTCACTGATGTAAACGCGCAATTCCATCGTACTTAAATCTGCAATTTTATACAGCGGTTTTCCAAAAGAAACAATCTCTCCAGGCTCGGCATATTTTGAAAGAACCGTCCCACTTTTCGGATTGACTATGCGGCACTTGGCAAGCTGATCTTCAATGACAGCGATTTGTGCATCTATGGCCTTCCCCTCTTGAACGATAGGCGCATTTTGACTTTCAACATTTTGAATTTGCTTTTGGATAACACTCACCCGACTGTTGACCTGATCGAGTTGTTGCTGCGTGGCCGCTTTGTCATCAAACATATGCTGCAAACGTCGTTGCTCGGTTTTTGCATTTTGTAATTCGGCACGCAAAACACCAATTTGCGACAAAACACCTCCCGATTTAGAGGCCACCGTGGCTTTTGTTGCTACGAGTTGTTGCTTCTTAAGATAGAGTTGTAAGGTATCGACCAATCCTAAGACTTCACCTTTTTCAACGCGCCGTCCTTCTTCGACAAAGAAAGATTGTAATTTTCCGTTAGCTTCAGCAGAAACTCGGATTTCGGTGGCTTCAAAATTTCCGTAGCCATCTGCTTTTTGCTCTGTTGAACAGGCAAATAACAGACTGAGTAAACTAAATGAAATAACTGCTTTAATCTGTTTCATATCAATTTCCTTTGACTAGCCTATAATGTGCTTTTGCCAGACTCAATCTTGTTTGGTGCATTTCCTTCCCGATTTTTGCCTCGTAAAGATTGTTCAGCTCCGTGATGTATTCCGAAGAAGAAATCGCGCCATTTTGAAGTTGCGAAGTCACTGCTGCCAAAACTTGCTCGCGCAATTCGATAATGGCATCATCCCGCTGAACCATTTCTTCTAATTTGTCGATTTCGTTTTCGGCTTCTTGTATTTGTATGGCGTTATTCAGCTCAAAAGCTTCTTTTTCAGTTGCGAGAATTTCCTTCGAGATTTCAACGGTTTGCTTTTGTTCTTTGGTCTTTCCCCAGTCGAAAATATTCCAATTCATCTTTAATCCGACCATGTAAAAGTCCTGAAACGAATTGTCTAACATATTCAAGCCCGGATTGCCATAGCCCACTTGTGCAAAACCTGATAAACGCGGGTAATTGGATTTGGAAATCACTTCTTTTGTGGTTTCCAATTGATTTTCCTGAAGGTCGAACAACGTTAATTCTGGTCTTTTTGAATCCTCATTTGTAATCATACTGACCTCTGGCCTTTCCAGTGTTGTGTTGGGTTCGAGCTCTATAGCGATTAACGAGGCCAAATTACCTAAGGCTTTTATGCGTTCGTGATTGGATTCGGATATTTGTTGCTCCAATTTTAAAATTTCTGCTCGAAAAGCTTGCTCTGTAGCAGGAAGTACTGCGCCGTATTTTACACCTGCATTAATTTCGTTCAGTCGCACTTCGAGTTCCTGCATTTTCGTTACTAAGAGGTTCATCTGCTCTTGAAACAATAGCACATTAAAATAACTCTGATTGATGCGCGAACGCAAGGTGTATAAATTCACCGCCACTTGTTGTTGCTGCGTCTGTAATTCGGCTTCTTTTAATTTTGTATTGGCTCCAATCCTGCCGCCGTTATAAATGAGCTGACTGGCATCTAAACTAGCGCGATATTGATCTTTATTTGGTGGTGCGATGGTCATGTTGGGCAATTCCAGCGGAAACTGAATAACGTTCGATTGGTATGTAGCCTGCGCGTTGAGATCTAATTTTGGAAGTTTTCCTTTTTTGATAATCTCAATTTCTTTTTCAGATTTCGATGCTAATAAATCAACCTTTCTTGCTATGGGATAGTTTTCTTCTGCCAAATCATAACAGGTTTGCAAGGTTAAAATCTGTTGCGAAAAGGAAGCAATGGATGTGAAAAATAATAATATGGATAGCGATTTTTTCATGGTATTGCTTTTTTAAAAGGCAAGAGATCCTTTTAATTTATATCCGTTTCTTTCATCTTGATCGCATCGATGATAAAGTCTGATAATGCTTTTTTACGTTCATCCATCAAATCCTGGAATCCCCGATCATCGACTTGTAGCAACCCCTTGATTAACGGGGTGGCTAAAAAAGGGAAAATATTCATTGAAATGATATTGATAAAAAGCTGTTTGCCATTGGTTGGTTTTAAAATGCCTTGTTCTACCTCTAAAGCGACTTGTTTTTCAAATTTTTCCAAAGACGGAAAAGCTGCATTTTGTTGTATTTTTTCGATGAACTTCGGGTTGCGATTCAGTTCTTGAATCACGAAATTCGGCAAATACGGATGCTTCGAAATAAAGGAAATGTAGTTATGTGTGAAGCTCCTCACCTTTTCTTCAATACTGGAATCGTCGTTAAGAATCTTGTTTAATTGGGGCGCGAGCAGTGAAAATGCACTATTGAATACCGCTTCAAACAACAGTTGTTTGCTGCGATAATAATAGTGCAACATCGCTTTATTGATGCCTGCCTTATCTGCAATTTCCTGCATCCGGGCACCATCTTTCCCCTTCTGCTGAAAGACATCTTTAGCAGCATCCAGAATTTGCTCTTCGGTATCTTGACTTGTCTGTTTCGCCATATTATATCAACTTAACGGTTTAACTACAAAGTTTAACCAATTGGTTAACAAAGGTACAGTTTTTTTATCGTTGACAAAATAAATTGGAGAAATTATATCTAACCGATTCCATTTTACTGATAACCAATTAAATACATTAATTAATTTACGCATTTATGTCAATGCATCTGGCAGGGAACGTAAAGTTTGATTGACCTACATCCACTTTTGAATTTTGTACCTTTGCAACTTTTCCAAATTAAGGGACCAACGACTGCTTTTTGGCAAACTGCCTCAATACAAAAATCACATCAAAGAAATTGACATCAGTTGAGAAAATAACAAGCCACAAAAACTACCGCCGCATAATTAAGCTGGCGATCCCGATTATTCTGGCGAACGCTTCTGCCCCACTCTTGGGGTTGGCAGACACAGCAGCAATCGGACAAACTGGTACGGCAGCAGATTTAGGAGCCATAGCGTTGGCTTCGTTGATTTTTAGTTTTGTGTATTGGGGTTTTGGATTCTTGCGCATGGGAACCACAGGTTTTATCGCGCAAGCTTCTGGCGCAAAAGACACCGAGGAAATGCACGCCCTATTATACCGAAGTATATTTTTGGGAGCTGGCATTGGCATCGTGCTTATCCTGCTACAAAGATTTATTGGAGAAACTTCGATTAGCCTGCTAAGTGCCAGCGATGAAATTAAAAGTTTAGTACGCAATTACTTCTACATTCGCATCTGGGGCGCTCCCGCTACGTTGATTACCTACTCCCTACTCGGCGCCTTTATCGGACTGGGATGGACACGGCAACTTTTGGTTGTTCAGGTTTTTTTGAATGTACTCAACATCTTATTAAACGTCACTTTTGTGGTTGGATTCGATATGGGCGTGGAGGGCATCGCTTTAGGAACTGCTTTGGCCGAATGGATTAGCTTGTTTCTCGCCTCCTATTTATTGTTTAAAAAACTCGGAATAAAATCGCCTTACGACCGATTCTTGGCGTTAAAATCGCATATTCTAAATAAAGAAAAGTTAATCGCGCTCTTTAAAGTAAACTCCGATATAATGATCCGCACCTTAGCCCTGATCAGCGGATTTGCCTATTTCGCCAATCAAGGGGCAAAATTTGGCGACACGATTTTAGCGGCCAATCACGTCTTGCTTCAATTTGTATCTTTGTCGGCATTTTTCTTAGACGGATTCGCTCATGTGGCGGAAATGTTGTCGGGCCGTGCATTTGGTGCCAAAGACAGATCATTGTTTATCCGAGAAGTTAAACACGCGAGCATCCTGGCTGGAGGGACTGCTTTTATTTTGGCCGTCGGCATTTATTTTTTAAGTGGTGTTTTCATTCCATTATTGACAAATGATCCGCAAGTTCAGACCATTGCAAGTTCACACAGTGTGTATGCTGCTTTATATATATTGGTTTCCTTTGTCGCCTTCCAACTCGATGGCATATTTATTGGCGTTACCAAAAGCAAGGAAATGCGAAATGCAACGTTAATCGCCTTGGTTCTATTTATTGCCTCCGCATACCTATTAATACAAGATTACGGAAACGCCGGTTTGTGGGTTGCGTTTATTTTTTATGTCGTGGTTCGTGGCATTGCATTGGGAGCCTATTATCCCAGAATACTTCGGCAAATGGCAGTATAGGTTCGATGGAATAGTTTTAATATAAAATTATCCACTTCTCTCTGAGTCCATTTAGCATAAAGATAATCGATTAGTTCTTCAAGGTTTCTAATTGCCTCCTGTGTCCAGAAGACTTTATAATCCATACTTTTTATTTACTTCAGTATGTGAAACAATTCTGTTTTCATCAATATCTTGTATGCCTCTTTGAATTCCAAGTCTTTGTTCTTCCGCAAGGTCATTCCACCAATTCTTATTACCAAAACTTGAATCTTTGACAGCTTTTAAATAATTGAGGGTATCAATATCATTTAATTTTTTAAGCCATTCAATTAATTCTAATTTTATTGCTTTCTGTCCCATCTTTTTATTCAAAGTTGCAAATTCTATTGGTGTAATTAATAAATTCAGCTCGTATAGTGTCTCCTTCAATCTCAAATACGGACAGTGCGAACTGTAAATGGAAAATTTTCAAAAATTAAAAATATGCTTCTCTTATAATGGGAAGTTTACATTTATTCTACATTAATACTTCCCATTCATTAGTATGAAGAAAAAACTACCGTATCGTCCTTTTCTTTTCCACCGTAATTTCCGAACCTTCCGCAAGCATCACGGAATGGGGTTCTATTTTGTCTAAAAACGCAAAATCCTTTCCATAAACAGCTTCAAAATCAACAGCTAATTCAAAGCTTTTCACGTTGTAATGTCGCCATCTGGGATGGGTGACTTCATATTCGTTTGTGCTCCTATCGTTTACCTTGGCATAGCCCCAATAGTGTTCGGTGATAAATTCGGTTTCACTGTTAACCGGAATTTCGGAAGATTCCAGATCGGCTGTTACGGTAAACGTTTGCCATTTCTTGTTCTTTTTCCATTGATAGGTGATCTTCCTTTCATTTTGGGTTTCCTCCCAATTGTGGCGCATTGGCAGGGTGGCGTAGCTTTCTTTATACATCAAATTGGCTACAAAACTTATAGCCGGTTTGGGCACGATTTCCTTGATAAAAACCACGCCGCGTTTCCATGCACCATTTTCGAATCGTTTGACGTAGAACCGCAGATTCACTTCTTCGAAATTGGTGTGAAACGGGAATCGAATGCCCATCAGTTTTGTGTCTCTGAACATAAACCCGACCAAGCTGATGAAGCACTTCCCCTCCCACAGATCGAGTTCGGTTCCGTGCGGAACATATTCGGAAAGGAATTCAGGATCGACAACATAGTTGGCAATTGCTATTTTACGCCACTCGGCTTTTAGAAAACTCATGATTTATCGTTTAAATAAATTTGTATTCGCAAGGTGCTATTTATTTATAATCTTCTGTATCTAAAAATATGTATTTCACGACTCATTCAATATACTACTCCGCCACGTATCGACAATAGATTACCTGAATATTCAATATTATAGTATGGTCTGTTTTGAATCGTGAAACATACGCTGAAATAGGATCTTTCATTTTTTTCGATATTCCCTACATATTCCTTTTCTACTGATTTTAATAGTTTTTGTCACATCCATATTTTGTGAAACACAAATCGGATCACAAAACCTATTACAAGTAATCCCACACCAGAAACGATAACGTATAGCGGAAGCGAAACAGACATTGCCAAACAACCGATGAGTCCGAACACAGGAATGACTTTGCCGTATAATCGATCGGATTGGGGTTGTCTAATTGCTGAAATGTTCGTGATGCTGTAATAAAGCAAAATAGTAAAGGTGGCCGATCGTACGACAAACTCAAACGATCCGAGCCACGTTAAGAGCAAGATAATGAATCCGGTAAATAATATTCCTAAATGAGGCACGTGATAACGTGTATGAACCTGCTGAAAAATGGGCGGCAAATCCCGTCTTCTCCCCATCGCCAACATCATGCGGCTAATACCCAAAATCTGACTTAATAAAACGCCCAACATAGCGGTAGATGCGCCAATGGTAATGACTGTGTTTATTCCGGGAGTTGCTAACGCATCTGCAACTACTTGCAACGGCGCAGTGCTACTTGCCATAGCATTGGCTCCAATTACGCCAATAGCAACGATAGCAATGGCTACGTACAACAAAATCGCTGTTACGATGGTTATAATAATTGCTTTTGGAATGGTCTTCATTGGATTTGCTACTTCTTCTGCAAGGGTGGCTATTCTGCCATAACCCGTAAAAGCAAAAAAGAGCAGTGCCGCTGCTTCCGCAATTCCCGTAAGACCAAAAGGTGCAAAGGGTTTGAAATTTTCAGTTTTAATTGCTGGAGCTCCACTAAATATCAAATATAAAAGCGAGAGCATCGTAATGGTTACAATCGCCAGGTTTAATAGTCCTGCTTTTTTAATGCCAAAATAATTGGCTGCCGTGAGCAATACGACTGCGGCCACAGAAAATGTCATCGGTGAGGTTACTGGAAATAGTTGGTAGAAATAGCTTCCAAAACCGATAGCCACTACTCCTGCTGCTGCGAGTTTACTGATTAAAAACATCCATCCTGCCGAAAAACCAAAGCTGGGATTTATCAACCGATAACCGTACTCATACGTGCCACCAGACTGTGGATATACAGCAGCTAATTGAGCAGAACTCAGCGCATTACACGTTGCAATAATTCCAGCGACAATAAGACCGATAATAAAAGCGGGGCCCGCAACTCCTGCCGCCACACCAGTGACCACAAAAATTCCTGCCCCGATTATAGCGCCAAGACCAATGCCTACAGCGTCTTTTAGGTTAAGTGATCTTAAAAGCTGTTTACCAGTTGAATTCACTCATCTTCCTTTTCAATATAATTCGGTGTAATTCGTAGTTTGGGAATTGATACGTCGATAAAAGGAACTTTTTCGGCAAAGTGGCAATTACGGCAGTCTATGCGTAACTGTTCGAAACTCTGATTGAAGGTTTCCAAATCTTCACTCTCGATGGCTTCTTCCATTTGAGGGATCGAAAAGGTGATGAAATGTTCTGCAGCTTTTTCTCTTTCAGGCCGGCGCACCAATCCAGCTTCGAGAGCTTCATCGATGTGTTCCAATTGATAATCGGCAAACTCCCAATTTTCATCTTGCCCAGCCCAATAGAGTTCTTGATATCGATAGGCAATTTCTGTCATAGTTTGGCTAAATCCGCCAAATTGTTCTTCAATAATCTCCATTTGATCTTCTTTAGTTCCTTTAATCCATTCGCCTTGAACAGTATGATTTTCGCCGCAAGACATTAGAAATAACACACAAGTTGAAAGTAATAATATCCTCATTTTTGTTGATTTAAGTTTAGATATGGAAATATACAATAAATTATCATTCTGCTAAAGATTGCATTTAATCCTTGTCCTTAGAAAATAGATGTGTTCAAGTTCTAACGCTCAAGAAATAAGGAATTTTCTTGAATATGAATCACAAATCAGATTTTCTATGAATCTTCAGTGCGATAAAAATAAGCAGCAGATTCTGCAATGGCATCATCAATATTGCTACAGGAAATTTGCAAAGCCGCTTTCGATTTCCGATTATCGTAATAGTTCTTAATGCAAAGCGTTTGTACGTTCGATAAACTTAATCTAGTTCTAATTCGAAAAAATCGCATCAAGGAACCAAAATATCCCAAAATGAGCAGTATAAATTTAGGAACAGGAATTAAAACCTGATTCTGTTTCGTTATCCTAGCCACTCGTTTATAAAATTCTTTATAGGTCATATTTTCGCCTGCAATCAGAAATTTATTATTCGAATCGCCATGTGTAAAACTGTTTATGATTGCGTGGACAACGTCGTTTACAGGAACAAAATTTTTACCGCCAGGCGGATAAAAGACATACCGAGTATGCAATACATCCTGAATAATTTTCCCGGAACTCGGTTTGCTATCATTAGGCCCAATCATAAAGGTGGGATTTAAAATCTTTAAATCCAATTCATTATTTTTGTTGTTTGCCAACAAATAATCTTCAGCTTTTAATTTCGTCTGAGCATAATAATGTTTGGTAAATGGCTTTCTTATCTTTTTACTCTCCGATCCTAAATTTTTTAAATTCCCATACCCTATTGTGTTTGCTGAACTTATAAATATAAATCCAGAAACGTTATGAGTTTTTGCTTTATCGAATAGCCGCGCGGTGGCCGTGTAGTTTACCTTTTCGTAATCGCTGTAGTGAATCAGGTTGACTCCTGTTACCGCAGCGATATGCACGACGTAATCTGTTTCTTTTAGATAGGCATCATAATCGTCAAACAATCCCTTCTCTATCAAAGTGATATTTGGTGTTCGTTTTCCAAAATATCGCTTAGAATCTCGTACAATGGCAGTGATACGATAATCAGAATCCAATAAAGCATTCGCCAAATTAGTGCCGAGCAATCCTGTTATTCCTGTAATGAAAACTCGTTTCATTTTTGAACATTTAATTCGTTTTTGAATTTCTTGCTCATAATCGGAATCATAATCCAGGAGGGCATATAGTTGATAACCAACCAACTCAGTGGATTCGGAACAATAGTCGCTTTTCCTTGCTTCATTTTCTTTATGCTGTATTGCGCTACCTTTGTGGGTTCTTGTAATGCCATTTTTGTAAAAACACCTTGCTTATTAATACGTTTTGTTGTGTTTCCATTTGTTTTCATCGGCCCTGGATTCACCACACTCACCGACACATTCGTATTTTTCAACTCCTGGTGAAGTCCTCTGGAAAAAGAATGGATAAACGCTTTTGATGCCGGATAAACGGTTTTAAAGGCCATAGGTGAAAAAGCTGCCAAACTAGAGACGTTGAGAATAAATGCACGCTCGCTCAATTTTAAGTTAGGCAAAAGTCGATGTGTTAATATGGAAGTAGCCGATACGTTAATTGAAATAATATTTTCAATATACGCCGTAGAAACGTCGTCAAAACACTTAGTCCCACCAATACCAGCGTTGTTAATGAGTATATCGATTTTAAAATTGGCATTAATCCAGGCCGCCAAATCCGTAACATTTTCTTTTATACCCAAATCTGTTTCGTAGTATTCGGCGCGAATCGAAAATTGATTTTCAAATTGGGCACACAGTTCAGGCAACCCTTCATTCGGGAGGCTTATCAATACAAGATTCTTATGCTGGCGCGCCAAGACTTCAGCAAAAGCCTTACCCAATCCTTGACTCGCTCCTGTAATGACTGCAAATGCCTGATTCATGTTTTTTTTATGAAGTTAATATCAAGGTCTCAATCGATTTTCCTATTCTTGATCTTGAGTCAACATTCTACTTATTTCCGAGATACACTTTTCGATGCTTTCCGAAGCGGCTTTAAAAGCAATACTCCCATTATTATAGGGCTCATAAACATCGGTTTTTGTAATCGAAAAAAGTCCAACGGTAGGTGTGCCGGAAGCACTTGCAAGATGCATCATACCACTATCGGCACCAATAAATACTGCAGCATTGTGCATAAAAGCGCCTATCTCTCTAATTTCACGGCTGTAATATGTGGGCGCTTTAAACGCAATTTGCGACACGTTTTCTTTTGGCAAAACTTCGACGATATTGTAATCGGGAAAAGTACGTTGTAACTTCTCATACATTTCTGTCCACCAAAATTCGGTCAACCGTTTTTCGCCCGTAGCATACGTAAATATGCAGATGGTTTTTTTATCGTTTTTTACCAAATCATGCAATAGCTGCTTCCCTACTTCAATTTCCGACGGACTTAAATTTAAACCCAAAGAATACACAGGTTTGTCCTGGGTTTCTAAACCGAGAAAGCTTAAATACTTCCGAAAAGAGTACACTGGGTACTTTGCAATGTGGGCATAATCGTCGTATTGTCCTTCGAAAGTTTGTGGCAGATCGCCAAACGATTTGTTCTTGGCGCGCGCCACTTTGGTAGACAGTCTTCCCGAAGAGGAAGTTGGAATCACATTGATTACCAAGTCGTACGAATTCTTTTTTAATCGCATCCACGTCGCTGCGTATTGGAATAAATTTTTAAAAGGTTTTCCAGGCAGTTTGATATAGCGATCTACCTGCTCATAATTTTTAAAAAGTATAGGGGCAAGATTTCCTTTGACAAACAAATCGATTTTACTATTGGGAAAAGTCTCTGAAACTTCTTTTACTAAAGGTGTAATAAGCAAGAGGTTACCAAGGCGGCCATTGGGTCGGTTGATTAAAATTCGTTTGAACGTTACTTCCGAATCGCCTTTTATATATGTTTTGGAAGGCCCTACATTGCGCGTTAGCGATCGCATTAACTTTCTTCTAAATGCATTTAACTTCTTTAATTTCGCCATAGCTTACAATGAATTAACAGCAATATAATCAAGATTTATTTAAATAAACCGCCAAAGCTAAGCATATCCATAAGTCTAAATTTAATAAATTTTATTTTTTTTACTCGGTCGCATGGTCATCCAGCCTAATTACATAGTGTTATTAGGACTACAATTTGAAAATTAAAAAAATGAAATTTTAATATGAGATTCCGCTTCGTTCTTAGAAACCTCAAGTAACTGAATTTCTTACCCTTGACTCTTTTAATCAACTGAAAGCCTTTTGTTTTATTGATTTTCAAAACAATAGAGGCTGTAAAATTTTGATTTCCTCAAACCATTTACTAATTTCGCATGGAAGTGACAAGGAGAAATAAACGCTCCAACACCTTATATATAGCGTGTTTATTTCTTATTTAATGTTAAATGTATTAACCAAAATTATCGAAATTATTATTTCGACAAAAAATCAAAAACCAACCAAATGAAAAAAATCTTACAACTCACGCAGTATTCAATCATAGCACTATTTGCTATTGTTGCAACCACTTCCTGCGTCAACAAACAAGGGGGCAAAACTTATGAAGATGCCGCCGAAATTCCTGTGTATCAAGAAATGCAGGCAGAACTTACCCCTCCACCCCACGTGCCAACTCCTGTTGGGAAACGAAAGGCGAAAAAACTGATCGTCGATATGGAGATTGTCGAATTAGAAGGAACTATGGCCGACGGAGTGACCTATTTATATTGGACATTCGACGGAACAGTACCTGGAAGCTTTATCCGCGCACGTGTGGGCGATGAAATTGAATTCCACCTCAAAAACCACCCCGATAATAAATTGCCTCACAACATCGATCTGCACTCGGTCAATGGTCCAGGCGGTGGAGCAGCTTCTTCTTTGGTAGCTCCCGGGCACGAAACGGTTTTCTCGTTTAAAGTATTGAACCCTGGAATTTTCGTTTACCACTGTGCTACTGCGCCAGTAGGCATGCACATTGCCAACGGAATGTACGGTTTGATTTTAGTAGAACCAGAAGGAGGTCTTGAACCTGTAGACAGGGAATACTACGTAATGCAAGGAGATTTCTATACGGAAGGAAGTTATGGCGAAAAAGGACTTCAACCTTTCGATATGCAGAAAGCAATCGATGAAGATGCCGATTATGTGGTTTTTAACGGCCACGTTGGCTCCATGCTTGGCGATCGCGCGCTTGAAGCTAATGTTGGCGAAACTGTGCGACTCTTTGTTGGAAATGGAGGACCAAACTTGGTATCATCCTTCCACGTTATTGGAGAAATCTTCGACCGGGTTTGGGTTGAAGGCGGATCCCTCGTTAACGAAAACGTCCAAACCACACTTATCCCGGCAGGTGGTGCAGCGATGATAGAATTTAAAGTTGATGCTCCAGGAGAATATTTGCTTGTGGACCACAGTATTTTCCGCGCCTTCAATAAAGGGGCTATGGCAGAATTAACGGTTTACGGAGACAAAAACGACCGCGTGTTTAAAGGTAAGATTGAAGAAGGTATTTACGCTCCAGAAGGTGGTGCCATCCAGAAAATGCCAATCGACCTAGAACGTGCTGCTAAAGAAAAAACCGAAAGTACAGCCGCGCTTTCAAAAGAAGATCGTATTGCATTAGGTAAGACTATCTATAGCTCGACGTGTTTTGCGTGCCACGGTTCGCAAGGACAAGGAGTTGCCGACGTTTTCCCACCATTGGCTGGTGCAGACTACCTTAATGCCGACGTAGATCGCGCCATCGATATCGTATTGAATGGGTTGTCTGGTGAAATCTCTGTAAATGGAAAAAAATATAACAGTGTGATGACGTCACAAGGGTTGAGCGATGAGCAAACTGCAAACGTGTTGACCTATATTTATAATAATTGGGATAATAACGGAACCGAAGTGACCCCTGAAATGGTCAGCGAGGTTCGATCCAAATAATATATTTTGAATAGAATCAAACTTTTAACAATCATGTTTTGGGCTGTTACAGTTGCTGTTTCAGCCCAAAATTCTGAAATGGCACTCATTAAATCGGGATCTTATATTCCACTTTACGGTACAGACTCGTCGCGAGTTGACGTAAAATCATTTTTAATAGATACCATACCCGTTACGGTTTCGGAATACAAAAAGTTTTTGGAGAAAAACCCACAATGGCAACGTTCGAATATTAAAAAGCTTTTTGCCGATGAGGGATATTTAAAAAACTGGGCAGACGACCGGGACTACGGTACGTTAAACCCGAACGAGCCTGCAACACAAGTGTCGTGGTTTGCAGCTTCCAACTACTGTAAGTTTGTTGGCAAGCGCTTGCCTACTATTGACGAATGGGAATATGTGGCGATGGCCGACCAACGCGAAGCCGATGCACGCGAAAAGAAAAGCTACAACCAATACATTCTAAGCTGGTATGAAAAACCCAAAGTCCACGGACAACCGGTAGGAAGCACTTTTAAAAACTATTGGGGCGTGTATGATCTACACGGCTTGGTATGGGAATGGACGCAAGATTTCAATTCGATTATGATCGCTTCGGAATCGCGAACTGGCGGAAACGACCCCAACCTATTTTGTAGTGCCGCAGCCGTTGGCGCTTCAGATTTAATGAATTACGCCGCATTTATGCGCTATGCGTATAGGGCGAGCGTAAAAGGGAATTACACAAACAACAATCTTGGCTTTAGATGCGCTAAAGACATCGAATAATTAAACACTAATTCAATGAAGATTTTTAAATATATTTTTTTAAGCTTAGCAGTACTCACAGTATCATGTAAAAACGATGCGCAGCAAGCTGAGGAGGCGACCGATATAGAAACAGTTGCAACTACAGACACGTTTCCGGATATGTCTATTTTTAATCTTCCTTCGAATTGGACAACGCAAGATGGCGAAGAAATTGAATTAAAAGATCTTCAAGGGAAGGTGGTAGCAATGGTGATGATCTACACATCGTGTCAGGCTGCTTGTCCGAGATTGGTGGCCGATATGCGCAACATTGAACGACAAATACCGGAAGATAAAAAAGATCAAGTACAATATGTTTTTGTGAGTATCGACCCTGAAGTTGATACACCGGAACGATTGAAGGCATTCGCCATTGAAAACAAAATGGACAGCGACGAGTGGTTGTTTTTACGCGGAAGCGAAGAAGACACCCGAGAGTTTGCTGCCGTATTGGCCGTTAGCTATAAGCGCATCACTCCCATCGATTTTTCACATTCGAACATCATCAGCATTTTTGACAAACAAGGCGAAATGGTCCACCAAATGGAGGGCTTAGGCGTAGATTCTAAGGAAACCATCCAAGCCATTATCGATCACGCCGGGTAAATATATAAGAGCAGCATAAGAACGAATAGTTTCTATGGAGTTGGAAGTGTGAAGTACGAAGTTGGAAGTACGAGGTACGGATTTGGAAGTTTCACTCTATAATAGCTTGTGCACTATTTATCCTGTCTCGTGTCTCTGATCTCAGAAATCCACAAAAGACTGATATATTCCCAATTAATTTTAAGGAGTATCGTTTGGTTTTTTCTTATTCTTCACCATGTTTTTACGTTTCTTACTTCGTCGAACATAGTAGATTAAGATTGCGATAAGACCAAAAGCTATAGCTATTGAAATAACGGTAACCGCATAGCCACCTTCGGCATCATATAAGGCGATAAGATTTGAGATATTCATAGCTTCTTATTATTTGTTGAAGCTTAAATATAAGAATTTAGAGATTATCTTCCTCGTCCTTTTTACGCTTTCCACTGAAAACCAAGCTTAACACTATTAGTGTTAACACAATACATACCAATACAAAGACAATAATCAAGATGGTACCCAGGGTCCAATTTGCCATCGGAATAATAGAATTAAACATAGTATAAGATTTTAATAGTTGGTTGTTATTTAAAATTAATAGGTTGATGACATTCAGCTTCTGCACCAACGGTTTCTACCATTGGTTTAGGGGAAATATATGGAATTCCCAACCCCATTCCACGCATAATAAACAGACATCCGATAAGAATGACAAATACCGGAATTGCACGTCGGATGCGTTGTCGAACTTGTGCATTTAGAAAATTTCCTAAATAAATTGCCGACGTCATCAGCGGCACCGTCCCTAATCCAAAAAAGGCCATATATAAACTTCCTTGCAAGGCATTTCCTGAAGCAATCGCTCCAAAAATGGCCATATAAACAAGCCCGCATGGCAAAAAGCCATTTAAAAATCCAATCGTTAAAAACGTATCTGGCGATTTCTTTTTAAGTTCTCTTCCTAACGACGATTTCACTTTCCCGATGATGCGATAAAGTGGTCGTGAGAAATTGTATTTGTTGAATGTTTTCTGCGGAATCAACACGACTAAGATCATCAACAATCCGATGATAATCGATAGTTGTTGTTGCATGCCAAAAAGGTTTAAACTCTTTCCTACCAATCCAAAAACCATCCCTAAAAGAGCGTAGGAAAAAATTCTACCAAAATGATACAGCGAAATCTGTCCTATCTTTTTAACGGGATTCTTTCTGTCTACAGGTAAAATAAATGCAATAGGGCCACACATTCCCACGCAGTGGAAACTTCCAAGGAGTCCGAATAAGAGTGCCGTATAAAGCATTTGTTTCGTTTCTAAATATTCTAATCAATAATAAATTCGCTCGTCGTAACGGTATTGTTTTCCGTCGTAATTCCACGTAACAATTGTATTCCAGCGTCCTGTAACCATTTTGGCAGCAGGAATTAAAAATTTCGAATCGGATACTTCCAAAGGCAACTTAAAATCAAGGGCCTTATTAGAAGGGCGATACATCGATACCTCGCCCGAAATTTTTGAAGGATCGAAATCTTCAGGAAATGTCAATAGCCATCCTTCTTCAATTCTTTTTCCCGTGATATCTACTTTCAGTGTTCTGCTATTACTTTCGGCGTCCAACTCTTCCTGATACACCATTTCGCGGCTGTAGTAATCGTCTAAAACCAATTCGAAATCATGTTTTTTATCCGTCATTATCTGGATGACGAAATAGAGAATAAACCCCATAAAGAGCGCCATTCCAATCACTATTCCTGTACCCCAATTTATTTTCATAGTCTCTTTAATATTTTTGTTTTACACTGCTTTCTTTCTCGTGCTTTATTGGAATGTTCTTCTTCCTAAGAAAGTGGCTCGAGTTGTTTCGAGCAGTGTGTCATCGCTATAAACTTCAATTACTACTTTGTTTTTACCCGACAATTGGTCGTTATCTATTTCAATAAAGAATGTTCCTTCGGCCATCCCTTGCGCCGGAACAATAATTTCATTTCTTTGAATAACCGTCACTTTTCCTTCTGGAGATTTTAGCTTAAACGTGATATTTCCTTTATCTGAAGTAGTTTTGTTAATCAATTTAAAGGTGTACACATTTCTAACGCTATTGTTCTCTAACAATTCTGGCATTTGTCCCGGAATTCGATAGACATTGGCTTCAACGTCGCTTCGCAAGAAAAGCAGACCGATAAGCACACTTACCAGAATGATTAATACTGTTGTATATCCCTTTAATCTCGGTGTAAACGAAAACTTTGCTTTTTTCTCGATATTTTCTTCACTCGCATAACGGATGAGTCCACGCGGGTACCCAACAGAATCCATAATACTATCACACGCATCGATACATGCCGTACAGTTGATGCATTCCAACTGGGTTCCGTTTCTAATGTCGATACCTGTTGGACAAACGTGCACACACTGAAAACAGTCGATGCAATCGCCTATTCCAAGGGCGGCTCTATCTTGGTTTTTTCTAAATTTAGCGCGACCCTTTTCTCCTTCTCCTCGTTTGTGGTCGTAGGCAACAACAATGGATTTATTGTCGAGCAGCACCCCTTGTAATCTTCCATACGGACAGGCGATAATACATACTTGTTCGCGGAACCACGCGAAAATAAAGTAAAATACTCCAGTGAAGATCAGCAATGAGAAGAGCGTGCTTGCGTGTTCCAATGGGCCTTCAGAGATATAACGCAGTAAGCGGTCGCTACCAATCAAATAGGCCAAAAATATATTGGCAATTACAAAAGAAACTAAGAAAAACAAGAACCATTTGAGACTCCGTTTTTTAATTTTCTCGGCATCCCACTTTTGCCTGTCCAATCGTCTCTGAGCACCTCGGTCACCATCGATCCAATATTCAATTCTTCGGAAGACCATTTCCATAAAGATGGTTTGCGGACAAATCCATCCACAGAAAATTCTACCAAATGCCGCAGTAAAGAGCAGGATAAAAACCACTCCGATAATCATAGCGATTACGAAGAGGTAAAAATCCTGTGGCCAAAAAGGAAATCCGAATATATTGAAACGCCTTTCCAGAACGTTGAACAACATGAATTGATTTCCGTTAACCTTGATAAAAGGAAAAGCAAACAGAAGCGCTAACAACACATAGCTCACGTATTTGCGATACTTATAATATCTTCCCGATGGTTTTTTTGGAAAAACCCACGATCGTTTCCCTTCTTCATCTACGGTACCTATCCGATCTCTAAACGCCTCACTTTCTGGTGCTCCCACTTTACTTCTTTTTATATAATTGATCTAATTTGAATCCATCACTAACGGCCAACCCAATAGAAAACCAAACCTTACTTATCGTTTTCTCACGAATCAGAATCTTCCACCCAAAGTTCGCCTTCTGGTTCTTTACCGTCGGGTGGATTGGTTCCAATTAAAGTGATGATATAACTCGACACTTGTGCCATTTGGAGTGGGCTGAGTTCGGTTTTCCAAGGAATCATTCCTTTTCCAGGACGACCTCCTTCACTTACGGTATTGAAAATATTTTTAATGCCACCTCCAAGAATCCAATAGTCATCTGTTAGGTTAGGTCCTATACCTCCTCCTCCAGATTCTTTATGACAGGCCACACAGCTTTGCATGTAGATTTCTTTTCCAGCGGCCAGGTCGGATTCATCGGTCAACATTTCTACATTGTCAATATTGATTAAGTCTTTATTCTCTGCTTGGTATTTTGCAATTTGTTCTTCGGCCTTTGCAACGGCTATTTCGTATTCTTCAATTTGGTTGGTTCCATCAAAAATTTCATAGCGCACCAAATAGACAACGGCGAAGATAATGGTAGCATAAAACATATAGACCCACCACGGTGGCAAGACATTATCCAGTTCGCGAATACCGTCGTAATCGTGATCTAGAACAATATCCTTTTCTTTTTCCATCGGTTTGGCAGCCATCATTTTTTGATACCATGCCATCAGGTCAAATTTCTTTTGTTTGGCAAGGTATCTCGCTTGAGCATCGGTGTCTAATGTTTTAAACAGCACTCTGTTTACTGTTGCGATAATCACCTCGAAAGCAATAGCTAAAAAGGCTATTAATGCCAATACCCCCCATATAATGGGATATTTTTGGATGGCTAATTGATTTCCAGATTCTACGACCCATTCCATAATTAAAAAGGAAAGAATCAGAAATAGAATAACTCTTATGTAAGAAATTGCGCTTTTCATAATTGGTCTTCGTTTTGGTGGTTATTTTCAAGTGGCATATTGCTAACTTCTTTTATGTGTTCTTTATCAGTGGTAAATACCCAGTAAAAAAGACCGACAAAAAAGAAGAAAAATATCAGTAGGGAAATCAAGGGATAGATTTCCACGTTTTCGATGTTTTCAAGGCTTCCTTTTACAAATTTCAGCATGATTCTTAATTTTGAGCCGAAGCATCTTCGGTGTTTTCCATATTAATATCTGTACCTAATCGTTGTAGATAGGCAATCAGGGCTACAATCTCACGATTTTTCATCTCTACGAAATCCTCTCCCATCTCTTTTGCATATTGCATATCAGCTTCATACGAAGTTTTGAAATCTGGATCATTGTAAAGGTTTCTCTCAATAGCGGCCCCTTGTTCATCCATTGCAACCTGTGCGTTTTCGATCTCCTCGTCGGTGTACGGAACACCAATTTTTCTCAACGCACGCATCTTGCGCTCTGTCAGACTCTTATCGAGTTCGGCAGTAATTAACCATCCATAAGAAGGCATAATCGAACCAGGCGATGTGCTTTCCGGGTCGTACATATGGTTGAAGTGCCAGTTATCTGAATACTTGCCTCCAATTCGATGTAGGTCTGGCCCCGTTCGTTTACTTCCCCAAAGGAATGGGTGGTCGTATACGAATTCGCCCGATTTGGAATATTCGCCATAGCGCTCAACCTCGCTTCTAAACGGCCTAATCATTTGCGAGTGACAGGAAACACACCCTTCACGAATATAAATATCGCGACCTTCTAATTCTAAAGGCGTATAGGGTGTAACACTCGAAATTTTTGGCACATAGTCATCGACCAATAAGGACGGGATAATCTGAACCATACCCCCGATTAAAATGGCGATTGTTGCGTAAACAGTAAGTTTAATGGGGCGTCTTTCCAACCAAGAGTGCCACCCTTCGCTAGCGGTTCTTTTGCTTGTTACCGGTGTTAAAGCTGGTGCTTCGGCAAGCTCATCGGTTACTTTCTCACCCGCTCTTGTTGTCATAAACACGTTGTATATAGCAATGAAAGCACCTAAGATATACATCGATCCTCCAATGGCGCGCATGGCGTACATTGGCATAATTTGAGTTACGGTTTCTAGAAAGTTTCCGTACACCAAAGTTCCGTCTGGGTTAAATTGGTTCCACATCGAAGCCTGTGTAAATCCTGCGACGTACATCGGCAATGCATACATCAGAATTCCTAATGTACCAATCCAGAAATGTGCATTGGCGAGCTTGATGGAGTATAATTTTGTTTTAAACAATCTCGGCACGAGCCAATAAATCATACCAAAGGTCAGGAATCCGTTCCAAGCTAAGGCTCCTACGTGTACGTGCGCCACAATCCAGTCGGTGTAGTGCGCAATGGCGTTTACGTTTTTAAGCGATAACATGGGTCCTTCGAACGTGGCCATCCCGTATCCGGTAATCGCAACGACGAAGAATTTCAGAACAGGATCTACACGAACTTTGTCCCACGCCCCTCTTAGCGTTAAGAGCCCGTTGATCATACCTCCCCAAGAAGGAGCGATCAACATTACGGAGAATGCAACCCCAAGGTTCTGTGCCCATTCTGGAAGTGAAGTATAAAGCAAGTGGTGTGGACCTGCCCAGATATAAATAAAAATCAACGACCAGAAGTGAATGATAGACAGTCTATACGAATAAACAGGTCTGTTTGCTGCTTTAGGAACGAAGTAATACATCAATCCTAAGAACGGCGTCGTCAAGAAAAACGCCACCGCATTATGCCCGTACCACCATTGTACAAGTGCATCTTGAACTCCTGAATATACAGAGTAGCTCTTAAATGCAGAAACAGGAATTTCCATACTGTTTACAATATGCAAAACTGCGACAGTTACAAAAGTTGCCAAATAGAACCAAATGGCCACATAGAGGTGTCTTTGGCGTCTTTTTACCATCGTCATTATCAGGTTGACCCCAAATGCCACCCAAACTACAGCAATAGCAATATCGATAGGCCACTCTAATTCAGCGTATTCCTTAGTTGTGGTATAACCTAAAGGCAATGTAATAGCTGCGGCAGCGATAATTGCCTGCCACCCCCAAAAGTTTACATTACTCAGTAAATCGCTCCACATCCTGGCTTTCAACAGCCGTTGGGAAGAGTAATATACTCCTGCAAATATGGCGTTACCCACAAAAGCAAAAATCACAGCATTTGTGTGTAGCGGGCGTAATCTTCCATAACTGAGCCAAGGAATGTCTTTGGTTATATTGGGAAATAAAAACATTAAAGCCAGTAGTAATCCTACGGCCATCCCAATGACGCCCCAAAATAAGGTGGCGTTGACAAACTTTCTGACAATCTTATTGTCGTAGTAAAACTGTTCTGTTTGCATAATGATGGTTTAAATTATTTGGTTTGGTTTAAAGCGTTTGATTTGGATTCTTTTTTTGATTTTGGTTTATCTTCTTTTACAAGCTCATCGTCAAATAGCATTCTTACCGATGGCGTGTAGGTATCGTCATATTGCCCACTGCGCACCGCGTAGAGAAAAACTACAAAAAAGAAAATAGCCACAAATATGCTTATCGCTATTAACAAGTAAATGATGCTCATTTTCAAAAATAATTTTCAAATTTATAATTGTCCCCATTTTAAACGAATGACAAATGTCACTTCTGCTTATTTATATCGATTCTTAACTTGCGCCCCGCCCGTTGTGTCATTATGGTGGTGAAGGCTACAATACTAATCGAACTCAGTGGCATCAATATAGCCGCAACAACAGGTTTTAAATTTCCGGTTACGGCAAAACTAACTCCTATTAAATTATAGAATAAAGAAAATATGAACGCCCATTTAATTATCTGGGTTCCTCTATTAGCCAAGGATAAATATTCTGAAAACTGTTTAAAATGCGATGCATCAAATATTCCGTCGCAAGCAGGTGAAAAAATGTTGGTGTTTTCCGAGATGGCAATGCCAACATCACTCTGTCTTAATGCTCCGGCATCGTTTAGCCCATCTCCTACCATCATCACCACTTTTCCTTGCTCCTGAAGATTTTTGATAAAGTTTAATTTATCCGCTGGTTTTTGATTGAAATGAATAGCTGTTCCGTGTGGCAGCATCGCTTCCAGCCGCTCGCGTTCGCCGTCGTTGTCGCCCGATAAAACAACCACTTCTTTATCACTTAACGCATTGAATGTCTCCGATACGCCTTCGCGGTATTCGTTATTAAACACATAACACCCTTTATACGTTTCGTTGGCGCTAATATGCACCGCTGTTCTATTTTCTAAATCAGTGTTTATTGGTACAGGTTGTGGTGCATCGTTAAAACTCACAAAATCATACGCACCCACTTTTATTGAATGATTTTTAAAGCTGGCGCTCATCCCCTTGCCCACTTCTTCTTCGAACGCATCGGGGGTTTGGATGTTGTTTTTCGCCAACAAATCATACAACGCACGGCTCAACGGGTGATTCGAAGCGCGTAACGTGCCCGTCAGCAATTGTTTCTCGTCGGGTGTCAGATCGAGTCCTTCGTAGGTAATCACATTTTTTTGATTGGTCGTCAGGGTTCCTGTTTTATCGAAGACCACGGTATCTACTTTTGCCATTTGCTCGATGACGGGAGCTTCTTTGAGATAAAGTTTCTCGCGACCGAATATGCGGAGTAAATTTCCTAAAGTGAAAGGCGCTGCTAATGCTATAGCACACGGACACGCGATGATTAAAACGGCGGTAAACACATCGAAAGCTTTTGAAGCATCGGCAAATAACCAATAAGCGGTTGCTATAAAGGCAATCGATAAAATAACGATGGTAAAGCGTTTGCTAATCCCATCTGTCAATGATTTGAACGAGCTCTGATGATTTTTACTGAATACATCGTTGCTCCATAATTGGGTGAGATAACTTTGCGAAACAGGTTTAAGCACCTCAACTTCCAAAACCCCGGCTTGTTGTTTTCCACCGGCAAATAATTTATCGCCACTTCGCTTTGCTATCGGATCGGCTTCCCCTGTTACAAAACTGTAGTCGATGAGGGCGTTACCGCGAATTAAAATGGCATCTACAGGAAGTATTTCATTGTTGCGCACCAAAAGTCGGTCGCCTTTTTCAACTTCGTAAACTTCTACCTGTTCTTCGACAGTTTCCTTAGATTGATTTCGCTTCAACCGGGTGACTGCAATCGGGAAATACGATTTGTAATCGCGTTCGAAGGATAAATAGGAATAGGTCATTTGCTGGAAAAACTTTCCGAGCAGCAAGAAGAATAAGAGTCCGGTTAAACTATCGAAGAATCCTGTCCCCCATCCCATTACAATATCTAATGTACTTCGGACAAATAAGGCGATGATTCCCAGGGCAATCGGGATATCGATATTGAGCATGCGCGAACGGAGCCCTTTGTAAGCGGAAATAAAATAATCGCTTGCCGAATAAAAAACCACTGGCAGCGAAAAAGCAAACATCAGCCAACGAAAGAAAGGTTTGAATTGCTCCAACCAAAAATCGTAATTCTCAAAATATTCCGGCAGGGATAGGAACATCACATTTCCGAATGCAAAGCCCGCGATTCCTAATTTATAAATAATGCTGCGGTCTTTTCTCTTTTCCTTTTTATCGGAATCCTCTAACGATATATAAGGTTCATAACCAATTCGACTGAGGAGTTGCACTAAGTTTTTAAGTGATTTTTCTGAACCGGAAAGGGTAATTCGAACAGTTTTTTCTGGAAAATTAACTTGAGACGACCGAACTTCCGGAATCAGTTTACTGAGGTTCTCAAGAATCCAGATACAACTACTGCAATGGATGGATGGAATTAAAAAAGAAACCACCTGGGTTCCTCCATCGTTAAACTCCAATAATTTTTCAACAATTGTCTGATTGTCCAGGAAATCGAATTTTCCTTCTACAGCTTCTGGAGATATTCCTGGAGATGCCTCTAAATCATAGTAATATCCAAGATCGTTTTCGTTTAGAATATCGAAAACAGTCTTACATCCTTGGCAACAAAACGACTTATCCTCAAGCTTTATCTCTACATCCAAACAAGGGTCGCCACAATGGAAGCAATTGGTCATTCACCAAAATCTTTGTCGGTTAAACAATATGCAAAACTGTATGAATACTATTTTTCATACAATGATTAATATCATTTTTTAGAGTTTAAAACCTTTACTTGAAACAAGCTACGACCTAGCATACTCTAATAATTTGCACTTAGTTTTTCAAGCAGAATATAATTATTATTCTCAAGTTTTTAAACGTTTTTTCTGAAAAATATTATTGACAAATAAAATGCTTATCGCTATGGGAAACAAACAACTTATATATGCCAGATAGGTGTAATAATCAGCGCTTAACGGCACTTTCAACCACAGCGCAAAAGCTTTGTAAAAAATAAGAATTTCGGTTGCCGCAACAGTAATCAGAAATAAGTATAGAAATCCATTCGAAATCCGGATGAGTTTGAAGTGTTTTAAAAGCACCAACATCAGCGGAATAATTACTCCTAAAAACACCAAATGTAGGTATCCGATGACAAAATCTTTCAGCTGGTAGGCTAATTTTGCGTAGTACGGAATGGCCGACATCATCTGCATATACACTTTAAAGGCCATTAAAACCGCTGCTACTCGTAGCAACAATGCCGATTGTTTAGAAATTCGTTTAAGCACAGGAGAAAAATGTGGTTTTAAAAGAAGATAAAGTTCATAAAAAGCCTGTGCTTGGGATACAGCACCGATACCTCCTAATATATAGTAGATGATTGGGGGTTCTACCCAAAGAATAGATAGGAACAACGATAAAATTATACCGATATTCAGAAGGAAAAAGAACGACTTGAGTCGCCTTGGATCGAACTGGATTCCTTTTTCTTCCAAGATGTAAAAAAAGACTCCCAACAGGGCCAAAATAAACCAACCGTTGTATTGAAAATGCAAGTAAAAATAGATGGCCGATTTATACCAAATCGATTCACTTCCGAGTGTCGCCATAACACCGCCCACCGCCCACGGTCCGATGCTGGACAAAACCATATACCACAATGACGCTTTGATCAAGCGCCATGAAAATCGATTCGTTACGTTTTCGGACCGATACTTCATTGCGAACCACGCAAACCAATACGAAATAAATAAAAAGAGAGTGGAAAAAATAATGGAAAAAAGCGCGTATCCTTGAATTGGAAACGTGAGCAACATCCCGACGATACTGACGTTGGTAAAAATAAAAATCCGTCTGTAATGTTTTGACTTTCCAGCAACTTTAAGAAAAGTGTGGTAAATCAAGGTGATAATTCCAAGGTATATCCATCCTAAGAGGGCGACATGTGAATGGGCGTGCGTAAGGTATTTATAGTTGATAAAACCGAGGCTTTCCTGAACGATAAATAACCGCATAGCGATACCCATGACAGCAACGAGAAGGAAATAGAAAATGGCAATTCCAATATGTCTCCGAAGATTTATCACAGGCGCTAAAATACTAAAAAACAATCCGGTTTCAGTACGTTTTCGAGTACATCTACCGGACCGTTTAAAATCAACAAAAACTTAAACAAGTACTATTAAAAATTGGGGATACTTAAAAGTCGAGAGATCAATTAACTAAAATCTTGTTCTAACTTTGTTGCTTTGGGGAATAAAATATTATTTTCCAAATGAATATGATGGTGCAAGTCTTGTTCAAACTCTTCAAGTTTTGCAAAGAAGGCTTTATACGTATTACACGCACCTTGTGGCGGAGTATAGTTATTGCTGAGTACGGCAATCTTTCGCATAATTTCACCCGCTTCGTCGTGTTCGTGCTCCATCATTCTTATCGGATTATCCACACTTCCGAAATGGCTTTCTGGCAACGCGCCATTTTCTTCGGCTGCTTTTACCAATCTTTTGATATATGGGAATAGAATTAGTTCTTCTTTCTTTTGATGACTCGCCATTTCTTGAACAACTTCAATAACCAACGCTTCAATCTCATTCAATTCTTTATAGAAACCGCCGTGTACGTGATTTACACGCTTTGCATATTGCAACAACAACGGACTGTTCTCCTCAACATAATGGTGGTGAACGTTGATGATATGATCTGTTAGAAAGTCTAGTTTCCAACTGTTGTAATCTGAAGCACGATCTGGCTGATTGTCTAACCGCAGTAACTCTTCGGTTAGTTCATCTAAGTTCACATTCGCTTTTTCGCAAGCACGTTTGATGCTCACACCACCCCCACAACAAAAGTCGATGCCGTATTTTTTAAACACATGGGCAGCTTTTATATTTTCTGTAACCACGTTGGCTACAGTCTTTTCTTGCAATGTTTTCATCTTAATTTATTTTTGAGATACTATTATTTGAATTCGGATACAAATATCTACAAAAATCCAGGTGCCGGTTTATGACCTAAGTCATATTCTGACAAATTTGTCAGAATATATTTTCACTTCTTTTTACACGTGGCTATATCATGTTATTTCTCCCAGAAAGGATCTTCATATTCAAGCACTTTAGCAGGTTCTTCATGAATTTCTTCGACTTTGGCAAGTTGCTCGGGAGTAGCCACTTTTTGAATTTCATTAAAAAGAACACGCTCTTCAAATCGAATGTGTGCATCTAACTCCTCTTCTAAATACTGTAACGATCGTGCTACATTTTCTTTGTCTTCAAACAATCGCTTTAATCTTCTGTGTTCTTTTAGCGCACGAGCCACCAATTCGTTCCCCGCTTCTAAAATTGGGAATAGGTATTTCTCCTCATCTTCAAAGTGTGGGATGATTTCATTTTCATAAAACCAATCAGCAAACTTCTCCATACGTTCTACCGAAATGTTTTTACTGAATCCTTTTCTGATTTTCCAACCAAATAACAATCCAAAATGATGTTGCCTGCTAAACGGCTTTAAGGCTTCATGGCGTTTTATAGGTTTACGTGTTTTTTGTTCTTTTTTGTCTTCCATTGATTTTCTATTTTTCTTTATATCGAATGCGTTTGCCGCCACATTTTGGACAACGCTCAACAATTCGTTTTTTATTCTTAAATCCATCGACGTGCTCCACCATAAATTTGCCCACTTTCACGTGTTTGTCACGATGGTTCTTGACGTCGATTTGTTTGTCGTATCGGCGGTTCAAACTGGAGCCACCATATGCTTCATACCCCCAACAAAACGGACAACTTTGCAAATCGGTCGATTTGTCTTGTTGCTTGTCGGCTTTTTCTTTCTTCCTAACACCTTCGAACAAACGATTAATAAATCCCAATTCCAATTATTTTGATAATCATTTTGGTTTCTGCGGATGCAGTGGTCTAATGGTCATTTCATTGATCAACATATTGTCGGGTGTTTTTAAAACATGAAGCACTGTATTGGCAATATCATTTGGTTGCAACATGTTTTTATGCGATTCAATCCCCGAACTTTCAAAGAAACGCGTGTCGATAGAACCTGGATTGAGCAATGTGACCTTAATATTCTCGCCTCTTAATTCCTTGAAAAGTGAATCGCTAAAACCTCTAATGCCAAATTTAGTAGCACTATAGGCCGCGCCTTCTGCTCTTGTTACACTTCCCAATATCGAACCGATATTGACGATATGCGAAGGATGAACCGTTTTTCGCATCCATTTCACTACTTGCGAAGTTATGTTATACATGCCTGTGAGATTAGTGTTTACCATAACATCCCAGGTTTCGGATTCTATTTCGTCTATTTTTCCAAAAGATCCCACCCCAGCATTGTTAATCAGTATATCGGGACAGTGATTTCTTGAAAACGTTTTCGAAACCCAAGTGTTTACCGCTGATCTATCCGAGAGGTCTAAACGCACTGGAATAAAGGAAGTTCCAAATTCCTTTTCTATTCGCTCCAACCTTTCTTTATTTCTCGCCAAACCATAGACGGTTGCATTTTCCGCCACTAGCGTTTTAGCGATGGCAGCTCCTAGTCCGCTACTAGCTCCAGTAACAATTGCTATTTTTGAATGTATTTCCACGAAATTAAGTTTTAAGATTGATCAGCTTTATAGGTACCTACTTCAGTTCGAAATGCAATTGCCAACCGATTCCAACCATTGATTCCAATAATAGTCATGGTGAGTGCCATTAATTCCTCTTCATCAAAATAGCCCGATACTTCTTTGTATAAATCATCGGACACATCATTTTCTGAAATCAAGGTCAACGTTTCTGTCCACGCCAAAGCCGCCCGTTCGTTTTCGGAGTAAAATGGAGCTTCTCGCCAAGCGTTCAACAGGTATAAACGTTGTTCTGTTTCTCCTTCTGCACGCGCATCTTTGCTGTGCATATCCAAACAATAAGCACAACCATTTATTTGCGAAGCTCTCATTTTCACCAATTCAAAAATCTTCCTATCCAATCCCGATTCGGAGACATATTTTTCAATTTCCAACAAGCCTTTAATTCCGTTGGGAGCTACTTGACCGTAATTTAATCTTTGTTTTTCCATAGTTTTAAAACGCTTCGGTAATAATGCGTTCTTCCGCCACTCCCAAATTAGAAAGTTGCTCAGTAACCGCGTCCATCATTGGCGGGGGGCCACATACATAAAAGTAGCCGGCCATTGTGGCTGCGTGTTTTTTAATGAATTCTTCTGAAATATATCCGTGGGGATAGTTTTCTTTTTCTTCTTCGGAAAGAATATTCACAAAATTATCGTGTAGCATGTTCCGAAACTCATCGTGTAGAATGATGTCTTTTTCGGTTTTATTAGCAAACAACAAGGTGTTGTTCGCCAACTGGTCTTTAGATTCGAGTTCGCGAAGAATAGCGATAAAAGGTGTTACTCCTGCACCTCCTGCCATGAAAGTTCCAACTCCTTTATATTCAATAGCACCGAAAATATCATTTAGAATGAGGGTATCGCCCTGTTTTAAATTGAGCAGTTCGTTGGTCACTCCACGATGATCGGGATAGGTTTTAATGGCAAATTCTAAAAAATCAGCTTCGGGCAAACCGATGAATGTAAACGGTCTTCCTTCGTTTTGCCAACCGCTTTTATCGATGAAAACCTCTGTAGCTTGGCCAGGCGTATAGTTGGCTTCTTCCGGTTTTTCAACCACGATATGAAGCACGTCTGGTGCGAGGTGCTCGACTTTTTTTACGTGTACGGGTTCATTTTTCATTTTTCTCTCTGTATTTGTTCATTTCGTCTACGGCTAAAGATCCGTGGGCATAGGCTGCGCCAGCGCGCATTTCTGCGGCAACCCAAATGGCTTCCATAATTTCTTCTTCCGTCGCTCCCTTTCTAAGGGCTTGCGGTGTATGCGCTCTAATGCAATATGGGCATTGGGTTACGTGTGCCACGGCAATGGCAATGATGTGCTTTGTCTTTTCATCCAACGCGCCATCTTTGAAGATCGTTCTGCTGAAATTTCTCCAAACTTCAATATTTTGTGGGGCGAGACTGGCTTTTTTTTCACCTAACTCGCGTGTGTACTTAGGAAACATTTCATGGTCCATAATTCTTGTGTTTTTAGTTAATTGATTTATTTGATCGTGTCAAAAAACAAACAAGAAGGAATGGGGTCTTCCTTATTTACCAAGCAAAGTTATTATTTCTCTTCTTCTTTGTTCTATACAAACGATTTGTAAAAGTCCGGAGTCCAATACATGATTAGATAAAATATTCCGAACGCAATAGTTGATATCACCAGCGCCCAAACCCATGCTGGAATTGCCGATGGTGTTTCGGAACCTTTTATCACAAAAAAGTCTTTGGTTTCGCTTCCGTAAGCATTGATAACAATGGGCACTTGTGTGTCTACAACTTCATTGTCTTTTAATCCCACCACTTGGATTTCGGGTCCATTTCTTACTACAAATGGAATCTCACGAATACCTTCTATTCCGTTAGAGGAGCGGGCCACAATTTTCAGTTTGTGCTTTCCATCGGGAATTTTAGTCGTATCCAACACCATTTTCACCGGGGGTGCAAAGGAAGCAAACGGTTTTGGATCGTCGTTTAAAAAAACTCTTATGACTCTATTATCTTCCATATTCTAAAATCCTTCGTTTCTTACAATGTTTTTTATATGCTCGGGATCGTTTTCTTGCGGTTTTATTAGATATTTAAAACAGAGGTAGAGTGTAAATAATACAATAATAGATGCTGTAAAAATAATTATATAGTCGATGGTACCGCTTGGTCCCGCGCCGTGGGTAATATTCTCAAATCCTGCGGGTTGATTTTTTTTACAAACATCACACGCAAGAGCAATCTGTTGTCCTATTAGAAAAACAAGTGTGGTTATTAGAAATTTCTTTTTCATAGCTTAAGGATTTAATTCGTTTTCAACATACTCTCGTATTTTCTTCACGTCTTCTTCTGTTACTTCTGGAGCGTCATTTCCCCAACTACTTCTTTCGTGGGTAGCGATGGCAGCAATTTCGGCATCGGTAAGCATATCTCCAAAGGGAGGCATTACGGCATAATCCGGTCTGGAGTTATATCCTTGAATGATTACGCGAATCAATATTTCAGGGTCTTCATCGTTCACCATAGCACTTCCTGCAAGCGGAGGGAAAGCTCCTGTAACGCCTTTTCCATTGTCCTGATGACAAGCCGCACAAGTTTGCTTATAAAGTGCCGCCCCATTCAAGCCTCCTGATGCTCCGCTTATTTGAGCCTCTTCACGTTCTTTTCGCATCGCAGGAATAAATTCGCTAATATCACCACCAGGCATTTCAACTTGCTTTAAGGATTGAATATAATCTACCAATCGCAAAGCATCTTCGGTAGCGACTATTTTTTTACCGGGTTTATTGAAAAAATCTTTCGATACGGCAATTACCTTATCATTTTCGGTAACTAAGGTACTATCTTTTTCTATAAATAACCAAGGATAAGAGGGCATGATCGATTCTGGAACAACTGCTCTTGGATTGTAAAGGTGGAGTAAGTGCCAATCTTCGCTGGGCTGTCTTTTTCCAATATTAGTGAGGTCGGGCCCTGTGCGTTCACTTCCTAATAACGATGGCGATTGTCTCCAAACATCCATTCGCTTTTTAGAGTATATATAGTCTGACGGAATCGAAGGCCGATCGCCCCACATATTGTCCATTTCAATATTTCGAACTTGTTGGGTATGGCACGCCATACAGTTTTCAGCAACATATACTCGAAGTCCGCGTTCTTCGTTTGCCGTCATCGGTTTTTGATTTGGTATGGGTTCTACTTCCTGCATCTGATAAGCCGGAATAACGGCTATCGATATACTCAGCGCTATAAACACCAGCCCCGCAACGAGCACCAAATTTTTATGATTTTTATGAAGGTTGAGCATTTTATATTCTTATTAAACAGTTATTTCTTCTATTTTTTTACTTGCGGATTCAACGGCTGAAGGTGTGCGATATCCTTTTATAATGTGATAAAGGTTGTATGCAAAAACGACATGCGAGATAAACATCAACGAACCACCAATGGCACGCCAGATCCAATACGGTCTCATTAAAATAACTGACTCTAAAAACGGATTTCCATCAATCCAGCTCAGTCCTTTATAGGTCCCTCCCGCCATCATAGACATCATATAAGCAAACAGACCGATGAAAGCCAGCCAGAAATGGGCTCCCACCAATACTTGAGGGGGCTCCTTTCCAGTGAGTTTCGGTAAAATAGCATATATGCAGGCCCACATAAAGAAGGCGATAATTCCATACATGGTCATATGTGAGTGGGCTACGTTAAAATCGGTGAAATGCCACACAAAGTTGGTGAACCGGAAAGCCTGTAAGCTTCCTTGCATCGATCCTACAAAATAAAAGATGGTTCCCACCAAAAAGAACGGAAGCACGTAACTCTTAGTAATGTGGTTCCAAGATCCTCTCATGGTCATCAAAAAGTTTGTGCTACTTGCCACCACCGGAATTACCATTCCCGCACTGAAAACAATGGCTACGGTTTGTAACCACCAAGGCAACGGACTGAAAATAAAGTGGTGGGTTCCGATCATGGTGTAGAACAACATCTGGGTCCAGAAAGCCAACACTCCCAGTGAATAGGAATAAATGGGTTTGTTGAGTGAGGAGGGCAAATAATAATAAACAAGACCTAAAGTAAATGTCATAAACCACATCCCTACCCCTTGGTGCATATAATATCCTTGGGCAACGGTTTCGCCCAGACCATCTTGATAAAATGGCAAATATCCAATGGTGGCCAAGACAATCGTCCAGATTAAGGCAGCGAGAATAAACCAATTTGAGATATAGATTTCGGATATTTTTCGCGTGGCGACCGTTTTATAAAAATTCCAAAAAGTCAACACTAACGCAATGGCAAAGAGCAACATAATGGGCCAGATATATTCTCTGTATTCTCCCCCTCCATTATTAATTCCAAACATAAGCGCAAGACTACCAAGAACAATGGTAGCATTGACTAAAGCCCAACCATACCACGCCCATTTATAATTGTAGATTTTTGTATTAGACGTGCGCGCAATGACAAAATATCCCAACCCAATCATCGCTAACGAAGACCACCCCCAGAACACCATATTGGTATGAACGGGACGAAGCCGACCAAAAGAAAACATGGGCTGGTGATCTATTTCTGGCCAAATGAACTTCATCCCTAAATATTGTCCAACTAAAGTTCCAACTACCAACCAAACAGCAGCTGCGACGACATAATAAATTACGATTTTCTTTAATTCATTTGGTGTTTCGATACTTAGACTTGTTCTTTTCTTTTCAGAGAAAAAAGCATTGCTTGGGGTATGATCAATCCGGTGCAGAATTCCTTTATCGTCAACAGCATCATCTTCGCCACCCAATTCTTCGCCTGTCAATTTATATTTTAATGCAGCTTTCCGCTTTATCAGAATCTCATCGATTTCCGAATCTTCCAACGTGGTAATTTCTTCTTGGAATGCCTTCCGGTTTTTCCTCATCTGCTTAATTTTCATGGTATCGACATAACCATTAATCTTCACCAGAAGAATAACGATGGCTACAACAAGGACGATGGCTATCAAGATAAAAAGGCCGATAATTCCAGGACTCGACATCCAGTTGTCGGTGGTGTACTTTGTAGTTTGTTGAGCTGTGACCCATTGCGGAACTCCTAACAGCAATACGGAAATTGCCCATGTGATTGTTTTCATAATTTGATATTCTTACCTTTTTATCAGAATTTATTTTAAAAAAAAGTTTACCGTTTTAAGAAAGTAGGTTCTTCCACGAGATTATGGGCCAGCTCATACAAACTTGTATTTTCTAACATCTCTTTGAGATTATCCCGAATGCTAACAAACTTATTGTGCATCGGACAAGGGCGCGTAGCATCGCAGGTGTCGAAACCTAAGGCACATCCCTTATAGATCGCATCGCCATCGATAGTAGAAACGATTTCGCTTAATTTGATTTCTTCAGACCTGCCGGGTTCTAGATAAAATCCCCCTGTAGGTCCTTTCATCGAATTTAAAATATTGTCTTTAGCGAGCAGGTGTAGAATTTTAGCCGTAAACGCCACGGGCGTGTCGATATTTTTGGCGATATCCTTTAAACTCACCCGATTTCCTTGTGAAGACTGTAAAGCAACATAAACCGAAGCCTTAATACCGTATTGACATGCTTTGGAGAACATACTTCAAAAATTATTAAGGACAAATATAAATAAGAATTCTTATTTCTGACAAGTTTATCAGAAATAAAACAATTTTCGGTTATATTATTATATAGTAAATCGCTTATATTTTAAGAAAAGTATCGCCCACTTCGAGGCTATCAGCGAGGTCGACAACAAGCGTGTTTTCGCACATGGTTATCAATCGAGACCTGATTCCTTTAAATTGGTCGTGTACGGGACACGGTTGTATGGAAGAGCATTTGTTCAGTCCGAGGCAGCAATTGACAAATATCGCGTCGCCATCGATGGCAATCACTACATCCATCAAACGTGTTTTAGAATCTTTTTCGATGTAGAAGCCACCCTTCGGACCTTTTTTAGATAAAATGACACCAGCTCGCGCTAATTGTTGACAAATTTTTGCAGTAAATGGCTCTGGCGAATCTATTGCTTTTGCTATTTCTGCAATGTTTGAACGTCTATCCTGTTGCGATTCCTTTGCAATATAGAGAACCGACCGAATACCGTACTCGCAAGCCTTTGAAAACATAGATTTTAATTTTGTCTAAAAATAATCATTCTTATTCCGCAATCGAAACAAAAAATGTAGATTTTCTTATTTCCGACTCATTTATCTTTAAAAAAGAGCAACACACAAAGTGTACTTGCTTTATGTGTTGCTCCTCTACCTAAACCAAATTTGAAAAAACTATAAATTAAAACGTTCTCTTGCCGCGCGCTCTAGCGCTTCACGATGATCGGGATGCGCAATCGATATGAGAGCCTTTGCACGTTCCATAAGTCCTTTTCCGTACAAGTTTACAACGCCGTATTCAGTTACTACATAATGAACGTGAGCCCTAGTCGTGGTCACACTCGCACCCTCTTTTAAAAATGGAGTGATCTTAGAAATTCCTTTGTTCGTTGCCGATGGCATAGCAATAATGGGTTTGCCACCTTCAGAAAGCGATGCACCACGAATAAAATCCATCTGCCCTCCTACTCCTGAATATTGATACATACCAATACTATCGGCGCAGACCTGGCCCGTTAAATCGATTTCTATCGCGCTGTTTATCGCCGTAACTTTCGGATTTTGTCGAATTAATGCGGTGTCGTTTGTATAGGCCGCTTCTTTAAAATGCACATTCGGGTTGTCGTCTATAAAATCGTATAGCTTTTGGGATCCCATTGCGAAACAGGTGACAATTTTTCCTTTTTTAATTGCCTTATCTTCTCCAGTAATGACACCTTTTTCAATCAGTGGCAGAATACCGTCGCTAAACATTTCGGTGTGAATCCCCAAACGTTTGTGACCTTGAAGGTTGTGGAGCACAGCATTTGGAATATTCCCAATACCCATCTGCAACGTAGCACCATCTTCAACTAAACCTGCCACGTGCTTTCCAATCGTAGCTTCCACATCGGAAAAAGCTTCCATCTTTGTGGTGTAAATCGGTTCATCGACTTCCACAGCAGCATTGATATTGTCTATGTGAATAATTCCGTCGCCATGAGTTCGCGGCACATGCGGATTGATTTGCGCCACCACTTTTTTTGCCGATTCAATGGCAGGCAGGGTGACGTCCACGGAAGTGCCTAAAGAACAGTATCCGTGTTTATCGGGTGGAGAAACCTGAATAAAAGCCACATCAAGTGGCAGAATACCTCTCCTAAACATGCTGCCGATTTCACTTAAAAATACTGGGATATAATCGCCCGTATTGGTATTTACCCCACTCCGTGTGTTGTCGCCCACAAAGAAACTGGAAAGGAAAAACGATTGATTGTATGGTGCCTCTAGATAGCGTGTGTTTCCATGCGTGTGAATCTGAACAATATCGATGTTTTCTAACTCTTGGTAGCGATTGCACAACGCATCGATCAAGACATTTGGAGTCATCGCTGCTCCTTGAAAGAAAATTCTATTATTAGACTTTACGTCCGACACGGCTTCTTGGGCGGTAACTATTTTCATATGCTCAAAAATTTTTGTGCAATATTGGTCAAAACTCTTGGTTTTTCGAATGACTTAAATCATTTTTTTAACATTCTTTATAAAGTCGTTTGTTAAGCGCGCGACGATTATGGATTCAATGGCATATAACATCTCAATTAAAAACCAGTTGTCCTCCTAAGAGCCAATACGTCTTTGGCATAGTTCGTGTTTTCCAAATAGCTATCTTTAGCGATTATTAAAATTAAATTACAATGAAATATATCACCGTTTTTTCAACTCTCTTCCTTCTTACACAAACCGTTCTCTGGGCACAAGACAACGCTCAGGTTTTTGTGTTTGATATCACGATCCACGATACGAAAACTGAACTTTCCAATGCCATAGAAATCCCACATAATGAGGGCTATAACAACCAACCTTTCTTTATTTCGAACCAAGAACTTCTCTTTTCGTCGAACAATAACGGACAAGCTGACATCCTTAAATACAATCTCGATACAAACGACAAGCAATGGATGAATACTGCCACCGAAGGCGGTGAATATTCGCCGCAACCCATTCCAAACTCAAACGACATTGCGGCCGTTCGGTTAGACCCTGACGGATTGCAACGTTTGTACCGCTACGACACATCAACGGGCACTTCTTCTCCTTTGATTGAAGATATTCAGGTGGCTTATTTTGCTTTTTATGATGACGACCACATCTTGGGAACGGTTTTAAGCGGCGAAAGCATGGATTTAGTAACCATCGACTTAAAAACCAAGACGGTTGACACTATAGTTTCAGCAGCCGGTCGTGGCATTCAGCGTATTCCTGCACTACATAAAATGAGTTATACCGTGGTCAATGAGTCGAACCAGATGGATGTTTATCTTTGGAATATAGAAACCCAAGAAAGTGTTTTTATCTGTCAGCTACCTTATGGCGTTCAGGATTATGTGTGGCTAAACGATTCGCAAATCCTCTCGGGATCAGGAAACCGATTGTTTATGTATGATACGTGGGGCGATGCCGAGTGGTTTCAGGTTGGGAGTACCGAAAAATTCAAGCTTCAAGATATAACCCGAATGGCGATAAGTCCCGATGGAAAAAAGTTGGCTGTTGTGGGGAAGAAGAAATTGTGATAACGGTTGTCGGTTATCAGTTATCAGTTAAAATTCTAAATTATAACAAACATTCGGCTTGACAACCAAATGATGTTAAATTGCTTTTTCTACTACATTCCTTCTTGATGGAACGCGGATAACGCGGATATAACAGATAGTCGCGGATATTCTGGAAGATACAAGCCCGCAAATCTCGCAGCGCTTCACAGGTTATTTTAACGGTTAGATTTTGCTCATAGATTTACGGTGGATTTCCACAACGATTTTTAAAATTGGAAATAAAAAGACGTAAGACTTAAAACCGAAGTGCTCTGTGAAAACCATAAAGTTTCCATCACTATCCAGTTTTAAGTCCTACGTCCTATATCTTAAGTCTCTAGTCTAACGTCTCAAATCTAATATCTAGCGTCTAACGTCTAAAAAACTTCGCGACCCGCAAAATGAAAAGCTCCTTCAATGGCTGCATTTTCATCGCTATCGCTTCCGTGAATGGCATTTTCGCTGATGGAATCTGCAAACATCTTACGGATGGTTCCTTCGTCTGCTTCTTCTGGATTGGTTGCTCCGATGAGCGTTCGGAAGTCTTCCACTGCATTTTCTTTCTCCAAAATGGCTGCAACGATAGGACCCCGTGTCATATATTCCACTAACTCGCCAAAAAATGGACGCTCCTTATGGATGTCATAAAAAGCTTTTGCATCGTCTAAGGTCAGCTGTGTTAGCTTCATAGCAACAATGCGAAACCCAGAGGCGTTGATTTTTTCTAGAATGGCACCGATGTGTCCTTTTTCAACGGCATCGGGTTTTAACATGGTAAATGTTCTGTCTGTTCTCATTTTTAAAAATTTTCGCAAAAATAAGACATAATAATCGAGTAGCAAAGGATATATTCAGTTAAGGATGACCAATTTGGAAATGCAGATTCGTTCCCAATAAAAAAAACACGAAATATCTTTTTTTCGTTTAAAAGCCTTTATCGTATATTCGCTAGTTCTTATGAACAAAAAAACTGTATCCGACGTTAACGTTATCCTTGAATCTGCTAAGGAAATTGTAATTGTAGCGCATAGAAATCCCGATGGAGATGCCATTGGTTCTTCCTTAGGGCTCTACTTCTACCTCAAGGACTTAGGCCACAACGTTACAGCCATTATGCCCAACGATTTTCCAGACTTTTTAAAATGGCTCCCAGGAGTTGATACGATTAAAATCCACGAGAAAGATATCTCGGGTTGCGATGCGCTTATCGAAAAGGCCGATGTAATCTTCACATTGGATTTCAATATTTTGGAACGTGTGGGACAACCGATGCAGTCGAGTTTGGAAAAAAGCGATGCACAGTTTATTATGATAGACCATCACCAACAACCGTCGGATTATGCTGTGGTGACCTATAGCGACACTTCGATGAGCTCTACCTGCGAAATGGTTTTTCACTTTATCAAAGCGTTGGATCCCGAAGTAAAACTCAGCAAAGACTTGGCGACGAATCTCTACACCGGAATTGTGACCGATACCGGATCGTTTCGTTATGCATCAACATCATCCGATACACATCGGGTAGTTGCCGAATTGATAGATTCGGGTATTGAAAACAGTGTGATCCATCAAAGCATCTTCGACACCAATTCGCCAGAGCGCATCAAACTATTGGGCACGGCGTTCGACAATATGACCATTTTGAAGGATTACAAAACGGCATTCATCACCTTAACACAAGAAGAACTCGATGCCCATAACTTTAAAAAAGGCGACACCGAAGGATTTGTAAACTACGGTTTATCTATTCAAGGTGTGGTTTTTGCGGCCATTTTTATCGAAAGCAAACAAGATCAAATCATTAAGATTTCGTTCCGCAGTAAAGGCACTTTTTCAGTGAATGACTTTGCCCGGAACCATTTCAACGGAGGCGGGCACGAAAACGCTGCAGGCGGTAGAAGTTCGCTGACTCTCGATGAAACAATAGAAAAATTTATTAGTATCTTGCCAACTTATAAAGACGCGTTAGACCATGCTATTTAGGCTATTATTAATATCCATTTTTGGCTTTTTGTTCCTTTCCTGTACGGGACAAGAACCCAGATGGCCAATCCAAACGCAATCGGGCAGTTTTATAAAAGAATCTGCAAACCGAAACAAAAAACTATATGAAGAGGAACGGGATTTTATCGAAGACTTTATTGAAAAAGATTCCACACATACGTATTATGCTTCCGATAAAGGTTTCTGGTACTACTATAACGTAAAGGACAGTACCACCAGTAAAACACCCGAATTTGGTGATGAAGTTCAATTCACCTATGACGTTCGCGATTTTTACAATGACGTTATTATCAGCGAAGAAGAAAACGGCATACAACGTTATAAAATAGACCAAAGCAATCAAGATTTAATCTCAGGCATTCGCGATGGCATCAAACTTATGAAAGCAGGTGAAGAAGTCACCTTTCTATTCCCATCCTATAAAGCATACGGATATTACGGAATCGAATCCAAGCTCGGAACCAATATTCCCGTTAAAAGCACCGTGAAGCTTTTCTCCATAGAATCAAAAGAAGAATAAATACAATACCTATAAAACCTACAAACAATGAGGAAAATTAGTGCATTACTCCTATTTTTAGTATTCCCAATTATTTTGGGATCGTGTCAGGCAAAATACCCCAATTTATCTGATGGTGTATATGCTGAATTCACCACCAACAAAGGTGTTTTTATCGCAAAATTATACACCGAAGCCACCCCCTTAACAGTTGCAAACTTCATTTCTTTAGCAGAAGGCACCAACGATATGGTCGAAGAAGAGTTTAAAGGCAAGCCCTTTTACGATGGATTGACCTTTCACAGGGTCATCAAAGACTTTATGATTCAAGGTGGCGATCCAAAAGGCGATGGCCGAGGCGGACCGGGTTATAGGTTTCCAGACGAAATCGTCGATACACTACAGTTTACAGGAAAAGGCATTTTGGCCATGGCTAACTCAGGACCAAAAACGAACGGCAGTCAGTTTTTCATCACCCTTGCCGAAACACCTTGGTTGAATGGCAATCACACTATTTTCGGTGAAATTGTTGAAGGTCAAGAAATTGTAGATGCCATCGGTCTTTTGGAAGTCGAATCTCCAAGCAACCGCCCAAAAGATGAAGTGGTTATGGAGAAAGTAACCATCATTAACAAAGGTCGCATGGACGTTCCAAACTTTGCGGACGAAATGGAAAAAGCCAAAGCCAAAGAAGCACAACTGCTTGAGGAAGAAGAAAAAAGACAAGCAAAGTTTAAAGAATTGGCTGCTGTAAAGAAAGTTGAATTAGAGGCGATTCGAGAAGAAGCAACCGCGAAAGAATCGGGCATTGCCATTTACACCGAGAAACAAGGCGAAGGTCCGAAACCAAAATTAGGGCAGCAAGTCAAAATAAACTATGCCGGTTACCTTACAAACGGACAACTTTTCGACTCGAATCGACTCGAAGTTGTTGAGCATTTTGGAGTAGTCGATGAAAGACGAAAAGCAGCCAACCAATACCAACCTATGGTGACCAACTACAGCTTAGATGCTCGCGTTATCCCAGGATTTAAAGAAGCTATGTTGACGATGAAGGTTGGCGATAAAATTACAGTGTTCATTCCATCTCACTTGGCGTACGGCGAAGGTGGCGTTCCTGGCGCTATCCCACCGAGCTCCGATCTGATTTTTGAAATGGAACTTGTTGACATTGTGGAGTAAATTGTTTTCGAAACCAAATCTTCTTGATCCCCACAACTCCCTTGGTTTCAAATAAACCAGAAAAGGTTAAAACAACACTCCACAATAACTTAAAAGGAATCGAATTTCGATTCCTTTTTTTATTGGATGCTGTTTAAATTCCCAATTCATTTCCAACCTTATAAATAAGAGATGTTGCCTTTTGGATGTTGAATCATTCCCATACCCAGCCCTTCCCATCCCATCCCCCCGCCCTTCCCCAAGGGAAGGGAGTTTGTTGGGATAAGAAAAAATTGTACTTAGAATTAATAGAATAGAAAGTTTTATTTGAGAAGTAAGGAATTCGGTATCCAAAAGAGTAGGCATAGCTATTACTAAAAAACCCCAACGGGATTTCAAATAAAAAACCTCGAATACAACCAAATTGAAGGTTTTATTCGAGGTTATCTATAATGCCTTTGATGGGAACTCCAACGGAGTTCAACAAAATGGCAAGACATCAATTTTTGACTACAATCTTATTTCTTCGGAATATGCTTTAAAATTTCCAGAACAAAATCCCAGTATTTCTGTGCCGATGAAATGCTCGCGCGCTCGTCTGGCGAATGTGCTCCTAAAATAGTCGGTCCGAAGGAAATCATATCCATTTCCGGATAATTCTGTCCAAGAATACCACATTCCAATCCTGCGTGACACGCGGCTACATTGGCTCTTTCGCCGTGTAACTTCTGATACAACTCATCCAATACTTTCAAAATCGGACTGTCCATATTCGGAGCCCAACCTGGATAATCGCCGGTCCAACTCACATCGTACCCCGCCAATTTAAAAGCAGAAGTAAGTGAATTTGCTAAATTTTCTTTTGAGGATTCAACCGAGCTTCGCGTTAAGTTCTCAATGGTAATTTCTCCATTATTCACAATAACTTTTGCGATGTTGTTCGAGGTTTCCACCAAGTCCTCAATGTCGGGACTCATTCTGAAAACACCGTTATGCACCGCATTCATCGCATGTAGAAAAGCTTCTTGATCTTCTGCATCCATCACCTTTTCCATCGCTTCATCAGATTTTTTCACTTCGATTGAAAGTTCAGGCTCTAAAGAACGGAATTCATCTTTAATATGTTTTTCCATTTTCCTTATAGCTTCCAAAAACTTGTCTTCTGAAGTCACCATCACAGTTGCAACACTTTCCCGCGGAATGGCATTGCGAAGACTTCCTCCGTCTAATGTTGCCAACTGCAAAAAATCCTTGGCAGCAAACAACAACCGGTTCATCAATTGATTGGCGTTGCCCAACCCTTTAATAATATCCATCCCGCTGTGGCCCCCTTGCAATCCAGTTAGTCGGATCTGATACGGAACAGCGTTTTCGGCTGCAGCCACTTCTGTATAGTTTCCGGTAGCGGTAATATCGATTCCTCCAGCACATCCTACGCCAATTTCATCATCTTCTTCCGTGTCTAAGTTGAGTAAGATTTCACCTTGCAGCAATCCACCTTTTAATCCCATAGCGCCGGTCATTCCCGTTTCTTCATCGATTGTAAATAACGCTTCGATGGCAGGATGAGGGATGTCATCACTTTTTAAAATCGCCATGATGGTCGCCACGCCCAAACCGTTATCGGCGCCCAGTGTGGTTCCTTTGGCGCGAACCCAATCGCCATCGACATACATTTCGATGCCTTGGGTGTCGAAGTCGAAATCGGTGTCGCTGTTTTTTTGGTG